>Ga0164293_10000391_pt1 | contig 34058 bp, 30 predicted proteins | sample GEODES118metaG_FD_111487 | JGI IMG/M metagenome (GOLD analysis project Ga0164293, IMG submission 111487) | Eutrophic lake water microbial communities from Lake Mendota, Wisconsin, USA - GEODES118 metaG | ecosystem: Environmental > Aquatic > Freshwater > Lake | place: USA: Lake Mendota...
CTCCAACCAAAAAAAATGCCCATAAGTTTGATTGGTAAAAGCGCTACGAAAGCGCTACGAAAGCGCTACGAAAGCGCTACGAAAGCGCTACGAAAGCGCTACCAAGAAAAGCGCTATTTAACGCTCTCAAAAGCGCTAGAAAAACAGATGAAAAGTAGCGCTTTTTCATTTACTTCTAGCTATTGCATAATTCCATATACAACCTGATGCTTTAATGAATAATCGGTCGAGCGGCGATCGATGGGTTTAAATTTCCAGTTCAGGAAGGGGTGTTATGGCGATTGAATCGCGAAGAGAAAGCAGATTATCGATTCAAGAAGTAAGCAATCTTCTGGGTGTCCATTGCTCCACAGTGGAGAGATGGATTCGTTCTGGAGTGCGTGGTCGAGTATTACCCTCCGTACTTGTAGGCGGTCGAAGATATGTCCAACGGGAGGCTATCGAATTGTTCGAAAATCAGGGGAAGCTGCCAGAAACTACTACAGATGCGAAAAGGCTTCAGAAGGCTCAAAACGAGTTAGCGGAACTTGGCGTTGGAACACAGAGAATCAAAAAAGGAGAACGAGCATGAAAAAAGAAGAACCAAAGTCGTTACGATCAATTGCAACAGAATGGAGGGAAAACGCAGAGCGTTTAGCCACCTTTGTCCAGGAGAACCTCGTAAATCGCGACGATTTCTATATCCGGTACAGGCCTCAGGAACTGCGACACCTGGGAAAGGTCGAGGTAATCAAAAAGAGGTATGGCTCGGCTGAGCTACTCATGCACTTTCAGGCAAGCAGTCCAGATTGCGTGATTGGATTGCCTACAACTAGCCAAGAGCAAACCTGTCGCTGGATTGTGATCGATGTCGATTCCGATGGGGAGGACTCCGAAGAGTCGCAAGCCGTACGTGAAAAAGCGGCATTGGAATTTGCCTCTCGGCTTGCGGGATACGGTAGCACGCCACTGCTGATCAAATCCAGCGAGTACGGACGATTCCACGTATGGATGATTTTCGATCATCGTATCGCCTCAAAGACCGCTTTCCTCCTGGGACGCAAGATCGTAGAAGATTGGCATAGTCTCGGCCTAAAAAAGCCCCCCGAGGTGTTTCCTAAACAAGAGCAGGTCGCAGAAGGGAAGCTCCCAAACAGCGTTCGATTGCCGGGATTACATCACACCCAGAAATTCTACTCTGAAGTATGGGACGGAGGAAAATGGCTAACTGGCTCTGATGCAATCCATTCTATCTGCTCGATCGCTCCGTTCTGTTCTCGGACGGTTACTGACCGGTGTGCAGGGCTCAGCCTAGAGGCTAGGCCCAGTCATGTTGTCACTAAAGCGGCCAAGCAGCACGGTCAGCAGGTAGCAAACCTCCTTTCCAAGCTGAAGCTTGTCACCGAAAGTTGCGACGGATGGAGTGCTCGCTGTCCTGCTCACAACGACAACAATCCAAGCCTTAGTATCGGAATAGCGGATGACAAGAAAATCCTTGTCAACTGTTTTGCTGGGTGTGATCCGAGAAAAATCCTTGAAGCAGTTGGCCTAGAAATGAGAGACTTGTATCCCCCTCCACCCTCGATTAGGTCGGCTGTTTTACCGCCACGGACTCGAATTCATCGGCAGCCGGTCGTGATAGCTGCTGATCCAGAGTTCGTTGCTTTGCAAAAGCGGTTTGCCAAGTCCATCAGCCCAGAGCAAATCGAAGAACTCGCTCATGCGTTAGGCGTAACGGCTGCTTCGCTTACTGAGCTACAGATCGGGTGGAGTCGCGAGGATTCATGCTGGACGTTTCCCGAGTACAACGCCGCCCAGCAAGTTTGCGGGATCCTCCGTAGGTTCAAAGATGGCCAAAAGAGGACTATCAAGGGAAGTCGCCGAGGTCTCACTCTACCGTTAGGCTGGGGAAAGCCTGGTAAGACTCTCCACATCCTCGAAGGACAATCTGATGTCGCAGCGGCTATTAGCGATGGCCGACGGGCAATAGGTCGGCCTGGAACATCAGGGGGCGTCGATGACCTGATTCAGCTTCTTGATTCAGTGAAAGATGATCTGGTTATCGTAGCAGACAACGACAAGAGTGGAGCCGGTTTGAAAAGTGCGAAAGAGTTGTCCGACAAAATTACTACCTGTTTGCGTCGGGTGGTAAACGTCATTGGCCCCCCGAATAGTTTCAAAGATTTCCGTTCTTTTTTTAATGCGAATACTAGGAAAAGCACATGAATACCAATCCGATGAATTTAGAGCTAAAGCACACAAGCGAACCGCGCAATGACAGCCTATCTACCACAGATTCAGGCAAGCCGGTGTTGGTGAATGTCGCAGGTAAAATTGGCATCGATCCGAAGGTGATTGTGGATGATTTGACTCAGCACACAGGCGGGTGGCCCAAGACAGTGTCTGGGCGGTTAGTCGCTCCAAACTCCAAGGGCGTACTTGAGAGCCTGAATAATCACACAGCACTTTTCGCCTGGCTCTACAGAACATTCGACATCGACTGGAAGGGGGGGGCTGGAATCCCAAAGTCCGAGTTCTTTGATTTCATTAGGGGCGCAGCTCAAGATTTTGCTGATTGGTCGGATCTTCCTCACTTCCCTCCAATCCCTAAAGTGCTTTACCACCACCCTCAGATTGATCCTGGCAACCAAGAAACATTGGAAAAGTTCCTTGATTTCTTTACCCCCGCTACACCAGACGACCGGGAGCTAATCTTAGCTTTGCTGGCAACCGTATTTTGGGGTGGGGAAGCTGGTCAAAGACCGAGTTTCGTCATTACCTCCAACGACTCATCGCCCAACCGGGGTATAGGATCAGGGAAATCGACGTTGATAAACCTAATAGCGGAACTCTCTGGTGGCCAGATTCAAATCGGGCAACAGCAAGGCATTGAATCGATCAAGAAGGGTATCCTCAATCGTGCTAATTCCCTTCAGCGTCCAAGGCTTCTGGTGCTTGATAACATCAAGTCATGGAAGTTCTCCTCGGCTGACTTAGAGGCCTTGATCACGGCAACGGAGATCGAGGGACACAAGCTCTTTCAGGGAGGCTTATCTGTGCCTAATCACCATGTAATGGTCATGACGATCAATCAGCCTTGTTTATCGAAGGACCTTGCAAAGAGGTCTATCATCATCGAACTTGCCTTGCCAGCAAATTCGTCGAATTGGTACGACGATGTTGTGGCTTTCGTGAGAGATAACCGGCAGGCAATTTTTGCGGACCTAAAGGGGTTTTTTGGTCTAGAGCAATGCGAACTTCCCGAGGCAGGTACCACGCGGTGGGCGAGCTGGGAGAAAGCCATTTTGAGCAGACTGAAAAATCCAAAGCAAATACGCGAGCTACTTGTCGCACGACAAAACGCGTTGGACGCAGATACTCAAGAGGCTGCCGACTTATCGAGTGCTTTTGCAGAAGGTTTGCATGATGGTTCATTGAGAAGTAGTCTTGCTACGAAGAAGATTGGGAAGAAAATCTTCCAATTCGCTAACAAAGACATAGTGAGTTTTTATCAGGAAAAAATTGATAAAACCATCAGCAAGAGAGCCTGTATCAACAAGCTCAAGAATTTCGGACTAGAGTGCCTAAAGTACGAAATCAAAAAAGGGCGAGAGGGGGTGTGGTACTTCAAACCCGATTTGACCAAAATTCAACAAGAGGATTTGGCGACGCAACCTGCCTTTGTACCACCTGAGCTCGAGTTCGAAGACTCTCTGTGCTTTGACGCCGCCGAAGGCAATCCACCACAGGATACTTCAGCGGACAACACGTAAAGATCTTCTTGCTCGGTAGCAAACCTAAAAGAGCTAGCCGTCAGTCGACAGCTAGCTCTTTGTTTTTGGCTGATTGACATTCCCATCCCCGTCCTTCGCCGGTGGTTTTTGGTGGGTGGGGAGGTGCTAAGGTGCTAAGGTGCGAACGAATCCTATTCCTAGCTTTGGCATCCATACATACATATACAACTATTTTTTATCCTACTCTCTTTTTCACAAAAGTATGCACTTTCGCACTTTGTGGTAGTAAGTCTATTCGAGATAGAGGCTTACGTCAGTGCGAACTCGTGTGCTATCCGTTTCAAGTACGCACTACCAGCAATAGTTCGCACAGAACCAAGGCTTCATCGCTCTACCCAAACAGCTCTCTTTTCTAAATACGCTTTTAGAAACAATGTCTAAAAACTTTTTTAGAAGCAGTGAAAGAAGATCCTCCCTTCCCCCTTGCAGCCCTTTGCGAAAAGGGGGCTCAAAAATCCCGATCCAATGCACCAGCGGAGTCGACTTGATGTCACCTTCATGCGATCCAACAGGAAAACCTACAGATGTGTTGCGCTCCTGCGATAGATACAAATGACCGGCGAAGGTTTCCGTTGAAGCCTAGGTTCGCTCGCGTCACAACCGTTTTACACAGGGGCTAAAAGCCATGAATCGATTTCTGCTAGGAATGATGTTGCTTGTTTTAGGTATCGCACTTACTGGCTGCGATGCCAGCAGTACCAATGACCCTCCGATGAAGACCGGTGGTGGTGGAATGCCTCAGCCATACAGTCCTACCGACGGCCAGTACATCAAGTAAGTCTTTCTGGAAAAACCAAGCCAGCAGACCTCAGATCAGTAGTATATGGGGCCTGCGATGGGTTACTTGCCAAGTGCGCAATGCAAAGGCACACAGCCCCATGGCCTTACCCCCCCCCAATCTCCTTAATTCCAGTCAAAAACGTGTCATTATGAATTGGAGAGGCAGCTAGCTATCAGGTGTCGCCCGCCTGATCTTTCGCAGCCTATCTACACCGAGAGCAGCCGATTGTCGGCTGCTTTTTTCGTTTCCTGTTTTTCGAAAGGAGCCCTTATGGGGATCTGGTCTGTTGTGGCTGCAAGTAGCGTTCTTGCAGTGTTCCTGGTTTGGAGTTGGCTTCGAGAGCTCCGCCACAGGCGGGCTCTTCAAAGTATCCTCCGAAAAGTCTTCGAGAAAAAAGGAGGTCGTGATGAACCGAGTTATCAGCCTATTGGTGCCGATCGGACTTCTGATCGGATGCACACCTACAGACGACCGGTTGGTAAACCTCTCTCGTGAAGCAAACGAGCGACAGGCCCGGCAAAACGGCATCATCGCCGAGCAATCGCGAAGCCTAGCCGCAGAGCGGCAATCTCTCGCGAATGCTACAAGCTTGCTTATCGAGCGTACTGGAGCTAACCAAAAAGAGCTTTTTTCGACCTTCGACAAGCAATCAGGCGTGCTTGCAAAGGAGAGACAGCAACTGCAAGTCGAATCAAGTCGGCTACTGGCCCAGAAAGAGCAACTGGCAGTAGCACAGATCCGAGAGCCGCTGATCGCCCAGGCGATCATGAGTCTTGGTCTGATACTGGCTTGCTTAGCCCCTCTTGCCCTTTGCGCCTGGCTCTTTGCACATGCAAACCGACCAGACGAGCTTAGCCATGCTCTAAGCGAGTTGTTGGTGCTGGATCTTGTCAGCAAACAACCGCTTCTAGCAGGGCCTGTTTACTCCCACGCAAGGCTTGGCTACCAGGAGCCTGATCAAGGCCCCTCAGAACCTGCCTGCGAGGAGGAGTTTCCGTTTTAGTGTTCTAACACCTTCAAAGGAGAAATTCGCGTATGAGTCACATTGTGACGATTCAAACTCAAGTCCGTAGTTTCGATGGTATCTCGGCTGCTTGCAGGCGGCTTGAGTTACTTGAGCCTACGGTCGGTGAAGCGAAGCTGTTTACCTCTCGGGCAACCGGGGTAATCGTAAGACTTCCCGAGTGGCGTTTCCCGGTCGTATTCGATTTGATGGCTGCCACGATCCAATTCGACAACTACAAGGGTGCATGGGGCAAGCAAGAGCATCTGGATCGCTTCTTGCAGGCCTACAGCATCGAAACGGCTAAGCTTGAGGCCCGTAAAAAGGGCTACTCTGTTACCGAGACGTCCCTTAAGGACGGTTCGGTCAAGCTGGTCGTTCATGTCGGAGGTGCTGCGTGAGCAAGACCATCGAAATCACGGTAGCACCTGACGGCTCAACCAAAGTCGAAACCAAGGGCTTTTTTGGCAAAGCCTGCCAGGAAGCAGCAAAGTTCTTGCTGGCTGCCCTTGGAGTTAAATCCAGCGAAAAACTCACCGATGAGTTTTATCGCACATCTTCCGAGCAACAAAACACGCACTCTAGCTAATTGCCAGAGTCTTGTTTTGTTGCTGTTTCTTTGTCTCTAACCAAAACGGAGCTCTATTTTGAGTCTTCAGCAGAAACTCTCAGAGCTTGTGCAAGCATGCTGCACGGGGATCTGGATCGAGAGTCATGAGCATCATGACGCAATCAGCGAAATGACTAGTCTTTGCCGCCAAGAAGGCTGGAACCTAGCCACGTTCGACTGTGAAAACGGTTTGCAGCTTACTGGTGCTGCCAGGACGAACCCCCCGATGACCGATCCGCTTGGAGCGATTCATGCTCTTGCGGATATGTCCGGGGAATCGACGAAGATCTTGGTTCTGGTGAACTTCCACAGGTTCATCCAGAGTGCTGAGATCATCCAAGCCCTGACGCATCAGATCCACGCCGGAAAGCAAGATCGCAAGTTCATCGTGATTCTCAGTCCCATGGTAGCGATACCACCGGAGCTTGAGAAAATGTTCTTGGTCCTTGAGCATGAACTACCCGGTCGGGCTCAGCTTGAGCAAATCGCACGAGGGATTGCTACCCTGGATGGAGAACTGCTCGATACCGAATTAAACGCCGTTCTTGATGCTGCCTCAGGTCTTACCCGCCTGGAAAGCGAAAACGCGTTTAGTTTGTCCATCGTCAGGCATGCTCGTATCACTGCCGACACGGTCTGGGAAATCAAATCGCAGACCCTCAAGAAAAGCAACTTGCTGACGCTTTGCCGAGAGCAAGGAGACTTTTCCTCACTCGGAGGGCTACTATCCCTGAAGGCCTTTTGCAAAAGGGCAATCCAGGGTGCCAGCCGGTCGAGTGTGAAACCCAAGGGTGTCATGCTCTTGTCACCTCCAGGTTGCGGTAAGTCCCAGTTTTGCAAGTTGCTCGGTAGCGAAACAGGCCGTCCTGTGCTTATCCTCGATGTCGGCTCACTGATGGGTTCGCTTGTCGGCCAGACCGAAGAGAGAACCCGGCACGCACTCAGGATCGTCGATGCCATGGCACCCTGTGTGCTTATGATCGACGAGATCGAAAAGGCGTTTGCTGGACTTGGCAGCAGTGGTGATTCAGGGGTAGCAGCTCGGATGTTCGGTACGTTTCTAACCTGGCTAAACGACCACCAAAGCGATGTCTTTGTGGTTTGTACGTCGAACGACATTTCGAAACTGCCCCCGGAATTCGGACGTTCGGAACGCTTCGATGGTGTGTTCTTCGTGGATCTACCAGACAACCAAGAGAAAGCGGCTATCTGGGAGCTTTATCGCAGGGTCTACCAAATCGATCCAGCGTTCAAGCAACCCGAGGATGCTCTTTGGACCGGTGCAGAGATCAAGTCATGCTGCCGATTGGCAAGTCTGCTTGATGTTTCACTGGTTCAAGCCTCTCAGAATGTCGTTCCCGTGGCACTGACTGCCAACGACTCGATCGAAAAGCTCCGTAACTGGGCCAACGGTCGCTGTTTGTCAGCCAGTAAACCAGGGATCTACAGGTATGAGCCCGTCGGCGATACGACTCGACGACGTGTTCAGCGAGTGGGAGCACAAACCAAGCCCGCGATCTAGCTTGTAGGCCCAGCGTCTACCAGCAAATTCAAGTTTCATTCCACAGGCCCGAGGGTAACTCCTCGGGCCTTTTCTTTTTTCACTAAGAGGTAGTTATGTCCACAACGGTTGCTTCAACCGAAACACACGCGGCGAGCAATGCAAGTCAGCGGCTTCGTATGAGTATGGCTGCGGCCAAACTCAGCGTGACTTGGCTTGGAACCCGCAAAGCACTCAATACCGAACAGCGTGATCAAGCTGCCGGTTCTTTTGGAGCCGCCGGTAAGTTTGTCTCGGCAGGTAAAAAGCTGCTCGATACAAGCCATCCGGCCTTCAAAACCGTCACATCGATTCGCGGTCGTGCCATTTCCTACTGGAAAAGCATCTCGCTTCCGTTCCCCGAACCAGGGATCCGGCTGATCAAGCAAGCCGAGATCGACCGCTTTTCGGGTCAGATCCAGCGTCTGCGAGTCGAACTCCGTGATGCGGTCGAAGCCATGCAGTCTCAGTACAGCGAGCTTAAGGAGCAGGCACGAGTTCGGCTTGGGGATTTGTTTAACCCAGCCGATTATCCTGTGACACTCGTCGGCTTGTTTGACTTCGATGTCGAGTTTCCAAGCGTTGAGCCTCCAGAGTACATGCGTACGCTCTCTCCGGAACTCTACGCTCAGGAATGCCAGCGAATGCAATCCCGTTTCGAGGAAGCTGTCCAGCTTGCCGAGCAGGCCTTCATGACAGAGCTTTCACGCCTTGTCGAACACTTGGCTGAACGGCTAAGCGGAGAACAGGACGGATCCCCGAAGATCTTTCGTGACTCTGCGGTCACGAATATCTCGGAGTTCTTCGACCGGTTCCGTAGGCTTAATGTCCGCTCTAACCAGGAGCTCGATGAGCTTGTCGGCCAAGCACAGCAGATCATGCGGGGAGTGAATCCTCAGGAGCTTCGGGATAGGCCTGCTTTGCAGCAGCATATCACCGAGCAGATGAGCGTAGTTCAAAACCGACTCGATACGATGCTCATCGATCGTCCGCGTCGAAACATCCTTCGCAGGTCAAGGTAGGCCGTGGCTCAAGATCAAGAAATCCTTGTTGTTGAGCCTACGGGGGATCTTCGGTGCCTATACACCGAGTGCCTGAATCTAACGGCCCTTGGCACCTTGAGCATCGCTCGGGGTAGCCATGTCGAGCCAGATGCATCTGGCAAGTGGATTGCCGACATGTCTCCTGTAGGGGGGCCGACCTTAGGCCCGTTTGATCATCGCAGTGAAGCGTTAGACGCTGAACGCAACTGGCTCTACGAGCACTGGCTCTAGGCCACAACAAAACCTTAGCCCGGTAACTAGCCGGGGTAGATCGAGTGATTTCTCACTGCTACCCCGGCGTAGGGGTAGCACACGTTTGTTTGTTACCTGAATCGAAAGGCTAATTGAAAATGAAAACCAAGGAACTTAACCGCCGAGTTGCTCGAAGACTCGGTGAGGACATCGCTACGGTTCGTCAGCGTGGCTTTAGTTTGGTCAGGAACCCCAAGTGGATCCTCGAACCTGAGCCCGAAGAGCAGCAGCCACAGATCGTTGATTGGGACAAGCTGCAAGTCGAGCGAGCCCAAGGGGCAAGCTAGACACATCGCAAAGTCTGTCGTTGTTAGGAAGTAGCCCCGGCAAGCTAGAGCCTTCTAGTTAGCTGGGGTTACTGTTTTTTCGTTCAATTCTTTCAGGGAGACTAGTTCCTATGGCCGTGAAACTTACGGTCGGCTTGCACAAGAAGATAGGCCTACCCGATTACGGTAGCCTCGGTGCAAGCTGTTCGGTCGAGATCGAAATCGACCCTTCGGTTTTTGAGTCCAAGGGATTCCAAGACCGTGTCTCAGTTGCCTTCAATCAGTGCCGTATGGCAGTCGATGAGCAACTGGCTTCGGCAAAAAAGACCTCGCAGGTAATCGATGCTGTATCGACGCAAGTCGCCAAATCACCACCTACCGTGCAGGAACCCGCAGAGCGTCAGTCGCAAGACCCACAGGCTACGGCAAAGGCTAAACCTGCGCCGGCAACGCAAAGCCAGCTTCGGGCAATCTTCGGGATTGCACGTAGGCTTACCCTTGATCCGCAGCAGCTTGTGGCCGAGCATTTCAATCTGCACACAGTCGACCAGCTTAGCATCCGCCAAGCAAGCCAACTGATCGACCAGCTCAAGCGAATGCCCTCGGAGGTCCCGTCTTGAACGCAAGCATCAAACGGGACTACATCTCGTATAGCGCGATAAGTACGTTCAGGTCATGCCCGCTGAAGTACAGATTCCGTTACATCGATGGTTTGCCCTCGGAGACGGTGTCTTCAAGCCTGGTGTTTGGATCGGCCATCCACAGTGCGATCGAGGAGTATTTCCTGGCACAGTTAGCCGGAGAGAGTCCCTTGTCGCGTGAAAAGATGCTTGCGGCCTACCACAGCAGTTGGCAGGCTACGGACATGAGTACAGTCGAGCTCGGTAAAAACGAAACCCTCGATGGTCTTACGAACCTTGCTGGTCGCATGATCGATACGTTCCTGGCAAGTAGCCTGACTCGGCTCGAAGGACGGATCCTGGGTGTCGAAGAGACACTCAGGGGAGTGCTTCTTGACGGGATGCCGGATTTACTTGGCATTGTCGATCTGCTGGTGGAAACCGATGACACCCTTACGGTGATTGATTTTAAGACCAGTCGTTCGTCCTGGTCGCTAGATCAGGCAATCGATAGCTCAGAGCAACTGCTGCTTTACTGTGATCTTGCTCGACGCATGGTTCCAGGAAAGACGCTCAGGCTCAAGTTCGCCGTGCTTACTAAGACCAAGGAGCCAGTGATTCAGCAAATCGACTTGCCGTTTCACCAGGAGCAATTGGATCGAACCAAGCATGCAGTAAGTGCGATCTGGGCTGCGATCGAGACCGGGAATTTCTATCCAAATCCCACGCCAATGCAGTGCCCTGGTTGCTCGTATCGAAGCCAGTGTGCAGCATGGCCGAACCCCTATCGATAGGAGAAATGCATAGCGTGACAGCGAAACACAAGCTCAACGCAGGTTTTGTTCAAGGGTCGTTTGCCGTAGCGGGCCTGCTTGGACTCCTAACGCAAAGCTACATCGTATTCGGTGTAGCTCTGCTGGTGCTCCTGGCAATGAGTCTGCATGATCACTCGATACGCCTGTAGCTGCTTTGGTGCAGCTCACGGGGCAAGTCCCAACCCAGTTTTCGGCATGGTGCCGAGGCTGGGTTGGGTGTGCCTGCTAGCTTCCATGCGAAGTTAGCAGGCCTTTTTTTTAGCTATTGGAAGAATGATTGAAGGAAACGTAGATCCACTGCGTTTTTATAAAAACGCTTTTAGAAATAAAAACGCTTTTAATCAGATGGCTACAGCGTAGCTCAGATCGGATAGAGCATGCATCACCGAATTACATGGAGTCAGTTGGGGGGGGGGTAGCGATTAGAGCCCATGAGTCCGATCTATGGCTCTTTTTGACTGGTACACACTGGGCGTTCGAGCAAGCCGTAGCAAAACGATTTGCGAAAGATACCTTACTAGGCATCTACTGCGAAATGAGCGAACTTGTCGACTCCGCAGACCGCGAGAGGAGTTGCATCGACAAGCGATTCAACCTGAACTAGGAATCGCAGATCAAGCGATGAGGGGTTCGTGGATTCGTCTACCGCGTTTGCGAACGCCAGATGCAACGCTATACGCCTCGATACTGCGGGGATCAACGCCAAGCGAGACAGTCAGTGCCCAGTCAGTGAAAAAAAGCATTCGCGACGGATCGCAAGTCATTACGAAGTCTGCTTCCTAGGGGCCCAGTTCTGCATCCAGGAAGAAATGCTCGGATAATTTCACACATTAGATGTGACACCCGCTACGTGGCGATAAGTCATCACCTCCGGTGTACGCAAATCCCTATCGCAACCGCGCAACAGACATTTCACAAAAATCCGGGGATCCAAGGCCGCAGAACCAAAAAACCCTTTGTTTCCCCCAGTTTTTGGTGTGCTTTTTTTCCTTGTTGCTACTTTCGCATACGACCGGTATCTGGCAAAATTCACAAAATCGGTTAGCCGCACAGCCCCCCAGACGGTAGATTTCCATTGGCGGATTTTCACACCCAAAACCCGACCTTTTCGACGACAACTAGCTTGATCGCCGAATTGCAATCGCTCAGCCCGCAGAGGTGGGACGCGTTTGTCCGGGTGTATTCTCCGCTTCTTGTCTTTTGGATCCGAGCCGAGAAGCTGCCCACGCTCGCACACGACGAGGTTCTCCAAGAAGCCCTTCGGACGATTTACTCTGGCATCGGCAATTTCAAACGAACGGAGATCAACGGATCGTTTCGCGGCTGGCTAAGAACCATCGTAAGGCGTCGGGTCTGTGATTATCACAGGCAAAACGCAAAGTCAGTTCCTGTTCAAGAGTACGTCTTGGGCCAGATCCAAGCCCCAGACGAATCCCAAGAGGAGGACGTTTCTGAATCCCAAGTACTCAGAGATGTCGTCGCTAGAGCATGCGAGGTGGTTCGGCAATCTGTCCAACCACAGACCTGGAGAATGTTTGAGCTAGCGGTACTGGAATCTCGACCCGCGAACGAAGTGGCTCGGTTGCTCGAGGTTCCATCCCCTAATGTGCGAATGGCCAAAGCAAGAGTCATGAAGCAACTCCGAGAGTTATTGGTCGACTTCGGCTAGTTTTTCAGATTTTCGTGTTGCGCGGCTGCGATATGCATTTATCGGGGGTTTTTTGGATTTCCCGGAACCCCTTTGAGGCTTGTTACTTCACGTTTTCACCCCAATCGTTGAGCGGCGAGAGTCGATGAACCTAGCTACCTGCTGTCCAACAGAAGAAAAACTGAGGAAGTTTTCAAGCGGAGATCTTCCCGACTTGGAGTTCGAGGGCGTCTTTACGCATGTCCAGACCTGCGAGCCATGCCAAAACAGACTCGTCGAAGTACCAGAGACCCAGGATAGTTTTTCCGAGTCGATCACCAAAGTTAGCCCCCAGGACCTAGCAAAGGTCCGCAAGCAAATGGAGATCGAATGCGGACCAGACTCGGAGTCAATCGCCTCCTTCTTGGATCGCTACGTTCACCGCAGCGACTTACCACCTGCCCTTTCGCCACCGTGCATCCTCGGACAGTACAAAATCCAAAAGCTCATCGGATGTGGTGGCATGGGCGAAGTCTATGAAGGGTTTCAACTGCGGCTTCAAAGACCCGTAGCGGTGAAAATCCTTCGAAATAGCCGACAAGAAGACGCAGCTTCCCATGAGCGTTTCCTCAACGAAATGAAAATCGCCGGTGGATTAGACCATCCAAACTTGGTGCGTGCTTACGATGCTTGGGAAGCCGACGGCTATTTGTACTTGGTCTTTGAGCTACTCGACGGCCAATCCGTACAGAACCTCGTCGACGCCGAGCAAATCAAGTCGGTTCGCGACGTCTACGGCATCATCAGCGGTGTCCTAGAGGGACTCAAGCACCTTCACTCCAAGGGCCTAGTGCATCACGACATCAAGCCAGGCAATGTGATGCGAACGACCGACGGCACAATAAAACTCATCGACTTTGGATTGTCTGGGAACAAAACCAGTACGTCTCAGTCAGCCACAAACCCAAATGTCAATGTATGGGTCGGCACCAAGGGTTTCATGGCCCCCGAACCACTTTCTAACGACGGAAGCGAGGATCATTTACGGGACATCTACTCTACGGGTGTACTTTTGCGATATCTGCTCAGATCCGTTCCAGAATCTAGCCCACAGTCGGAAAAAGACTGGCAAGGACGTCTGTACGCTGTGAGCGACCGGATGTCTGGGTCGATTCCAGAGGACAGACACCAGTCAGTCTGTGATGCTCTTGATGCTCTGCACGGAACAACCCCGAACTTGGCCGGAAAAGAACTTCGCGTTACCGGTTTCAATCGATGGTCGAAATGGGGTGGCATCATAGCACTCTCGGCTGCTCTGCTGATCACGATGGTCTTGGGCAGCAACATGCTAAGACCAAACAAGTCCAGTGGCATCGCAAGCATGGTCCCAGCTCAAGATGCTGCCGGAACATCTCCCGAAGACATCGTTAGAACAATCAAATCCGAGGTCGCCCAGCAGGTTAGCCGATTCGCAAGCAACCCACCGAGTGAAGCCGTTTCTGTTAGATCTCTCACGGCAAAGCCGCAAAGCTCGACGTTCGATCTATCGCTTCGTGTCGTTGACCCATCGTTCTTCAAAGGCATTGAACAATCGCTTATCGCAAAGCTTTCGATCCCCGAGCTTGTCGGCGTCCCCGCAGGAACCTTCACCATGGGCGGCATAACCGACGACCGATTTGCAAAGCCAAGGGAGTTTCCCAACCGCCGAATTACGATTGCCAAACCATTTCAGATAGGCAAATACGAGGTCACAGTAGGTCAGTACCGAGCCTTTGTATCAAACACCAATTATGAAACGGTTGCAGAACGTAGCGAAAAGGGTGGATGGAAATCGGGTAAATCGACAAGCTGGGGCGAACAGAGCAAGAGCTACACTTGGAAAACGCCCGGTTACACGACATCAGACTCTCATCCGGTAACGATCATTGCCTACGAGGATGCGGTCGCTTACTGCGATTGGCTGACCAAGGAAACCGGCAAGAAGTTCCGACTGCCGACCGAAGTCGAGTGGGAGTATGCCTGCCGGGCTGGAACCACTGGGCAATACTATTTTGACATCCAAACTCGCGATGATCATTCCTGGTCGATTTACAGTTCCGGTTCTCAGAACAATCCACACCCAGTTGGTTTGAGATTTGCTAATCCCTTGGGTATCCATGACATCGCTGGCAACGTTCGCGAATGGTGCCTCGATTGGTTTGCTGAAGAAGCCTACAAACTCAACTATGATGAGCACCCCCAAGGGCCAAGCTCGGGTGAGTTTAGGGTGGTTCGAGGTGCATGCTTTTTTGATCGAGAACTCTTCATGCGATCCAGTTTTCGTGGCTTCTTAGCTCCCGATATGGTCGTAAACAACCAGGGCTTTCGGGTCTTGTGTGAGGAATAGCCCATGAATTTAACCAACAGACTTATTGGTTCTCTGACACCATGGTTTTTGACGGGGGGGTGGACTTTGTTTGTAAGCGTAGTCTGGCTGCCATGTCCTACAAAACTCGAGCTACCGAGGTCGTCAAATGTGAAGGATGCGGATCTTGAGGCCATGGGGTACTTTCGACATCCCGATGCACATAAGCTACTAAGGACTTTCATGCACTTGATCAATCCACTGACGACTCTTGTCTTGTTGGTAATGCTTTTACCTAATGCTTTCGGATACTCGGAGACTACGGTGGTAGACGTCCGAATTGTTTCTGTAGACGACGAACAATCGACGGTAACGGTATCCTACGGAGGCAAGTCTCGACAACTCAAGTTGGCTCAAGACGTAACCATCGAGATCGACGGCCAAGAAAGGAATAAGCGTAGTTTACGATTGGGTGAAAATGCACAAGTCACTTACGACAAGGACTTGGCAGTGGTTACCAAAATTGTTGTCCAGAATGAACTGTTAGTCCCAGCTCAAAAGCTACCAGAGGGCTGGGATGAAATCGACCAAAGACTCATTTTCCTGATGGTTCGTTTAGCGAATGTTGAAGCCTCTCTCGACGCTATCAATCAAGTGCTTGATGGTAAGGCGATCGCGGCCAATTCGAAGGAATCTGCGGCAGTACGATCCGAAAAGGCCAACGAGCAACTAGATCGTAAGGGAGGAGGACCGATCAAGTGGTCTGAGTTCTATGGCGTAACTGCTGAAAATTTCTTCTATCACCCAACTGATCGCAACACCACCTATCACACTAGAACCATCCTTAGTCAGCAAGGACCGCAGGCCGACAACAAGATTGGTGGCGGAGTGCCCTCAAGCCAAGGGATACCTGTCCACCAGCGTCCACCCCAGTTCGATTACATTTACCGAGCCAATGAAAAGGCAAGGGATCGAGCCGAAGCCGAAGCGTCATCATTGAGAGGCAAACTTGACAAACTTGTCGCCCGAAGACAGCGACTCGAAACCGAGCAGGCAGGATTATGGGTAGAGGTCGCTTTCCGTGCCATACGTCACTATGACCTGGACCAAAAACCGCTCTATCGTTTTGACCCATTGCTACTAACATCCGACACACCGTCAAGGGAACGGGCCGAAATGATAAAAACATCAGCGGCTTTTATGGCTTTGTCTCTTTCGATCGTGTCCGACGCCGAAAAAGACCAAGTTGGAACGTTTACACGAATCAAACCGGCTGTAGCAGAGGCTCGCCAGAAAATGAGCGACTCCTTTCTTCGTCTTGGCATGGATGTTACCGACAAACAAACAAATGTCGGTCGGTTCTCTGCCCTTGCTAAGAAGATAGACGACGTATCGGCGAACTTAACAGATAGCTACATTGTCGCGGTGGAGGGAGATTCGGCAAAAGATCAGCAACGAAAAACACTATTTCGTGGCCAGCTACAGCAATCTTTACTCAATTACGCCCAGATAATTTTAGCGATGGATGAGATGCTTTGTTGCCTCGCAGAGGAGGTGAGCTACAGCCCAAACACCGACGCTCCGATTCAGTTTGTGGCTCTCAAATCAATCAAGCCTGTAGCAACTCTAAAGCCCATTGAGTTCGACGAGGAGGTCTTTGAGCCACCGAAGCCGAAGAAAACTAATCCTCTAATTGTCCCACCACGACCCAGACACCTGCCGAGCGATGCAATCTACCATGCTGGAAAATGGTATTGGTTTGCAGATAAGAAGGCCAAGTATAACGAAGCAGTTGCTATCGCTACTTCGATGGGGGGGAGGCTTCTTACTATCGAATCTGCTGAAGAGAATGAATTCATCCGATCAAACATGCGAGGTGTGACCCTTCTGGGAGCTACTAGGATCAGCGAGAAAGTCTGGAGAAACGCCTACGGCAGAAATTTGAAGTACTTCAACTGGGATACAGTCGAGCCTAATAACCCAAACGAACCGCTTCTGGTCATAAGACAGGGTGGGGATTGGCATGACTGGCCTGGAAACGTCTGGGAATACTTTGTTGTGGAATGGGACAAAAATGGACGCTAAATACAAAACGACTGTAGAGAAAACTATTGCGAAGAGCTCTATCTCCCTTTTTGTCGGTTGGAAAATCGCCCTGCGGTTTGCGTTTGCCCTGGCTTTTTTTGGATTTATTACGAGCTCTGGTCTGCTTGCTGACACTACAACAACGGACGTAGTTATCAATTTGATCGATGTTAAAAGATCTTCTGTAACCATCTCCTACGAGAGTAAAACAAGGCAGTTGCAAGTGGCAGAGGATGTCTCAATCGTGATCGACGGCAAAGAATCCAATTTGCGTGACCTCTTGCCCAGCGATAGCGCAATGCTCGCTTTCGACAAAGAACGTGCCTTGGTCACCAACATCGTGGTGAACCGTACGGTAATTACTCCCGCCGAGCAATTAGCAGCAGGATGGGACGAAATCGACCAACGGCTTTTGTTCTTGATGGTACGACTGGCCAACGTTGAAGTAACGCTTGAAGCAGTCGAAAATGTTCTGGAGGGAAAGGATGTTCAACTAAACGCGAAACTGCGTTCTGCTAGGCAGGCGGATAAAGCCAATGAAGACCTGGATCGTAAGGGTGGAGGGCCGATTAAGTGGTCTGAGTTCTATGGTGTAACCGCTGAAAAGTTCTTCTATCATCCGACAGACCGAAACTCGACCTATCACACTGAGACACTCCTGAGCCAGCAGGGATCGCAAGCGGACAATAAAGTCGGTGGTGGTGTACCCTCAAGTCAGGGGCTGCCTGTTCATCAGCGTCCTCCCCAATTCGATTACATTTACCGAGCAAACGAAGGTACTAGAGATCGTGCAGAATCAGAAGCCTCTGCACTCAAAGGCAAGTTGCAGCAACTTGCTGCACGCCGACAGCGACTGGAGGCCGAACAAGCTGGGTTATGGGTAGAAGTCGCTTTCAGAGCGATATCTCACTATGACCTTGATAAAAAGCCGCTGTATCGCTTCGAACCCCTGATGATTGCCTCCGATACCGATTCCCGACAAAAAACCGAAGCAATCAAGTCAGCATCGTTATTCATGGCTGTGGCTTTATCTATCATCAGCGAATCGGAGAATAACCAAGCAGCCACGTTCACTCGAATAAAGCCTAAAGTAAGCGAAGCTCGGCGGACGTTGAATGACTCTTTCCTACGACTTTCCTTGGATGCATCGAACCAAATCTCTAGTGTTGGCCGATTTGTGGCTCTGGCCAAGCGACTTGAGGATGTGGCTGCAAATCTAACGGATAGTTATGTCGTAGCGATGGAAGGCGATTCAGCAAGAGACAAGCAGCGTAAGGAAACGTTTAGAGCGCAGCTACAGCAGTCCCTTTTAGGGTACGCCGAAATTGTTCTTGCCTTGGATGAAATGTCCTCTCTGATGGAGTATGAGTATGCATTCAAGCCAGATATCGAAAAGCCTATAAAGTTGGTGGGCATTGATAGTTTTGGCAACCGAAAACAAATGTCCCCAGGCGAGAGTTTTTCTTCGAGGGGAACGAAACCAGAGCGATTTACCAATGACCTCCGAATGGAATTTGCGTTAATCCCCGCTGGCACCTTTAGTATGGGTACGTCACTCTCCGCTTCGGAGTTGGTTCAAAGATACCCTGGTAGTAAAGAGGAATACTATAACGATGAGTTTCTCCATGAGGTTGTACTTAGCAAACCTTTTTACATGGGGATGTTTGAGGTAACACGGGGCCAGTTCCAAGAGTTCGTTGATAAGGAAAATTATAAGACCGAAGCGGAGCGAGATGGAACTGGAGGATACGGATTTGACCAGGCTACCATCCAGATTCAAAACCCCAAGTTTAACTGGCGTAACACGGGATTTCAGCAAAAAGATGACCATCCTGTTGTTAACATAACCTGGAGTGACGCAAATGCCTTTTGTGAGTGGTTGAGCCGTGTAGAGGGACGCCAGTATCGATTGCCAACCGAGGCGGAGTGGGAATATGCGTGTAGAGCTGGAACAACGAGCGAATTTGCGTATGGGGACGATCCAGATCAGCTCGGAGAGTATGGCAATGTAGCCGATATGACTTTGAAGAAAAAATCTCCGAAGTTCGCTACTATACGCACGAGTGACGGTTCACAGTTCACTAGCCGGGTAGGAAGTTATCTCCCCAATCCATTTGGAATATTTGACATGCATGGGAACGTTTGGGAGTGGTGTGGCGATTGGCACAGCGAATACCCACAGGGACCCATAACTGATCCAAACGGCCCATTGAAAGGCTCGCTTCGCGTGCTTCGAGGTGGAAGTTGGACCAATGATGCATCCGGGTGCCGTTCAGCAGATAGAAATGCATGCCCACCGTCATTCCGCCACTTCAATGCCGGTTTCCGTGTTGTTCTTAACCCGTCTGAAGCGAACGAATAGTCTGGTATGGCTTTGGCAGTGACGGCTAAGGATTTCGACAATCTTCCGATACTGGCCCAGGGGTTCATGTCTAATCGCATCGTTGGGTGGTAAAATCTCCTTCATGAACCGAATCATCGCCTCCCTGCTAATCGTCCTGTTACTGATCCCTTCGCCTGTTTTTGCATGGTCCGAGGGTGGTCACCATTTGATCGCCGCCGTAGCGTTCAGCCTGCTGACCGAGAAAGAGCAAGCAGAGCTAATCGCGGTGCTACAAAAGCATCCAAGGTACGCCGAAGACTTCGTTCCCCCTGAAAAGCTACCCAACGAAGAAGAGAAGATCCGCTGGCTCGTTGGACGCTCAGGCTACTGGCCGGATGTTGCTCGAAGGCAGCCGATCTACCACAGATCCACATGGCACTACGAGCTTGGCCCGTCTCTGGTCATCGGAGATAGCACCAAGCTCCTGGTACCAGATCGGCCAGGGGCGATGCCGGTCGATGCGACGCTAGAGACGCAAGAGCTACACATAGCCCAAGCCATACAACTTTGCCGAAAGGTGCTCTCGGACAAATCCCAAGACGCTGGAGACCGAGCCTTGGCACTTTGCTGGATCGGCCATTTGGTAGCCGACTCCCATCAGCCCTGCCATGCAGGAAGCCTGTACATGGAAGGTGTCTTCGAGAAGAAGGATGGAGACCGGGGGGCCAACAGCATCCCAACCAAGCAGCGGCAGAATATGCATGCCCTGTGGGATCAACTCTTAGGGGATGAATTTGCCCTAAGATCCATGCGACGTCGCTATGCCGAGATCGTGACTAGCGCCGAGCTCAAAGCCCTTGGAGAGCAGGCTGTTGCGGTCTCAGGTGGCCTAGATCCGCTGGTCTGGCTCGAAGAAAGCCGTAGACTAGCTGTCGAGCAGGTCTACACCCCAGAAGTCCTCGATCCGTTGAACATTGTTGTTCGAGGGCTGGCCGAGAAACCTGAGGTTTTGACCCTATCAGAAGACTACCTGAAAAACGCTGGCCGAGTAGCGCAGCAAAGAGCTACCCAGGGAGCCTACCGGTTAGCTGGAGTTTGGCGGGAGTGCCTGAAGGTTGAATAGAAGTGCGGTAGGCCGTACGAGTAGCAATCCAGGGGTCGAATAACATGTCCAACATTTGGGTGATATCACCATACAGTTTTGAATTCCCCGACGATTGGCAAAGAGTCTGGGAGCATAATCTCAAAGTGGGATTCATTTCGATTGGTTGGGCGGCGCTTGGTAACGTGTCGAAAATGACCCTCGATCAAATCAAGAAAAGACATTCAGAGAGGTGGGAAAACTCAAATCCGCAATCTGCCGCTTGGGATTCAAACACGCTCTACAACTTCTGGCATCGGATCGAGGACAAAGACACTGTAGTGGCGCGCAGGGGAAGGAAAGCGATAGCCGCAGTGGGTAAGGTGATTGGGCGTCCCTACTACAACACTTCAAAGACTCGTAGGGTATTCGGCGGGAAACACGCATACCCCAACCATATCGATATAAAGTGGCAAGATGACGCACGAGATTTGATATTCGACAGACAGGTTTTTGGAATGAGAGCGCTCCAACGATTCGACGCGTCGAAGCTCGAATTGCTCATCAACGAATCTGGAAACCAACACAAGGGGTTCCTCGATGAGATTGACGAAGAACCCTCGGTTGCAGGTGGGGTAAAAAGAATAACAGTCAATGCCTACGAGCGAGATCCAAAGGCGAGAGCTGCCTGTGTAAGGCATCATGGGTTTTCATGCAAAGCGTGCGACATGAGTTTTGCAGAGGTTTACGGAGAACTGGGAATCGACTTTATCCACGTTCACCATGTTCAACCAGTCTCGACACTAAAAACTAAATGCACTATCGACCCAACCAAGGATTTGGTTCCTGTCTGCCCCAATTGCCATGCAATGCTCCATCGAAGTAACGAATTACTAACGGTAAGCGAGCTCCGGTCTCTTATCAGGAAGGTCAAGAAGTCTCTACTGAACCGGCGAAAAGGCTTCTGATTTCGATTCGGCCCATAGTCACTAGCGTACTCGTGGGCCAGAGGCGAAGACTTCAGGGGATATGCCGATTGTTGACGAAGCCAATTTCTGCACGAACCTCAGGTTTGGGAGTACAATGGAAGATCGCTTCGAGCTGGGTAAATTTCTATCAATTCCGTTTCGTCGAAAACCCTTGGACATGACTCCAACGCCCCCGGAAATACTTGACTCCTTACGGGGGGAAATCATCGAAGGCGTACAAGAAATCGGGCCGTCGATTAGCAGGGAATCATCGGTATTCGAGTCTTTTCTTGGGCCACCTAGCGAGCAACTAAAAGAGGTTGTTGATGCTCTTGTGGCAGCGATTCACCAAGGCGTCACAAGCGGACTATGGCAGGCAAAGCAAGACGCGGTGGAACGTATTTCGCTGGATGGCTACATTCGACAACTCTGCAACAACTCTGGTGTGAAGCCAGAGCTCGCAAGTTGGGCGGTCGAGACTTGGGCTATCGCGATCGGTGTCTCAGAAAGAGTTCGATATGACATCGACTTTCGATGCCCTAGTTGCGATGCTTGCGGAGTAAGCTTGAAAAAAATTGCTGGTAGAGTCATTAAGTGCCCAAAATGCAAATCGAAGATACAAGTATCGAACGACGGGAAACAGTTGACGCTTGTGCCCCAAAAACACGGAACTTCGGAGAAGCAACCAAGTAAGGCTGCCGAAAGAGATCAAATTGGAAATACCGCTCGCACAGAAAACGTTGGGCCGGATCAAAATCGCCCAGCGAGTGAGCGAGCGATTCCTAAGGTCGTCGACCTAAATCGATCAAGCCGAGTGATCGAAAGTAACCCAGAAAACAAAGAAAATGAACCTGCGTTAGATCCTCGAACCAATTCGTTCCCCTCAATTTTTAACAATTCGATCGGAATGACCCTAAAGCTGGTTCCTTCTGGAAAATTTCTGATGGGTGACCTCGCGGTCAAACAAGAGGTGAACATAAACCAGCCATTTTATCTTGGGATCTTTCAGGTCACTCAGCAAGAATACCAGCGAGTCACAGGCTGCAATCCTAGCCATTTTAGATCCCCACGGAAGCCCGTTGAATGGGTTTCCTGGCAAGATGCTGTCCTCTTCTGCGAAATGCTATCGACCCTCCCGTCGGAAAAAAGCAAAGGGCGCAATTACCGACTTCCGAGCGAGGCGGAGTGGGAGTACGCGTGTCGTGCGGGAAGTTCATCAAATTACTGTTTTGGAGACGACGGCTCTTGCTTATGTGACTTCGCTTGGTTTGGTGACAGATTAGGAAAAGGAACCAAATACGTTGGGCAAAAATCACCCAATGCCTGGGGCCTTTACGATATGCATGGCAATGTGGCTGAATGGTGCGCAGACGTTTATCTTAGACAGGCCAAGTTGACTTCGCAGACTCTCAAGACGAAGGAAGAGGACGAACGGGTTTATCGCGGTGGTAGTTGGTTCACTAGGGCGAAGGATTGTCGATCCGCGATCCGACATGGCGTCGCGAAGAGTTATAAAGACAGCTATATCGGATTCCGAGTTGCTATGGATTTACCGGAACGCTAGTGTAAGTGAGCGCCTAAATGGGACCAGTGATGGGCGCTTCAAAAGGGGCCAGTTCGACTGGAAAAGCATGAGGCATTCAGATGGGGTGGTTTCTTCGCAATTCTTCTATCGGATTGCTACTCGATACTCTACACTTAGATCGATCCCTACATCCGACTCTGGAGCAAACTGTTGGAAGGCCGCATACATCATGGAAACCAACTCCAATGCGGTAAATTCGCCAGGGATCGAATCGATGGTGTAGGTCTTATTTGGGTCGTTGATGCTCAGTCCCCGTGTTCCCAAGACAGCGATCTCAACTCCAAGGCATTTGATCTCATCGGTAGTCATCCCTTTGAATCGTTGGAGTGCCGACCGCATGTAGTGGACAACATCATGACGAACCTCATGGTTAGCTTTCAAAACTGCTTCCGACTTAGCCGTCAATCGAGCCTTGGCGAGGTCGACTAGATGCTCAGGTCCACCAGTCTTGATCGCCATTCGAAAGTAGTTTTCTGATTCACTCGTTCGACCAAGTTCGTTGAGACAATCACCCATAGCGATCATCATGGCGGTATCGTCGGGTGCGACCGCAAGGGCGCGTTTTATTTGAGTCAAAGCTTGCGCAAATCGACGCTGTTTCATCAGTGTTTCGGACAGATTACTCAGTGCATACCGATCTTCGGGATCAAGTTTTAAGGCACTTCGGAGATGTTCCTCTCCAATCATCAAGTTACCCGCAGAAATCTCGGCAACTCCGAGTGCAACATATGCACCTACAAATTTGGGATCAACTTCGACCGCTTTCTCTAGGATGTGAGCAGCTCTGGTAAAGTCTCCAAGATCATTGTAGGCGAGTCCAAGCCCATAGAGGACGTCGATATCGGTCGGGTCTTTGTGCAAGAGGGTTACGAGAATTGGCAAGGCTTGCTGATGCTTGCCCTCGTTAAGAAGCTGGATCGCTTTTTGTTTTGGCTCCATCCAAGCGGATGCCTTTGTCCAATGCACCTCGATGGTTCTTTCTTGATCATCAATCACAACTCTTGCTTTACCGCCGAACCCAAGGAATTGGTCAGCAAAGAACTTCGAGACCGCCGAATTGAACTCGTTCGAGCCGACTTCGGGGTTGCCGATAAGGGACCGATCAAAGTCATCGAAAGACAATTTGAATGAAAATTCTTTAGACATTATCGCTTCTTGGTCGTAAACCACTTGTCCAAGCCCGTGTACAGAGCCCAAGCATCGACGAGCTGTCGATCATTTTCGGGTTCATTCGGGATGGAATCATGGATTTCGAGTAGTTTGATGGCATCCTGTGCGTAACCCGCCGCAATATAGGGTGCGAAGATCGGTTGCTCGTCCCAAAGACCCGAAAAGAACTTGGCAAATGCTGCGTTCATCATGGCATTCGGGCGAATGATCTCAATTGGGGCAGACCGTTTTGCGATTGGACCGATGCTATGAACATTTTCCTGTAGTTGGCTGTCGATACTTTTGCGCTGAAGGTCTCGTAGTTCAGGGTACTTGTCATGTAGCTTTCGGTCGATCCTCATTGAAACAGGCATGGATCGCAGTTGATGACCAAGTCCATCGCTAAAGAGCTTGGAGAACTTAGGGACGGCACCAGCTGGCATCGTTGGGTCGTTTTTTAAGTGGTTCCCCATGAGTTTGACAAACTCGTCAAGCATGTTGGGTTTGGCAACCAAATTGAATTGGGCTTCAGGCTCTGCGAGGATCGTCCTTAGGGCAAATTCGCACTGGAACGCCACCAAATAGGGCAAAACAGCTTCGTGGGCGGGGTTGTAGAGCAAAAAGTGGGCTGGCTGATTGTCTTGGGCAACACGTATCGTCGCATGACCCCTGAACTTCGGATCACTCTGCAAAAGAACGCGCTTGCCGCTGGTCGCTTCGACTCGGTCGATGAAGTACTGCTGTAGCTCTTTGAGGTCCAAGATGTGCCTTTTCAGGGGTTTGGTGATGTTTTTTCACCATTTTACTCGTTGGAGACTGGGATGTCGAAGGTGGGGAAAGCCAAGGATTTGTAGAAGATCGCCAACCAAATCGTTGGTTGGTCAGTGGTCGTCCACTGGACTCGATGCTTGGTATGTGCTGGCAAGTTGATGTAGTCACCAGGACCAAGATCGATGGTTTTATCTTCAATCCGTAGTCTCGCTGCCCCTTGTAGGACGACCACCCATTCGTTTTCGTGCTGGTCATACCAAAAACCCTCGGGCGATGATTGTCCTAGGGATGCATTTGTTTGATACGGAGGTTTTGGGATTCGAGAATCGTTTCAAAAATTTCCTCGGGAAGGTCTGTTAGAAGATTGGCAAAGAGGTTGCGGCTTAGAGACATTGCTTCAGCAGCCCTTTCCGCCTTTCGAGTACTTGCAGATATTCCGCATGTCGCAACCAGTACACTTGGATTTCTCTGGCTTAGCAGGGAAGTCTTTTTGTATGATGCCACTGATCAATTTGCTTGCGCGTTCCTTCGCTTGATTAGTCTGAGAATCTTCAACGGGGAGGTCCATACGCTTAGATGTTTTGAGATTGTGTAAGTAAGCGGCGGTAACGTTGAGTCCCTCACCTCGCCCCGCTGCGGCATAAACGGCTAATTGGAAAGCGTGAATATCATCGCCCGAAGTATCGGATGCAGTTTTGTAGTCAACCAATGCAAGACTGTTAATCCGCCCGCCTTCCATATCCAGAATAACATCAGCACGACCGCTAACGATTCCATTGTCCACATTGAGTTCAAAGTGACGTTCGGTCTCCCACACTCGCTTCAAATCACTGCTGTACTCACCGAGATACTTGCGGATGATCTTCGTTGCTTCTGCTTTAAGAACTTCGAAAGTCCCCTTTTGAGCAAAGGGTAGATAGAACGTTTCGTTGATTACCTTTGAAACCTCTTCATTCGTTGGCAATCGATCATTTTTCCTTGAGGTCTCCGATAATCGCCTTAAGACATGATGGATTGCTTTGCCATATCCAAGCTCCGTTTCCAGTTGCGGTTGGAATCCAATTGAGGTGCTTAGTCGATAGCGAAAGGGACATTCTTCGTATGCTGCTAGGTCGGAAAATGAGATCGTTGGTACAGAGTCCTGATGTTCTTCGTACCGAGGCGGAGGATTGGGAAGAGGTAATTTATCGGTAACTCTAGAAACATTGTCCTGCACCTCAATCATGTAGGGTGATTGCCTTCGCCTATTTTTGATACGGACGAAGTTAGAAAGGTACACGGTGTCTTTCGCGCGTGTTAGTGCGACATAGAACAACCGTCGCTCGTCTGTGTCGGTACCCTCGTACCGTTCTCTAAGCTTGCTCGGGAATACGGTATCAGGCAAAAGGTATTCAGGTTTTCTGCCTTTTTTACTGGACGGGAATCTGCCATCCACGAGAGACGGAAGAAAGACGATTGACCACTCCAACCCCTTTGCCCTATGAGTTGTAAGTATATCAACTGCATCGACATGGATGCTCTCCTCACCGCCAAAGCTTTCATATGCTTCGAGGGCATGGAATTGGAGATAGTTGAAAAGCTGTCTGTAGAAGTGAATCCCCCGATTTTGACCTCCTTGGAATTCGGATTCGTTTACATACCTGGATCGCCGCTTGACGTGCTCGAAGTCAGCAAGGATTTTTGAAAAACCTGCAAGGCAACCCATGCGAGCGGAGAAGGCAGGGTTTTCGGGATCAAGTCGTTGGACTCCAAGAAGGTAGAATAAGCGGTATAAGTCTCTTACTAGGTTTGCAGGTTTTGATTCTTCTGCAATCTCCGCTTTCCATTTGATAAGGTGGCTTTCCAAAGACCTGATTGTTTTACCAGCGTTGAACAACTGGTTGTATTCATCGATAAGTTCTATAAGATCAACAAATTCGCTATCATCATAACGCTCGCTTTTCCATTCGTTATCGATAAGCCAAGCATACGTCTTACCCAAGGTACACGCCTCGGGCTGTAGGAATAAGCCAGATCGTCCGCCACACCTAAATGGTATTTTGCGATCTTCGAAAACCCTGATCAAATGGGAGGATGATGTTCGAACAGAGCGAAAAAGAATGGCTATGTCCTTGTAGCGGAAGCCGCTCTTAACCATTCCTTCAATTGTGTTGGCAATGACCTCTGCCTCGTGACTAGGAGTTTCCGCCGTCCAAGTGTGAAACTCAAGATCGCTTTTTTCGCGATGCGGATTCATCCTCTTGGGTAAACGTGGGCAAATCGATTCAGCAAATCCATTCGCTTTCTCTATGATCCTAGGACGAGATCGTCTGTTGGTAGAAAGAGTCAAAGACTTAACGGGTCGGTAGCGTTTTTTGAATTCAATCATGTGTTTCACGTCGCTACCTCGCCATTGATAAATGGATTGGTCATCATCTGCGACAACACAGAGTTCTACAGGAGATTGAGCTAAAAGACCAATGAGCTTTTCTTGTGCTGGATTGGTATCTTGGTACTCATCCACGATCAGATGTCGTAATTTGCTGTGTACTCGCTCGAAAACTCCAGTGGATTTGTCTGTAAGTGCTCTGATTGATGCCGTTATCAGTAAGCCATACGTTATGAAATGGTATTTGCTCAATGCTTTCTTGTACGCAACGTAGCAGTCACAGAATTCGTTGCTTTCAATCTTTTCGGCTTCGATCAACTCGTTCTCAATGATGTTTGCATTCCGAATGAACAGATCGATTGCACGCCAGTGCCCGTCGTTGAGCTTATCAAGCTGGAGGTTCTTGTATTCCCTGCTCAGAAACCCAGCGAGTCGATTATCGTCCAAAATGTCAAAATCACCGAACCGAGGCACATGATCCTGTAATAATCTCCAGCAGTAACCATGGATGGTACCAACGAACATAGGGCTAAGTCGGTCGAGGAATTGATCGCCCATAACTTGCGAAACACGGCTGTTGATCCGAGTCTTTAGTGAGGTTGCAGCACGCTCAGTAAAAGTGAAGGCTACAATTTGAGATGGATCAACGCCTTCTTCAATCAAGGACGATACTCTGCGAGCGATAGCTTCAGTTTTCCCCGCACCTGCGCAGGCGATGACTTGCAGATGCCCACCACGATGGTTGACGACTTTTTTTTGTTCCTCGGAAAGTTCGATAATCCCCTTAGATGACAACCCTCCCTTATTCTTTGATGCAGCTTTTTTCTTGGTTGAAGAATTTGAAACTTTCTTCTTAGTTGCAATACGACCTACCGATGCCTTAGTAGATTTGACTGACTGACTAGTACTCTTCTTTTTTGAGGTTTCGAGCACTTTGGCAGGATTCTTCGTATTCGCAACTTTCGCTTTTTTAGAGGTCTTACTTGGACTCCCGAGAGGCGTTACCTTTTTGATAGGTTTGGATTTCATAGTTTCAATCCCCTTTGCATCGCTATCTACTCCCCCAAACCCTCTTTCCACACCCCCGCCAATCGAAATCCCGCTTCTGTAGCTCTTATTTGAGCGATTCGCCCCGCGTTCTTGAGGTAGTCTTCGGGCAAATCCAAGACCTCGGGTTTTTCGACCAAACCCCGCGAAACACGAGTTAGTTGCTCAAGAACAATCGGTGTGTAGACGTGCTCTGTAGCGAGCTGCCGACTCTCTTCGAGCCAAATTTGAGGATCAAGACCCTTCGAAACTGCTGATTCGCCGACCTTACGCAGTTCATCGCTGGTTACGATCTCCCCGTACCGACGACGCATACTTGTCATTGCAAATTTTTCGCCGAGTAACTGGTCCCATAATGCGTGCATGTTTTGTTTTTGTTTGGTGGGGATTCGATTCGCGCCTCGATCCCCATCTTTCTCGATGAATACCCCCTCCATATACAAGCTACCTGCATGGCACGGTTGATGGGCGTCCGCGACCAGATGACCAATCCAACAGAGTGCAATCGCTCGGTCTATTGGAGCTTGAGATTTATCCTTGAGGACCTTTCGGCATAGCTCCAAGGCTTGTGCTATATGCAACTCCTGGGTTTCCAAAGTGGCATCGATTGGCAAGGCTCCTGGGCGATCTGGCACAAGCAAATTTTCTTTCGACCCGATAATCACCGATGCACCAAGCTCATAATGCCAAGTTGAACGATGGTACTTGGGTTGTCTTCGAGCAACGTCTGCCCAATAACCTGACCGTCCAACCAACCATCTCGTTTTCTCTTCTTCGTTGGGTAGCTTCTCGGGCGGTACAAAGTCCTCTTCAAATCTCGGATGCTGCTTCAGAACCTGTAGCAACTCTGTTTTTTCTTTGTCCGAAAGCAGGCTGAATGCGACTGCTGCGATCAAATGATGACCACCCTCGGACCAAGCAAGGAGCTTGGCTGGGAGTATCGTAAAAACGACAAGGACAAAAACGATGATTCGATGGATCAGTCGGTCTATAGTTGGATTCATGCGTTCAATTTGTTCTATGGGTCTTGGGGTCAATCGAAAAGGGATTCAGTGTTCATCAAAACTTTGCAATCACGGAGCCATTCCAGGTCTTGAAAGTGATCGTCTTTCCGTAGCATTTTGTGAACCAGAGGTCCCTGACATTTTCGATAAGCGATCGTTGCGCCTCGGATTCCATCTTCACAAAAAACGCCTCTTCTAAAACAACCTGAGCGTCGCTTCCGTTAGAGGTCACTTTTCCAAAGATATTCGCATCCAGATTCTTATCTAAATCATCGCAAAGAGCCTGTAGGGAGTCGCCATAGGTTAGGGGCTTTGCTTGCCCCGAGTTGCTGCTATTTGAATTTGGAAGGGACCCCAATTTGCCAAGTGTCAAAAAACCTCCGCATAGAACTAGTAGGAAAAGAAAACCAGCTAACGGTATCCAACCGAATTTCAATCGTCGCGGAGGCGGAGCTTTGGGGATCGGACGACCGTAAATTTTTTCTTCCTCTCCAACTCCTGCTACTCCAAGTGTTGTATCTGAGTAGGTTGCAACAATCTCCCCACAGTAACGGCATTTGACAGCTTCAGACTTGATCGTTTCAGCGCAATAAGGACACTTCCTGTTGCCATCCGAATCCTCAGGAGAATCCAAGCTTTTTGCTACCAATTCTTCGAAGCTGTCGAGGTTTGATTTGTTGGACGCACTATTCGGGAGCGGCGGCGGGACTGTTACCAATCCGTTGCATGACGGACATGGGAGAGACTTACCAGCTTTTGAATCATCAGCTTGAAGGTTTTTAGAGCATGAAGGGCATTTGAATTTGATCATTTGGGCATTCCAGCAGTAAAACGGTCGGGGCTGCAATTTTGAGGGGATGCTTACCCCCACACCACATGTTTGGTATCGACCAGGGCATTGCATTTGGTACAAGTAGGATTGGCAGCGGTAACGGTTCCCTCAACACACCAAGGGCAACAATCGTAATCGAGTAATAGCTTGCAGTCATCCCCCATCGATAACCCGCAATGACCGCACGAGTTATCTTCAAGCTTATCGTCCCATGGTTCCCAACATCCTGGGCAACGATCATGTGGAACGACAACGATACCGTCTTTGGTCACATACCGTTGTAGGGACGCATCATCCCAGGAAGTATAAGGCTCACCGTTGGCATCTGAGATCAATCCCATGGCGAGATAGGGTAAGGCACACTCTTTCTTTTCATCGAATACCTCAACGACGACCTTGAAGCACGCTATGCGTCCCTTGCCGAGGATGTCGCCGATCGTTTTGATTGCTTGTCGAAGTTGTTCTGACTCGAATTGATCTTGAATGATCTCGGTGATGTCGTCGAGTATCGGATCAATTGGGGAGAATTTATCAGCTTCCATGATGGTGTTTAGGGATGTTTTTCGGTGGATGGTGGGAAAGGAGCATCTTGGTTGGGACTAGGATTGGGCGACTGCGCGCTGTGTTGTTGGGGGGCTTTTGCAGGGTTGAGGTTGCTTCTTCTTCCTGCTATAAAACCCGCAACCTTCGACATGAAATCGGCTAAGTGCCCTGCGCCTTGTGGAGCATGACGAATCCGTTTTGATGCATGATCCGCCCATTCCTGCTTACGTTCACGACTAGGACCATTTTCCATAAACTCTGAGGATAACCAAGATTCCAGTTCACCAACAGGCACTAGGAATATGCCATGTTCGCACAAATGCTCAATGGCGGAATCCAGAGCATTCGCAATATTAGGGTAGTTCGGTCGATAAAATTCGACACCTCCATTCTTGAGCTTCCTAGCCCGATCTATATCATTTGCGAGCTTTCTCAGCACTCTTGATAGAGATTTATCATCCAATTCATCTGCTGATTTCAAGGACTGTAGGCAACTATCCAAGCGTGCTTCAACCTCTAATTGCCCTATGCTTGGAGGAATGGTTTTCACATCTGTCGCTATCTTCTTACATTGGCTTGTGATCTGATCGGTTTCAGTCGAATCACATTGGACTGCTTCCAGTATTTTCTTGACTAAATCATCATCCTGTATAAGATCAAGATCGGCGATAATGGCGATGGGTATTTGAAGAGTGTGGAAGAAACCAGCGATGTCTGCCATGGCTCCTTTGCCGTTGACGGGTATAAAAAGCAAGTCAAGTTGTGTTGCTTTCTGCATAGACTCCCAAATCGCTTGATAGACCACTCGATCTCCATCTGATTCAACTAAAACTACCCCATCGGAGAAAAGTCCATCGAAAACAAGCTCAGTACGAACCAGTGGCTTAGTGATCGCCTCTCCTAAAATCGCCGAGTCAACTGAATGAGCATTAAAATTGGTGCCGATTCTTGTAAGGCGAATGATCGTGACGTTTTTTGTTTCCTGAATCACTCCACGTAGGATATGACTACTGTGGGTAGCAACGATTGTTGCAGTTGGCTTATTCGCTTGTTCTCCAAGGATTCGCCCCAAGGAATACGCTTGGGGTGGGTGAAGGCAGATTTCAGGTTCATCAATCAAACAAACAGGTCTTTGGCTTAGGGCAAGCGCCATGCAAATAGATACGAAGCATCGCAAACCATCTCCCTCATCATCAAGAATACGAAAATTGCGCGCTCGATCAAGCTTATAACGCTCCTCTGCTGGAGGTAATTCTGACGAGTTTGTCACTCGGAAGCACAGTTTCCCGCCGATGGTGGGATCAATCCAAATCCCTCTATCAAATGTCTCAAGAACTTCTTTTTGCAGCTTTTCGAGGGCAAGTGAGTTGGTGAATAGAACCTGCAAGTCGTTGGTTGGCTGCGTGGTGCGATAGTCATAACTATTTGTCTCACTAGCAGCCGTTAATCGATTTAACAAGAACATCGAGGAAACGACTAATGCGCCACAGAAGGATAGTAAAGACTGGGTTTCTTGCGGGAGGTTACTACAATAGTGTCGATGCCAATTTTCAAATGTCGAAACCTCGATACCATTCTTAATCGCAGAAGAGCCGCTACCGACTGACGTTGTCGTGACCTTAACTCTTCTTATGCCCTGTTCGTCGATAAAAAACTCTATGAACCCCTGCTTTTCGAAGTTCAATAATAATTCGCTTATCGATTCAATTCGAGCGGTTTTGATGGAAGCCGCTACAACAGCTTTACGAGTTGGATCACCACGCAACGCACAGTCGATGTCTTTTAATAGTTGAGTTTTTCCAGATGAGTTTGGACCTACCAAAAGGGTTAGTCCCTTTGTGGAGATTGTTGTACCCCCTGGCAACTTAACCTCTTCAAGCGGTTCGGTGAAGTAAGAATTCAGAGGCTTGGACTGGTTCATCTACCTTCTCCTTTTGATCTCAGCCACCTTTGCAACGAGGTAACCCACCTCATCGCCATCGAGTTCCGCTACAGGTGCAACCCCGTGGAGGTTCTTGATGAGATCATCCGCTTCACCCAAGAATATCCTGAATTCGGATTCGCCGTCGAGCCGACCGACCAAATGCCCATCAGATGTGATAACCAGTTCGATCAATCTCGGTTTTGTCCAGTCCTCGTCCAAGAGGCATCCAAGGATTGCACGAAAATGATCACTGACTTGGACGGCAGCTAACTTGGTGGCACAGTCTTTTCGTATTTGATGTGGTTCGCGCATGGGGGATTGGGTTCCTGGGGAGCTGATCTCATCGAGAATAGGATCGATATCAGCGAGCTTATCGGCTTCCGTGGTGATGTTTTGGTTGGGTAATATTAACATACAGCATCGAGCTAGGGTTAGTGTCACATATAACCATCGGTTACATCAGGTTCAAGATAGTCTTCTAGATTTACTCGAAGATCATTCAAGCTATTAAGCAATCGACACTTATTCTTTTTGATGAAATCATACCGCACTACCTCTTCGCGAATTTGCTTTACTTGTGGTATCCCATTATCATGAAACCATTTTATGATTTCATTATCGGAATTCATTTGAATATTAGATTGTGTCAAGGTGTCGTCTGTCGCTTTGGCAAGATACCTTTCCTTGATATCCTTTGGTAAGCCTGAATTCTTTAGAAGTCCGTATTCGGGTGTCGATTTGAAACCTGGATGAATGAAGGTCTTTGCTTTTGCGAATCCCCCTTCAAACACTACGGGACAGTACCCTACCTTATAGCATAGAAGTCCCTTGGATGGATCAAGGTTGTGCTCACCAAATACCTCAACCGTGTAAACACGGTATTCCGAAAAACTCGGGTTTTCACAGGGGTTATAAAGAACGAATGCTGGTTGATCTCCGTAAAGCATCACTGGTTCGAAGTATACGCAACTGCGAAGGAAAAAATGCACATCCCCTGCTGCTCCATAGTCGATATAGTTTGGTTTTATTCTCTTGCATATACGTTGGATTGCATGAGTCGAAAACCCAACTGTGTACTGCTTGCCGTCGAATTCAACCTTCGGTTCCGAGGGGCTGTAGTAGACTCTACCGCCGTCCCCACTCTTCCACCGGATGGAGGTAAATATAAGGACAATGTCGGGACCTTCGAACCCCACAGTTAGATCGTTGTACGGCATAAATCGAGATCGTACGTCAGGGGGGACAAGGTTCAGAATCTGCGATCCTAGCGACAGGCATATGATAGGGAAGGTCGCATTGTTTTGAGGCATTAATTCCTGAAGGTAGTCTTTCAGTTGCCTAAACGCATTATAAAAACCAATCTTTTTTCCGAGCCTGTAAAATACCTGCTGCGAGGCACCTATTTGCTTCTCGTCCAGGAAGTCGATTTTCTTTGCAGCCTCAAGGACGGCGCTTATAAACTCAGGATCAGCGTCTTGCTCACCGAGTCGAATGGTCGGATATTCGTCGAGTTTTGCTTGTCGCAAAGCACGCTGTTGATCCACGAGCTTTCGGTGTTGGATGTCCCGCTCCCGTTGCTTCCTCTTTGCCTGTTTTCGTTTGTCATTGCTCATACTTAGCCCCCTACTTGAGCCTCTCGATGTACAAATCGATGTTGTGGTCGTTGATCAAGCTTAGCCGACCTTGCATCAATGGTTCACCATC
>Ga0164293_10000392_pt1 | contig 34010 bp, 35 predicted proteins | sample GEODES118metaG_FD_111487 | JGI IMG/M metagenome (GOLD analysis project Ga0164293, IMG submission 111487) | Eutrophic lake water microbial communities from Lake Mendota, Wisconsin, USA - GEODES118 metaG | ecosystem: Environmental > Aquatic > Freshwater > Lake | place: USA: Lake Mendota...
CACGAACTCGTCGCCGCCCAGCCGGGCCACCGCGTCGGACCGGCGCACGCACTCCACGAGCCGCGCCGCCACGGCCTTGAGCAGGACGTCACCAACCGCGTGCCCTTGGGTGTCGTTGATGCCCTTGAATCCATCCAGGTCGACGAACAGCAGCCCGGTCTTGCGCTGGTAGCGACTGCCGTACGCGAGGGCCCGCTCCAACTGATCGTGAAAGAGGGCGCGGTTGGTCAGACCGGTGAGCGGGTCATGGGTGGCGCGGTGCGCGGCGTCCACGCGCGCCGCCTCGAGCCCCGCGATGCGCCGCTGCCGCTCTGCCGCAAAGGCGAGCAGGCGAGCCAATGCCTCCGGCGACGTCTCCCGCTTGTCGTGGCACTCGTGGGCACCGGCGCGCAGGGCGCGAAGTCCGAGGGCGTCGTCCAGCGATCGCGTATACACGATCACCGCCACCTGCGGTGCGGCGCCCCGTATGCCGGCCAAGGTGGCGAGGCCGGTGGCGTCGGCCAGATCCAGTTCGAGCAGCACGCTGTCGAACGACGACTCCTGCAGCGCCCGAATGGCGAGCCCCAGACTCGCCACGCGAAAGAGTGCGATACCGTCACCGAGTCTGGCCCGGAGCCCGGCTTCGGAACGCTCCGCCTCGTGCGGATCGTTGTCCACCAGCAGCACGCGAAGACGCGCGGGCGCGGGTGTCGCGTCCGTTGGCGTGGGGAGCGGGTGTGGTTCCGGCATGGCGGCGACGAGGAGTGTCGAAAGTGGCAGATTAGTCTCCTCTTCAAGCTGTGACGCGGACCCGAGGAAATCCACAGGGGGCTCCCCTACAGCGCGTTTGTGACACTCCAGCTTTTCCACATGAGTTCGGGTCCATAGTGGCCCCCCATCATCTCACAAAAAAGTTTCCCACATGGATATCGCCATTCCCGCTCCGCTCACGGCCGGAACCGACGCGCCGGACTTCTCGCTCCCCGGTACCGCCGGCGGTTCGGTCACCCTGTCGGGCTATCGAAACAGCAAGCACGTCCTGCTGGCCTTCTTCCCCGCCGCCGGTACACCCGTCTGCACTATCGAAATGTGCGCCTTCGGTGAGGACTTTGATCGCTTCTCGGTCGCTGAAGTAGAAGTACTTGGCATTTCTATGGATAGCATGGATAAGCTCGAGCAGTTTCGAGATGCACAGGGGCTTCGGACGCAGCTGCTGTCAGACATCGATGGCACTGTGGCGCGGCAGTTCGGGGCACTGTGGAAAAGCGGCACCATCGCAAACCGGGCGTACTTCCTGATCGACAAGGCCGGCGTCATTCGCTGGGCGCACGTGGAGGAGCACCCCGGGCTCCGTCGTGAGAATGAGGAAATCTTTGCGGCCATTAAATCTGTGACTGGCTGACGTCGCGGCATGGTCGCCGCGTGGGTCGGACGGGCGACTGAGCCGGACGTCCTCGGGGGCGGCTGTTTCGGTCAGCTTGTCCGAACACGGGGGCACATCTAGCTTGCGGATGGCTGCGGGTGCGCGCGGTGGTTCGTGCCGCGCGCGCTCGGATTCTGTCTCCTCGCCCCCTTTCCTTCCCGATGCCCAACGCGTCCGTGGCTCCGCTGGCCGAGTACGTCGCCGCCCTCGCGCGCGCCGGCGACTCGGGGCGGGGCTTGCCCGTCTTGCTCGACCGGCTTGGCCGCGACCTGCGGGCGCACCGTGTCGCGCTGGAGTTCGTGGAAACGGAGGTGCCGACACTCGTCTGGCCCGCTGATGCGGACACGGACACACCGGCCCTCCCCGTGTACACACGCATGGTGGAGGCTGGACAGCTCGCGGTGGGCAGCCTGTTGGTTCACCGTGAGGAGCACCTCGACGATGGGCACCACGCGCTGCTCGAGCAGGTGGCGCACCTCATCGCCGTGGCGATCAATCGGGATGCGTACCTGCACGATCTCGAACGCGAAGTGACGGAACGCGTGCGTGAGCTGGCCGAGCAGCGCGCCTTCATCGAGTGTATTGTGGATTCTTTGCCGGTCGGTCTTTATGTGATCGACCGCCACTACCGCATTACCGCCTGGAACCACAAACGGGAGACCGGCCTGCAGGGCGTCGCGCGCGCCGATGCCGTGGGGCGCTCCATCTTTGAGGTGCTGCACCGGCAGCCGGCGACACTCCTCAAGAAGGAGTTCGACGAGGTCTTCGCGTCCGGGCGCCTGCAGCAGTTTCAGATGGAGAGCAACGCGTTCGGCGAGACGCGGACCTTTCGCTTGTCGAAGATCCCCATGCGCCTGAGCGGCGAGGCCGTCACGCACGTCATCACCATCGGCGAGGATATCACCGACTGGCGGGCAGCGCTCGACCGGTCGGCCCAGGCCGAGAAGCTGGCCGCCCTTGGCCAGCTGGCTGCCGGGGTCATGCACGAGATCAACAACCCGCTGGCTACCATTGCCGCCTGTGCGGAATCCATCGGCCTGCAGGCCGACCTGGGCACCGCCACGCCACCCACCGAATTGCTGCGCATCATCGACCTCGAGGTGCAGCGCTGCAAGAAGATCATCAACGGGCTGCTCGATTTCTCGCGCCCCAAGTCGCTGGGCCGCGAGACCTTCGATCTGAACGCCGTCGTGCAGCAGGGGCTCTTCCTCCTGCAGCACCATCCCCGGTTCAAGCGGGTCAAGGTGGTGATGGAGCTGGAATCGGCCGGCCCGCTCCTCGTCGAAGGCGATCAGGATCAGCTGGTGCAGGTGCTCATCGCCCTCGCCATGAACGCCCTCGATGCGTCACCCGAGCAGGGGCGGGTCATCATTCGGACTCGGCTCGAACTCCCGGGGAATGCCGTGCTCGAGGTGGAAGACGAAGGCCCGGGCATTCCGCGGGCGCTGCAAGCCAAGGTGTTCGAGCCGTTCTTTACCACCAAGCCGCCAGGGCAGGGAACGGGGCTGGGGCTGGCCATCTGCTACGGTATCGTGGGCGAGCACAACGGCCTGCTCGAACTGGTGTCCGCTGAGGGACAGGGGGCCAATTTCCGGGTCACCCTCCCCACCGGTGAACGGGCAGCGGCGGCCATCGCGGTGTCGGAGCCCACATGAGCCACACACCGGCAGGGGCAGCGGGCGCCGACAGCGGCAGCCCCATTCGCGTGCTCATCGCTGAGGACGAGGCCCACCTGGGCGCAATCCTCGAACAGTTCATGACCGCGCGCGGATTCGCCGTGCGGGTCGTGCGCGATGGCCGATCGGCGCTCGAGCTGCTGCGCACCGAGCCCTTCGATGTGATTCTGGTGGACGTGGTCATGCCCGAAATCGATGGGCTCGAGGTGCTGCGACTCGCGCGCGAGGAACCGCTGCCTCCGGAGTTCATCGTCATCACCGGCAACGGGACCATCGAGACCGCCCTCGCGGCGCTCAAGCTGGGCGCCTACGACGTGCTGTCGAAGCCGTATCGCATGGCGGAAATCGAGGCGCTCGTGCGGCGCGCCTGGGAAAAGCGATTGCTGGTGCGCAACAATCATCATCTGCGCGCCCGCCTTGAACGGCAGGCCCCGGTGACCTCGTTCGTCACGCAGTACGCGCCGCTCACGGCCGTGCTGTCCATGGTCGACCAGTTCGCCCCGAGCCCCATGCCCGTGTTCGTCACGGGCGAGGCCGGCACGGGGAAGGCGCTCGTGGCCCGTCTGCTGCACCAGCACGGCGCCCGACCGTCGGGCCCGTTCGTGCACCTCGACTGCGCCACCACCGATCCGGCCGCGCAGCTCCTCGAACTCGTCGGGGTCGAGCGCGGCAACGAACAGACCGGGGCACATCGCCACGGCGTCTTTGAACTCGCGCAGGGCGGGACACTCTATCTCGAGCATATCGACGCGCTCGCGCCCGTCGCGCAGGCCGCGCTGCACGAGGTGATCGACACGCTCGCTTTCACGCGGCGGGGCGGCGCTCAGCGCCTGCCGTTCGACGTGCGACTCGTCGTCTCCAGCACCCGCGACATGCGGTCGCTGGTGCAGAGCGGGGCGTTCGACGAAGCGCTCTGGCATCGGCTCACCGCCATGCGCGTGACCCTGCCGCCGCTGCGCGACCGGGCCGTGGACATCCCCCCGCTTTCCCGTCATCTGCTGGCCATGGCCCGGCCCGGCCAGCGCGGCACGCTGCGCATCAGCGACGAGGCCATGAGCGCGCTCGAGCGCTATCGCTGGCCCGGCAACGTGCGCGAACTCGAGCTCGTCCTCGCGCGCGCGGCACTACTCGCGACGGATGGGGTGATCGAAGCCGTGCATCTGACGCTGGCCGATGCGGGCCCACGCCCCGCGGCGGCCTCTCGCGGCGATGCCGGGCGCTCCTCGGCCCCCTCGTCCTCGGCCCCCTCGTCGTGGGCCCCTTCGCTCGGGGAACTCGAACGCCAGCACATCGCTGAGGTGCTCGAACGCACCGGCTGGCACCAGGGACGTGCCGCCGACCTGCTCGGTATCTCCCCCAAGACGCTGTACCGCAAGATCCGCGAGTACGGGTTCAAGCGGCCCTCCGGACGCAACGCATGAAGATTCTGGTCATCGAAGACGATCCGACCGTCGGCGAATTCGTCCGCCGCGGGCTCGAAGAGCAGCGCTGGCAGGCGGATCTCTGCAACAACGGACTCGAGGGCGAGCGCCTAGCCACGGCGCAGCCCTACGATCTCATCATCCTCGACATGCGCTTGCCGGGACGGAACGGCCTCGACGTACTGCGTGCGCTGCGGGCCAAGGGCTTCGAGCGCCCCGTGCTGGTGCTTACGGCGCAGGACGCCGTGGATGCCAAGGTGGAGACGCTCCGCGCCGGCGCCGACGACTACGTCACCAAGCCCTTCGCCTTCGAGGAGCTGCTCGCGCGCGCCGAGGCGCTGCTGCGTCGGCCGCGGGCCATGGCGAGTCCGCAGCTCAAGGTGGGAGATCTCGAACTCGATCAGGGCACCCGCGAGGTGCGCCGCGGCGGGGAGCTCATCGAACTCACCCCCAAGGAGTTCGCGGTGCTCGAGTACCTCATGCGGCACGCGGGGCGCGTGATGAGCCGCACGCTCATCACCGAGTATGCGTGGGGCTATCACTTCGATCCCGGCACCAACATCGTGGACGTGGTCATCAACCACCTGCGCAAGAAGATCGACGCCCGGCACGAGAAGAAGCTCATCACCACCGTGCGTGGGGTGGGTTACATGATTCGCGCCTAGCGCCGCGCCCGTGGCCATGCGTTCGATTCGCGCGCGCCTCACCCGGGCATGGACGGCCGCCTCCATCGGCTCGTTGTTCGTGTTTTCGGTCGCGCTGCTGGCGGTGCGTCGGGAAATCCTGCTGCAGCAGCTGGAGGAGCGCGTCCAGGTCGAGGCGCAGCACATCGTGCGCGCCATCGATCTGGCGCGCACCACCGGCACCGAGCCCGTGTTCGGCCAGAGCGATCCGCTGGCGGCGCGCACCGTCGGCCAGCGCATGGGCGCCTTCCTGTCGATGCTCGACGGCTATGTGCTCGTGCAGGACAGTACCGGCTACGATATCTACGCCTCCCCGCAGGTGCAGGCGCTCAGCATCTCGGATCGCGATCTCTTCAGCGAGGCGGCCCGCGAGTCACGGGCGGGCAACGTGATGCAGCGCGTCACGCTATTCAACGATGAGGTGCTGCTCGCCGCGCGCGATGTGCCCCTCAGCGACAACGCCCGCTATCGCGTGTACGCCGCGCTGAGCACGGGGGAGATCGCTGAGGCGATCGAAAGTATCGCCTGGACGATGGTCGTCGTGTCGCCCTTTCTCGTCGCGGTGTCGGTGCTCTTCGCGTGGATCATTTCGGGGCGCGTGTTCCGGCCGATCGATCGCATCATCGATCAGGTCGAAGCCATCACGGACGGACGCTCGCTGCATCGGCGTCTCGCCATCGGCGCCGCCGGTGAGGAGCTCTCGCGCCTCTCCGCCACGCTGAACGCATTCATTGAACGCATCGAAACATCGTTCGGCGCCCTGCGGCGCTTCACCGCCGACGCCAGTCATGAGCTCAAGACACCGCTCGCCGTGATGCGCGCCGATGTGGAACGCGCCATGCACCCCACGGCGACCGAAACCGACCAGGCGGTGGCGCTCGAGGAGGCGCTGCAGCAGGTCACGCGCATGGCCGATCTCGTGGATTCCCTGCTCACGCTCGCGCGCGCCGACGAGGGGCGATTCGATCTCTACCGTGAGCCGGTGGAGCTCACCCCCCTCACGAACGAAGTGGTGGAGACCGCACGCCTGCTGGGCGAGGATGCCGGGCTCGTGATCCTCGCGCCGCACATCGAGAACGCGGAAGTGCTGGGCGATCTGACACGCTTGCGGCAGCTCTTCCTCAATCTCGTGACCAACGCTATCAAGTACACGCCGCGCGGGGGCACGGTGGAGATCACCGTGCACCGCGACGAGTCGGTCGTGCGCGTTGCCGTGCGCGATACCGGCATCGGCATTGCGGCGGCCGATCTGCCGTTTGTCTTCGAGCGGTTCTGGCGGGCCGACCGCGTCCGGTCGCGCGCGAGCGAGCGTGGAGGCTTCGGGCTCGGTCTCGCCATTTCGCACTGGATTGCGCAGGCGCACGGGGGCGTGCTGGACGTGCAGTCACGCCTGGGGCGGGGGAGCACCTTTACCGTAACGCTGCCGCTCGCCGGTGCCCCGGGCTCCGGTATGACGGGCGAATACCAGTCGATTGTCAATAGTACCGATGGGTCTACCGAGCTGAACGGAATGCTAACGTCGGATTAATCCGATCCTAATCTTTCGATCATTGCCGGATCATTTGGCGGACGTAGAATCGCCAAGTCGCCTCCGGACACCCCGGAGAGGGACAGCGTAGCCCGTACCCCGGACAAGCGAGATGTTCAACAACCTGCTTGAGTCACAGGCCAAGAAGCAGAAGCGCTTGGGTGGGTCCTTCGCCTCGATCGTCTTCCACACCGCCATTGTTGCCGGTCTCATCGTCGTTACGAAGAACGCCGGGATCGTCAACGAGAAGCCAAAGGAAGAAAAGGTCGATTTCGTCGAGGTGAAGAAGGACGAGCCCAAGCCGCCCGAGCCGGAGGAGCCGCCGCCACCGCCGCCTGACGCCGTGGCCGCCCCGCCACCGCCGAAGGGCTTCCAGGTGCTCTCGGCCCCCATCGAAATCCCCAACGTCATCCCTGAGATCGACCTGTCCAAGAAGGTCACGGACGAGGCCGACTTCTCCGGTAAGGGTGTCGCTGGTGGTATCGCCAAGGGTGTCGAAGGTGCCAAGGCGCCGGTCCCCCAGGGTGATCAGCCCTACTTCGACTTCCAGGTCGAAAAGCCCGTTGTGATGGCCCCCGGTGCGCAGGGTCCGGCCTACCCGGACATGCTCCGCACCGCCGGTATCGAAGGGCAGGTTCTCGCCCAGTTCGTCGTGGATACGACGGGCCGCGCCGAGATGAGCACCTTCAAGGCGCTCAAGTCCGACAACGACCTGTTCACGACCGCCGTGAAGAACGCGCTGCAGCGTATGCGCTTCCTGCCCGCTGAAGTGGGTGGACGCAAGGTGAAGCAGCTCGTCCAGCAGCCGTTCCAGTTCTCGCTCAATCGCTGAGCCCCCACCTAACGTTTTGCGGAGACACGACTCATGAACATGTCGTTGATGGAGCTGTACCACTCGATGGGCTGGTTCGCCAAGGGCATCGTCTTCACGCTCCTCGGCATGTCGGCCTTCTCGTTCACGGTGCTCATCCAGAAGTGGTGGAGCATGCGCAAGGCGCAGGCCGAGACGCGCAAGTTCGCCCCGGAGTTCTCGCAGTTCCTCGAAGAGGACAACCTCAACGAGGCCATCAAGCTGGCCGAAGGCTACAAGAAGTCGCATGTCGCCCGCGTGCTCGGCGGCGCCCTGAGCGAAATCCGTCCGCTCATCCAGGACGGCTCGGTGACCGTGTCGGACATCAACTCGGCCGAGCGTGCAGTCGAGCGTGAAATGCTGATGACCGTCGTCGACCTCAAGCGCGGCCTCGGCATCCTCGCCACCGTCGGCGCCACGGCGCCGTTCGTCGGTCTCCTCGGCACCACGATGGGTATCGTGAACTCGTTCACGGGTATGGCCAGCTCGGGCGCCGGCGGTATCTCCGCCATCGCCGCCGGTGTTGCCGAAGCCCTCATCACGACGGCCATCGGTATCGGCGTCGCCATCCCCGCGGTGTGGTCGTTCAACTTCTTCCAGACGAAGATCGACAACCTTACGGCCGAGATGACCTACACGTCGAAGGAAATGATCGACTACCTCATCAAGGGTGTCTCGGGCGAGTTCGGCCGTTCGCGCTTCACGCGCGAGTTCAACACGGCTGGCCAGTCCTCGATCTCGCAGTAAGCACTTCCTTCACGACGATGCGCCACGGCGCTCCATTCCGGAGCGCCGCACGGCGGCGTAACGCAGTCCGTTTCCACGGAGTAACGCCATGGGCATGAGTGTAGGCGGCGGCGGTGGCGTAAAGGCCGAGCCGAACGTCACCCCCATGATCGACGTAATGCTGGTGCTGCTCATCATCTTCATGATCACGATCCCGCAGATCAACGCGGGCTTCAAGGCGGTGCCGCCCGAGGGCCAGAACCTCAAGCCGCACCCGGAAGAAGATGGTGACCAGGTACTCGGTATCGACGATCAGGGTCGCTATTACCTGAACAAGAAGCCGATCCGTAACGAAGATCTCGAAACGGCGGTGCGGGACATCTACGGCCAGGAACGCGAGGACTACATCATGTACGTGAAGGCCGACAAGGGCCTCCAGTACCTGAAGGTGGTCGACGCGCTGGGTATTCTCTCGAAGAGTGGCGTCCGCGTCGCGGCGCTCATCACCGAGCAGCAGCCTGGCACCGAGTCGCTGGTGGAATCCGATCGTATCAAGCCAGGGGGGAGCCAGTAATGGGTATGTCCGCTGGTGGCGGTGTCAGCAGTCTCAATAACGAGATCAACGTCACGCCCATGATCGACGTGCTCCTCGTGCTGCTCATCATCTTCATGATGATCATCCCGATGAGCCGCAAAGCCATCGATACGCAGCTCCCTGACCCGAATCCGCAGCCGGCCCAGCCGAATGTGAATCCGGACCAGATCGTGCTCGAAATCCTCCCGGACGACAAGTACGCGATCAACAAGGAGCCGGTGGAGAAGGCGAATCTGTTCAACCGCCTCAAGACCATCTATGACCCGCGCCCCGAGAAGATCATCTTCGTCAAGGGCGACACCATGTCCGTGTACGAGAACGTGATTTGGGCCATGGACCAGGCGCGAGGCGCCGGAGTCAAGGTCATCGGCGTCGCGCCGAAGTGACCGGTGGTGCCCTTCGGGGCACCTCCACCTGACCTCTGGTGTTCAATACGGCGGGCGACCCCAAACGGGATCGTCCGCCGTACTACATTGGTGTAGCTCCTCGGCGCGACACTCACCCCACCTATGGCAGCCACTCCACAGGATCACGCATCCGATTTGCCACCGCCGGACATGCCGCAGCGCCCGCGCTATCGGCCACCGATCGGTGTGCCCGTCTCCAAGGAAAAGCGGGGGCGCAGTTTGCTCATCGCCATTCTGCTGCACGTGGCGATCATCGCACTGCTCATCGTCCCCTTCACCTCGCCCGAGTTGATGCGAGAGGTGCTGGGAGCCGGGGGCTTCGGCCCCGCCGGTGGCGGGGGCGGGGGCAACAAGGGCACAGGCGGGCAGATGAAGCAGGAACGTCTGCAGTTCGTTCGCGTCGCGCCCACGCCGGCGCCCGTAGTGCCCACCCCGCAGATCAAGCCCCCGGAAATCAAGCCGCCGGTGGTGCCGCCACCGCCGGTGCCCAAGCCGACGCCAAGTCCCACACCGCAGCCGACCCCCACGCCGGCCGCCGCCACCTCGGACGCGGCCAGCAACACCGCGGGAACCGGTGGGGGCGCCGGCAGTGATGGCAGCGCCGGTAATGGGCCAGGTAGCGGGGGCGGCGTTGGATCGGGCACCGGTACCGGCCGCGGGACGGGGGCTGGTGCAGGCACCGGTGGTGGAGTCGGCTCGACCTTCCCGCCGGCCCCCACCGAACTGTTCCTCCCGCCGCTGCCTGTGCCCAACAAGGCCAAGGGGACGATCGTGGTCGTCTTCGATGTCGACTCCACCGGCAAGGTGCTCGACCTGCAATTCAATCCCACGAAAGACGGGTCGTACAATCGGAAATTGCGTGAGGCACTCATCGCCATCCGCTTCCGCCCCGCAGTGAATGCTCAAGGGGTTCCCGTGCGCGCACGGACCGAGATCACCTACTCGCTGTGATCTGCGCACGCGACTAGTTTGACGTTGTCTGTGAGGGCGCGAGCAACTCGCCCACAGACCGCAGGCACTCCCCTCCCGAGGCCAAGGCCTCCCCAACACATCCCAGGTACGTCATGGGGCTGTTCGATCGAAAGCCGATCGTCACGCTGGACGACGGTGAGCATGGCATGCGCCGCACCCTCGGCGCGGGCGATCTCGTCATGTTGGCGATCGGTGCCGTCATCGGCGCCGGCATCTTCTCTTCGCTGGGGACCGCCGCTGCCGGCGAAACCCTCGCCGACGGCACCATCGTGCGCTACGGCGCCGGCCCCGCGCTGGTGCTCTCCTTCGTATTGCTCGGTGCCGTCTGCGGTTTGGCGGCGCTCTGCTACGCGGAGCTGGCCTCCATGATTCCGCAGGCCGGCAGTGCGTACGCCTATTCGTATGCCACGCTCGGCGAAATCGTCGCCTGGATCATCGGGTGGGCCCTTATTCTCGAATACGCCGTCGGCAATGTCGCGGTCGCGATCGCGTGGGGCGGATACTTCAACTCGCTCCTGTCCGGCTTCGGCATCGATTTACCCGGCTGGCTCACGCACGGCTACTGGAATGTGCAGGCCAGTAGTGATCCCGCCATTCGCGGCCTGCTGGACACCGCGCCGCGCATCGCCGGCGTCCCGGTGCTCGTCAATCTGCCCGCCTTCGGGATCGTGGCCGCCATCACGGTCCTGCTCATGCAGGGCGTGAAGGAGAGCACGCGCGCCAACAACATCATGGTCGTCGTCAAGCTCCTCGTGCTCGGCTTGTTCGTCGTCGTGGGCGCCATGCACATCGATCCGGCCAACTACAAGCCGTTCGCCCCCAACGGATTTACCGGCATCCATCAGGGCGCCGCCATCGTGTTCTTCGCCTATATCGGCTTCGACGCGATCTCCACCGCGGCCGAGGAGACCAGGGACCCGCAGCGCAACCTGCCGCGCGGTATCCTTGGCGGGCTCGCGGTGTGTACGCTCATCTACGTCATCGTGGGCTTCGTGGCCACCGGCCTCGTACCGTACACCGAGCTGCGCAGCTCCGACCCGCTCGCCAAGGCGCTGTCGCTAGCGGGGCTCGACACCGCCAGCTGGATCGTGGCCGCCGGTGCCGTGGTGTCCATGTCCGCCGTGTTGCTGGTGTTCCAGTACGGGCAGCCGCGCATCTTCTACGCGATGGCCCGCGATGGGCTGCTGCCACGTTTCGCGGCGAAGCTCGATCCGAAGACACGTACGCCCAAGGTCACGACACTCATCACCGGCGTGGCCGTGGCCCTCGGCTCGCTGCTCGCCGATGATGCGGCCACCTACGATCTTACGAACATCGGCACCCTTGCCGCCTTCGCGGTGGTGTGTATCGGGGTGCTGGTGCTGCGGTTGCGCGAACCCGAGCGTCCGCGCCCCTTCCGCGTGCCGTTCGTGTGGGCCGTGACCCTGCTCGGCGCCGGGGCCTGCGTCTTCGTGATGAAGGGGCTGCCCGCCAGCGCGTGGATTGCCTTCGCCGTATGGATGGCAATCGGTCTCGCGGTCTACTTCGCGTACGGCTACCGTCACTCCGTGTTGCGCACCGGCGCGACGGATCGCTGAGCGACGACTCGCTGAGCAACGACCACCCTCCCGACCTACTTATGGCTCAACACTCTGCGGGCTCCACCGCCTCCGCTCCCGCGAAGAAGGGGCTGCTCGGCATCGGTTTCACCGGCTGGATCATCATCTCGATGATCGCCGGTATCCTCTTCGGCTGGCTCGCGCCGGATCTCGCGCCGAACCTCAAGCCGTTCGCCAACATCTTCCTGCGCATGATCAAGTCACTGATCGTGCCACTCCTCTTCAGTACCCTCGTCGTCGGTATCGCCGGCCACGGCGACGACATGAAGAAGGTGGGGAAGCTCGCGCTGCGCTCGATCATCTATTTCGAAGTCGTGACGACGCTCGCGCTGGCCATCGGGTTGATCGCCGTCAACGTGGTGAAGCCCGGGGTCGGCCTGTCGCTCTCGGCCGCTGGTGACAGCGACGAGTTCAAGGCCCTCGCCGCGAAGACGCCCACCTTCTCCTCGGTGCTCGAGCACACGGTGCCGCAGAGCTTCTTCGAGGCGGCGGCGCAGAACGAAGTGCTTCAGATCGTCTTCTTCGCCATCATCTTCGCCGTGGCCCTCGCCAAGGTGGAGGGGCCGTCGAAGAAGTTCATGCTCGATTGGCTGCAGTCGCTCAGCGACATCATGTTCAAGTTCGTGGGCATCGTCATGGCCTACGCGCCCATCGGGATCGGCGCCGCCATCGGCGTGACCGTGGGCAAGAGCGGCCTCGACGTGATGCTCAACCTCGCGAAGCTGGTCGGCACGTTGTACGTGTCGCTTATCATCTTCGTGATTCTGGTGCTGGTGCCGGTGGCGCTGATCGCCAAGATCGATCTCAAGCGCTTCTGGGCGCTCGTGAAGGAGCCGTGGCTCATTGCCTTCTCCACCGCCTCGTCGGAAGCGGCGTTCCCGCAGGCCATGCAGGCGATGGAGAAGTTCGGCGTCCCGCGCCGCATCGTGTCGTTCGTGCTGCCCACCGGGTATTCGTTCAACCTCGACGGCAGCACGCTGTACCTGGCCATCGCGTCGGTGTTCGTGGCGCAAGCGGCGGGCATCGACATGCCCATCGGCACGCAGCTGCTCATGATGCTCACGCTCATGCTCACGTCGAAGGGCGTGGCGGCGGTACCGCGCGCCTCGCTCGTGATTCTTTCCGGAGCGCTCGCGCAGTTCGGGCTGCCGCTCGAGGGCATTGCGGTCATCCTCGGCGTCGACGCCATCATGGACATGGCGCGCACGTCGGTGAACCTCCTCGGCAATTGCCTCGCCACCGCCGTGATGGCGCGTTGGGAGGGCGAGCTCAAGACGCCCGCCGAGGGCGACACCGTCCCGGCCTGACACGCGACCGCCTGACATGGGCATCATTCAGGCATCCATTCCGCTGTTCTTCCTGTTCATCGCGGCCGAGCTGCTCTTTGCGCAGCTCGGCCGTCGTCCGTTCTATCGGCTGAACGACAGCATCAGCGACCTGTCGGCCGGTACGATCAGTCAGGTCGCCGGCGTGTTCACGAAAGTCCTGCTGCTGGCCGTGTACGCGTGGACGTTCGACCAGCTGCGCGTGCAGCGCTGGCTCGATCTTCCCGAGTGGCCCGGCGGACGTTGGCGTACGGCTGAGGGGGCGTTACATGCGCCGGTGATCGTCGCGTGGTGTGCCGCCTTCGTGCTGGTGGATTTCGCGTACTACTGGTTCCACCGCCTGTCCCATGAAGTGAACATCTTCTGGGCCGGCCATGTCGTGCACCACAGCAGCGAGGAGTACAACCTCGCCGTGGCGCTCCGCCAAAGCGCGGTCGGCGGTGTGCTCAGCTGGATTTTCTATGTGCCGCTCGCCGTGCTGGGCATGCCGTGGGAGCACTTCGCCGTCTGCTACGCGCTCAATCTGGTGTACCAGTTCTGGATACATACGCGCGTGGTACACCGACTGCCGGCGTGGTGTGAAGCGGTGCTCAACACGCCGTCGCATCATCGGGTCCACCATGGCGTGAACCCCGAGTACCAGGATCGCAACTACGCGGGTGTGTTCATCGTGTGGGATCGCTGGTTTGGCACCTACACGCCGGAACGCCAGGAACCCGTGTATGGCCTCACCACACCGCTGCGCAGCTGGAACCCGCTCTGGGCGCAAGTGCACCAGTACGTGGCAATCGCGCGCAACGTATGGCACGCGCGGAGCTGGCGTGATCGTTGGCAGTATCTCTTCGGTTCGCCCGCGTGGCGTCCGGCAGAGCAGGGTGGGCCCGTCGTGTTGCCCGAGGTATCGCGGGACACATTCACCCCGTTCGATCCGCAGGTGCCGCGCGCGCTGTCCTGGTATGCGCTCGCGCAGTTCGCGTTGATCGTCCCGGTCGCGTTGTGGTTTCTGGCCAGCGCCGCGCGCCTGCCGGTCGGCCAACTGATCGCCGGCGCCTTCTATCTCGCGCTCTCGCTCACGAACGTTGGGGGCGTGCTCGAGGCGCGTCGTTGGGCCTTCGCCTCCGAGCAGGCGAGGCTGGGAGCCCTGGCCGTCGCGGGCGTCGTGCTGCTCACGCGTGGAGCCCTGATGCCCGGTCTCGGCTTGGCGTTGCTTTGCGTAGGAAGTCTCGCGGCACTGTGGACACGACGGCATGCGTTCACGGCCATGAGTGACGAGCGCATGGACTTCCACCACGCGTGAGCGTACGGCGGATACCACCCCGAAAACACGAAGAGCAACGATCACTCGTTGCTCTTCGGTACGTCAGTCGGTGGCGGGAGCGCCGTTAGACTTCCACGCCCAGCAGGCGTCGCGCACGCCGCACGGCACCGCGCGCAGCATCCACGTCCTCACTCTTCACCGTGGCGCCGGGCACCGCGCTCTTGAGACGCTGTTCGAGGCGCTTCCGCACGAGTGAACCGCGGGACAACAGGCCACCGGCGAATGCCACCGGAATGCTCGCCCGCTCATCGGTGAAGCACCGCCGCGCCAGCGTTCGCACGTGGAGCGCCAGCTCTTCCACACAGAAAGAGACCAGCGCGTTCGCACGGAGATCGCCCGTCGCGGCCACCTTCGTTACGACCGGAGCGAGTTGGGCATACATGGCGGGCGTCGCCGTGGCTGCCCACGGAATCACCTCCTCGAGCGTCTCGAGTTCGAGCGCGGTAAGGATGGCACCGGTCAGCGCCGTCTCCGGCTCGCGACCATCGTGTGCCGCCGTGACCACGCTCAGCGCCCGACGACCAAGCCAGTGCGCGCTGCCTTCGTCACCCACGTTGGGGCCCCAGCCACCGCATCGCTCCAAACGTCCATCGGGGGCCTTCGAGTAGGCCACCGATCCCGTGCCGGCAATCAGCAGGACGCCGGCCGAATCCCCGAAGGCATCGTCCATCGCGATCGCCGCATCGGCCTGCACCGACACGTCGTCCGCCACGCGGTGCTTGGCGAGTGCCGACCACAAAGCCTGGGCCGCGCGCTCCTGACCCGCGCCGGCAACCCCCACCACACACACCGCCGGTCGGGTCTCCGTGCGCTCTGCCTTCGCCAGTGCCTCATGAATGAGCGCCTTGATGATGTCGGCCGCGGCTCCCTCTTCTCCGGGACGCAGCGCGCTGCCCGCCCCCTCCACGCGCGCCAGCGTGGCGCCGGAAGCGTCGGAAAGCAGGACGCGGGTATGGCTCCCACCGCCATCCACGCCGACCACCAGCGGCGTCGGGTCGAGAGGTCCGGCGCTCATCAAACACTCCTGGATGCAGGCGACCGGCCGGCCAGTTGAGCCGGGGCCGCGTGAGTAAACGACGACAACATGCCCGTTACGAAGGTAATCGTCAGGCCGATCAGCACGTACCAGGGCCACGCGATCGTAGCCACGCCACCGAGGGTCGAGGCCATTCCCGGATAGGCCGCCACGATCTGCTTGGCGAAGACGATGAACGCCATGCACCCGATCCCCACGCTCATCCCCAGAATGGCGTCACGTTGGATGGCGCGCGGCCAGAACATGCCGAGGAAGAAGCCGCCCAGCAGCCCGCCCTGCGTGAACGAGGCGATGGAAAGCGCGATCACCACGACCGGCGTCCCCTGCTCCTTGAATAGCAGCGCACCGGCCGTCAGCCCGATCCCCCAAAGCAGGGCGAACAGTTTGCTCACCTTCAACGTGCGCGGATCGTCGGCGCTGCGCCCGGTGAAGGGCAGGTAGATGTCGTACGTGGACGACGCGGCGAGCGCATTGATCGCCCCGGAGTGCGTGCTCATCGTCGCCGCGATGATTGCCGCCACGATCAGGCCGATCAGTCCGTGCGGCATCCGCTCGATGATGAACGTCGGGAAGATCTGATCCGCCGCCGGGAACGTCTGTCCGTTGTACACCACCCACAGCCCAAGACCGACGAACAGGAACAACGTCATCTGCGCGAAGACGGCGATGCCGCTGCCGATGATGGCCACCTGTGCTTGGCGCAGCGACCGGCTCGAGAGCAAACGCTGCACGATGATCTGGTCCGCACCATGCGACGCCATCGCGAGGAACGCGCCGCCGATCAACCCGGCGAACATCGTGTGCGGTCGGTCGAAACCGGCGTACCAGTCGATCGCCTGCAGCTTGCCGGCCGCACTCGCCCGATCGATGATCGTGCTCCAGCCGCCATCCACCGCCTGACCGAGCAGCACGATGGCGGCGATGCCCCCCGTCACGTAGATGCTCGCTTGCAGTAGCTCCGTCCACACGACCGCCTTCATGCCACCGCGGTAGGTGTAGATCACCGTCAGCACCCCGAGCACGAGAATCGCCGCGGGCATGGCGTACTCGCGCGGGATCACTGGGCCGATGATGAGCGCCACCGGAATCGCCGTGGCGAACACGCGCACGGCATCCGCCATCGCGCGCGTTACCATGAATACCACCGACGTGAAGCGCCGAGTGCCCAGACCGAACCGCGTCTCCAGCAACGCGTACGCCGTCACGAGATTGCCGGCGAAATAGCGCGGTAGCAGGGTATAGGCTACCACGACACGCCCGAGGATGTAGCCGGCCACCACTTCGAGAAATCCGAGGTTGCCGGTGTACGACAGCCCCGGAATACTGATGAAGGTGAGCGCCGACGTTTCACTCGCGACGATCGAGAACAACACCGCCCACCACGGAATCGCCCGCTCGGCCACGAAATAATCGTTCGCCGATTTCTGGTTGCGGCCGATCCACATACCAAGCGCCGTCGTGCCGCCGAGATACAGGAGCAGCACGAACAGATCGAGAAGGTTGAACGTGGTGGTCATGGGCGTGCACACTTAGTCGACGACATACGCTTCCATCGCGAAGTATTCGGCGAGCCCCAGCTGGTCGAGCTGGCGGGCAGTGGTCTTGTTGCGCTGCTCCACGCGCTGCCAGAACTCGCGTTCGTCCTGACCGGGGAAGGGCGCCGAGTCCTTCTGAGACTGATGCTTGAAGATCGCCTGGATCTTGAGCGTCAGCTCCTCCTGCGACAGCGGTACGAGCACCGTGGCTTCGGTCACCGGCCACTCCTGCCACGCACCGCGATAGAGCCAGATCTCCGGGCGCTTCGACGCCATGTCGCCCACGTACACCTCGGCGACGGCCCGGTCGATCGCTTCCTTGCACATGCGGTGGGTACCGTGCGGATCCGACAGGTCACCGGCCACGAAGATGAGCTCGGGCTGCAGCTCGCGCAGCAGCTGCGCCACGATGGCCACATCGGCGGGGCCGATCGGATCCTTGCGCACCTTGCCCGTCTGATAGAACGGCAGGTTGAGGAACCGCGCGTTCGCCTTCGTGAGTCCCATCACTTCAATACCGCTCACCGCTTCCGACTCGCGGATGATCCGCTTGATATCCTGCACCTCGGGAATGTCCACCTGTCCGGGCTGCTTGTTCTCGAGGAACGAGTGCACGGTGTCCGCGAGCTGCTGCACATTCGCCCCCCCGCCGATCCGCTCGGCATCGAGGCGCACCAGGAAGTCGATGTATCGGCGGACATCGTGATCGAATACGGCGATGTTGCCGCTCGTCATGTAGGCCACCGTCATGTCGTTGCCGTTCTCCACGAACTTGCGGAGAATGCCCCCCATCGAAATCACGTCGTCGTCGGGGTGCGGCGAGAAACAGATCGTCTTGAGTCCACGCGGCAGCTTGCTCTTCCCGCGGATTTTCGCGCCGAGCATGTTGAACACGAGGCCGTTCACGGCGCCCGGCGAACCGTGGCGCGCTACCAGCGACGTGAGGTGGTTCTCTGCATAGTCGGCCTGCGTGAGCTTGAGGATCGCCTTCCCGCATTGCTGCGCGAGCCACGTCACGGCGCGCACCATCATGGCGTCGTCCCACACGACCTCGTCGAGCAGCCACGGCGTGGCCACCCGCGTAAGATCCGCCGCGGCCGCATCGTCAACGTAGAACGTGGTGTTCGGATGCCGCTGCAGGAACGTCGCCGCCACGGCACGATCGATCTCACCCTCCACCGCGCGGCGCACGATGCCCGCCTTGTGCTCACCGGTGGCGAGAATGGCCACTTCCCGCGCGCCCATGATGGTCGCAATGCCCATCGTGACCGCTTCACGCGGGACGTTCTCTTCGCCGAAGAAATCGGCAGCGGCGTCGCGCCGGGTGATCGAGTCGAGGTGCACGAGACGCGTACGGCTCTGCTCCCCCGATCCCGGCTCGTTGAACCCGATGTGCCCCGTCTTGCCGATGCCGAGCAGCTGGAAATCGATCCCGCCCGCCGCTTCGATCTTGGCCTCGTACGCTACGCACGCCGCGTCGACGTCGGCGCGATCGAGCGAGCCCGGCGGGATATTCACGTTCGCCGGATCGATGTCCACGTGCGAGAACAGATTCTCCCACATGAACCGGTGATACGAGTGGATGCTCTCCGGCTGCATCGGGTAGTACTCGTCCAGATTGAACGAGATCACGTTGCGGAAGCTCAGCGCCTCCTCGCGATGCAGGCGGATGAGCTCGCGATACACGCCGATGGGCGTGCTGCCCGTTGCGAGCCCAAGCACGATCGAGCGTCCGGCCGCCTGTCGGCTGCGGATCAGCGACGCAATACGGCCGGCGACCACGCGCGCCATGGCGCCGTGTTCGTCGATGATGACGGTGGGAATGCGCTCACGCGCCGTGCCGGACACGCCGGCATGTACGAAGGGCGAACCCGCAACGCGCGCAGGCCCGCCACTCGAAGAGAGCGGGCGGGCCTGCGAGACGTCACGGGCCGCCGAGGTTCCGGTGACCAATGACATGGAGATGGGGAGTGTCGAAGGGGATCGCCGCGAGGGCGACCGGATGAATCAGGCCGAGAACGAGCTGCCGCAGCCGCAGCCGCCCGTGCTGTTCGGATTCTTGAACGTGAAGCCCGAGCCCTGCATCGACGACACGTAGTCGATCGTCGTGCCGCTCAGGTACTGCGCCGAAAACGGATCGACGAACACCCGGATGCCTTCCACTTCCACGGTGAGATCGTCTTCCGCCGACTTGTCCTCGATCACGAGGCCATACTTGAAGCCGCTGCACCCGCCGGGCATCACCGACACGCGCAGACCGCCCTGCTCGGGCGTCACGCCTTCGGCTTCCATGAACTTGCGCACTTCGCCCGCGGCGACAGGCGTGATGACCACCATGACGTCCGGCTGCTGCATCGTGCTCATACTCGTCCTCCGAAACGGCCGACGGGACTGCCGGCCTGATGGACTGCATCGCCGCGGTCACCTCGCCCTCGCGAGGCATCCCGTCGACCATGTCAGTGCGTGCTACATCCAAAATAGCGAGAGGAATACTCCCCTTGCAAGAAACCCGGCTGGGCGCCAAGGGGTCCACGCCCCCGACACGCGGCTGGGTAATCAGACTCACCGCGGCATGCCCACGAGGGCGCCCACGACGGCGTCGGCCAGCCCGGTACGCACCGCTCCGATGCGCAGGTTCTGGCGGGTGGGATTGACCCGGTTCGTGAGCAACAGCACGAACAGATCACGCTCGGGATCCATCCACAGTGACGTCCCCGTGAACCCGGTGTGGCCGAACGCGGTCGCGGTGAGTCGCACGCCCGCCGAGTTGCGGCCGGTCGGCGTTTCCCACCCGAGGGCCCGCCGCGACACGGTCGTATCCTGCACGCGCGTGAAGGCGGCAACGGTCGTCGAATCGAAGACGCGCACGCCGTCGAGCGCACCGCCGTTGAGATACAGGCGGGCAAACCGGGACAGGTCGTGCGCGGTGGAGAACAACCCCGCGTGGCCGGCGACGCCGCCCAGTCGCGCGCCGTTCTCATCGTGCACCTCGCCGCGGACTTTCCGCTGCCGCCACGGGTCCTGTTCCGTGGGCGCCGTACGCCCCTTCCACGAGGCCGGCGGCAGAAACCGGGTGTCCCGCATTCCCACCGGAGCGAACACGTGCGTCGGACTGTACGACACCAGCGGCTCACCGCTCACGCGCTCCACCAGGCGGCCCAGCAGAATGAACCCCAGGTCACTGTAGACAAAGCGCACGCCTGGTACCGTGTCGAGCGGGGTCGCCAGGACGAGCGCCATGGCCTCTTCGGGCGTCGCGGCTTCCTTGTACAGCGCGCGCCACGCGGGCAGGCCGGCGTTGTGCGACAGCAGGTGGCGCACGGTGACGCGCCCCGCTCCTGGAACCTGCCACTCGGGCAGATATCGCACCACCGGGGTGTCGAGCGCCACGCGGCCGCTGCCGACGAGTCGCAGCATGGCACTCGTCGTGTTCACCACCTTGGTGAGTGACGCGAGGTCCCACACCGTGCGCGACGTGGGGCGTGTCGCGTCGGCGCTGTCGAGACGACCGGCGCCATACTCGGCAATGATGCCGCGGCGTGTGCCGATCACGGCATAGGCCCCGGGGAATGCCCCGTCGGCCACCGCCTTGTCGAGGACCTGGCGCACACTGTCCAGCACCGTCTGGCGCAGGGCGGCCGGGAGCGGCGCCGACGGCGTGAGCGGGGTGGCGTTCGGCGAGCGATGGCACGCCGTCAGCACGAGGCCCGCCATGAGCCCCGTCGCCCAGCGGACCACGGGGTGGTGTACCTTCCATGCCGGACGCGGTGCCGCATCGGGCCGCGGGTGGGGAGTGAAGCCGGTCATGTGTTGGCGAGAGCGGTAAGCATGTCCTGCAACTTAGTACGGAGATCACACGCGTGAGTGCGATGAAGACAGGCTCGAGGAATACGACCGCGCGATGGCTGGCGCTGGGCGCCGTGGCGCTGGCCAGCGTGCTCGCCATGACGGCCTGCGCCGGACGCCAGCCGAACGCCGGTCCACCGCCTGACGAGGGCGATCTCCCGCCGGGGATGCGGGGACGGCTCAACATCGATCGCAAGGTGCGGCCGGGCATCACGGTGCTGCTCGACGACAGCGTCAAGCTGGTGGCCGGCAAGCGCGTGGCCCTCATCACCAATCAGACCGGCGTAGACGAGAAGGGACGTCGCACCGTCGACCTGCTGTTCGCCGACGAGCGGGCCCAACGTGCCGGCGTCAAGCTCGTGCGGCTCTTCGCTCCTGAACACGGCGCGCTGGGCGTGGCCGACCGCGAGGGGTTGAGCGACGAGAAGGACATCAAGACCGGGCTCACGGTGCATTCGCTCTATCAGCGCACCACCATCGCGCCCCCCGACAGTCTGCTCCAGGATGTCGACGTCCTCGTCGTCGATCTGCAGGACATCGGCACGCGCACCTGGACCTATGTCGGCGTCGTGCTCTACGCCATGCAGGCCGGTGAACGGCGCGGCATTCCGGTGCTCGTCCTGGACCGCCCCAATCCGCTCTCTGGCGTGGCGACCGAAGGGGCGCTGCTCGACTCGGCGCTGGCGAATGCACAGTACCCTACCGGCACCAATCGGACCAACGGTTTCGCCATCTTCCCGAGCCCCCTCCGCCATGGGCTCACCATGGGCGAACTCGCGCGACTCTTCCAGGCAAGCCTGAAGCTTGGGACGCGCCTCACCGTCGTCCCCATGCGCAACTGGCGTCGAGGCATGTGGTTCGATGACACCGACCTCCCCTGGGTGCGGCCGTCGCCGAATATGCCCAACCTCACTTCCGCGCTCTTCTATCCCGCGCTCGTCCCATTCGAGGCGAGCAATGTGTCCGTGGGGCGGGGAACCTCGCAGCCGTTTCAGCGCGTCGGCGCGCCGTGGCTCCGCGCCGATTCCGTCGTGCGGCTGCTCGAGGACCTCTCGCTCACGGGGGTGAAGTTCCACGCCGAGCGGTTCACGCCGGAGAAGCCCGGCGACGGCAAGTTCGCCGGCCGCTCCATCCCCGGCATCCGCCTCGAGCTGACCGACCGTGAACGCGTACAGCCCGCTCGGGTCGGTGCGGCCATGCTCTGGGCCCTCGCGCGGGTGCACAGCGATTCCCTCCGACTCACCCTCCCGGGATTCGATCTGCGCATGGGGTCGGCCAAGGTGCGGGAGGCGTTGCAGGGTGGGGCGGACCCCGACGCTGTCATGGATCGCCTGCTGCCGCAGATTGTGGCCTTCGAGAAGGACGCACGGCGCTTTCATCTCTACCATTGAGGGTGAGGCAGTTCTAGCTTTCCCCGGCTGGTCCCGAACCCGTGCACGCACGGTACCGGGGCCCTCCGGCCGTACCAACGCCCGATGGTCGTCCATGTGTCGCCATCGACCGAGCCGGGTCCAGTCACCGTCGCCCTGATGAAAGCCATCTGGAACGCCATCGTTAGCGGATACCTGAAAGTCATCGCCCCTGTGGCGGACTTTCTGGTCGCGAAGCGTGTGCGTCCCAATACCATTACCACCGTTGGCACGATCTGCACCTGCACGGCAGGGGTGATCTTTGCCACCGGGCACATCAGCGTGGGCGGATGGTTCCTCGGGCTCACCGCGCTGTTCGACGTGCTCGATGGTACCGTCGCGCGGCGTACCGGTACCACCACGCAGTTCGGGGCCTTCTACGACTCCACGCTTGATCGCGTGGCGGACGGGTTCCTGTTGGGCGGGCTCGTGGTCTTTTATGCCACGCATCCCGTACACGCCAACCAGGCCATGGTCATCGTGGCCACGTTGGCGCTCATCGCGACGTTCCTCACGTCGTATACGAACGCCCGCGCCGAGGGGCTTGGCTTCTCGGCGCGCGTCGGCGTGTTGCAACGCCCGGAGCGCATCACGCTCCTGGCCGCACCACAGGCCTTCTTCGGCCTTGCCCTGCACGGGTGGGTGCTCGCCTGTATCGTCACGCTGCTCATGACGACTGCCTGGATCACGTTCTTCCAGCGCATGGCGTACGTGCATCGCATCACCACGGCTGCTCCGACATCTACCTCTCCTGGAGAATAAACGCAGTGTCCGACTCGACCCGCGGGACCCCCGCGAACATCGCCCCGGCCACGGGCAAGCTCGCCATTTTCACGCCGGGCCTCGGCGCCGTGGCGACGACCTTCATTGCCGGCGTCGAGCGCGTGCGCCGCGGCCTCTCGGTGCCCATCGGCTCGCTGACGCAGATGGCCACCATTCGCCTCGGCAAGCGCACGGACAACCGCAGCCCGCTCATCAAGGACTTCGTGCCGCTCGCGTCGCTCGACGACATCGTGTTCGGCGCCTGGGATCCCATCCCGGATGACGCCTACACCGCCGCCACCAAGGCCGGCGTGCTCGTGAAGGACGACATCGAGCCGATCGCCGATTTCCTCAAGAGCATCAAGCCGATGCCGGCCGTTTTCGAAAACCGCTACGTCACGCGCATCACCGGCGCGACCAACGTGAAGTCCGGCCCGACCAAGAAGGATCTCGCCGAACAGCTCCGCGCCGATATCCGCAACTTCATGGCGGCCAACGGCGCCACGCGCGGCGCCATGGTGTGGTGCGGTTCCACCGAGACGTACATCAAGGCGGGCCCGCAGCACCAGACGATTGAGGCCTTCGAGAAGGCCATGGAAGAGAACGACGACGCCATCGCACCGTCGATGCTCTACGCTTACGCGGCCATCATGGAAGGCGTCGCCTACTGCAACGGCGCGCCGAACCTCTCCGCCGACTTCCCGGCCATGGTCGACCTGGCGAACCGCCAGGGCGTCGCCATCTCGGGCAAGGACTTCAAGACCGGCCAGACGTGGATGAAGACCGTCATCGCGCCGGGCATGAAGGCCCGCATGCTGGGCCTCGAGGGCTGGTACTCCACCAACATCCTCGGCAACCGCGATGGCGAGGTGCTCGACGATCCCGCGTCGTTCAAGACGAAGGAAGAGTCGAAGCTCTCCGTGCTGCACACCATCCTGCAGCCCGAGAAGTACCCCGAGCTCTACAAGGACTTCTCGCACGTCGTGCGCATCAACTACTACCCGCCGCGCGGCGACAACAAGGAAGGCTGGGACAACATCGACATCAAGGGCTGGCTCGGCTACCCGATGCAGATCAAGGTCAACTTCCTCTGCCGCGACTCCATCCTGGCCGCCCCGCTGGTGCTCGACCTAGCGCTGTTCTCGGACTTCGCCCAGCGCGCCGGCATGAAGGGCATTCAGGAATGGTTAAGCTTCTATTACAAGGCGCCCACGGTGGCTGCGGGACTGCAGCCCGAGCACGACCTTTTCATCCAGCAGACGAAGTTGAAGAACACGCTCCGTCACCTCATGGGTGAGGAGCAGATCACCCACCTCGGGCTGGAATACTATCAGTGATGCTCACGCGCGCGCGTCGGTTCGGTCGCGCGGTTGTTGCCCTCGCAGCCGGCGCCATGCTGGCCGGTTGCGATGCGGGTCGACCGCCTCTCGGTGAACTCCGTCTTCGCACCGAAGACTTCACCATTCGTGTCTCACCCGAGACCCGTCCCACGCGCGCGCTCGAGCCCATCTACTGGCGAGTCATGGTGCACGATGCGAAGACCGGTCTCCCCATCCAGGGCGGGCAGGGACGCATCTTCGGCACCAACAAGGACATGAAGACGGTGGCGAACGGGCTCGAGGAGACCGGCGAGCTCGGGACCTACCGCAGCAATCTGATGTTCGTCACCGCCGGTATGTGGGCCATGGCCCTCCAGTTCCGCCGTGACTCCACGCAGATTCTGCAGAAGACGCAGGACTGGACGCAGGACATCCTGTCGGCTGACGAACCAGGCAACATTCAGACACCCACCTCCACGCGTGTCACCGATACGGCCAAGGCACCGGCGGTACCGGATACCACGCGGAAGCCGGTGCCCTGACGGGCACTGACGGAGCTCCACGCATGCGGCATTTCCATCGGTGTTCGCTCACGCCCACTCAGGTGCTCGAGCAGGCCGATCGGTACTTCGGCGCCCTCGGACTCACTCGCGGGGGCGCAGACGCACGTTCCCGCACCTTTGCGGGCGCGCTCGGCACCATGTCCCTCTCCGTCAAGATGGAGGGGGGACACTACACGTTCGTCGAAGTGCACACCGACCAGGTCGGTGAAAGCCGTCTCGACAAGAACGTGAAGAAGTACTTCAACGTGTTGCATCGTGCCGCCGACCCGCGGCACCTCATCGAGGCCGGATACTGATGGCCGAGGTCGGTGCGCCTGGCCCCACGTCCGAAGACCGGACGGGGCGTAACATCGGCGTCGGCTGCTTTACGCTTTTCATCGGCACCGTGAGCGGGGCGATGTCCGGAGTTGGCATCGGCAAGCTCATGGGCTTTTTCAATCGCTGCACACCGGAGCCCGGGCTCCCCGCCTGCGAATGGTGGGTGTACGCCGGGTGGGGCGCGGCCATCGGGGCCGTCACGCTTCCGGTCTTCACCCTGTGGCGGCTCAAGCGCCGCGATCAGGCGGAAGACGCAGCTTCCACGTATCGAGGATGATCGAGTGGCTCGTGTAGACGTGATCATGCCGCAGATGGGCGAATCCATCGCGGAAGGAACGGTGTCGCGCTGGCTCAAGAAGGTGGGCGACAGTGTGAAGCGTGATGAGCCCATTTTCGAGATTTCCACCGACAAGGTGGACGCCGAAATTCCGTCGCCCTCGGCGGGGGTGCTCATGGAAATCATCGTGGGCGAAGGGCAGACCGTGGCGGTGAACACCGTGGTCGCGCGCCTCGAGACCGATGCGGCCGCGGCAGCCGCGGCCCCGGCGCCGAGCGCGCCGGCCCCCGCAGCCGAAGTCGCGGTGGCGAGCGCTCCGGCGCCCGTCGCGGCGGCGGCTGCGCCGGCTCCTGCTCAGCCCGCCCCGGCGGCGCCCGCAGCGCCGTCGGCACCGGCTGGTTCCCTTGAGGATCGCCTGCGCACCAAGTCGTCCCCGCTCGTGCGAAAGATCGCCGCGGAGCACGGCGTGGAAATCGCGAGCCTGTCGGGCACCGGCATCGCCGGCCGCGTGACCAGGAAGGATCTCGACGCGTTCCTCGCCAACCGTCCCGCTGCCGGTGCAGCCCCGGCTGTTGGCGCCTCCATGTACGCACCGGCGGGCGTGGAATCGCACGGCCCGCTGCCCACCGCGTGGCCCGGTGACATCGTCGAGCCGATGTCCAAGATCCGCAAGCTCACGTCCGATCACATGGCCACCGCGCGGCGCGTGGCAGCCCACGTGACCACCTTCTGGGAAATCGATCTCACCCGCGTGGCGCGCATCCGCAATGCCATGCGCCGGGACTTCGAGGCGCAGTCGGGACAGAAGCTCACGTACATGCCGTTCATCCTCCAGGCCGTGAGCGCGCAGCTCAAGCGCCACCCGGTGCTGAATGCGGCCGTGGCGGGGAACGACATCATCTACCGCAAGCAGATCAACCTCGGCATCGCGGTCGCGCTCGAGCCCACCGGGCTCATCGTGCCGGTCCTCAAGCGCGCCGATGAGCTCTCGCTCACCGGGCTGTCGCGCGGCGTGAACGATCTCGCCGCGCGCGCGCGGAGCAAGAAGCTGAGCCCAACCGAAGTGCAGGATGCGACGTTCACCATCAGCAATCCGGGCACCTTCGGCTCCATCACGGGCACGCCGATCATTCCGGTGGGCACCACGGCGATCCTCTGCCTCGGTGCCATCGAAAAGCGTCCCAAGGTGATCACCGGTCCCGATGGTGAGGACACGATCGCCATCCGCACCTGCTGCTACTTCTCGCTCTCCTTCGACCACAAGGTCGTGGACGGCGCCGACGCCGATCGTTTCATGGGCGATCTCAAGAAGGCGCTCGAGTCGGTCTCCGAAACGAACGGCTGACGTACGCATGGCCCGCTCGCTCACCATCGTGGAACGTCGCGTCAGTGATGCGGAGCGGGCCGATTATCTCGCGGCACTGTCGCGGCGCAAGCAGCGCGCAGCGGCAGTGCCCGCGCATTTCTGGGTCTTTGAACATGCCGATGATCGCGGCCGCTTCGTCGAGTTCACCGAGGCCGCCGGCGAGGAACAGATCGCGGCGCTTCACGAACGCGACATGCCGGCCGACATCTGGCGTGAAGTACAAGGAGGTTGACGTGCCCACACGTCGCATCGATATCGACGGTCGTGAATGGCAGGTGTATCCGTCCGGATTTCTCACCCAGTACGTGGGTGACGAGTACGGGCTCATTTTCGTGACGGGGAGCGGTGACGCGCGCGACGTGCGCGTCACCCGCTACTCCCCCATGGGCGTGCGCTCGCGCGAGCAGTCACTGGCTGAACTCGACGACGCACAACTGCTCGAGCTGTTCCGCGCGTCGCAGCCAGGCGCGCGCTCACCAGAGGCGGGTTACCGCTCGTGACCGACACCACCACGGCGCCTGCGCCGGCGTTCGTGGACCTGCAGGTGCACAGCACGGCGTCCGATGGGGCGCTGCCCCCTGCCGCGGTGGTGCAAGCCGCTGCCGAGGCCGGTCTCTACGCCATCGCTCTCACGGATCACGACTCGGTGGAAGGGCTGCCCGAAGCGATCGAGGCGGGCTCGCGCCTCGGCGTACGCATCGTGCCGGGGGTCGAACTCAGCTCGCACTTCGAAGGCGAAGAACTGCACCTCCTCGGTCTGCATCTCGCCAACCTCGAGGCCATGCGCGAGGCGCTGCTGGAGTTCCAGGGGCAGCGGGTGCGGCGTGCGGAACGCATTGTCGCCACGCTCAACACGCACGGGATTCCCGTGACCATGGAGGCCGTGCTGGCCGAAGCTGGCACGGGGGCCGTCGGTCGCCCGCACATCGCGCGCGCTCTCCTCGCCGGCGGGTGGGTCCGCGAGTTCCGCGAAGCGTTCGACAAGTGGATCGGCTGGGGACGGCCCGCCTATATGGCCAAGGAAACCTTCGACGTTGCCGACGCCATCGCCCTTGTGCATCGGGCTGGAGGCATCGCCGTGTGGGCGCACCCCGGCGAACTCGCCACGCCGGCGCGCATCGCTCGCCTGGCCGCGCTCGGCCTCGACGCGGTGGAAGTGCTGCACCCGAGCCACCCGCCGTACCTCGTGCAGCGACTCGTGGAGAACACCGAACAGGCTGGGTTGTTGCCGAGCGGTGGCTCCGATTGGCACGGGACCCACGATGGCCCCCGCAAGCTTGGCGGACAGCTGGTTCCGAAGATCTGGCTCGACTGGCAGGATGCGAAGGCGGCGCAACGGGCCGCCGCGCTGAGCTGAGCGATGCTGCGCCGCGTGGCGCTCGTTACTGGCGGCGCGCGCCGCGTGGGCGCCGAACTCGTGCGCAGCTTTGCGCAGCGCGGGTACGACGTGGTGCTGCATCACGGTAATTCGCCCGACGCGGCAGCCGAGCTTGCCGCCGCGCTCGAACGCGAGCACCGCGTGCGCGTCGTGGTCGTGCAGGAGGACTTCGCCGACCCGACGGCCCCCGCGCGCGTAGTGCAGGCGGCCGTGAATGCCTTTGATCGCCTCGATGTGGTGGTGAGTTCCGCGTCCATCATGGAGTGGCGCGACTTCGACGCCGTAACGCCCGACGATTGGGCGCGCACCGAAGCCATCAACCTGCGCGCGCCGTTCTTCCTCATGCAGGCCGCCGCGCGGGCGATGCACAACGGTGGCGCCATTGTGCAGATCGCCGATCATCTGGCCAACGAAACGGGATTCCCGCGCCTCGTCCCGCATCAGGTCACCAAGGCAGCGCTTACGCAGCTCGTGCGCGCCGTCGCGGATCATCTCGCGCCGCGCATACGCGTCAATGCCGTGGCACCGGGGTTGGTCCTCGCGCCCGAAGAGTTGACAGCTGATGCCACGGCGCGCTTTCTGCGCAACGTCCCGCTCGCGCGCAGCGGATCGCCCGAGGACGTCGTGCAGGCGGTGCACTATCTGGTCGAGGCCGCCTACGTCACGGGCACCGTCCTGTCCGTGGACGGCGGCCGCCATCTGCGCCGCTAGTCGTCGCATGCTGCGTTTCGAGCGCATCGTCGTGATCGGCGGCGGATGCTATGGCAGCTGGTACACGCAGCAGCTCACGCGTGCCATCCAGCGAGGGGCGCTCACGGCCGCCGAGATCGTGGTGGTCGATCGCGATCCCGCTTGCCGCGTGGCGATGTCGCTGGCCGACGGCGCGCATGCCGGCGCGCCGGTACGCCTCGTCGTGCAGGAATGGGCGGCCTATCTGTCCGAATGGCTCGCCGCGGGGCCCGAGGCGCTGGCCGGGCACGCCATGGTGCCGTCGCCACTCATGCCGCACCTCTGTCTGGATTGGCTCGTCGAACGCGCCCGAGGCCGCTGGCCGACCCGCCACGTCCGGGTGGAGCCCATGCCCGTCTTGCCCCCCACACCGTGGGAGCGCGCCGCCCCCGATGCCCGGCACTACGTGAGCTTTGCCACCTGGACCTGTCCGGTGAATTGCATCGAACCCGCGAAATGCCCGGCCACCCGTGAGGCCCGCGACTGGAGCATGCCGATCACCATTCGCAAAGTCGCGCACGACGAACCAAGTCTCGGCGGTGCGGCTATCTTTCACTGTGAACACCGCACCTACGGCGTGGGTATGATCGATGCGGACGCCATTGCCGGTGCCGACCGGCAGGTATCGGCTTGGGCCGCCCATGGCCCGAGCCGCGTGCTGGTCGGGACCGTCTCGCACTGTCATGGTGCGCTCGGCGTGCTCGCCATCGATTGACACAAGGTCGGATATCGATTGAACATCGGTGATGCATTGTCACCGCCTGTCGCTTTACAACGCTCTTCACCCCGTGGTCATGCCCGCTTCGACAATCGAGAACGTCGTCATCATTGGCTCCGGTCCCGCCGCCTGGACCGCCGCGATCTATGCCGCGCGCGCCAACCTCAAGCCGCTCGTGTTCGAGGGCGAACCGGTGGGGACGGAGCTTCCCGGCGGGCAGCTCATGCTCACCACGGACATCGAAAATTTCCCCGGGTTCCCCGAGCCGCTCAGCGGCCCTGAACTCATGGAGCGTATCAAGGCGCAGGCGGTGCACCACGGCACGCGCGTCGTGTCCGAGCTGGTGAAGCAGGTGGACTTCGCGCAGCGCCCGTTCACCATCACGCCCAGCTACTCTGAGCCGGTCCGGGCCCACACGGTCATCATTGCCACGGGTGCGGCCGCGAAGTGGATCGGTCTCGACAGCGAAATTCGACTCGCCCAGATTGGCGGTGGCGTCTCCGCGTGTGCCGTGTGCGACGGTGCCATGCCGTTCTATCGCAACAAGCGTCTGGCCGTCGTTGGTGGTGGAGATACGGCGATGGAGGAGGCGATGTACCTCACCAAGTTTGCGAGCGAAGTCGTCATCGTGCATCGCCGCGACAGCTTCCGCGCCTCCAAGGTCATGGCCAATCGTGTGCTCTCGCATCCCAAGGTGCGCGTGTTGTGGAACTCACGCGTCACCGAGGTGCTGGGCGGCGACTTCATCACCGGTCTCCAGATCGAGGACACGGTGACGGGCGAAGCCAGCGAAATCGAAGTGGGTGGGCTCTTCGTGGCCATCGGGCACACGCCCAATACGAAGTTCCTTGGCGGACAGATCGACGTCACCGAGCACGGCTACATCAAGGTGTCGTCGTGGCGTACGGCCACCAATGTGGAGGGCGTGTTCGCGGCTGGTGACGTCATCGACGATTACTACCGGCAGGCGATTACCTCGGCCGGAACAGGCTGCATGGCGGCGCTCGAGGCGGAACGTTGGCTCGCGCATCACGGCATCGGTGAAACGCCGGTGCTCGAAGCCGGAGAAAGCGCGATCGCCGCACCCGCTGCGGGAGCCTGACATGTCGCGCCTGCGCGTGCAGCAACTCACCGTCGGCCCCCTTGAGGAAAACTGCTGGCTGCTCACCGATCCCGAATCGGGGCAGGCCGTGCTCGTTGATCCCGGGGACGAGGCCGATCGACTCCTCGAGGCCGTCGACGCATCGGGGTGCACGCTCAGTGCGATCTGGCTCACGCATTGCCACTTCGATCACGTCGGTGGCGTCGCCGGCGTGATGCGGAGTCGTAGCGTGCCGGTGTACCGTCATCCGGCCGATGAGGTGTTCTACGCGAATGCCGCCGACAGTGCCGGCCGGTGGGGCCTGGTCGTGGAGAATCCGCCCCCGGCCACCCACGACCTGGCTGAAGGCGATACCGTCGTGCTCGGCGCGTACACTTTTGAGGTGTGGCACGTGCCGGGACATGCGCCGGGTCACGTCGCGTTCGTGGGGCACGGCTTGTGTATCTCGGGCGACGTGCTGTTTGCCGGATCCATCGGCCGAACCGATCTGCCCCTGTGCGACCCCAGGCTCATGCAGCAGTCACTGTCGAGGCTGGCCACCTTGAACGAGGAGGCTCGGGTATTGCCCGGCCACGGTGTTATGACCAGCATCGGCCGCGAACTCGCGTCCAATCCCTTTCTGCGCGGCGTTGCGCGGCCTATCGGCTCCTGAGGTCCTTCAGAGAGCGTCCCGTAAGCGCCGCCGACCACTACGCAGTACGTCTCCAACTCCTTCGTCATGCGCACCGCTGTTGCGATCACCCCTCGTCGTCGCCTGATCACCGCGGCCGCTGGCGCCATCGCGCTGACGGCCTTCACAGGGGCCTGCGCCGGTAGCACCGAGACCCAGCAGACAGGGCAGAGATACGGCGCGGTGAATTTCATCGGCAAGCGCACGGTCACGGGGAATGGATCCGCCTCCGTGACGTTCGTAGCCTTCGAAGGGGTGGGGGGGCAGGTGCCCAACAGCAGTGCGCAGCAGAACGACCAATGTGTCTACGCGAGCGTCGACACGTCCACGGTGACCGCGCGCGGGGATCGTAGCGCCGGCGATGCCATCAGCATCGTGGTGGCCGGTGTCACCCGCTCGTTGCCGTACTCGACGAGCGACCAGCGGTACGCCACACCGGCGGGCGCACCCATCACTTACGCCGCCGGTGATGTCGCGCAGGTCTCGGTGCCGGGGAACGGCAACAGCTTTCCCGCCATGAGCGGGACGGTGAAGCTCGCTGAGCCGATCGAGCTGGGGCCCCTCAACACACCGACCTCGGGTGCGAACCTCACGGTCACGTGGAACGGCACCAACGACGCCTCCGCGGCCGTCATTCTGCAGATCAAGTATCCCAATCCGGTGACCTCGACGTACGCCAACGAACAGGTCTACTGCGCCCTCAAGGACGACGGCTCGGTGAACATCCCCGCCGGTTTGCTCAATCCGTTTCTCGTCGCGTCGTCCAAACGCTCACTCACACTCGTGCGCTGGCGCACGAATCTCGTGAGCGCGAACGGGGCCAATCTGCACTTCACCGCCTCCACCGACACCACCGTCGTCTTCCCCTGAGCTCTCGGAGTGGCAGCATGGGCACCCGCATCGAACAGGATCCACTCGGTGAACTCGAGGTGCCCGACGATGCGCTCTATGGCATCCAGACCGTTCGGGCGCTGCATAACTTCGCGATCAGCGGGCTCGCGCCACTCGAGCCTTTCGTCGTGGCGCAGGTGTGGATCAAGAAGGCGGCCGCCATCACGCATCGCCGCACCGGACGTCTCGACGCGCGGCGCGCCGACGCGATCATTGCCGCGGCCGACGAGGTCCTCGCCGGTCGGCATCGTGAGCACTTCGTGGTCGACCCCTACCAGGCGGGGGCCGGCACCTCGCACAACATGAACGTCAATGAGGTGCTCGCAAATCGCGCCAATGAACTGCTGGGATCCGCACGTGGGACGTACACCCCGGTGCACCCGAATGATCATGTGAACATGGCGCAGAGCACCAACGACACGATCCCCACGAACATCCGGTTGGCCGTGCTCCGCGAGCTGCCCCGCTTGCTCGAGCAATTGGCCTCTCTCGAAGCCGCGCTGGGGGAGCGTGCCGCGGCGTTCGATCACATCGTGAAGGCCGGGCGCACCCATCTGCAGGATGCGATGCCCATCCGCCTCGGCCAGGAGTTCACAGCGTACGCCGGCACGATCGCCCGCTGTCGACGACGCGTGATCGAGGCCGCGGATTACCTCAACGACCTCGGGATCGGTGGGAGTGCCGTCGGCACCGGTGTGACGGTGGAGCCGGCATATCCGCCGCTGATGGTCGAGATCCTGCAGCAGATCTCCGGGATCGCCTCGCTGCGTGTCGGCGGCGATCGCATGCAGCTCATGCAAAGCATGGGGGATGTCGCGGCATTCAGTGCCGCGCTGCGCGGCCTCGCCGTCGACCTCTCGAAGATTGCGAGTGACTTACGGCTAATGGCGTCCGGACCGCGAACGGGGTTGGACGAGATCATGCTCCCGGCGGTACAGCCGGGGTCGAGCATGATGCCGGGCAAGATCAATCCGTCGATCCCCGAGATGGTCAATCAGGTCTGCTATCAGGTCGTCGGCTGCGACGTGACGGTGGCCATGGCGGCCGAACACGGCCAGCTCGAATTGAACGTCATGATGCCGGTCATCGCCCACAATGTGCTGTGGTCGTTGCGGATTCTCACGAACGCGGTCGCGTCACTCACCGAGCGGTGCGTGCGTGGCATCGAAGCCAATGAGGCGATGTGCGCCTATTGGGTGGAACGATCGGCCGCGCTGGCCACCGCGCTCATGCCACAGATCGGCTATGCCGCCGCGGCCGAGCTGTCCAAGCGCAGTGTGCGCGAAGGCGTGCTCATTCGCGAGCTGGTGACCCGTGAGCACCTGCTCCCCGAAGGGGACGTGGAGGCCGTGCTCGATCTGCGGCGCCTGACCGAGATCGGGGTACCGGCAGGCAAGCACGGATCCGTAGCGGGAGGCTGAACAGGACAGCCGGTGCGCGGGTCCGCCGGTGCAGATCCTTGTCTCTCTTGGGAAAGCGATCTAGACTCTCGGGTATGCGCATAACTACGTGGGCCGAGTACGGGCTGATTTGCGCCCTCCATCTGGCACGGCGGGACGGCAATGGCCCCGTCACGGGTCGCGACATCGC
>Ga0164293_10000393_pt1 | contig 33993 bp, 23 predicted proteins | sample GEODES118metaG_FD_111487 | JGI IMG/M metagenome (GOLD analysis project Ga0164293, IMG submission 111487) | Eutrophic lake water microbial communities from Lake Mendota, Wisconsin, USA - GEODES118 metaG | ecosystem: Environmental > Aquatic > Freshwater > Lake | place: USA: Lake Mendota...
ACGTCTTGGGGGTTGATGAAAAATCTTTGGGAGGCTGAGAAGCATGGGTTGCAACGATTTGATACGGTGCAGAACAATTTCTCACTGATCAACCGACGCTGTGAAAATGAATTGGCGCAGGTGTGTCGGCAGGAAGGGGTGAGTTTGCTGCCCTATTCACCCTTGGGTGGAGGTGTGCTCACGGGGAAGTATAATGACGGGGCTTTACCTGCGGGGGCGCGGTTTACTGATTATCTGAAAGGGGGAGGGCCGAGGCAGCAAAAGATGGCACGCCGTTTTGTGAATGAGCGGACCCTGGAGACCACTTTGAGATTGCAAGAGGTGGCACGTGATATCGGCGTGTCCGTTACAGCTTTGGCTGTGGCTTGGAGCAAGCAGCATGATTTTGTGGCGTCGACGATCATTGGAGCGACGACTGTTGCTCAATTGAACGAGAGTCTGGAGGCAAAGGATTTGTTGCTGAGCGCGGAGGTACTAGCAAGAATTGATGCCATTGATGAGGCAATCCCGAATCCGATGACGGAAGACGGATTGAGGCGGTTGTGAGGTGGGTGGCGATCGGGTTTTTTTCCTGGCTAGTGGGTGTTGTTGCCGCAGATTCGTTGCAGAGGCATCCGCAAGCGCTTGAGAATATCCATCGGCCGGGTGAGGTCGATCGGCCCGAGATGGTGCCTTTTGTGATTCCAGATCAGAAGAAGCTGCCTGGGATCGTTGTGGATGAGATGGCGGCGGACTTGGTTGGGGCGTGGCAATACTCAACTCACACGCCACCTTACGTCGGTCTTGGATACTTGCATGATTTGAAGGCTGGCAAGGGATTCAAGTCTGTTACGTTTACGCCTGAGATTCCCCAGTCAGGGCGATACGAGGTGCGCATCGCTCATTGTTACAATGTGCGGCGATCCACCCGAACTCCGGTAACGATCCGGCATGCGAATGGAGAGGTGACCATTCGGATCAATCAACAAAAGGAGCCGGAGCATGGTCGATTGTTCCGGAGTGTTGGAGTGTTTCAATTTGACGCGGGACGTACGGGATGGGTACGGATTTCCAACGAAGGGACTGAGGTGGACAAGGTGGTGGTTGCTGATGCAGTGCAGTTTTTGGAAGTGCTTGATCAGTGACTTTCGGACCCACCGAATGACGAGAATTTCGACATCCGGAAGGGCCTTGGATTGCGGAGTTTGGATCGATTACTTGCCGAAGCACTGCAGTTTGCCGTCGACGGTAGAGATGAAGATTTGACCGTTGGCGGAGATGATGCCGTCCCAGACGGGAGGTGCGGTGAGATCGAGGCCGGTTGATTGCTCGCCGGTTTCGACATTGACGGCCCACATTTTGGCACCGCGGTTGCCTTCGATCGCAGCGTTTTGTTCTTTGAGTTCCTCAAGGATAGCGGGATCGCGGGCGGCGAGACGTTCGAAGGCATACTCTTCGTCGATCATGTCAGGTGGGCCACCAACGAGGATCGTATTGCCGGCGAGGGCCATACTGCGGGCAACGATGGGGACGAAGCGGTCCCAAGTATGCTTGACGAAACTGCCAGACGATTTCTCTCCTTTACCTGCTTTGCCACCTTTGGCGATCGTTTGGGCTTTGAACCAGACGGCACCGCCGACTTTGCCTTTGCCGCTTTCGATGCCAGCTCCAATGCCATGGGCTCCAGTTGGGGAGTTATCACGTGAATCGCCATTGTCGAAGTTACAGAAGAGAACAGCTTTGTTCGGTGAGACATCTGGAGAGGAGAATCGGGCTTCAATTTCTGATGGAGTTAGAGCCTGGGTATAATAGGCGAATTGGTCAACGAGACCGGAGTAAGGTGAGGCGGTGCCTTCGGCTACACCCTCTCCATTGCCGAGATAGAAGGGTCGCTTGGGTTTGCTGGTTAGTAGGCTAGAAGCTGTACCTTCAGCAACCTGAAGGCCGTTGACAAAGATGCGCATGGCTTTGTCTTCACTCACGGTAGCGGCGATGTGGCTCCAACCTTCACCGATGGGTTCTTTGGCGGTGATCGTGGTTAGCTGGCTATTGGCTCGGATGTGGAAGCGGGGCTTTCTGCCGCTAAGATCAAGGGCTATTCCCTGCTGGGGGCCACCGTAGCAGATCAGGGTGCCGCTCGGTTGGTCTGGGAGTACCCAGAGTTCGAGGGTGAAGGCCTTGTTGGCTGGGTCGAGGGCAGTGTTGTCGGGAAAGCGGACGGAACCGGGAAGGGGGGCGATGGCAGTTGGTGCTGCAGCCACTGGTGCGTTACCTTTTCCCTTCTTAGCGCCTTTTGCTCCGCCTTTCCCTTTGCCTTTGGATTCGTTGTGAGGATCGGCTTGGGCGGCGAGATCTAGAGAGAGGGGCTTGCCTTCCGCATCGAGCAATACGGAGTTGCCTTTGCGTGCTGTGAGGGCGTCGTCGTGAGCGAAGGCCTCGGCGGCGGCGTCTTTGGGGGTGGAGTAGAGGGTGTGCTCCATGGTAGTGGTCCATTTGTAGTATTGGGCCTCACGACCATAGGAGTAGACGTTCTTGTCATCGTGAACCAAGACACGGCCAGCTGGGGCATACTTGCCGGCTTGGTAGTACCCGCCATGGCCACCAGCGAAGCTTTTGCCGTAAACCCAGTAGGAGCGGTGGAAATTGGAGTCGTCCAGGAAACCCATGGGAGCGAAGAGGTGCTGACCGTCGCCTTTGTGAGCGCCGCCTTGTTTGTCGAAGTCACCTGAAATGGGTCCGATTTCGATGCGCTTGCCGTCGGCTCCGATTTTTTGGGTGCGCAGAAAGGTCCATTTTCCATCACTTGAAAGGATGTCATTGGAGGCGACGGGCATTTGCAGGGTTTTGTGGCGATCGTTGAGGGAGCCGCCTGTGTCAGGATCGCGATCGTCGTAGTGTTCTTTGACTTTCATCTCGCCAGTTTTGGCATCAAGACGGTAAAACCAGAGGCCTTCATCGAGGAAACAAGAGCGACCTGAGACAAAGGATACGAGATCGTTCTCAACAAGGACGGAGCCATGGACAGGCCAAACGGACTCCATCATTTCCCAGGCACAATGGGTGAGCTGGGAAGGGGAGGCCTGGAATTTCCAGACGAGAGCACCGTCGGTGGCGCGGAGGCAATAGACGAAACCATCTTTGCCGCCAAAAAAGACGCGACCTTTCGAGTAGGTGGGAGGCGAATCGATACGTCCGCCAGCGATGAAGGTCCACGCGGTCTTTCCGGTGGCAGTTGTGATGGCATGGAGGGTATGTTTATCGACCTCGGAAACGTAGGTCAGGCCTCCTGCGGAGATACTGGCGCTGAGGGGTGGGGTGAGTTGAACTTCCCAGGCGAGGGAAAGGTCCTTGCGAAGGTCGCTCTTTGCGTGACCGCTGCGGGCATTGTCGCCTCGGTAAGTTGGCCAATCACCAGGAGAAGCTTCTTTTTCGTCAATGGTTTGAGAGTACGCTGGACCTTGAATGAGGCGCTGATCGTCTGGAGTGTGCGGAGGCATCGGGTATCGTGGGGCTGGGGCGAGCACTGCCAAGCCGTCGAGTTTGGCTTCAGGATAACAGGCGCAATTGTGAGGGCCGGCGTAGGTGAGGCCATTGGCTGGCAGCACCCCATATAGGCAGGCCCCGCGCACCCAGTGGTGCAGGTCCCAGTGCTGTTTTTCCATGTCGACGTACTCAATGCCCGTGCGGGAGGGCATAATGTATTTCTCGGTGGCCTTGGCCTGGTAGCACCGGTGATGAAACCAATAGGTGCCCTCGGGGACGTCAGGATAAAACTGCTTTTTGATTTCGCCTGTGAGGATGTCGCGTCCGGTGTATTCGCCGGTTTGATTGCCATTGGTGGTGCCTGCATTCCACACGAGTCCTTGGGCGACAATGAGATCTTCAGGGCTGCGGTAGCCGCTTTTTTCGTGGGGGGCTACCCAAATTTCTTTTCCAGTATCGGCGTTGAGGGCTTTTTCACTACCATCACCACCAGCATAGAGAATGACGTCTCCGTGGAGGAGGACGCGAGGGGCAAAATTGAATTCGTAAAGTGCGCGGCGCTTGGTTGGAGTATCCGCGAATTTGGGTGCTCCAGTTTTGGTATCGAGGCAGGTGAGTCCGTCGCCGTTGTAATAGACAATGCGGGTATCATCGAGGCAGAGGGTGATGGGGGCGATTCGATCTTCTTTCTTCCAAAGCACCTTGCCTGAGTCTGCTTCGATGGCATAGAATTGGCGGGGTTTCCCGTCCCAATTGAACTCAGTGGTTACGCGTGCCTGGTCTGACTGTGCCTTGACGGCAAACTCTTGATTCAAGCGGTCGGCATTGGGGTTGACGAGAGCGTAGAGGGTGCCATTCTGAACGATGATTTCCTCGGTGCCTTTGGTCTCGGGATATTCTCGAATGACCTCGCCGGTGGCTGCATCGAGGCAGGTGACGGCTGCCGAAATGCCGAGAGTCACGTAAACTTTGTCGCCAATGGAGACAAGGCGGCGGGTGAGTTGGGTGGGTCCGGATTTTAGAGGCCAAAGGTGGGTGCTCCACTCTGGGATGTCTCTTTTCCAGAGGATGGTGCCATTGAAGGCATCGCGTGCGATGAGCATGAATTTGGCTGGCATGAGAATGGAAATGCGACTGCCCTCATCCATGATGTAGAAAAGGCGACCGCCAGAGCTGACTTTGGCAGAGACGGAAGACATGCGGTCATGGTGGCGAGACCAGCGGGGATTGCCGACCCATTGCATGCGCTTGGGCGGGCCGACGAGCGTATCTTTGGAGGTGAGATTGCCTTTGCTATCATATGCATAGTGGGTCCACTCATCCATTTCATGGGGGCGAGGCTTGACGATTTTTTCCCAGGAGTCGCCAGTCTTAATGAGCGCTACGCCATCAGGGACGAGGACACGATCGATTTCCTGGCGTGAGATTTGCGGATCCTCAACGACGAGAAGGTTTACAAGATTCTCAATGTAGGGCAGGTGAGGTGTCGTTAGAAGGTCTGCGGCGACTGGGCCGTAAGCGGCGCCAATTCCCTTTCTGAGTGTGGCAAGGGTCGCGGGATCGCGTGTGAGTGCCTGCACTTGGTAGGAGGCGTTTGCCCGCAGGGAAGTGGTGAGTTGGGCGTCGGTTGAACCGACATGGACGATTAGGCCTCCTTTGACACCAGTTTGTGAGAGCAAATTGGCGGCTGATTCACCGGAGGCGCTTAGGGCCAAGAAAAAGGCAGCGAAGAGTAGGAGATGTGGAATTGATTGGCAACGCATGGCTGGTTGGAGAACGCGGTAGCATTGTCGGGCTTTCAGGTAAACGAGAGCTAGACATGTTTTAGCAATCGATCGTCAACCATTGCATATGCTAATTGTTTGTGGCAGACACTAATGGATCATGAATGAGAGTTCTTTGTCGAGGCGGCAATTGATGAAATCAGTTCTAGGAGGATCTATGGTAGCATCAATGAGATTGGGTGCTAATTCCTCACTTGAGTTGGGACAGGGCGATTTTCGATATCGAGTCCTATCTGGGTGGGGCGTTTTGAATGACAAGACCCCGGTCAAGAATTGCCATGGGATTGTGCTGGATCGAGAAGGCCACGTGATTCTATTGACTGATCATGTAGCCAATAACGTCATCGTTTATGATCAGGCAGGTAAACTGGTGAGTAAATGGGGAGTGCAGTTCCCAGGGGCGCACGGACTCTCCATTGTGACGGAGGCGGAGCGAGAGGTGCTCTATATCACCTGTCTGCAAACACACCGGGTGGTGAAGACAACTCTGAATGGGGAAGTTTTGCAAGAGTGGCGATGGCCGGAATCTAGTGGCAAGTATCTGAAGGAGATTGAATTCAAACCGTCATGGACATTGCATCTGAAAGATGGACGATTTTTGATCCTGGATGGCTATGGCAAGGACTACATCGCAGTCTATGATTCAACAGGAAAGTATGAAAGGGTGTTTGGAGGTGCAGAGGGTGGAGTTGCTCATTGGGGGCCTCATGGAGGAATGATCGATGAGCAAAAAGAAAATCATGATCCCACTATCTTGATTGCCATGAGTGACCAGAAGCATCTGCTGAGAATGGGATTGAATGGCGAGAAAAGGGGACAGGTTGATCTGCCAGGTGGAAATCCAAGGCAGATTCGAGAGCGAGAGGGATTTTACTTTGTTGCGCATCTTGCTGACAATTGGCCTACTGACAAGAATTCACGCGGTTTTGTGTCGGTCTTGGATAAAACGATGAAAGTAGTGTCCAACATAGGAGGCACCGCGCCGGAATACTCAGACGATGGCACCTTGCGGGAAATAAGAAACACCAGTGAAGTGTTTTTGCACCCACATGACATGGTGGTGGATGCGGACGGGAGTCTGTATGTGGCCCAATTTGCGTCGGGCGGAACCTACCCAGTGAAGTTGGAACGGATATAGTGCGATGATTTGAACTGGCAGGATAGTCGCACCTTCAAATCTTGATTTCAACGCTGAAAGGTTCTGGCTGCCGTATCATGCATGTCCGGGATAGGTCTATTCCATAGCGTCGGACTGGGTTGGGATACTCGAGAGACTCCGGGAAGAAGGTGATCAAAAAAGGCATTGAAGCTGAGGCTGCATTGGAGTCTACGCTGACTACGATCGATCTTGGGATTGATTTGGATCAGCGCTTCGCTGAAAGGCCGCTCTGATTTGATTTTTTTGGCACGCTTTCGCGCTTCCTCAAGGCTAAGTGATGTATCCTTGATGACGGCGTCAAGTCTCAACAGATCCGCAAGGGTGATCGGGTGCCAAAGCGTTCGCCATCTTTCGGGTGTGATCGTCACTGCTTGGGTATTGACCCAACTCTTCGTTGCGGGAGTGGTCTGTTCCCAAAATCCAACAATTAGTATAAATGAGTCAGGACCGTCGATGATATCGAACTGGCGGAGGGCGTCGCCGAGGCCGATGGGGGAACCAAGTTTAGTTGCCTTGGGGTTAACAGGAAGGTGTCCATGGCTTGTATTGGCCTCTGCAGGGATATCCCATTTCTGGGTGTATCGGCTAGGGCGATATCCATCGAAAAATGTATCGCATATCCATTGTTCGAACCAGAGTCCGTGTTCTTGGACTTCACGGGCAATCATTGTCGAACCTAAACTGAAAAAGAGTAGCACGGCCGCCAACTTGCTTATTGTGTGTGAAGATCGATGCATGTAGACGGATAGGGATGGAACTACGCATTTGCATCTTTTGGATTTGGATGATCGCTATGGTTCCGGGTGCCGAATTTCAGGTGCATGGCTGGGGGCATGGCGTGACGGGAGGTGCAGGTGGAGCTGTACATATGGTGACTCGATTGGATGACGATGTCAAAAAGCCATTGCCGGGAATGCTGCGATGGGCACTACTCCAAAGAGGGCCGAGAATCATCCGGTTTGGCGTTGAGGGGGATTTGCGTCTCAAAGACCGAGTTTTGATTCGGCACGGCCATTTAACAGTCGATGGATCTGACGCGCCTGGTGCAGGTGTATGCGTGAGAGGAGGATCGTTGGAGTTCGTGGGGTGTGAGAGTGTCATCTTGCGCCACCTTCGCGTGCGATTGGGGGACGAACAGGTCTTGCGCAAGTTGAAAAAGGAGCGAATAAAGCGTCCTTTGGGATCAACTGGCTTGGATTGTGTGAGTCTGCGCGAGTGTCGCGGCGTCGTTTTAGATCATTTGTCCCTGAGTTGGAGTTGCGATGAATTACTGTCTGTGGTGCGTTGTCAGCGCGTTACTGTCCAGTGGTGTCTATTCGCTGAACCTCTGGCCAATCCGAAACTTCACCCCTACGGCGACAAACATGCTTTTGGCATCTTATGCAGCGGCAGCAGTTTGACAATTCACCACTGTGTGCTCGCTCACTACTGGATGCGGGGACCTCAGTTTGAGGCTAATGACATGCGGAAAAATGATCCATGGGATGTGCAAATGGAGGCAGTGAGCAATGTGTTCGCGGATTTCGGACGATCAGGGTCGCGCTATACGACTGGAGTTGAGGATCACAAGAAGGACGCTAAGGACCGGCGCTTTGATTTCCAGTTTATAGGAAATGTTTATCTCGATTCAGGCAAGACTGGCCGGAGTATTGAAGCAATCACCAAGCATGGCGTGCACACTGGAGTTCGAGTCTGGCTAGAGGGAAATTGGTTTCGTGATGTTGGGAATGTTTTTGCACAATCCAGATCCACTATTCGCCTGGATACCGATATACCAATTGCAAAGGCACCTTTGAAGATTCGAGACCAAATCAGTTCCAATCGTCTCTTTACTTCACCCAATCCCCCAATTCCGGACCTCACTGGAGATGGTCTTGCTCATTTGTTGAAATCAGTTGGAGGGGGTGCTGTTCGAGACCAGAACGATTCTAGGGTTGTCAGAGAAATTCAAAGGGGCACGGTTCGCCCAATTATCCATTCACCCAGAGACCTCTAACCGAACAACCCCTACGGCGAAGAAACCGCGAAAGACTGAAGGGAAGGAGGGGTTGGTTGACGCCGACGCAGAAACTCATCCGCTAAAGCTCGGTAAGCTTGCGCCCCCTTACCTGCAGGGTCATATTCAATGATCGATTTACCAAAGCTGGGTGCTTCCCCCAGGCGCACTGTGCGAGGAATCACCGTTTCATAAACAACCTCACCGAAATAGCCTCGCACGTCATTTACGACTTGATGCCCTAGATTGGCCCGAGAATCAAACATCGTCATCACAATCCCTTCAAGTGTGAGGTCAGGATTAGCTCCGCATTCACGAATCTGCTGAACGATGTGAACGATTTTGGAGAGACCCTCAAGACCAAAGTATTCGCATTGCATTGGAACAACCAGTTCATCAGCAGCGGCAAGGGCAGAAGTCATCAGAACACCCAGCGATGGGGGGCAGTCCATGACAACATAATCAAAGACGCTTAGCGTTCGCAAAGGTTGTAGGACCTCGCGTAGTCGAGCCAAGTGATTGCCTGCCTGCGCCAACTCGATTTCGCACCCAGCGAGTTCTTGGTGGGAGCGAATGATGGACAAATTGGATAAATGGGTGGAGCGAATGAGATTATGAACATCCTCATTCTCAACCAAAGCTGCATACAAACTACCGCGGTCCTCCTGCATGAGGCCTAGACCACTGGTTGCATTGGCTTGCGGATCGAGATCAAGTAGCAAGGTCCTTTTGCCCCGATCAGCGAGACAAGCAGACAAGTTGATGGCGGATGTCGTTTTTCCGACACCTCCTTTTTGGTTGGCTATGGCAACAATCCGCATATGCAATGACCTTGAGAGGAAGACAGTGTATGAAGAGTCGTTAACACGCTAGAAAGAAATGGAGATCACTGAGAAATGGTTGCATGAAATTGGGGGGTGGCAGGCTATGAAAGCTGCCCGGATGCTTGTGGTTGCGGGTAGAGTTCAGGTCACAGAGCGGACGTCGCAGTGTATTCGGGGCAGTGTTGGAGGCGAAAAAAGCAGATTGAACTCGGGATTATTGATTCGATCTCGATCAGACGTTGAGAATCTTTGCACATGCGTTGTAGCGCGGAAAACGGGACAAATCTGTGAACACGCCCTAGCCCTTGGGTTGGCAAGTCTACTACCTCAGGGAAAAGAACAACCCAACAAAGGTAATTCGGTAGGCTCGGCGCCAAGCCGTGAAACGGCGGTGAAAGTCACGGATATGGCGACTGCTTCGGGGCAATTGTCGTTCTATTTGCCCGAGAGTCTCCTTCAATTTGGAGATTCTCAGGCAAAGGGAGCAACGGCTTTCCTTAAACTGGAGGAGGGTGAAGGAGAGAGGTCCGAACTGGCTGGGTGGCTCAAAAGCCATGAGGTTCCAATGCGAAACACCCCATTGGCCTTGTCCCTTTCAGTATTGGACTCATTGTTGGCCGCCGCCGCTGAACATCCGAGAATTTTCATTGGAAAACCAGGAATCGGGATGCACCGACCTCTCCAGGTTTCAGAAGCCTTATTGCGCCCACTGCTTTGGGTTCAATTTGATCGCCGGAGCATCGAGTCAACTAGTATTGTCTCATTAAAACTTGCGGAAAGCCCGGTCCCTAGGTTGCTAGCGGCAGGACCCGATTCGACATGGCTTTACCACGAAGGCACGGGAACCATTCATCCGTGGAAAGTGGACTTGAGAGGACAAGTAGGCCAGATTGCGAAGGAGTTATTGGTTGATTCCAGACTCGGGAAAGAAGTTCTTCGTCCGATTGATTGGTTGCCGTCCCATCTAGGTTCACTTGAGGAATACTTTCAAGTTGAGCTCGATTCCAATCTTGCAAATCGTTACAAAGTCGTTCCATGCACTCCTCGTTTTTCGATTGGCGTTTCTGGGTCCTTGCACACAGTGCTCCTAAATGTGACCGCAATGTTCCATGAAACTGAATGGAAAATCACATCCCAATCGGATCCATTTCCTATTCAAGATCAGCAGATAGAAACATTGTTCTATGTAAGAGATGTTGATTCTGAACGAGTGTTGTTTGAGCTTTTAGTGGAGCTCGGATTTCAAGTTGACGGAGTTACGGGACTGTTCGCCCTCAAAGGAAACAGGGAGGTCATGCACTTTTACGGAAGTGGGCTCCCAAAACTCGCAAATCGTTACACCGTAACGCAATCAAGTGACTGGCTCAAAGCCACGAGTTTGTTACAGCGAATATCACCGACTGTTGAACGTCATAATCATTCCGGTGGACCAGGAATCGATTGGCTGGCAATGGAGTTTCGCTATGAAGCACCTAACGGATTTCGAATCTCCAGATCGGATGCACTTCGTCTCATTCGTTCCGGACAAAACACCGTGAAGGGTAAAGATGGAAGACATTACGTTCTTGATTCTGAAGGGTGTGAGGAATTTGAAGAAGCGCTCCAGGACGTGCCTGTGGAGCTATCTCCAGATACAATGCGTGTTGGACTCGCGCACGCAGGCTACTTTCAACCATTCGCTTCGCGCCTCGAATTGGCCGCAACAAAGGATGAGATAGTTAATCTTGACGAGTGGAAAGGTAAGTTGGGTAGTCTTAGCGAAACTTTAAGGTTGTATCAATTGGAGGGCGTAGCCTGGGTTGTTCAGCGGATGAATGCGGGGCAGGGGGTTTTACTGGCTGACGACATGGGATTGGGCAAAACACTTCAGAGCATTGCAGCTATTCGCTGCTTTTTTGAGCAATCGCCTAGCATTCATCAGCAAGCCTTGGTGGTTTGTCCCAAAAGTCTTATTGGAAACTGGCAGGCTGAGTTTCAAAGATTTGCTCCCGATTTACGATTACTTGTGGTCCAGGGGCCCAACCGAAAGGAACAGCTTGAAAAATGTTATGCGTTTGATGTGATAATCACATCTTATCCTCTAATTTCCAGGGATTTAACCCTTTATTCCCGCTTGAAGTTTTCGATTGGAGTTCTTGATGAAGCTAGCTTTTTGAGAAATCCGGACACTGATACTGCGAAAGCTGTTAGAGGTTTGCAATTAGGGGCCCGTTTGGCGCTCTCTGGTACACCGATAGAGAATGGTGTTCGAGACTTATGGTCGATTTTTGAGATTTTGCTTCCCGGCTACCTTGGGAATCGCAAGACATTTCAAGAGCGCTTCGAAAAGCCTCTAGAGAGGCGCACCGATGAAAGAGATAGAGCAAGTGCGTCGATTCGGCTTAGACGATTAATCCGGCCTTTTTTCTTGAGGAGGACAAAACGTGACGTGTTGAAAGAATTGCCCGAAAAAATCGAACAGGTTTTTTGGTGCGAATTGAGTCCTGTTCAGGCTGAATTGTATCGGACTGTTCTGGAAGAGGGGAGAGAGGCTATCCGTGATGCGCGACGTCGATCAGGGCAAAATGGCGCACGAATGACGATGTTGACAGTATTGCTCCGATTGCGGCAAGTCTGCTGTGATATGAGGTTGGTAGGATTGCCTGCAGGTGATTTTACAGAGGTTGATGTTTATGCGCGATCGGGCAAATGGAATGCTTTAGATGGGCTATTAGATGGCGTGATTGCAGGTGGTGGTAAGGCACTTATCTTCAGCCAGTTCGTATCGTATCTGAAGTTGTGTCAAGAGCACTTGAACAATCGTGGGATTGGGTATGCCTATTTGGATGGGGCGACCCTAGATCGCCCAAGCCAAGTGAAATCCTTTCAGGAGGATCCGAAAAAGGCCGCCTTTTTGATCAGCCTCAAGGCGGGAGGCTATGGTCTGAATCTTACCCAAGCAGACCACGTGTTTTTGATGGATCCATGGTGGAATCCTGCAGTGGAGGCACAGGCAATTGATCGAGCTCATCGATTTGGCCAGAATCGCGTAGTTAATGCCTATCGGTTCGTGATGCGCGGAACCGTCGAGGAGAGGGTTTTGGCGCTACAAGAGAAGAAGCGAGGGCTTGTTTCAGCCAGCGTTGAGGAAAGGGCCCCAATGATGGAGGGATTAAACGATAATGATCTTGTGTCGCTTTTGGAAAGCTGATTGGCAGTAAGGGATAGGCTAGGGCGACTAATTCTATAACTACACACAATGTATGTAATAACAAATGTATGGGTGCCAAACCTGTTACTCTATTTGGCCCCCTCTCACGCTAACACTCTGAGTACTGCGTCAGTAACCTTCTCCACGCTCATTCCGACCATACAGTCATAATGACCAAATGGACATTCACGCTTGAAGCAAGGGCTGCAAGGAACATGGTGCCTCAATATTACGTGTTTGTCTCCGATTGGGCCAGTCAGTGAGGGCTCTGTTGAGCCAAAAATCGATACAGTCTGAACTCCCAAAGCTGCAGCCAGGTGCATGGTTCCAGTGTCGTTCGTCAGTAAAAGATCACAGTTTTGGAGTTCGGCGATCAATTCGGATAGCGATGTCTTGCCGATGCGATTTTGATGAGGTACTTCGAGCCGCGAAGCCAATGCCTCACCCATCGCTGTCTCTCCTGGCGCGCCAAATAGAAACCATGCTGATTGTTTTGGCTTGAGCCGCTCACTGATCTGATTTGCCGCCTCGGCAAAACGCTCAATCGGCCAACGCTTAGCCGGGCCGTATTCGGCACCAGCACAAAGTCCGAGTCGCAGATGGTGAGAGCCTCCTCCCTGCCCTTCAGTTTGTGAGTTCGTTCCCTTAAACTCACGTGCATCATGAACAACTGCACCAGCATGATTGACAATCTGCAAGTATTTTTCTGTATGGTGAAGGGGGCGTGTGCCTTTTGAAGACTCTGGGCAAATCTGATTCAACAATCGCATGCGAGCGGATCCCGAATAGCCAACCAATCGAGGGATCCCCGCTAGCCAAAATTCCAAGGTCGAACGGGTTGAGTTGGTGAATAGGATTCCAGCATCATATTCGATTTTTGTCTTCCGGATGCGATTTGATGCCTTGAGAAGCCCTTCTCTTCCGACTTTTCCAATATAAGCATCTACCTCAGGTAGAGATGACCATAGTTTTTCTAGTTTATCTGGCCCAAAGACAGTGACTCGAATATCGGGACGGCCCATTTTTAGAGCTCTTATAGCAGGAAAAGACATGCAAGCGTCACCGAGCCAATTGGGTGATCGAACCAATACTTCAAAGGGCTTGAGCTGGCTAAAGGCCATATTGGCCGGGAGGGCAACACCTCGACGGTAATCGGTTAGTAGAAAATTGGGATTGGGAGTCTTCCACCGATTGTGAACCCAAAACCAGTCGGCTGGTTTTTCTTTGATTACACCCTCAACAACTCGATTTAGATTCGCCGTGACCTGTTCAATGGTCTCTGTATTTCCGTCATTTTGGCCGGTCACTGCGGGCAGGACCTTGAGTTTCCAATATCCGACTCCATCATTTTGTATGATGATTGGTAACAGCAACGCGTTACCTCTTCGTGCAAGCAATGCAGCGAGGGGCGTTGTGGATGCTAGCCGTCCAAAAAAGGGACACCATACGCCATGATCTCCAGCATGCTGATCCACCAACACCCCCAGGCAGCCGCCTTCCCGGACAAATTTCATAGGCCCCGAAAAGCCTTCGGACCGATCGAACAAATGATAGCCGAGTTTCTGCCGACGACGAAGCACCAGCTTGTTCAAAAGTGGATTCGAAAGAGGCTGGAAGATACTGCCAGGGGTGCGACCAAAGACATAGAGGGTGGGAACCTGGGTTAATAGCTCCCAACAACTGAGATGACAGACGGCATATAGAATGTTTCTGCGTTCACGATCAGCTGCTTGTACGTGTTCGATCCCTTCGCTGGATACTCGCTTTAAGATCTCAGATTCGGACATCAGCGGCAGCTTAAATCCAGCCAATAAATTTCCTCCGAGTGTGGCAAAATGCTCAACCGCTGTTGCTCGAATTTGAGCGTCTGTCCACTCTCCCGAAAAGGCGATTCGAAGATTTGTATGCGCAAGTCGACGATAAGGGCCGGCAATCCAATAGGCACACCATCCCAAAAATCGACCCAATCGAACGACTCCCCCTATAGGAAGCAATCGAAAACCTGTTTCGGCCGCTCTAAATCCAGCATACTGTACCCAGTGAACTAAACGAACCTTTTTTTCGTCAGGGTCGTTGGCCATACGAGTCATTTCAGGTGCCGATCGCAGGGCTTGCGCAAATCTTAACCCTTCAATCCCTCAGCCCGTAAAAAATTCTCCACCCAGGTGATGTCGTAGTTTCCGCTTTGGAAATCTGATGTTGTTAAAATTTGAGATTGGAGAGGGATTGTGGTCTTGATTCCTTCTACCACAAATTCCCCAAGCGCCCGTCGCATGCGCTTAATCGCGATCTCGCGAGTCGCTCCAGTTACGATCAGTTTGGCAATCATCGAGTCGTAAAAAGGCGGCACCTCGTAGCCGGCATAAACATGGGTATCAACGCGGACTCCCCTGCCTCCTGAAGTATACCAAAGCTTTATCTTTCCTGGGCTTGGAGTGAAGTTGCGAAATGGATCCTCTGCATTGATGCGACATTCGATGCTGTGACCTCGCGCCACAGCATTTATCACGTGTTCTGAAAGTGGTAATCCAGCGGCAATTCTTATCTGTTCCTTGATCAGATCGCAGCCATAGACCTCTTCGGTAATTGGGTGCTCTACCTGGATCCGAGTGTTCATTTCCATGAAATAGAAATTCTTACAGTCATTATCGACAAGGAATTCGATCGTGCCGCAGTTTTCGTATCCGATCTCTTTGCAAAGACTAACTGTTGCCTCACCCATGGCCTTGCGGAGATGATCAGGCAGTTTTGGGGATGGGCACTCTTCGATGATTTTCTGGTTTCGGCGCTGCATCGAGCAATCACGTTCACCGAGATGGACCACATTCCCGAGGCTGTCCGCAACGACTTGGAACTCGATATGGTGAGGTTTTTCGACCAACTTTTCCATGTACATTGATCCGTCCCCAAAACATTTGAACGCCTCAAGAGAGGCTGCCTGGAAGCTGGAGATCAAAGTCGCCTCGTTTAACACAGGCCGCATTCCACGGCCACCACCACCCGCTGTTGCTTTGATCATCACGGGATAACCAAGTTCGCGAGCAACTTTCAGTGCCTCCTCTTCATTGGCAACAATACCATCCGAACCCGGTGTAACAGGAACGCCCGCAGCACGAGCTGTGGCACGAGCTGAATTCTTGTCACCCATCAAGGAGATGCAGCGTGACGAAGGCCCGATGAACTTGATTTTACATCTTTCGCAGATGTCGGCAAATTCGGCATTTTCAGACAGAAAACCATATCCGGGGTGGATCGCGTCGACATTAGCCACCTCAGCTGCGCTGATGATGCGGCTCATCTTGAGATAGCTCTCAGAACTGGGTCCCGGACCAATGCAGATCGCCTCATCTGCCAGATGAACGTGCATCGAATCGACGTCTGCTTCGGAGTAAACAGCAACCGTTTTTACGTCCAACTCTTTGCAGGCACGAATTACGCGCAGGGCGATTTCACCACGGTTGGCGACTAGAACTTTTCGAAACATAGGAAGGGTAAAGAATGGAAGAGGTAGATTGTTCCCAGAAGAATGGGAAACAGCGTCTGTGATCTGCTGTTGGGGTTACGCCTTCAGTTCAAATAGCGGTTGGCCGTATTGAACAGGCTTTCCATCGACTGCTAGCAAACGGGCGACAACACCGCGCGTTTCAGCTTTGATCTCGTTCATGACCTTCATGGCTTCGATGATGCAGACGGTCGTGTTTTCGTCCACCTGATCCCCGATCTTTACAAATGGAGCCTCCCCCGGAGCTGAGGCAAGATAGAAAGTACCCACCATTGGGCTTGTAATCGCAGGACCTGCCGATTCAGGTGCGACCTCAACTGAAGGCGCAATAACCGAAGGTGCTGCAGAAATCGGAGTCGCTGGTAACGCATACGCAGGAGCAGATGCCGATCCCGAAGCCGTAGGAAGGTACTTGAGAAGGTTTTTTGCTGTTTCGAAGTCTGATCCTCGGCGGAGTTCAATCTTAGAACCTTCCTGCTCAAAATGAAAGTAACTCAGGTCATTCTCAGCCATGAGTGCGACAATTTGCCGAATTTGTTTGAGATCCAAGGTATTAGCCTCTTTAGCAGCAGATTTGGGTTGGTCCATGTGACAAATAGTTGAGTCTGAGGAGGGATGTTACAAGGCTGTAGCCGTGTCGCAACCATAAAAGCCACGGTTTACGAGCCGTATGAAACGGACGGCTCACTTTCCATGCCTATCGACTAACATTTGGGTAGCTTCTTTTATCAGAATAGGACCTCGAAACACGAGGCCGCTATAGATCTGAACTAGATCTGCACCGAGCCTACGTTTTTCTGCTGCATCAGCTCCTGTAACGATTCCACCCACTCCGATTAAAGGAATCTCAGGCCTCAAGCCTGCTCTAAACGCCGTGAGAACCTCGTCGGATCGTTTTCGAACGGGCTCACCGCTAAGGCCACCGATCTCATCGGCAAACTTGTGCGGACGGACGCTGTGATGATCGATTGTCGTGTTGGTAGCAATGACCCCATCGACCCCAACCTCATTGAAAACCCGCACTAGATCTGAGATTCCCTCGCCCGTCAGGTCAGGAGCGATCTTGACAACAACTGGGACCGTTCTTCCAGTTTTACCCTTCAATGTCTCCTGCTCTGCACGAACAGCAATCAGCAAGCTGCGAATAGCGTTTTCCGACTGCAAATCCCGTAGGCCCTTGGTGTTGGGGGACGAGATGTTAACTGCCACGTAGTCGGCCACGTCATAAGTCGCCCTGAGGCAAATGAGGTAATCCTCGACAGCGGTATCATTCGGAGTATCAAAATTCTTGCCAATGTTGACACCCACGACTGCCTTTGCTTGCCGATGTCGAAGGCGTTCCACAGCAGAATGAATTCCAGGATTGTTGAATCCCATTCGGTTAATCAGGGCACGATGCTCAGGCAGACGAAACAATCGCGGTTTAGGGTTTCCTGTTTGAGGCCTCGGAGTCAGGGTGCCGACTTCGACCATCCCAAAGCCTAGTTTACTCCAAGCGTCAACCGCTGCGGCTGATTTGTCCATGCCTGCTGCCAAGCCCAAACGGTTCGGAAAATTGAGACCCATTACCGACACTGGTGGGCCATCAGCAATCGCCTCGCGCCCCAGTAATCCCAAAGAGTGAGTGACCCGCATCATACGGGTTGTTAATTCATGGGCGGCCTCAGCATCCAAACGGAACAGCAGAGGCTTAATGACAGGATATAGAAGGCTCGCCAAAGACATGCCCATTACCTCGCCTCCCCGAAGCGTCTGTCAATGAATGCCTGTAATCCTACTCAAAGATGGAGCCTTCGTCTCGATCAGCGACCTTCAGGTAGCGGTAGTAGACTTCCAATTGCAAGGTGCAGAGCGCCTGACGATAAATATCATTTTTGGCATCGCCCGCAGCCCAATTGGCTCGACCCGCCTTGAAACTGCCATTTGGCTGCTGGGCGGCGAGAATTTGAGGTAGAAATTGTTCGTTGTAGAATTTCCACTCCGCACCCCCCTGCTGGAAGAAGGCCTGAGTGTAGTAGTACCAGCAGTAAAGGTTGCAGTTTTTATTCCAGTCTAGCGGTTCGGCTGTGAGAAACTCTTGAAGAAATCCAATTCCCTTCTTGATCGCGGCAGTCTTGCCCTTTGACAAAGTCTGCAGTCCCAAGACCCCGCAACCAGTGAGGCTCCATTGATTGTAGTGGTCGTCCCTTTTATCTTTCCCAAATCCACCGTCCTTGGTCTGTTTGGACAGAATGTACTCCACGCAGTTATCGATAGACTTGGATAGCCCCGGAATTTTGAGGCTAGTATTTTTCGCAGCCTTCAGCGCCTGATACTGCCAGCCAGCAACGGAGAGATCTTCACCCTTGCTGTCCTTCGTGTAAGCAATAGGCAGGCCTGCCTGGTCGCCGCCATATGTCCAGGAGCCCCGAGTGTTTTGGTTATCGATAATCAGTTTGACCCCCTTCTCGAAGGTTTCCCTCATGCCGGGGAGTTGTTTGGCCCCAAGACGAGCTAGGGTATACATTTCCCCCAAAGCATAAGTCGCAATTCCGTGCTCATAGGTAGCTGAATTGGCAGTCGGGTTTTCCGCCAAGATACCGCTCGGGTGCTTTTGACCCAATTCGACCAAAAACATAATCCCCTTCATCACATTGTCCCCATAGAAGGGAGAGTCGGGAGTTTCACAGCGACCGAGGTAGCATAGAAGCACCATTCCGGTATAGGCCGCCTTGTTCGCAGTGCCCCACGATCCATCAGCATTCTGCTTCGTTTTGAGCCACTCAAGTGATTGGGAAACAGCCCGCTCGCACTCACTCGACCCGCCATTCTGTGCAAGTTTCTGTAATCGCTCGGCTGACGAGCAGCGGCTTCGCATCGAAGGAGGCAAGCTCACAAAGCCAGCCGAACCCCCAATACCCATACCTGTTCCAAAACCACCCCCTGCCCCAGCCTTGCCGAAGCCACCGCTACCCAGAGTGCCACCACCCATAGGTGAACTGACATCCGGCACATCCAAGAGATCTGGTGGAGCCTCTGGCAAAGTCACTTCAGAAGTCGTGCTGTTACTCACGATCTTTTTCATTGGCATGCTTTTGTTGAGCGATGTGCGCTTCTTCTGCTGCACTTGATGCTTCATATCTGCAGAAGCCGCTGCGCCTTGAGCAGTGCCGCCCCCAGGAAGGAAGTCGACTTCCTTCTCAATCATCTGCGAACTGACGACGATGATCCCAGCGATCAAAATGATTCCAGCATGAATGGCCAGACTCAAGGTCAAAGAGCCGCCACCGACTTTTCTCCAGAGTTTGACGAAAGGATGGGGAGGTTTCACCTCTTCAAAATGGGTCGCTGCTTCCGGGTGGAAAATCTCACCTTCAGCGGGCACATAAATAGGAACCTCAGGTTCGAGTGATGCCGAAACCGCCACATTTGTAGGAGGTAAAGCTGAAGCGTTGGATTGAGGTGGCGGTATCACAGGAACAGCGCCAGATCCTCCGGTTGGAGCCGGATAACCATATCCTGGAGGCGGATATCCGGGTGGCCAACCTGCTGGAGCTGTTCCAACCGGCGGAGGCGGATACCCTTGTGGCCATCCCTCAGGCGGCACCATTCCTTGAGGCATGGGATGACCATAGCCGGGCGGCGGATAACCTAGGGGCCATCCAGCCGGGACAGGGACCGACCCACTGGTTGGTGGAGGTGGCAGATGGGCGCGATTGGTATTGCCTGAGGAGGGTGCTGGTTCGCTCATAAATGGAGGTTTAACAACTAGGATAGACAAAACATCTAGCCTTGTCAGTTCAAAAAAAATGCCTGTTTGAAGGTTTATTGCACTTTTTGACGAATTCGAAGGGATTTCTTTGCTATTCCTATCTCAAATTCACCGCTCCCCCATCGATCAAATAGGCTGCTCCTGTGACGAATGAGGCTTCATCACTGCAAAGATAAACAGCAAGACTAGCTATCTCCTCGGGTTTCGCCATGCGACCGATCGGTTGGGCCGCACTGAGTTTTGCAAACATTTCTGCTTCCTTTCCTGGGTAGTTCTTTGCCAAATAGCCGTCAACAAAGGGCGTGTGCACTCGTGCCGGGCAAATGCAATTGCAACGGATGCCCTGCGAAATAAAGTCCTTCGCAATCGAGTACGTCATCGTTTCAACTGCACCCTTCGTCATGGAGTAGCCATACCGCTCGGCCAACCCCATCATTGAAGCGATCGAACAAAGGTTCAATATCACACCCCCACCCGCTTCCACCATTCGCCTGACGGCCTCCTGTGCGCAAAAGAACACTCCCTTGATGTTGATTCGATACAAGCGGTCCATGTCAGACTCTTGGGTCGTCAGCAAATTTCCAATATGCGCAACGCCCGCATTGTTAACGAGAATGTCGATCTTGCCGCGCCGATCTTCAATGTCGGCAAAGACTCTCGCTATCGCCTCACCATCGCCCACATCGCAAGCATTCGGGTAGGCTTGCCCGCCATCAGCAATGATTCGAGAAACTGTAGAAAGTGCCGCTTCTGATGTGAGGTCGAGCACTTCAACCACAGCTCCTTGCCGGGCAAAAGCCTCAGCAATTGCTCGTCCTATGCCCGAACCGCCACCGGTTACCACCGCTACCTTGTTGGAAAGAGAAAACATCTTTCAGATGTTCTCCATAGACTCAACGAAGGTGCAACTAAAATCCGCTCTTCTTGAATGAACTCACAAAACACACTTTTTGAAGGGAATGCAGTAGCGTAGACGTTTTTTCTGCTAGCCCTTTTCGCCAGTACCATGATTGCCCTCCGAACTCTCTTTTTGATTGGTCTTTGTTCCGCGTCAGCCAATTTATCGGCCGAACTCACTGTGAATCCATCTGCAAAAGGCGCATTGGTGAAAATCGATGATCAAGTCTTCGCCGAATATGTGGCAGCTGACGAGGAGACCAACATGCCATATCTATGGCCAATCTACGGTCCAGGACAGAAAGCCATGACCCGTGCCTACCCGATGCAAATGATCGAAGGCGAGCAGCACGACCACCCTCACCATCGAGGACTCTGCTTTGGTCACGAAGACATTGCCGGATATGATACTTGGGCCGAGAAAGCCACATTTGAGGAGCAACTGAAGGGTAAAAATGCAATCAAAGCCAAGGAGCGCATTAAACTGCTTGGGCGCATTCAACATCGCAAGTTCGAAAAACTCGAGGTGGCAAAGGGTTCGGCGATTATTGTCGCACTCAGCGACTACCTTGATGCATCGGGGAAAAAGCTTCTGGAAGAAAGACGCACCATGATTTTTTCGGTCGATGGTGACAATCGCCTCATCGATGTGGACATCGAATTGATTGCTTCGGAAGGCGCGGTGCAAGTCGCAGACAAAAAAGATGCTGGCCTCAGCATCCGTGTTCCTACCAGTATGGCCGTCGACTCCAAGTTGGGAGGCAGATTGATCAATAGTGATGGCGACACCGACGCGAACACATGGGCTAAAAGAGCCAAGTGGTGTGACTACCATGGCCCGGTGGAAGGCATACATCTCGGCATCGCGATGTTAAATCACCCTTCAAGTTTCCGCTTTCCGACCTATTGGCATTCCCGGACCTATGGGCTATTCACGGCAAATCCGTTCGGCACTAAGAGCCTCAATCCGGAGGAAACGGACGGATCGTACTCGTTGATGCCGGGGAGTCCGACTCGGCTTTTTCATCGTTTTATCTTCCACTTTGGTGACGAAAAAGCTGCCAACATTGAATCCGCATGGCAGGCTTACTCCAAAATTTCTAAGCCCTAGCCACTGACTTTTAGCATCAACTTTTCTCGAAGCATGCGCCCCCTACTATTGATCCCATTACTCTCGATTATAGCTTTCCAGGTTCACGCCCAGAAGGCAAAACGTGAAAAGCCTCCCGTTGAGCCGGGCACACCTGCGTTTAGGCCCAATTACGATCAACCTGCATTCGATCCGGCGGCAGTGAAATCTGAGCATTTGATTCCGAGCACATTCCACGTTCCGGATGATCTCGAGGTGACTCTTTGGGCAGCGTCTCCCGACCTGTTTAATCCCACCAATATTGACATCGATCACGCCGGGCGAATTTGGGTCACTGAGGGCATCAACTACCGTCGTCACGATGGACGATCACGAGAAGGCGATGCCGTTCGTGTTCTTCAAGACACTGATGGGGATGGACGAGCGGATAAGTCCCATGTCTTTGTGCGAGAAAAGGGCCTCGGTGCACCATTGGGTGTAGCTGTATTCGATAACGTGATTGTCGTCTCCAACACACCTGATCTCATCGTTTACACCGACGTAAATCGAGACCTCGTGTTCGACCCGTCTGTCGACAAAAGAGAAGCTTTGCTCAATGGCTTCGAGCAAGCTCAGCACGACCACTCTCTCCACTCTGTTTCGGCAGGCCCTGATGGGCGATGGTATTTCTCAAATGGCAACTGTGGAGCGTATTTTACCGATAAGTCGGGTAAGACATTCCGAATTGGAGGTGGCTATCTCAATAATCCATGGGTTGGCGAACCCTCTGATGATGGATTTGTCTACGTGGGTGGTTTTTCGGCAAGTATGAACCCAGACGGCACCGCCGCTCGCATTCACGGTTACAACTTCCGTAACTCCTACGAACAAGTCCTTACATCATTCGGAGACCATTTCCAAAACGACAACGACGATCCGCCCGCCTGTAGAGTGACTCACCTGATTGAAGGCGCAAACCTCGGCTTTTTCTCAAAGGATGGCAAACGCCAGTGGCGTGCAGACCAGCGCCCCGGCCAAAGCATTCCGACAGCCGAATGGAGACAAGACGACCCCGGTGTCTTTCCGGCAGGCGATGTCTACGGTGGAGGTGCTCCAACGGGCATGACTTACTATGAGAACGGTGCACTACCCACCAAATACAACGGTCTTCTCCTGAGTTGCGAAACCGGACGAAACACGGTTTTCGGTTATCTTCCCCAGCCGAAAAATGCAAGCTTTAGTCTGGATCGCTTCGACTTCATCACAACCAACAAGACGGGCGAGTTCAAAGGCTCTGATTTTGTTGGAGGAAACAATAACTTGGCTGCGGAAAAAACATTCTTCTTCCGCCCATCAGGTGTCCGCGTCGGTCCTGATGGTGCCATCTATGTCAGTGACTGGTATGATTCTCGGACAGGCGGCCACACCGACCTTGATGAAACCTGCTCAGGCGCAATCTACCGCATCGCCCCCAAAGGCTTCAAATCAATCGTTCCTTCGATCAATTTTTCGACATTGGAAGGCCAAATAGCAGCCCTCCAAAGTCCTGCGATCAACACTCGTCACGTAGGCTTTACTCATCTTAAGGCATTGGGACCCAAGGCTTTGGAACCTGTCGCAGCATTGCTGGAAAAGGATAACCCCTACATCGCTGCTCGGGCAGTTTGGCTTCTGGCGCAACTCGGCGACGGCGCCGTCACAAAAGTTCTCCCCCTTCTCAAGTCCCCAGACGCTCGCCAGAGACTACTCGCTTTCCGGGCCTTGCGTGCAGCAAGTTTTGATATCATGGCCTTCGCTGATGAACTCGCAAGCGACAGCGATCCCGGAGTTCGTGCAGAGTTGTCGGTCGCACTCAAGTATGTCCCAAATGCGAAAGCGGTCCCCATCCTCGTCACTTTGGCTTCTAGATGCGATGGTAAAGACCGGCATGTCCTTGAGGCGTGGGGTATCGGCTGCACGGGACGTGAACGTGAAGTTTGGAAAGCCTTAAATGAAGTCCACGGCAAATCCGACCCCATCCAATGGACATCTGCCTTTGCTCATCTCACCTGGCGCCTCACACCTGTTGATGCAGTTTCTGCACTCGCAAAACGAGCCATAAATCCTTCACTCAATGAGGCGGATCGACGCCTCGCAATCGACACTCTTGCGTTCATTCCCGATCTCTCCGCCGCACAAGCCCTCATGGCAGTAGCCAAAAGCAATCCGAACACATTAAAGGATCATGCACTTTGGTGGCTAATCAAACGCAGCACGGATGAATGGTCAGCTTTTGGTTTGCCCGAACTTTTAAAAAAGGAAGGCATTTTCGACCCGAATTCGATTAACCTTGTATCAGTTTCGACTCCCGAAGCACCGCCAAATCCGACTGGATTTGATATGAACGCCGTTCTTGCCCTAAAGGGCGACCCCGTAAAGGGCGCCGCTACCATTCAGCGCTGCTACATGTGTCATCAGATAGAAGGTACTGGAGTGGATTTTGGGCCAAACTTGACTGGATGGGGTAAAACTCAGCCTCCAACGGTGATCGCGGAGGCCTTACTCAACCCGTCCAAAGATATTGCCCACGGCTTTGATGGCGTCCAGATCACCACTAAAAACGGCATCACCATTCAGGGATTGATCCTTACAGATGGTGACATTGTCATGATTCGTTCGCTTGGCGGTCAGACCCAGTATGTGCCGAAGAAGAGTATCGCCAAACGGGAAAAAATGACACGCTCAATGATGATGTCTGCAGTTCAATTGGGCCTCACGACACAAGACATTGCAGATTTGATAGCACACATGGGTAATGGAACCCGCTAAGGTATATTACCCAATTCATCACTTCCATCAATTTGCCTCAACGCCCATCGAATACCGTTGAGAATATGCTCTTGGTAGGCTTGCGCAATTTCGGGGGAATTTTTGCGCTGCGCCGGATTCCATGTGGGATCCCAAACATCTTCACGATGTCCCAATGAGGTGTAGAACACCCTTCCCTTCCCAAAGCTCTTGCACCACGAGATAGGAAAATAGCCTTCGGTTCCTTCGTTTGGATGCGCATTGAGGCCTAGCAATCCATGCACTTTGGATTTCTCGAAACTTTTGATGATGTAGATTTCGTCCATCACCTTGAACCCGTCCGGAAGTTGCTTAACTGCAGGATGTTTTGGATCGTGGACAACAGGTTGTACTTCGACCTGCGCCTTGTGCGTTTCGAATTCCCCGCCAAGCATGTCAACATAGCGACGGAAGGGATGGTACGTATCTGAACCAGAGTGCATCGCAATGAATGCCCTTCCCTCTTCGATCAAATTGATAAACCCTTCCCTATCTGGAAGCAGCAAGTCCCCAGTCGTGTTGGCGAACACAAATCCATCGTATTGTTTGAGCTTATCAATCGCCATATGCTTTGCCATGTAGGATTGGACAGACTTGTTCCATTCCCCATTAGCAGCATTGTACTTGGCTAATGCCAAACTAAACGACGCTTTGCGGGCGTCGAATGAAGCATCGCTTTCACTGCTCGTTTTTACAGGTGGGCGCCCAGGGTTCTTGGGCTGACCCTCTGGTTGCCTCACAAAATCCACAGTGAATGCACCCGATCTCTCACCCAGGTCCTCAATGACCTTTTCAGCAGTTTCTATGGAAGAATGCCTGAAGCCAGTTGTCACCGTCACCACCAAGATTTTTTTTGGAGCATCGGCGGCACACAGAATTGACATCGAACCAATGCCAAAAGCAATGGACAAAAGAGCGGTTGAGGAAACGGCTAGAGATCGGAAGAGTCGACTGGACATATTCGTACAACGACGATCTCAGTAGTCTCCATTTCAGCAAACCATATCTTTCGCGAAATCATTTTCCGTCACACATACGAAAAGCAACCCCTTGCCTTCAACGATCATGGCTACTGAACTCAACGAAACTGACCTCACCTCCGCACTAGCTTCCCTTCCTCACGGTCCAGAGTTTCGTTTTATCGATCAGCTAGAGTCCCTCACTCCGGGTCTTGAGGCAGTTGGATTATACCGACTGCGAGAACAAGCATCTTTCCTGTCTGGGCACTTTCCAGGCCACCCAATCATGCCTGGAGTGCTGATGATTGAGGCCCTCGCGCAAGTTGCTGGCATCGCAGCTCAAACAGATCCAACAATCCCAGCACTCGCGGAACTCAAACTGACGGCAGTTAGACAAGTTAAGATCCTGGGCACGATTACCTCGGGAAACGTCTTGCGCATTCACGCACGCATTTCCGGGCGCCTAGATAGCCTAGTCCTCGCGACGGGAATGATTACCTCAGCGGACGGTGCTTGTCTTCTAGAAGGTCAAGTCACCCTCAGTGGACGTATCTCGGCGACTACACCAGTAGTTCAGACATAATTCGCCCACCATTGATGATGTCGATCGGACGCCCACCATCGGCCACGATCCGCTTTTCTCCATTGATACCAAGCAAACGGTACATGGTTTTGGCCAAATCTTCTGGGCCAACGGCATCGCGGTCCGGTTCCCCTCCAAGCGCATCAGATGCACCATGAATGTATCCGCGTTTAACGCCGCCACCAGCCATTGCCACCGAAAAGACGCGTGGCCAGTGATCCCGTCCATTCGTACTGTTGATCTTTGGGGTGCGTCCGAATTCGGAACTCACCAAGACCAGTGTCCTGTCCAGCATTCCCCGGTCTTCCAAATCGCGGATCAAACGGGCAAAGCCTTTATCAAACTCAGGGCCGCCTTTATCGAAGGATCCTTTGATATTCGAATGGTGGTCCCAACTTCCGTAGGTCACTGAAACCATCCGCACGCCCGACTCAACCAATCGCCGAGCCAGCAAAAATCTTTGTCCAGCCTGATTGCGACCATACTCGTCACGCAGTTTTTCAGGTTCCTTGGTCAGATCAAAGGCCTCCCTTGCCTTCTGACTGCTGATCAAGCCGTAGGCAGCCTGATAAAAACTATCCATAGCCGTAATCGAGTCAGACTTCTCGATCGTTCGGAAATGCTCATCCACCGTACCCAGTAGCGAACGCCGCCGATCAAAACGCTTTGTATCGATATCCGCAGGGGAGAGCAAATCACGCACCGAAAAGCCCTTATCGGCTGGGTCACTGCCCAGCGCAAAAGGTCCAAACGCACTGCTCATATAACCTGTCCCTTGATCAGGAATAGACTGATTCGGCACAGCAACATACGGAGGCAAGTTTTCACGCGATCCAAGTTCGTGCGAGATCACTGATCCAAAGCTCGGAAACTTGATTGCCGGGCTCGGCCTGTAGCCTGTAAACATGTTGTGTGTTCCACGTTCATGAGCAGCTTCCCCATGGGTCATCGAACGAATCACAGTCAAGCGATCCATGATTTTGGCCGTTTCGGCGAACGTTGCTCCGACATATTCACCTGGAATACTCGTCTTAATAGGACTGTAAGGACCACGATAATCGGGCGCCGCAAAGGGTTTAGGGTCCCAAGACTCATGCTGCGCCATCCCACCAGGCAGATAGATGTGAATGATCGAATCAGCTACCGGCTTAAAGCTCTCGACCGGCGCAACCTCCATTGCGGCCTCAAGACGAAGAAGTTCAGGCAACGAAAGTCCAATACCTCCCATCATTCCAACATACAAAAAATCGCGCCTATTCACACCACCACGTAAGTCGAGGTGATTACCTTGGCAATTGGGGTGCATTTTCATGATCAAAAGAGGGTATTTGAGTTTTAAAAGGGTAGTTCAACTTAAAGCCTAACAATCAACCTACGTCACTGGGCCAACAGTCTTTCACCACAAAATAAAATATCAGAATATCTGAATCGTGCCAAAACAAGCCTTCTGGTCGGAGATCCTGCCAATAACCCATTGACGGATTGAAAAGAAAAACCTCCTGATCTACGGGCCCAATGCGAGCATCAAAATGTTGCTTGGGAGATTCAGCTGACCTTATTTGAAGAAAACAGGAATCATCAAAATCGCCAGGATGTTCACGACCTTAATCATCGGATTCACCGCTGGTCCTGCTGTGTCCTTGTAAGGATCACCAACTGTATCTCCCGTCACCGCCGCCTGGTGAGCAAAAGAGCCCTTCCCCCCGTGATTCCCTTCTTCAATGTATTTCTTCGCATTGTCCCAGGCCCCGCCCGCAGATGTCATCGCGATGCCCACAAACAATCCCGTTACAATCGTCCCGATTAGCAACCCGCCCAACGCCTCCTTGCCCATGAATCCGGCGGCAATCACAAAAACCAACGGCAGCAATGCAGGCACCACCATCTGACGAAGCGCCGCCTTCGTCACAATCCCCACACACTCGCCATAGTCAGGGACATCCTGCCCAGTCAAGATCCCGGGTTTCGCCAGAATCTGTCGCCTCACTTCGCGCACCACAGCTCCGGCCGCATTCCCCACCGCATCCATGCTGAACGCCGTGAATAAATAGGGTAGCAACCCCCCGATGAACATCCCGATGATGATATGGGGATTGGTCAAATCAAAAGCCAGATTCGGAATCTCACCCGTCAAATGAAGCAGGTGAGCCTTCAAATCCTCAACGTAAGAACCAAACAGCACCATCGCCGCCAAGCCTGCCGAAGCAATAGCGTAACCCTTGGTCACTGCCTTCATCGTGTTCCCCACCGCATCCAGTTCATCCGTGATTCTGCGCACTTCCTCAGGTAACCCCGACATCACCGCAATCCCGCCAGCATTGTCCGTGATCGGCCCGAACGCGTCCAACGAGATGATAATCCCCGATAAGCTAAGCATCGACACCACCGCAATCGCAATCCCATACAATCCTGCCCAATCATAGCAGCACCAAATCGATGCCGAAATCGCCAGCACTGGCAGCAGGGTAGCATGATGCCCAACACTGATCCCTGCAATGATATTCGTTGCATGCCCGGTCTCCGAAGCCTTCGCAATCCGACGCACAGGATGGTGATGCGTCGATGTGAAATAGTTCGTGATCCACACCACCAAGAAGGTCAACACCAACCCCACCAACGCGCAATAAAACAAACTATCACTCGTCACCAACCGTTCTCCCACCTTCAATCCTTGTGGGAAAAGTTCAGCTGTCGCCCACTTGAATAACAGCGCCGAAATCACTCCCGAAACCGCCACTCCACCGACTAAGGCCTTGGTCGCCTCTTGCTTCACAAAATTCACAAACCCAATGCCGATCAACGATGAAATAATCGACAATCCGCACAACACGAACGGAAACACCAAAGGACCATCTCCACCTCCGCTCGTCGTCAGGAATCCCACGAGCACTGCGCCAATCAAACTTACCGCATACGTCTCAAAGACGTCCGCCGCCATTCCCGCGCAGTCACCCACATTATCCCCCACGTTATCGGCAATAGTCGCCGGATTACGTGGATCATCCTCGTTCAAATTCTGCTCGATCTTACCCACCAAATCCGCCCCCACATCCGCAGCCTTCGTGTAAATCCCTCCGCCCAGTCGGGCAAACACGCTCACCAGAGAACTTCCCAACGCCAGACCCACCAGAGAATCAATCGCGATCTTCACCGCGTTCGGATTGCCCGTATTCAGCTTCAACGAAATCAGGTAAAACCCCGCCACTGACATCAAACCCAGAGCCACCACCAGCAACCCCGTCACTGCGCCCCCATTGAAAGCAATCCGCAGCGCTGGATGAGACCCCACCGATGCCGCCTGCGCCGTCCTCACGTTCGCACGCACCGCAATAAACATCCCAATGTAACCCGCCAGCAGCGAGCACAGCGCCCCCACCACAAACCCAGCCGCAGTCGCCCCGTTTCTCAACCACCACACCGCTGCGAACATTAAGGCCGCAATCGCCAGCACCGCTGTCATCTGTTTATTTAGATATGCATTCGCTCCCTCTTGAACAGCTTTCGCAATCTCGTGCATCCTCTCGTTTCCGGCAGACGCTGCCAAAATTTGCCGAATCAACACAACAGCCACGACCAGTCCGACCGCAGCCAGTCCGATGGACAAAACAATACCTTGAGACATCAATATCGAATTCATTAGAAGAGAGTCGGATGGCGGTTCGGGTTGAAAACCGCGCCCAAACTAGCCCGTAAGCTGCCAGAGCCACTTTCAACTGGCAACACCTTTTCTATTCTTTCGATCTTTCTCGATTTCGGTCTCGACTCCAATCCCCATCTTGCCTACGCTCTTTTGTGCAATAACCGAAGGTGATCTTCGTTATTCTCTCCCGGCCTTGCTCCCAACGCATAAAGCCCACCAACCCAAACTCTACGAATCGACAAATCCATGGTAAGTTCCGCATTCTCACGTCGCCGCTTCATCGGCTCCTCCGCCAGCCTCGCTGCAGGCCTCTTTACGGCTCCGAACCTTCTACTCAGGGGCCAAAACGCCGCGGGCAAGCGTCTCAATATCGCCATCATTGGCGCCAATGGAAAAGGCCAGTCTGACACCCAAGCCATTACTCTCGGCCACAACGTCGTCGCCCTCGTTGACGTCGACCAAGACCGACTCGACGAAGCCGCCAAAAAACGCGAAAAACACCACCTCGACTCCGGCGAAAAAGCGCCTCCCGCTCCAAAGCTGTACAAGGACTTCCGCAAAATGTTCGACGAGATGGCCAAGGACATCGACGCCGTCATCGTCTCAACTCCCGACCACACTCACTACGCTGCAGCCATGCACGCCATCAAACATGGCAAGCACGTCTGCGTCCAGAAACCTCTCTGCAACTACATTTCCGAAGTTCGCAACCTCCACAAGGCCGCCACCGACGCCAAAATCGTCACCCAAATGGGCAACCAGGGCCGCACCATGGAAGGCCAGCGCCTCGCTAAAGAATGGATCGAACAAGGTGCCATCGGTGACCTTCAGGAAATCCGTCTCTGGACCAACCGCCCCATCTGGCCGCAATATCCCTTCGAGAAAAAAGTCATGGACGCCCCGGCCAATCTCGACTGGGACCTCTGGCTCTCCACCGAAGCCTCCGAACCCTACTTCGAAATGATCATGCCCGAAGGCGTCAAAGCTTGGAAGGGCAATAACAGCATTCACCCCTTCTCCTGGCGTGGCTGGTGGCAGTTCGGTTCAGGTGCCCTCGGCGACATGGGCTGCCACATCATGGACGCCACCTTCTCCATCCTTGGCCAACTCATCCCTGAGAAGATTGACGCCGTCAGCAGTCAAATCAGCGCCACCTGTGCTCCCCAGTGGAGTTCCCTCGTCTACCACATGCCTGCAGGGAAGCACAAGGCTCTGAAGGTCACCTGGAATGATGGCATGAAGGACGGCGCCCCCAATAAGCCCGAAATCTCCCCTCACATGACCAGCGACCTCGCCAAAAAGTCATTCGAAAAGGCCAGCAGCGGCATGATGTTCATCGGCACCGAAGGCACCGTCTTCGAAGGCGAAGCTTACTGCTCCAGCCCCGTCATCTACAATGAAGAGCGCTACACCCAGGTGCGCCTCGATATGAAGGCCGGCAAAATCAAACAAACCGAAGAGCGCAGCGTCATGCCAAACAACCCCCAAGGCGAGTGGGCCCACCACATCGTCAATGGCGGAAAACCCAGCTCGAACTTCGACTACTCCTGCCCCCTCACCGAGTTCGTCCTCCTCGGCAACCTCGCTGTACGCGCCCAACAGAGCGTCCAGTGGGACAAAGCCGCTATGAAGGTCACTGATACCGAGGCCGCAAACCAATACGTGGCCCGCCCTGCCTATCGCGACGGCTGGCTCCCAGTCTGATAGCGCAACCGGACACTCCGGTTCCCACCCAGCCCCGCCCGGTTCGCCGGTCGGGGCTTTTTCTGCCCTACCGCACCGTCCGTGGCACAAACACCGCTGCCATCCCCGCCGCCCGCGCCGCCTGCATCCCGGATTCCCCATCCTCAAAAACCACGCAATCCTCCGGTGCCACACCCAAACGCTCCGCCGCCAACAAAAACATGTCCGGTGCCGGCTTCCCTCGCTGCACAAGTTTCGGCGTGATGATCACTTCAAACAATCGCTCCAAATCATTCGCCACCAAGACCCCGCGCACCGTCTCCTCCTCACTCCCCGAAGCCACCGCAATCGGCATCCCCTCCAGGTGAGCCCGCCGCGCCAAATCCGCCACCGGCACTATCTCTCCCACCTCCTTCATACGCTTCTGAAACAGCTCAAACTTGTATTCTGCAACACCATCTGGATCCACCCCGCTCCCATACTGCTCGTTCAACATCTTCACCACATCTTGCTCTCGAACCCCTGCCAGCGAGTAAAAAACCTCCTCGGTAAAATCGAATGGCGCACCAAAGTGATTCAACGACTCCACCCACGCCACGTAGTGAATCGGCATCGAGTCCACGAGCGTCCCGTCACAATCAAAAATGATGCCCCCAAATGACCTCTCCGGCATCACAAACCGCGAGTCCGCCCACGCTGTCAGATTCCAAGATCGCATCGAGTCTCCCCTGCACTCCTGTCCCTACTGCCCCGACCCCAATCCTGTCTCCGACTTGCTTCCGTTGCTCGATCCCGCCGAAGCCTCCGCCAACGCCGCTTGACCGCCTCCAGAACTCGGCCCTAGCAACTTCCGAAAGATCTTCTGCGGAAACGACATCCCCTTCTCCTCTGTCTCCAACTGCGACATCGCCTGCGACTTCGCCATCTCCCACGCCGGCGCAAACCCCGGCGCATTGATCATCATGTGCTTCTCGGCTCTCGCCAAAATCTCCAACTCCCGCTGCAACTTGTTCTCCGGCTTCTCATTCAACCGCGCTACCTGCAGCCTCAAATGCTCACTCTCTTGCGCAAGCTTCGACCGCTCCTTGTTCAACTCCTGAATGTTCCGCGAGTCCAACTCCAGCTTGTCACTCAAATGCCTCTGATACCGCTTGAACTCGCGTTTCGTCTTCCAGTGCGAATACATCGCCATGATGAGAAACACCGCTCCGAGCGCAAAGCCCATCAAAAACGTGTTAAAGGGGGTAAAAAAAGATTCCACTCCTGTTGGCATAGTCCCCTAATCTACCGCCATTCCACACGCTGTCTCATGGAATTTTAAGCTAGCCCTTAAACACAAAAAACTTCCTCGCCACAAAGTTGATCAGCGCCGCAAACACCGCATTGGTGAAAAAGGCCAAATTTGTCGGAATACCAAATTTGTAGATTAGCCAGGGACCGGCAACTTGACTCAGGACAAACCCGACACCGTTGATCAAGGTAAAGATGGCAAACTCGATCCAGGGACTATGTCTGCCTCTCTTGAAGACCAAAAGCACGTTCATGAAGTAAACCAAGACATTGGTTGTCATGAAAGAGATCGTCTGATTGATCAAAAAATTCTTCGCCCGTAATCCATCGGTAATGGGTAGCCCATCCACAATCATGTTCTCATAGGCGGGAATGATCGTCGCTGAAAGCGCCGCAGCTTGCCCCACCGCCACCACCGTCGCCACTACACCGCAAAACCCATAAACCGCCAACTGCACAATCCATGGCATGTCCTGCCCCCGAATCCGCCGCCAAATGACGGAAGGGCTTTGTTTGAAGAAAAACGCAAAGAGCTCAGTGACCAGGGAAATCATCGGCCGCCACCCTGCATCACCCTTTCGGCTTTGCAAGACACGCCCTGAAACAAATCGGAGTGATCAAATCACCCGATCATTCCCCCCATCCACCGGAATCTGCGCCCCCGTCACCTTCGAGAACAACGGCGACGCCATCGCCGCCACCATGTTTCCGATGTCCTTCGACTTGATCTCCACCTTCATCAAATTCTTCGTCTTATACTCCTCCACTGTCATCCCGTATCGCACCGCGCTCCGCTCCAACGCCTCCGGCGTCCACAGCTTCGTATCAAACACCGCGTCTGGGTGCACAATGTTCACCCGCACCTTGCTAGGTGCCAGCTCAAGAGACGCCACTCGGCACAACTGCGTCAAAGCTGCCTTGCTGCAGGAATAAGCCGCCGCCCCAGGCCCTGGTGCCTTAAAGTTCCGACTCCCCACAAAAATGATGCTCGCATCCACCCCCTTCTTCACAAACGGCACCGTCTTGTTCATCAACTTCTGATGACTCGTCAAATTGATCAAAATCGTCCGATCCCAGTCCCCCTGTGTCATCTCCCCAAGAAACTCGTTCTTCGGAAAAATCCCCGCATTGCTCACCACGATATCGATCCCACCAAAGCCCCGCACCACCGCATCAATCGCCGCCTGCACGGGCTCGTCCTCGGTCAAATTAACCACCATCCCGATTCCCCCGATCTTCTGCATGATCTCCGGGATCTCCTTGTCGATGTCCAACCCGATCACCTGCGCGCCCTGTTCAGCCAAACTCTCCGCAATCGCAAACCCGATCCCCGCCGCGCACCCCGTCACCAGCGCCACCTTGCCCTCATGCACCTTCC
>Ga0164293_10000395_pt1 | contig 33901 bp, 52 predicted proteins | sample GEODES118metaG_FD_111487 | JGI IMG/M metagenome (GOLD analysis project Ga0164293, IMG submission 111487) | Eutrophic lake water microbial communities from Lake Mendota, Wisconsin, USA - GEODES118 metaG | ecosystem: Environmental > Aquatic > Freshwater > Lake | place: USA: Lake Mendota...
CCCCCCCCCCCCCCGAATTAAGCCCTAACGAATTTCGCGCCTGGTTGTCTCGCACGGCGCCGCTTTTAGCAGACCTTCTGCCGCCCTCCCCGCCCGAAAAGTTTTAACCGCGATCACGCGGTGAAAAAAGTTTTATCTTTTTTGATAACTAGGTATTGCTTCAATAAATATAACTAGGTATTGTTTCTCCCACGCCGCCGAACAAACCAACCCGGCGCTTCAGGAGGATCAAATGCACTACGGACTTCAGCACCTAGTCGACGAAGACACCAATTTCTTTTCTGACCTGCCGTCACAGCACCAAGCCGACGTGCTCGTCGAGTTCTACGAAGAACCCGACAACGTCAACGAAATGCTTTCGGCCCTCGAAAGCCCCAGCGCCAAAGACACCTTGGCCGTTGCCACCCGCGCCCAGCTGGTGCGCCTGCTTAACGAGGCGCTGCGCAAAGACCTGCGCCCCGGTGTTAGCGAAGACGCCAAAGCGGACGCCTTCCGCTCGCTCGGCGAGCAGGTCGCGAATTGGGCCTACAACCACGCTGAACGCGCTTTGGACGAGCACATCGAGCTTCACTTCGACGACCTCGTGGGCTCCGAAGAAGACCGCCGCATTAGCGCGCTGGAGGCCTAAATGCGCCGCACCCGCCTCAACACCACCGCGCCCTTCGGGGCGTGCCTGATGGCCAAGCCGCGCAAGCGGCCCATGGCCCGATATCGGCGCGACGACGCGCCCTTTGCGGCAGTCGTCGAGCTGGCCATCAGCGCCCTTGCTTACGGCGGCCTGATTTCTTTTGGCCTGCTCATGTGGGACCAGCGCCACCTATTTATTGCCTAACTAACGCGCAGCCCACAGGGCTGCCAAGGAGACGACCATGGAACTTTCAAACGCTAACGCCCCGCTCTTCGCCGCCCTCGCCGCCGCTCAGGCCGAGGTTGAAAACGCTATCAAAGGCAACGTCAACCCGCACTTCAAGTCGCGCTATGCCGACCTCGCCGAAGTGCTTAACACCGTGCGCCCGACGTTTGCCAAGCACGGCCTGAGCATTCTGCAGTCGACCGCCTTTGACGGCGTCAACGTCAGCGTGACCACCACGCTGGCTCACGCCGAGGGTGGCTGGGTCAGCAGCTGCGCCAGCTGCGTGCCGGCGCGTGTCGACGCTCAAGGCATTGGCGCGGCCACCACCTACCTACGCCGCTACGCGCTGGCCGCCATGGCCGGCGTGGCGCAGGAAGACGACGACGGCAACGCGGCGTCGCACCAGCAGCGCCCGGCACAAGAGTCCAAGCGCGAAGACGGCCTGCTGCCGGCCACGCTGGAGGTTGCCCAGCGGCAGCTCGACCGCTGCGAGGACATGGACGCCCTCGGCAAGGCCTGGGCAACCCTTCCGGCCAATGTGCGCAAGGCACTTGGCGCCCACAAAGACAAATGTAAACAGCGCCTACAGGAGGCCTCGCATGCGGCTGCTTAACGTCGAGCAGGGCACCTACGAGTGGAGGCGCGCCCGGCGGGGCGTGCCGACCGCCAGCCGCGCGGCCGACGTGGTCGCGCGCCTCAAGCCCTTGAAGGGCGAAGAAGTCGGCAGGCCGGCGCAGGTCCGCAAGGACTACGCGCTGCAGCTGGCCTTCGAGCGCGTGACGCTCATGGAGTGGCCCGTGTACGTCAATCAGGCAATGCAGCGAGGAACCGACCTCGAGCCGCTGGCCCGCGACGAATACGAGGCGCGCAGCCAAACGATGGTTGAGGCCTTGGGCTTTGCCCTGCACGACCAGCTCGACGTCGGCGCCAGCCCGGACGGGCTGGTTGGTGACGACGGGCTGGTCGAAATCAAGTGCCCCTACGAAATGGGCCGCGTGGCCCGCGTGTGGGCCACCGGCGACGTGTCGGACTACGAACACCAAGTGCAATGGCAGCTGTGGGTGCTGGGCCGCAGCTGGTGCGACGTCGTGGTCTACGACCCGCGCCTCGAGGACGTGGCCATGCACTTGTTCGTCAAGCGCATCCACGCAGACCCCGAAACCTTTGCGCTGTTCGAGCGCGAGGTGCCCCAATTTTTGGACGAAGTCGCGGCCCTCGAGGCCCAATTAACCGCAGAAAAGGAAAGACAGTTATGAGTGACCTGAACCTAGTGGCCCTGACGGGCCGAATCGGGAAAGACCCCGAGGTGCGTTATACCGGCGGCGGCACGGCCGTCGCCAACACCCGCATGGCCGTGAGCCGGCGGCGCAAAGGCAAGGACGGCGAGCGCCAGGACGACACCACATGGGTGACCTTGGTGTTCTGGGACAAGCTGGCCGAGCTGGTGTCGAACTACGTCAGCAAGGGAAGCCAAATTGCCGTTCGCGGCGAGCTGCAGGTGCGCCAGTGGGACGACAAGACGACCGGCGCCAAGCGCGAAGCGACAGAGGTGCGGGTGCACGACCTCACCCTACTGGGAGGCCGCGGGACGAGCTCGCAGGCTTCGGTGCCCGAAGGCGGCATGGCTCCGGCCATGGACGACTTCCAAGACGACGACATTCCGTTCTGACCATGCGCTGGGTATCTGTAACCGAAAACCTACCAAGCGACGACGGCGTCGTTTTGGTAGCCGCAGCCGGCGAGGCATGGGTTGGCTACCTCGAAGACAACCAATGGCGTGACCTCGACGCCATGCCGTTGCCGGGCGTGACCCATTGGAGCGAACTGCCGCAAGCGCCGGCCGGGACGACGCTGCGCATTGAGGACTCGTCGTGCCCACGGTAGCCCTTAACGGCCTGAAGCCTGCCGCCGAGCTGGCCAAGGGCTGCGGCACGCGCCTGCAGTACCTTGCTGGCTGTCACTGCTACTTCTGCAGGACGGCCAATTCGGCGTATGAGCGCGAGCGCTTAGCCGCCCGCAAGCGTGGCGAATGGAACGGCCTGGTCGACGCCAGCGCCGCGCGTGAGCACCTGCTCAAGCTGCGCAAGAAGGGTGTTGGGCGTCGGGCGGTGCGGTTAGCGACCGACCTGAACCTGTCGGTGATCATCAAGATTTATCAGGGGACGCGAACCAAGATTCGCGCCAGTACTGAGAAGAAAATCCTGGCGGTGACGCCGGCGTCGCGGCTAGATGGAGCGCATGTTTCGGCAAAGCAAACGTGGCGCCGGCTTGACCAGCTGCTGGACGAAGGCTTTACCAAAACGAGGCTGGCCCGCGAACTGGGTTTCAAGTCGCCCAAAATTGCTATCGGCAAAAACAAATGCACGGTCGAAATGGCCGGGCGGGTGGAGAGGTTATGGAACAGCTACATGCGCTGATGCTCCGCTGCCGGCAGGAATACATGGGTGCGGACTACCTGCCGAACCAAGTCCGCGACGACATAGCCAGCCTGATGCTGGCCTTGCAGGAGTCGCAAGTGGCCTTGCAGGACTCGCAGGAGCGCGTGAACCGCGCCATCGACGTGGCGGACGCCCTGCGCCGCGCGATTGCCGAGGCCAAGCAACAAATGAATGAGGACTGGTAATGAACAGAGACACATGCGGAACATGCTTTGCGCCCTCTGATCTATGTAAATGCACCGAGACGCACAACACGCTAGTGCGTCTGTCAAATACACACCAGCAGTTGGATGCGGCGCTGGCCGAGAAGTCGGAAGAGTACGAGTTGATTGGTCAAATGTTCGGGACATACGGCGGGCGGTGGGTTTTCATCCCCGACAACAAACACATGGCTTGGCCGGAAGGGACGGCGGTGTATGTGCGGAGGCGCCAAGCATGAACGCCCAGCGCGTTGTGCAAGACGCCCACTACATGCTGGACAAGACCTACGACCGCATCGGCTTGGCTCGGGAGTCCCCGTTAGCCCGCTGGGTCATTGAATGGGTTCTGTCGGCAAAACCCGAACACCGGTCAAGCAAGCGACTGGCCCTATCGTCGCCGTTCTACAAAGAGGGGACGCGGCAAATGATCGTGCGACTTGCCCAGGACGGCTGGCTGGTGCGAAAACAGTCAGCCGAGGACGGGCGGAAAATGGAAGTCTGGCCCAGCAGCAAGCTGTTGGAAATTCTGGAGGGCGCGGCCCATGACTGATGAACTGGAAATAATGAAAGCGATCATTTCGTTTCAATTTGCGAAATCAGCCGCGCTGCGTGCCGAGAAACTCGAAAGCTACAAGCTATGGCATGCCGAAAAAGCCCTAGAAAAAAAGCAAAAAGCCCAAGATTCAGAAGAAAAAACTCAAGAAGCATTGGCGCTTGCCAAAAATAAACATGCTGTAGCGAAAAAAGCAAAAGAAACGGCGTCGAAAGCATGCGCAGACGCATATTTGGAATGGGCAGAGGCGAAAGAAGCAAGGGCCGAATTTGAGGCCAAAACATTTGAATTGCTTAAAGCATTAGAAGGCCTGAACGTCAATCTGCCTTTAAAATCATTGGAAGACGGGGGTGTTAGTAGTGAAGAAATAGTTCGACTGATTTTGGAGACCTTCAATGACTGAACTACTCACAGCCCAAGAAGTGGCGGCGCGTTGGAAATGCGCCCCGCGAATGGTTCACCGACTGGTCGACGCTGGCCGGCTGACGGCCATTCTACTGGGCACCGGCGCCCGCAGCCGGCGGTTCGACCCGGCTGAGATCGCGCGCTACATAAACGATGCAGGGAGGGAAGCATGCCAATCACGAAACGCGGCACCAAATGGCGGCTTCGTCTACAAGAAAACGGACGACGTATTAGCCTCACTTTTAGCACCAAAGCGCTCGCGCTCGAAGCCGAGCGAAAAGTCCTTGAGGACGTCCAGCGCGAGCGCGCGGGCCTCCGGCCAAATCGTTCGCTTGCCGACGCTCTCGCGGAATACCTGACGACCGAGGCCGTCGGGCTCAAGGCCCAGTCGAGCCTGCTGAGTAAGGCCAGGCTCATTCGCGAACACCTGAACCGTCCGATCGACCGCATTGCCGACGCGGCCGCCGACATTATTCGGGCCGGCGAAGGCCTCACGCCTGCCACCATAAACCGCCGGCTGGCGCTTCTGAGACGCTTGGGCAACCTCTGCCACCAGTGGGGCTGGTCGGACAGCAAGCTGGGCTCGCGGGTTCGCCTGCTGCGAGAACAGCAGGAACGGCACGTCTACCTCAGCCTCGAGGACGTCGCGCAGCTGGTCGAGGCGTTGCAAACGGAAGGCGCAAAGGACGCGGTGTGGCTGGCCGCCTGTACCGGCCTGCGCAAGTCCGAGCTCTTCAGCCTCACCAAGAAGAACTGGCGCGACGGCGCCCTGTGGCTGCCGACCTCGAAGTCGGGCCGGCCCCGGCTGGTCCCGGTGCCCGAGGACGCGGCCCACATTTGCGAGCGGCTGCCGCTGCGGACGAACGAACACCTTCTGCGCCACGACTTCGTGCGCGCCCGCGAGCTCTGCGGCATGCCTCACATTCGTTTTCACGACTTGAGACACACCTACGCCAGCTGGGCGGTGGCCGCCGGCGTCGATATTCGCGTGCTCAAGGAGCTCATGGGCCACTCGACCATGCAAATGACCAGCAGGTATGCGCACCTGCAAGACTCCGCCCTGGTCGCGGCCACCCAGAATATGGTGGCCCACAGGTGGCCCAAGAAAAAAGAGGGTTAACCGCCTCCGCCCTCTAACTTGTTGTTTTATTTGGTGCCCGGGACCGGAATCGAACCGGTACAACCAAAGGTCGAGGGATTTTAAGTTCGATTCAGCCGATGCGCCCTAATGAAAACAATGACTTATGGTGCATTTAGAGGCCATTTTTCCTGCTTTTGCCAGTTCGGTGGCCCCAAAATGGCCCAAGAAATTTGGCACGATCGCGCTAGTTTTCAGCACCTCTCACGGTGTGCAGGTCAGGCGGAATTCCGGCGCAATTTACGCACTCAACCGAGCCGTCGGCGTACAGCCGCCACAGCCCGCTGCCGCAGTCGCAGGCATAAAGCTCGACATATCCCTCCGGCGGCTCTTTCGCTTTACGTCGCGCATCGAGGTCGACCACGTCATTCATGCTGCCCCCACTGCGTCCAAAAACGCGATGCCGTCTTCGGGGTGTTCAAAGTTGTAGTGGCGACTGGTCGCCGGCAGGAACACGGTCATTATGCTGGCGCCGGACTGCTGGGGCATGAACCCGAGCTTCTCGGCGTAGTCGTCGAGGTACTTGTAGCCTCTGGCCCGAACCAGCGAATAGGTGAACCCGCGCTGGCTGCTTTCCTCTTTGTGTATGGCCCAGTTGTGCAGGTGGCCGCAAACGTACAGGTCGGCCTCCTCGCGCATTGAGGCCGCCTTCTGCGGGCCGTGCAGGCTGTTCCACTGCGAGTGGCCGGGGAAGTTATGCGCTGCCCACAGCTTGAACTCGGCACCACCAGGGCAGGCCAGCACGAACTGCGCGCCCCAGTCTTCCATAACGATTTTGCGGCCGCCCATTTCGCGCAGCCATTCGGTGCTGGTCATGCCGGCCCATGCGTCGTGGTTGCCAAACAGCCACACCAGCCAGCGAATGCCGGAGTTTTTGCAGAACCAGCGGGCCAGCTTGTGTGAGGTTGCGACGCTCTGGTCGCTCTGCGCGTACAGGCTCATGAGGCGCGAGCCGTTGGGCCAGTTGTCGAGGGTGTCGCCAATGTTGACCGAATAAACGCGCGGGTGGCGCGCGAGCTGCGCGTGCGCTTTCAGCAGCGGCCAGTTGGTGCCGTTGTTGTCGAGGTGCGGGTCGCCCCACCACAGCACCGCGAACGGCTGGTCGTCGGGCATTTCAATGCGAAACCACTTCTTGCTGGCCTTGTGCTCGGCCCGCTTCTCGTAGCGCCGGCACATGAGGTCGATGATTTCGGACTCGGCAATGTCGTCGTCGGGGAAGTCCGGCAGCTTGGGCTCCGGGGTTTCCGCCTGCTCTAGTCGCATGATGCGCTTGCTCGACTCGGCCACCCGCAGCTTCTGGCGGTTGAACTGCAGGTGCAGCCCGTCGCCATATCTGTGCTGGGCGCTTTGGATGCGATGCTCGATAGCCTTCACGTTCATGCCCAGCGCCCCGGCGGCGTGGCGCACCGCAGAAGGCCGACCGTTCACGACGTACCCTTTTTTGACTGCTTCGTCGACGGCCTGAACGGCCTTGAAGCATTCTTCTCTGCTCAGCGCTGGCGTTGGCATTGCAGCCTCCGTCGTTAGAAATTCACTTCTTCAGCTTCTCGAACGTGCGCAAACCACCGAGGCCAAGCATGCCCAGCAGAATGGGCATCATTTCCGACATGTCGGCTGGGCCAATGTTAAGCGGGTGGCCGGCTATGTCACATAACAGGCGAGCCACCGGCAGGCCGATGAAGTTGTACGCGAAGGCGGCGCCGCAGACCCAGCCAATGAACGGGCGCCAACGAGCCTGAAACGGATCGTCGCTGCCGGCGTCCTTAGCCAGAATTTCTGCCTGCTGCCGGCGGGCCTCAAGCTCGGCGTCGATTTGCTTGAACTCACCCGCCTGCTGCAGTTCGGCAATGGCCTGCGCAGCGGCGGCCCTCTGTGCCGGGTCGGGCCAGACGCGGTCGATAACTTTTCCGAACAGGCCCGCAATGAGGTCGCCCATCATTTGATGACGCCCAGGGCCAACGCGACCTTGGTAATGATTGCGCCCGCCATGCCGGCGCAGCCGGCGACCGCCATCAGGGTTTTCCAACCGCCGCGCGCTTCGGCCAGCGTGGTGAGAATGGATCTGACGTCCGTACGCAGTTCGGCAATCTCGCGCTGGAGGCTGGCAATCTCGGCGTCATGACGCCCCACGTCACGGTGCAGCTCGTCGTTCATGCGCGGCCCCCGTGGCGAAGGCTGAAGTGGTTGCCGTCGGGGCGCTTGAAGTCTCCGCCCCATGCGCAGTCGTCGCCGAGGGTTTTCCAGTAGTCGCCTAAGGGTTTGTACTTAGCCGAGTCGGTCAGGTATTGGCCTAGCTTGAACAGGTTCAGGTCGATGGCCAGCCGCTCGCAGTGCAGGCTGTTGGCAATGCCGGCGCCGGAGGCCGCGTTGGCCTTGGCCTGTTCTGGCGATCGGTACGCGTCACCGAAGGTGAGCTCGTAGCCGTTGGCATAGGCAAACTCGATCAGCTTGCCGACCAGGCGCACAAAGCGCCGCTGCTTCTCGCCGAGGGTTTCCATTAGGCGGGCTCCAGCGCAGCGAGGCGGGCCTCAAGGGCGACGATAGCGGCCTGCTGCTCCTGAATGGCGGCAGCTAGAAAAACGACCAGCTTGCTGTAGTCCACGCCCTGCGGAATTATTTTCCCGTCTTCGTCGACCGCGTCTTTCACACCCGTCACCGCGTCGGGCACTACTTCAGCCAGTTCGTGCGCGATGAAGCCTTGACTGCGTTCGCCGTTGATCCGCCAGTCGTAAGTCACCGGCCGCAGCTTGGCGACCGTTTCCAACGCGCTTGCAAAGGGCTGCACGTTGGTTTTCAGGCGGTAGTCGGACGACGTATCGAACGAGGTGGCGGCAGCCGAAACCGTGATGCCACCCACCTGCACGCCTTTGCCGAAGAACGTGGCGACTCCGCCGAAGGTGGTAGTGCGGTTGAGCTCGAGCGTGGCAAGGCTGGAGGCTGAAGAGCGAATTAAGCCGTTCTGCAGGACCGCAGTGCCGTCTAGCGTTGTGTTGCCCGACGTTAGCGACGTGCTGGTGGTGCCCCATAGCAAATTGCCGGCGGAAGAAAACCTGCCAATTTCGCTGATGCTGCTGCTGCCGGGCGTTTTGCAGGTGTAGAACTGCAAGGCGCTTTGCAGGTTTGGCGCGGTAGTAAAAGCGGCTTCGGCCACACAGCGAATGCTGGCGCTTTGCGAATAGCTGCTGCCCGTATAGCCGAAAAACTGCCATTCGCCGAGGATGTCGCTGGTGGCCAATGCAGTGGGCGCGGCCAGCGTCCCTCTGGACCGGTTCATCTGCAGCTGCGGCCGTGTATTGGTTGTGTTGCACGACTTCAGCGAGTAGACACACGCAAACTGATCTGCCGTCGAAGTCAACGCCGCAGACCCGGTGGTGGTCATCGTGGCGGCGGTCATCGTGGCGGCGGCCATGGTGGTGAACGAACCCGCCGCCGGCGTCGTCGCCCCAATCGCCGGCGGGCTGGCGAAGTTCTGCAGCGTCGCCATGTCGGTGGTGGCGGTACCCAGGGCCGCGTTGGTGAGTTTGAACCCGCCCATGTTCAGGTTCGCAGTAGGAACCGCCTGCCCGTCAATGCACAAACTTTGCGTCAGCGCACTGGCAAGGTCGTTGGTCAGCGTGTTGAATACGGAGGCGCTGATGGTAGCGCCGCTAACCACCGGCTGGCCGGCGGGCAGGGAATAAGTTCCTAATCCATTGCGTGGCATGGCGATGATTCCTGTGCTACAAAAACAAAAAAGCCCGCAGGATGCGGGCGGGAGACGTTATGAAAAGCTGGCAGTGGGCTTTGCTGTTGAAGCCGTTCCTGATGTTTGCGTACATGTACGCCGTGGCCTGTCTCGGCCGCCTAATTCTTCACTTTGTGCCCGAAGGCAAGGTCAAACGACTACTGTCCCGCCGCTTGCGCACCTGATGCGATAGACCCCGTGGTAAGCGCTCGCTGGTAAAGGTTTTGGATCAGCGCCTGCCGCTGGCTTGGTGTTACGCCTTGCAGCACTTGCGCGGCGTCTTGGGGATTTAGCAAGGCTTGCGCAAGACGTCTTTGCACTGCTGCCTCAGCCGGTTGTGCCACCAGCGACAATGGGCGCGCCAGAGTTTGCGCAAACGCGCTAGACACAAACCCGTCGCCCAGCCCAAGCGGCCCGGAGATGGACTGCAGAATGTTTCGGCCTGCCAAATTCTGCGCAGTGTCGCTGCCTCTCGCCGCTGACAGGTCGCCCGTGGCCGCGCGCCGCGCCAAGTAATCACGCACGGCGTTTATGGTGTCCATTTGAGCCGGCTCCATAATGTTGTCCATGGTCGCCGCAGGAAAGCCGGTAGCGTCGGCCGCCGTGGCGTCGGCATTGCGTAATGCTCTGGCGAACGCTTCTCCTCGAGCTCGAGCCAGCGTCACGTCTCCGGCGTCGGCCAAGGCTGGGGTCAGCGTTTCATACAGGTTTTGGCCAATATCCATTTGTCCAATAGGTCGGCTGCCGGCTGCATAGGCTTGCCGCCCTTGCGCGTATTCCGGGATCCTCGTCTCGATCCAGTTCAGCAAGTCGTCGCGCGCACTGCGCACCGCGTTAGCATTTGCCCCCACAATGCCGCGCTGCGGGCCAGACGACAGCGACGCATCAAGCGCCATTTTGACTTGGTGAAGCGTGTCTCCGCTGATGTTGCCGAACTGCTCAGGGATGTCTCTAAAACCATTCAGGCCGTCAAGCACGCGCCTCGCGGGCGTGTAGAAATTGGTCGCGATAGGCATGCCTGAGTTGGCTGCGTTTTGTTGCGCTTGCTGGAAAGCTGCCCGCACTTCTGGGCGTTGCATTAGGCGCACCAGCTCAGGGTCTGCAGGAACGGTGGTTGCTCTGGCGGTTTGATATGCCGCGCCAGAGGCGGCGTCGCGAGCGGCAACTGCGGCGTTTCGCTGCGCTTGGTCACCCGCAATTTGTCCAATAGCGTCGCGCGACGCCAACACGTTCTGCACGTCTCGTGCTTTTAGTTGCCCGCCAATTTGCGGATCGGCGGCACCGGCTGCTTTCTCAAGCATGGCCAGTCCCGGATCTTGAGTGGCTTCGGCCAAGGTATACCGAACGCCAGGAACAACCTCGGTGGCTGTTCTGGTAATTGCGTTAGGGTCTGTCGCAAATCGGCGGAGGGCGTCAGCTACAATTCTTTGGCGACCACTTTCGTAAAAGGGGGCCGCCAAACTTCCTACAACGCGCGGCAACATGTTACCCACTACCTGCCCTGCGCCGCCCAACACGCCGCCGGCGATGATATTGCCGGCCGTGCTTTCGTCGCTGGCTGTCGGCTGTAAGCCGCCTTGCAGCGCGCCTAACGCCATTGAGCCGGCCACGGTGTTGGCGCCCGGCACCAGCAGCAGCGGCGCGGCTTGCGACACCGTGCCGGTGAGGTTCCCGGCAAAGCCAGCGCCCGTCTTTAACAGCGGCGCGTCAAGGCGCTTGGCGTCGTCAATGCGCGATTGCAGTTCTTTGCCGCCGTCGAAGATCTGCGCAATCCCGCGCCCGGTGTCGACGACCGACTTTTGCATGCCGGCCCAAAACTTCTCGAGCCCGCTCATGCCTTCGGTGGGGTCTCCGGCCGGGAAGAAGTCCTCATAGCGGGCAAGGCCGGCGTTCACTGCCTTGCGCATGATTTCCGTTTTGGAGACGCCGTCGGGGACGTCTGACAGCACGGTGCCGTTTGGAAGCTCAATGTTCATTAGAGTTCGCTCCACTTACGGTTTTTTTGGCCTCCGCCGGCGCCGGTAACCGACGACTCGTAAGCGGCTGGGCCGGCTTCTTTGCGCATGGCTTCCATGACTAATTGACGGGCAATGGCTTTCTGCTTAACGACTTCCGGCCCTTCGCCGGGCTGTGGAAAATAAGTCCTTTCCTGCCCTGCCCGTTCCGGATCACTGATAGACGCACCTGATTCTTTGCGCAACACCGCTCTGATCCAGTCTTCTTTCGCCTGATCATATTTTTGTTGTTCTGGGGTTTGCGAAGCCCGGCGTGCCGAGTCACCAACTTTTGGCACGGCACCCGCAATTTGTGTTGTGTAGGTTTCGACCCCAGCCGGGTTTGTGGTGAAAATTCCTTCCGCGTTTTCCATGCGCGCAGCGAAGCCTGCCGCTTTTGACTGATTTTCGTTTGGCGCTTTCGTCGGCGCGGAAAGCTGCGTCACGGTCGGCTGACTGCCCGGCGTGCGCACGTTAGGGAAGTTAGGCTGCAAGTCGGGGCGCGCAGCGGGTGACGCAGGCGGCGCGGAGTTTTGCGGAGCAGCTGCGGGGGGCGGTGTCGGCGCGTTGGGAAGCGGCGGGGGGTTTATCAAGCTGAGCCCGCCTTCCACAGTGCCCACGACTTTAGGCTCATTTAACACACGAATGGCAAGCTGAAGGGCCATGTTTTCCTCAGGGCTCAACGTCTCGCCTCGCTGTTGCTTCAGAGTCAACCGCATGTAAGTGTTGTTGACTTGGGCTTCCATGCTCGTACCGGCAAACCCGCCGTTTCCGCCAGCGGCGAGAGCGGCTGCGTTTGCAGTCATGTTCTGCCCGCGTTGCTGGTCTGCACTGCCAATGTCTTGGCCTCTACGTGCTGTTTCCGCGCTCATGTTTTGCCCGCGAACAGTGACGCCGGCGCTCAGCTGCCCGTCTGGCGAGACGCCTTTAGGCAGGCTTGTAACTAAAGTCTGAGCGCCGCTTACAGGGTCGACCGCGTACACGTTCACCTCGTTGCCGGCGTCAACTTTCACAATTTCCTTGTTGGGCTCGACGCCCATCAAGCGCTCGACGACCTTGGGTGGAGGCGTAATCCCCAAGGCGTTGAACAGCATTATTGACTGGAGCGACGGCCCAACGCTGCCCGCCGCAGCCCCCGGCGCCGCCGCCTTGCGCGAGTCAAAGCTAGGCGCAGTCACCGACCCGTCGACAATAGGCGCGGTGGTGGCAGTGCCGGGCTGCGTTACGGCGGTCGCGCTGCTGGACTGGCTGGCGGGGGCGTAAGACACGCCGCCCAGTCGCTCGGCCAGCTGCTGCGCCACTGCGGCCTGCTTGCCGTCGATCTTGCGCTGCATGTAGCCGGCCATGAGCGCCTGGCCTAGCTGTGAAAAACGACTTGCGCTTGAGTTCGGAATGGCCCAACCGCTGACGACCTGCGTCTGGTTGTTGTTCTCCAACGACTGCTGGCGCAACAGGTCGGCAATGGCCTGCTGTCGCTGAATTTCGCGCTGCTGCTGGGCGACTTCCGGCGCGAGGTAGTCGATGCCGGAGAACCCGGCCGCGCCGCCTGTGAATGGGTTTGCCATGTCAGATCCTCGCGTAGTCAACCATGAGGTAACCGTCGGGCCGCGTCATCACAGCGTCCGGCATGACCTCGAGGACGTCCTGCGCCATGACGCCCACGCGCGGCGACTCGTTTTCGTTGTCCCAGAGGTAACGGAACAGGTAAAGCGGCAAGCCGGAATCGGTTTTGCCAATTTCCTGCACGTCCTTTTTGAGGCGGCGGTCGGAGAATCTGCCCGCCGCCCAGCCGCCGGCGGCACCGGCCGCCGCGCTTTTGCCAATGTCGAGCGCTGCGCCACCAATAGGGCCGAACCAGCCGCCGTCGGCGTTGTACTGCGCCACCTGCGAGTTGTAGAGGTTCTGCGCATAGTCGGAACCCGCCTTGGTCGCGCCCAGAATGTCGGGACCGGCGATGTATTGCTGCTGCGGCACGGGCGCAAAGTTGGGCGCAGTAGGCGACGACTGTTGGCGCGCAGCGCCCAGCAGGTTCATGTAGTGATCCTGCATCTTCTGGCCGGCCTCGAGGCCGTACAGGCCGGCTTGGCGGTACAGGTCGTTTTCCTGCTGGCCCTGAATTCTCATGGCGTTGTTGTACGCCTCGCTGCCTTGCATGATCCCCTGGTTGGCCAGCTGCGCCTGCAGCGCCTGCCGGTCTTGGTTGATCTGCGGCTGATAGCGAGCCATCAGCGCGTTTTGGCCGACCTTGCCGGCGTCACCGGTGAGGCTGCCGCCAAACCGTTTGAGGTACGTCCCGAGCTGCCCGGCAATTTGGCTTGAGATTTGGTTCTGGCGGTTTAACAGGCCCTGCTGCGCGCTGCTGTAATTGAGGTTCTGGACCCAGTTGCCGTTCTTGTCCTTGGTGTAGGTGATGCTACCGAACGGCGTGTTCTGGGTGATCCGGTTGTTTTGCAGCGCCTCGAGGGAATTGGCGCGGTTACCGGCAGCGGTTTCCTTGGCGGCGGCCAGAAAGTCCGGCGCGGGCGGCGCTTCCGGGCTGTCTTTCGCCCACATGCCAAGGCGACGGCCGCGTCGCGTGATCAGGCCTAACAATTCACTGCGCATGGTTTTTCTCCAGCCATCTGCAATCGTGTTTCCACATGACGTACACCAGCAAATCGCCAGTCGGGTGCGCGCCAGTGAGTTTTGTTTCTAACGTGAAGCCGAGGTGCTCATCGAACCGACGGGCCGCGGCGTTGCCTTCCCCCACCAGCCCGGTGATCCGTTGCACCCCAAGCTGCCGGAACGGGTAGTCGAAAATTGCCCACAGAAAGTCGCGGGTCAGCCAGTGGCGGCCACTGCTGGCAATGTGGGCGTTGATGTTCACGCCGTTGAACTCGTTATAAGCGACGCCCGCCACCAGCTCGCCATTGCGCGCCCAGCCAATGCCGACGGCTGCGCCAAAGTTCCCGAACTCGTTAGTGCGCGTCGCGACCCACTGAACAACTTCAGGGCCAACGACCAGCACTAAATGACGCCCCCGGCCTCGACGACGTAGTCGGTCGAGATCCAGCTGAGCGGGCTGACGCTAATGGTGCCGACCATGTGCGCGGCGAAGCAGTAACCCATGGCGAACGCGGTTTGCCAGTCGCGCTTGATGGCGGGGTCGCCGGTCCAGACGCCGGCGTCCCACGTCGCCGTATCCCACACGGAAGCCGTGTTTTGCGTGAAGCTCGGGATACCAGTGGGCGTGCTGGTGTCGAAATCGGCGTTCACGCCCAGCAGCACGTTGGGCCTGCCGTCGGCCAGCAGCAGCGGGCGCAGCATTTTCACCTGCTTCAACTGCGAGGGGTTGCCGGCGTAGTTGAAGGACTGCAAGCCCTCAAAACTGATGGGCTGGCCGTTGTCCTGGTTGCCGGTCCACGCCAGCGCGACGCTGGTGCCGGTCGCGAAATAAATCGCGCCTTGGTGTCGTTCCCAGCACGCGGCGTTCCAGTTTTTGAACTGGCTCCACGCGCCCGAAATGGTGTTCATGACCAGCTGGTAGCTGACCGTGTTACTGGTCGGCACGTTCACCAGCAACATGTTTTCTTCGGGATACAGCAGGATCTGCCAGCCCGAATTCGCGCCATAGAGCGTGGTGTAGTCCGACATGGTTTGTTGAATGTTGTCGGTCAACATCATGCGGTCGGTGACGGCCGAGGAGATGAGCGCTTTGGTGAGCGGGGCCAGGCCTTCCTTGGTGATGCACAGCAGGTCGCCGCCGTATTTCTGGAAGCAGTTGCGGCCAATCGGCGCGCTGAGCTGGTAGAGGCCCACCAGCGACCATGTAGCGGGCAATGCCGGGTCGGTGCCGCGATAGACCGCCACCTGCCCCTCGGACGTAATCCAGACCGCGTAATCGTCCAGACCGTAGCCGCCGTCCACGGTCCATGTGTCCATGGCCACCAAGTAGCCGCCGCGCGTAAACAGCGATTGGAAATTGAGCGCCTGCGCTGCGCCGCCGATGCTGTTCACCGGCAGGTAGTACGCGGTGAGGCTGTTGTTGGCGATAAAGAACAGCCGGTTTTTGTGCGCATTCACATGCGTGAAGGTGCTGGGTAAGACGCCGGTGATGGCGGCATTAATGTTGGGCGTCACCACTGGGGCGCCGGTTGCCGGGCTCGCGCTGGGCACGCTAAGGGCGATGTAGGTGAACGTGTTGGCGCCGGTTCGCACAATCACAAACGTGCCGTTGTAGGCGGTCTCAGTGGCGCCTGTGATGGTGACCGCCATGCCGGTCTGCAGGTTGTGCGCGCCGCTCATGGTGACGGTGCAGGCGGTGCCAACGCTGGTGATCGAGGTGACCGTCACGCTGAACGCGGCGCTGAAGATATTGCCCCAGCTGGTGCCATTCCAAACGATAGGCAGGTCGGCGCCGTTCACCGCCACCAAGAAATGGCCGCCCGGCGTGCCGAAGACCACTTTGCGGAACGAGTCGTTCGACAGGTGCGTGAGTGACGGCGCAGGCGCCGCGCCCGCAGTGCTGACGTCGTAAATGTTCGCGCCCGCAGCGGCGAACAGGCGCGCCCCGCCGCTGGCCGGCGAATAACTCATGAGCGTGCGCGCGGTGCTGGCAAGGCTGGTGACGTGGCTCGAGTAGCCTGGCCGCACGCGTACCGAGTACGGCAGGCAAAAGAAGTTGTCGAGGATCACCGCCTCGTTGGGTTTCTGCTGCGCCAAGGCGTCGCGGGTATTCCAGCCGCCGGTGGGCGCGGGCACCGAGACCGTGCGCGAGATCTGCGCGCGTTGGGCCGCTTGGCGCATTAGTTCCAGCTTCCAGCCGGCACAATGACCACCGGCGGCACGTCGTACTTGGCGCCGGTCATGGTGAGCGTGGGCTTGGCCCCGTCGCGGTTCATGACGTCGAGCAGGCGGGCTTCGTACTTGCGGAAGTCTTCTGCGTACTGCAGGCCCTTCGCCGCTTTCCAGCGCCACACCGTGCCGAGAATGACGAGCTGCTCGTCGAGCACGGTGGTGTCGAGGTCAGACGTCCACGTCGAAGATCCCACGCCAAGGTTGGTGGTGATCCAAGCGTTTGAAATGTACTCGAACGCGCACGTCTGCCCGGCCGCTGGTACCGGATAAAAATTGATCGCGCCAGAGATAATGCGGAACCGGTTGAACGGCCCGTTGATCTGCATGGCCTGCGACTGTTGCCAGTCCTGCTGGGAATCCGGGCCATACACCGGCCGGCGCAGCGAGCGGTTCCAAATGGTGTTGTTGACGATCCATTCAAACCCGGTGGTGATGGCCGCCAGCGTCGTTTGCAGTTGGGCGGCCACCGTGGTGAACGTGGCTTCCTGCTGCAGGGCCTGCCACGAATAGCGCGACAGCTGCTCGCGGCCTTCCTCGAGGCTGAGCTCGAGCAGCTGGATCACCTGCGGATCTGTGCTGGTGACCACCGCGTTCGGCGCCAGAATGCCAATGCGCCGGCACACCGACTGAATGAGTTGCAGCAGCGTGAGGCTGCCGCTGGCACTGGTCGCGGGGACTACGATTGTCACTGTTTAGATCACCTTGAATTGCGCAATGACCATCACTGCCACCACCGGCAGCGTCAGGTTCCAAAACCACGAATGAAAGTTCCACACGCGAGGATCTGCCCAACCCCACCAGGGCAGGTTGGCGCGGCGTCCTTTGCCGTAGTGTTCAATCCACTTGTATTCGGCCTGCGCGTGTTCGCGGCCAATGAATACGCCAGCGCCCAGCGCAGCGCCGGCCCACCAGTCGCCGGTGGCAAAGCCCCACACGGATTGCAACGCAAGGGCAATCAGCAAGTGTTCAAGTTCAAACAGCAGCCGAGACATCATCGGTCTTTTCCCGTTCTGCGTTACGCAAGGCAGACACAAGCCCCTCGACGTTTCGCATTGGCTGCGACAACAGGTAGTCGTGAATAGCTTTCATCAGCGATTCCGGGATCAGGTATTTCGGTTCCATAATTACCCCACCAGCAGCCGGCGAGTGGTGCCGCCAGCGTCTTTGATTGTTATGTATCCCGCTTGTGCCACCACGCCAGCGGTGTAAGTGCCGTACTGCACAACGCCAGTGCCCTTTGTAATGAGAGATAGGTCAATGTTGGTGTCGGAGCCGGTTGCAGTCATCTGCGGGCTTGTTCCGGCGACTGCACCTCTTACAGTGAGGTAATTAACCGCGCTTGTTTGGTTTCCGTTAATTGCAAACTGCACCGCCGGAGCGGCGACGTTTGAATAGAAAAAATGGAAGCCGGTGCCTTTAGTGAGGTATCCCACACTGATGTTTGTATCCGAGCCGACCGCACGGAATTGCGGAGAACCACCCGCAGCACCACCCAATGCTTGAAAATAGTTTACGGCCGATGCCGTGTTTGACACGGCGAACTGCGTCGCGCTTCCGTTTGCCAGTTGCATGTCTCCCGACACACTGTCGAAGGCCATCCATGAAGTACCAAAAACGGTAGTTCTAATGCCTGCATTCAAACTGCCGGACGCGCCAGCGGTGCTGTTGAAATAGACCCGGTCGTTTGCTTTAAGACTGACTGCGCCTTTGTTCGCGCCGAAATCACTCATGGCCAAATCTAAACCAGTCACCCATAGGCCGGTGGCCGAGATCACCGCATCGCAAGTAACAGTGCCTTGGTTTTGCGCCCGATACCCATGCCAGAACACCGACTTAGCGCCGGTTGCGTTTGTCCTGACAAAATTGTTGACGATGCCCACACAAGCAACGTCGTAACCGCTGTCAACGCAAATGGTTTCGTAGGGGTTGAGGTACACGCCATCAGCGCCAGCAGTCATGTCGCCGGCAAAAAGCCCCGCTGCCGGGTTAGCTAGAAAGTTGGTGCTGCCGGCGCGGGTTCCGGAAACGAAAGCGGTGCCGTTGTACGCAACACAATCACCCTGCCCGTAGTTGTCCACCTTGGTACGGTAAGCGCACGCCTGTGTTCTGCCGTCGTTTCCTGACGTTGATTGGTTCCAGCCGCTGGTGTTGTTCAGATAGGTAAAGTGCGGATAGACCTCGTTGACATACACATACCCAGTCGTCGGCTGTGTCAGCGTGGTTGCACCAGAAATGTTGTGCCCCACCGGAAATTGGCAACGGGTCAGGTCGCCGTCAAACGCGGTCAACAGGCTGTTGGCGCTGCCCGTGCTTGCCGGCGCTGCGTTGGCGTTCGCGTACCACGGGGCCAATTTGCGGTTCGATGCGTCAGCAATCTGGCCAACACCCCACCAGCTGCCGGGAACGGTCGTGTAATTCACGAACGTGGTGTTGTAGGTGCCGTCCGGCACATAAACCTTGGGATAAGCACTGACAGCCGTTACCGTCGCCGTGTTGTTCGTCACGCCATCCCCAACCGCGCCGAAATCGTTAATGCTCACCGTGTCCCGGTCGTCGAGCAGAACGTCCGCAATGGTCGTGGTCGCGTACCCGGCCTTGCTGCAAACAATGTCGTAGCGGCCGTCGGCCGCATAGAACTGCAGGCGGCCGGTGTCAGAGCTGGTGGTGGGGTTCGTCAGCGCAGTGACGCCGTTATCCGAATACAGCGACGCGAGGGTCGTGGTGCCGGTGAGGTACACCGCGCAGCTGGCGCTGGCCAGCGGCGCGAGTGAGCCGCCAACAACGGTGGCAATGTCGTTGACGTACTTTTGCATTACGCGGCCTCGTCAATGGTGCGGCGGTGCCGCTTGGGTTTGTCGTCTTCCAGCGCGTCAAGGCGCGCGGCTAACCGCTCCACCTGGTCGCGCAGCTGGCGGTTCTCTTCTTTTGCCAGGGCGAGCTCGCGCACGACGGGCTCGAGGTCTTTCTTCGCCTGCAGCTCGGCTTTGGCCATGTCGCGCAGCACGCGGCCGTCGAGGCCAATTTCGCCCAGCGTGGTGTCCGGGCAGGCGGCCAAGTCCTCGAGGGTCGGGAACTTCGCGGCCAGCTGTTCCCGGCGGCTTTTCAGAATGCGTTCCCACGTCATGAGCGGCGTGCCTTCGCGCGGCAGCTCGCGGCCGGCGCGGTATTCGCTCAGCGCGTTCTTGAACTGCGCCACCCAGCTGTGGTCGTAACGGCCCTCGCGGGCTTCGCGGCCTTTGCGCTCGACGAAGTCGTCGGCGAAAAACTCCATGGGGTCGCCACGGTGGCCATGCGGGGTGATGCGAATGAAGGTGACGAGCTTCGGCACTTCATAGCCGGCTGCGGTCGACTGCTCGGCGTCGACGCCGTGTTCGCGCTGAACGAAATCAAAAAACGGAATGCGGTTGTCCATACGTCTCCTTAAGCGGTTGCGCTTTGTTCTGAGCGCTGTCGAGCGCCCAAAAAAAAGCGCCCTCCGAAGAGGGCGCCCCAAGGCCAACAGGCCGAATGCTTAGGTGATAGCACCCTGCGCAAACGGACGGTTGAACGTGACGTTGTTGAAGTGGTTCGTGCCGTCGTTGAACGTCTCCGTGGCAGTCACGGAGCCGGTGGCGGACGCGTTGCTGGCCAGCGTCACCGTCCGGTTGTCCGGATCAATGGCGGTGATCAGCGAGGTCGTGATGCCGGTGCCAGACACCGAGCCACCAACAAACCAACCGTCGGTGTTGGACACCCGCAGAATGGGCGAGCCGTTCTGGGTAACGGTGTTGGTCTTGGCCACGGTGGTGGAAGACGGCCGGGTTGAACGGCAGTTCACCAGCTGCTTGCCAGCGGAGTTCGCGCCAGCCTGACCGGCGGCCACAATGCCGATTGCGGTGTCAGCCGCAACCGAGGCAGACGACCACGCGACGTAAGAGCCGGAGATCACGATCCACAGGAAGTAGGTGCCGGTGGCAAAGCCGCTGGGGATGGCGTTGAGGTTGAACCCAACAGACTTGCCCAGGTTGGCCGTGTTGGCCACCAGCGTCGCAGTGAAAGAGCTCGCGACGTCGTAGGCCAGCACGGCACCGGTACGCAACGGCGTGCCGGTGGTGAAGCTGAACTGGACGTACATCAGTTCCTGGCCGCCCCAGTAGGGGTCGACTGCGGAAACGACAGTACCCAGCGGATGGCGCTGAACGGTGTCGGGGGTGTTCCAGTTGCCAATGGCCTGAGAGCCAACGAACGGAACAATGCTTGCGGAAGTCGTCATGTCAGATCTCCTTTAGGCCTTGATCACGCCCTGCAACGAACGATTCGACAGGGCAAGGTTGCCTTGGAAAATGATCGTGCGGACAAGCGCGTCCTGATTGATGGAGTCAACCTCCGGGAGCATGGTCATGTTGGCGTCCTGATGAACAACCAGATCCATGTACTCGGTGTTGAGGAAATAGGCGTGGGCCGCCGGAATACCGCCTGACGAATCAAAGAACACGTCGGCCGACTTGTACTTCATGGAGATCATGCCGCCCTTGCCGTTCTCGTCGCTGGTGTAGCGCTTGAGGCTGGTCTGGCTCTGCTCGTAGAAGGTGAAGTAATCGTCGGACATGACGATCAGATCCGGCATATCCGAACCACGGGTGAGGCGAATCCATAGCGGCAGCATCAGCGACTCAATCGTCGAGGCCGACGGGGTGATCGCGGAGCCGCCCTGCAGCGGGGCGGCAGCGGACTGAACCACGTTCTGCCAGAACGAATAGGTGCTGGAGTTGATACCGCCCACCGTGCCGGTGCCCGCGTCCGCCACCAGCGCCTGCAGACCGTTGATCTGGTTGGCGGCGGTGCCGTCGCTGTACAGGTCGGTGCTGAGACCGTTGGCCAGCGAGTTCTGGGCGTTTTTCACCTTGGCCTTGATGAAGTTCACGATGCGGTTTTCGCCACTGTTCGTGCGCATTTCGAGACCGCTGATGGCGATATTCACCGCCACCTGACGCCACGGGTATTCCGCAGCGGAGAGCACGTCGACCGCGTTGATCGCCAGCACGTCGAAACCCGAATAACGGGTGTAGGTGCTGTTGGCCGCGTACTCAAGCGGCATGGCAATGCTGAGACCGCCGTCCTCGAGGCGAACCTTGCCGCCTTCGGACAGGCGCCGAAACAGCGCGTTGTGTTTGGTGACGTTATCCGCCACGTCCTTGCGGTGCGCACGATAGGTCGTGGCCACCAGTTCCGAGAAAACGCCGAAATTGCCGGCGCTAAAGCCTTGCCCTGGAGACGGCATGGTTGGTTACTCCTAAATGGGGTTAAGCGCCAGTCACTCTGCGGAGCGTGGCGCGGATCGTTTCTTCCATGGACTGCCCTGCCGGGACGTCCGTCGGGAGGGCCGGGCGGCTGCGCACATTGACGCTCGCGGCCTGCCTCGCGACTTGCGCCTTCTTCGCCGCTTCCTCGCGTGCTGCGCGGGCTTCCTGTTGGGAAACGGTGGCGCGAGTCGTGGGGTTGGCGTAGACGGCCTGCGCATAGGCGTCGTGCAGGTCTTTGGCAAGGCCGGCTTGTAGAAGCGCGGCCATGTGCTCTCGGACTTGCTCGAAATGCCCATGGTTTGGATCAGCGGCGAACGCAGCGATCTCGCTGTTGAGCGAGTACTGCTCTGCCTGCTGGCCCTGAAGCTGTTGCTGCTGCAGGTAGCTCGAAAGCTGTTGCACCTGCTGCTGGAGCTGCGCGACCTGCGGGTCGACAGCCTGCGGTTCGTAACTGCCGACCTGACCAAGGTCGACGTTGTAGTAACGGGCCATCTGCTGGAGCTTGGCCAGTTTTTCCTGCGGCTGGCCGTAGCGCAGCAGGTGGTCGGTCGCCATTAACTGGGTGACCGCGCCTACAGGGTCGAGGCCCGTCGAGCGCAGCGTCGCCTCAAACGGCTGAATGGCGCGCCCGAAGTCCTGCTGGAACTGCGCGGCCTGCCGGTACTGCTCAATGCCCTTGTGGAAGTCGGCTTCGCGGCGCTCGACCTCGGCCTGCACTTCCGGCGGCAGCGTGCCCCATTTCTCGGCCACCTCTTTGCGCCATGTGTTGGGCGCAGGCCGCGTTTCCGGGGCCTCCGGGGCCGCCTCCGGGGCCTTGGTGAACTTGCCCTGCGCATCACGCGGCGCCACCTCTGGCGCGGCCTCCGGGGCGTCCGGGACGTCCTCGCCAATGTCCCCTGCAGGTTCCAAGCCGCGCTCGCGCAGGCTTTGCAGGGTTTCGCGAATGGTGTCGTCGATCGACTTCGGGGCTTCGGCCTCGACCTCTTCGACGTCGGCGGTTGCGCCTTCGTTTTCGAGCATGCGGACTCCAGAAATGAAAAAACCCGCACAGGGCGGGCTAGAAACAAAAAAGCCCGCACGAGGCGGGCTTGGTGTAGGGCGTTTTGGGCTTAGGCCAGCGCGGCCTGAATGACTGCCCAGGCCTGCGCTGGCGTGTTCGACTGGGCCACCTGCACCCAGCGGCTGCGGCCGGCGTAGGGCGCAATCACGCCCAAGGCGTAGACGTCGGTCAGGGTGGTGCCCACCGGGATGAAGTTCTCAAACACAACGGTTCGGGCAGTGCCGTTTGGATCGGCCTCTGCAATCAACTGCGCTTCGGTGAAAGCCATTTGTTACCTCACAGGGCGCGCAGTGCGGCGCGCTTTTTCTCAGGGGAAAGGTTTGCCCACACCGACTGCGCGGTGCGCTCGATTGCCCGATCGCGGGCAAGCTCGTCGTTGCGCCGGATGCGGGATGCTTCTTTCTGCTCCGCCTCGCGCCCCTCGTAGGGGCGGCAACCGCTGCGGCGCAGGTCTTCACGGCGGCCGGCGCGGCCATGCACCACGCGTCCGTCGATGGGGCTTTCGTAATCGGGCAGGTCGCCCACCACATACGGCGCCGCCGGACGGCTTGCGCGGTAGTCTTGCGCCAGAATCAGTTCGCCGGTCTCCGGGTGCTGGATGTATCGCGTTCTCATAGCAGCAGCAGAATCTCCTCGTCGTCTTGTTCAAGCCATTGGTCCCAGCGGCGTGCTTGCAGCGCCTCGAGCTGTGCGGCCACGGCCTGCAGCTGCGCGACATAGGCCGACCAGTCTGGCTGCGGGGCCGGAACCGCAAGGCCCTCGACCAAGTCCGGCGCGGCGGCCTTCAGTTCAACCAGTTCGCGCGTGATGCGCTTGCGCACGGCCTTCGCCTTGCGCGTCGTCCATATCTCGACGCGCGGCACATCGTCGCCGCCGATTTTGCTGGGTACTTCGGGCGCCGGCCCTAGGCCGACCTGCGCCAGCAGAGTGTCGTCGCCCTCAACAAGCGCAGCAGTGACAGCCCATACGGGCGTCTGCTGGCTTAGCAGCAGCGACATGGTTTAGTACGCGGCGGTTTCCGCGTATTCCACGGACACTTGCAAGCGAATAACTCCTGCGGCGCCCATCGCGATGCCGTTCGTGATCACAAAACCCTCGTTCTGGGCCAGCACCAGCGGATAGTCGCCCGAGTCATAACGAAGAAGGTCTGCGGTTGGCATGCTAGTGCCAACGCCAGTGCTCGAGCCGCCCGTGATACCCATACCCGCCGTTTCCAGCGTTCGAGTGCCGGCCGTCAGCGCGCCGGTGCTGGAAATGCGAATGTCTGGGGCCGACGTAATGTTGGTGAATGAATTGCGGTGCTTGTTCTGGCCGGCGGTGAACAACGCTGTGCCGCCCGAGTCACTGCCCGTGAACGAGTTGGCGCGCAGCATCTGATAGTCCAGGCCTTGCGCCGTTGTGAACGCCGTGGTCGTGATAAACCCAATCGACAGCCGGCGCACCAGTATTAAATTGCTGCCGGTATTCCGAAACGAAAACACAGGGCCGTTGGCCGCCACGCCCGTCAGCGCGCCAGACGCGCCGCTGACCGTGAAATAGCCAATGACTTCCGCCGGTCTTATCGATACCCGCGCTGCACGAAACGTGGCGTCAACTTCCTGAGTCGTTCCGCCGTTGCCCTGAATTTGAATTGCCATTTAGTTCCACACCCATGCGATTGTCCACGAGCCGTAGGCTCGAGGGCTGTCGTTTTTGCCGCGCCGCGAATCGGTTGGGGCTTTTGCGTCAGTTTGCGGTTTGACCGACGCGTAAATCGTGAAGCCCGTGCCCGCCACAATGTTGCCCGCCATCACCTGCGGGCCGTCGACCCAGTGCTCATCGACGCTGTGGTCTGCCGTGGCGGTGGGAAATACCCAGGCCTCGACCAAACTGGTCGCCAGAATGCTGTTCTGCCCAGTCACCGTCACGCTGGTGTCGGTGGCGCCCGGAAACGTGCCGAAGTTAACGGTTGTCGTGCCCTGCGCCACGTCAGGCCCCGAACGCCGTCACCAACAAGCTGGTGAAGTTGCAGGCTTGCGTGGCGTTGATGCTGGTGCTTGTCACGATCATGTCCGTGCCGGACGTGCCCACCGTGCCCTGCACGACTGCATTCGTGCTGGTGTCGGCAGCGGGATAAATGCGGAAATAACCCGCCGTCCCCGTGCCGGACGCCGTCACGCTGGCGACTGCTGCCGCTGTCAACACGCCGCTCACGGCAGAACCAAAGCCGCCCGCATTGCCCACAAAGGTCACCAGCAGCGTGCCGGTGTCCGGCGTCGCGCAGTCGGGGGGAATGCTGCCAGTCCAAATCTTGATCTTGCAGCTCGCGCCAATGTCAGTGGCCAGCTGCGTCATGGAGTTGGTGCGGTGAGTGGTGCTGTACTGAATGGCCATTACTCAACCCCGACCGCGCGGCCATCCATCCCGCGCACAATGCGCTTGGGACGATTCACGCCCTCAACCAGCCTGCTCATGCCTTCAATCATCGCGGCCACGCTGGCGGCGTTCTGCTCCGCCTGCAGCGCCATCTGCTGGCCCAGCGCACCGACAACTTCGGCATTCGCAGCCTTCACGGCGTCGCCCACCATCGAGCCCAGATAGCTGGTCGTCGGACGCATTGGCTCCGTCGTCCCATCGCCGCGCGAGCCCGCGCCAATCTCGGCTATCACGATCCGCGTCGACGCCTCGAGCTCCGCTTTCCACCGCTCAAACTCCATCTTCTGTTGCGTGGTCATGGCGTCCAATTCGGCCTTGCGCTGGTCAACCTCGGCCTGCAGCTGCTGCTTCTGCATCTCGCGCTCGGCCTGCATCTGGTTTTCCTGCGCCGACTGCTCGGCCTGCGCCTGCTGTTTGCCGCGCTCGGCCTCGACCTGCAGCTGCGCCTTCATCTGCTCGAGCTGTGCGGTGGCCTGCAGTTCGGCGGCGTGCTGCTGGGCCTGCATCTGCAGTTTCTGCGCTTCGGTGTTGTCCTGGCTGGGCGGCGGCGGCGCCTGCATCTTGGTCAGCGCGTCCTCGACGGCCGAGCCCATTCGCGCCCGGCGCACGGCGGCCATCACCAGTTCCCGCACCGCCTCAATCGGCATGACGCCGGCCTGCACAATGGGCGCGAGGCCCTGCATGAGTTGCGTCACGCCCTGCATCAACTGGCTGATGCCGGTTATGTCCTCGTCCTGCGAAGCCGACAGCGTGGAGTCGGTTTCAATGTCGATGTGGTAGGTGCGCGCGGCGTCGTTACGCATCGTGTCGATGCAGGTTTCCCACGTCATCACCTGCGGCGGCTGCGGGGGCGCCGGCGGCGGCTGGCCCTGCTGCGCGGCCTGCATGGCGGCCTGCTGCCACTGCTGGAGTTGCTGCTGCAGCTCGGCCCTCACCTCCGCGTCGTGCGGCATGTTGACCAGCGTCATTTTCTCCAGCGTCTCGGGCTGGAACTTTTCGCTGATGATCTCAGCCTTGATCCGCACAATGTCGCGAATGTAGCGCTGGACTTCGCGCTGCAGGCGCTGCAGGCGCTGCGTGCCCCATTGCGTCTTGATCTTCTGCGCGCCGAACGTCTCGGCCGGATCGCTCGCGGACCGCATGATGTCGGCGATCCCGGTGATCTCGTAAATCACCTGCTTCGTCGCCTCGCGCTGCGCGTAGAGTTCCTTCAACACAAACGCTGCCGTTTCCATGGGCAGCATCCAGATCGCCTTTTCCAGCCCGCCACGCTCGAGCAGCGCAGTGACGTTGGCCGCCGGCACCAGCTCGTTGTCGCCGGCCTTCATGAGCTCGCCGAGCTCGGTCAGCGTGGCGTCGTAAATGCCTCGAACACGGAGGGCCTCGACAATGCCGTTAATCCGGCGCGAAATCTTGTTGAGCTCTTTCGCCTGCTGCTCGTACTGGCTGAACAGGGCCGCGGGCACCAACGTGTCGTGCTGCTCGATGGCGTACAGCGGGCGCGGGCACGGGAAGAAGCCCTGCAGCTTCAGCGGATCTGCCTGCGTCTTCACAGGCTTCGGGTAGCCGGTGGCAATCCACACGACCTGCTGTTCGTCCTTGTCCCAGATCTCCCAGACCTCGGCGGTTTTGAACAGCATTTCCATGTCGGCTTGCGCCTTCACGTCTTCGTCGGCCACGGAGTCCAGCGGGACCGCGTTGCCGATCTCGTTGCCGAACTTTTCGATCAGATCTTCGCGGTTCAGGTGGTGCCGAAACGCCACCCAGCACACGTCGTCCCAGCAGCGGGCGGCGCTCAGGCGAAAGTCGTCCCACTGCACGCGCTCGACGACGACCTGCTCCCAGTCGATCTCCTCGTAAGCGCCCTCTTGGGCCTCATGCGTCGGCTCTTCGTTCTCCTCGAGGTGCGTGTCTTCGGTCACGCCCACCTGCCGGAGGCTGGGAACGTAGCGCACGCGAGACACCGCGCGGCCGGGCAGCAACATGGCCAGCACGTCGCCCTTCAACACAGAGTCGAAGTCGTAGGCGTCTTGGCAGAACTCCAGCGCGCGCGTCAGCACGTCGCTGACCGCCTTGCCCAACGGGTCTTCGTCGTTGTATCGACGGCGAACCTTCGGCTGCGGCAGGCTGTTGTAGCAGGCCTGGCGCAGGGTTTCGGTGTTCGTCCACAGAATGTTGAAGCTCGACGCCATCGGGTTGTCCGGCGTGTACAGCTTGCAAATGTCGCGCGCCTTTTTGCGCCAAGCCTCCTCGCGCTTGGAAGCCAGCTTCAGCTCGAGCTTCCAGCGGCGCGCCACCGCCTGCGGCGACGTGCCGAGGTCGGTGACTTTTTCGAGGCTGGCGGCGTCCATTAGGCGGGGTACAGGTTTACAAGCGCTGACTCCAGAATGGAGTAATCGGTTGCTAATCCGATTTGGTGCATTAACGTAAGCGCGGTTTGGTTTGCCGTGTTTACAGTCATGTAAGTGGCATTGACTGCGCCTCGCCCATATGGTTGATACACGCCACCGCTGTTAATGCAGACCTGTAACGCTTGGTTGTTTCGGTTGGCGATATAGCAACCGAAATTGCCGCTCAGATCCGAGAACGCACCGCTAACGCCCGCAGCAGAACTGCCGCCCAAACGTGTTCTGAGCGCCTTCGTCCCAGCTGACGAAGCAAACGACGCGGAATGCTCCACGCGCAACGCGCCATTGGGCCCCAATGCGCCAGCCGGGATTGTGAGGTTTGCCAGCGCAATCTCGGTCGCCAGCGTCTGAACATAAGCCGCGTTGCTTCCCGTAACGGCAACAAGACTGGTGGGGACGAATGGAATAAACGCTGACGTTGCGCCAGTAGCTCCGCCCTGCTTTCCGGCGTAAACGGTCGCCTGCGTGGTGCTTGAAAAAACGCAGTAGTAAAGGCCGCCCGTGGCGTCTCCCGACACGGCGCCCGCAGGGAAAAAGCACCACGCCTGCGCGTAAGTCGTCGGCAGCGCAGTCGTCAGCGTCAGCGTGCCGTTGGTCGCAATCGTGCCGTCGCTCGGCAGAATGACCGCTAAACCGGTAGCCGCCAGAATAGTCGGCAGAATCGGCTGCCCGCTGCGGCTGAACCAGCGGCCGTTCGAATATATGTCCTGCGGATCTGTTCCGGCCGGCATTTAGGCGTCCTCAAGTCGTCGGCGGGTTTGGCGCCGAATCATTTCGTTGATCGTCAAATCTTGCTGGAACCGTGGCGCAGCTGGTGCGCGCGGTTTCATTTCTTCGCGCCACACCAAGCACGCGTAGCGAAACGCGTCCGCGTAGTGGCTCGTCCAGTCGTGGCGCGGTCGGTCGCGAAAGCACTTTTTGTCTTCGTCGAACTCGCGCTGGTACTGCTTCAAGGCGTCCAAGCCTTCACGGCAGCGCTCATCGAAGTAGGCGTCGGCCAGCGTTAGGCGCGCGGCCTGAATGCCGTCGACGAGTCCCAATTCGGGAACAATGCGAGGCTTCCAGCCCAAGGCTCGAAACTGCTCTTCAATGCTCCGGCCTGTTTGCAGCGACTTCGCCCTGGCGTCGTGCGGCAGCCACAGCCACTCGCCGTATTTCCACCGCTTGGCCTGCAGCACGTCGTTGTAATGCGCAATCGACATGCCGTTGCTGCTGTAGCAGTCGACAAGGCGCAGCTCGTCGCGCACCTGAAACCACCAAATGGCGGTGTCGTCTGAGTACCCAAGGTCGAACACTGCATGTACCGGCAGCGCCGGGTCGTACAGGTTGCGCTTCATGCGGCCCGACTGCTCGAGCTCGTAGAGCTCCTTGCCGAATATGGCGCCCGGCAGCGCGGCGTCGAAGTCGCACTCCATTTCTTGCCGCCACGCGTCGTCGGTCAGCTCGGCGCGCAGGGCCTCGAGCTCTGCAGCGGGCAGCAGGCCTGACTCGCTGGCCTTTATCGTCGCGACGTACCAGTCGTCGCTGGCCTGCGCGTCGCGGTAGGTTTCCCAGAATGAGTTCCGGCCCTTTGGCGTGCCAATCACAATGGCCCAGCCGCTTTTGTCGGCCAGCGCCGGGCGAATGACGTAACCCCAAACAGAGGGCTTCCAGTCGCCGTACTCGTCGGCCACCAGTCCGTCGAAACCAAGGCCGCGCAATGCGTCTGCATTGTCTGCGCCAAACAGCTGAATGCGGGCGCCGTTCGCGAAGTCGACGCGCAGCTCGGCCTCGTTTACCTTCAATCCCGGCAGCGGGCGACTGAAGGTTTTCAAGTAGTCCCACGCCACGGCCTTAGCCTGGCGAAAGAATGGCGCGACGTACGCGAACCGCGCCCCCGGCTTGGCGGTGACCGCGCACTTGATCAGTTCGTTAATGCAGGCGACCGTTTTGCCTGCGCGCCGATGCGCGACGACCACGGCCCACCGCTGCCTGCGGTTATGCAGGCCGAGAAACGCGCGGCGTGGGCTGTAAGGGATCGTTACGACTCGCTGGGCGGCAGCCATGTCACAGCCAGCGGCCCGCCGCTGTCGCCGGTGACCTGCAGCGGGAGCACTTTCCCAACGAGTGTCATGAAGGCGGCCGGGTTTTCATCGGCCTGACGGGCCAAATAGTCGGCGCCGCCCTTTTGTGCGAGGGCCTCGAGGATCATGTCCTTCACGGCCTGCGTGCTTTTGTTGGGCGTGCCTTTTTGCCGCCCACCGCGCCGCTCTCCGGGCGCGCTACCTTTTCCTGCCATTGCTGATCATTGCTTGTTCTGCAATGCCTCCATGCCGGGGTTGCCCAGCCCAGAAACAAAAAAGGCCTGTCTTTTCTGACAAGCCTTGTGCTTGGGGCATAGCTTCGCCCCGACGCCGAATTTATTCAGGTCGAGAAATTTTGCAAGCGCTTTCTGCGAGCCATTCGGCGGCCTCGTCGAGCAGCGCATAGAAGCGCTGGCGGCTTAGGCCGAAACGCCGCGCGCTCACCACCGGCGCCTCGCGGGCAATGTAGAAGGCCAGGACGCAACGCCGGTTCGATAGCGGCAATCGGCGCACGAAGGACTCGACCAAGTCGGCGTCGTCTTCGTCCACTGCGGGTCGAGACTCGTCGGGCTCGATGCCTTCCCATGTGTCGCCGGCGTCAGCTCGGTACATTCGCGCAAAGGCACAGGCCTTGGGGTAGCCGGTCTTGCTGCTGTGGGCCAGCGACCAGTTGGCCCAGTTTTCAAAGCGCTCCTGCCCGCGCTCTATTTTTGCGCTGGACATGCGGCCGCCTTGTCCAACGCATACCGGGCTTCGATCAAATGCTCGCGCGCTTTGTTGAGCCATGCCCGCTTTCTCTCCGAGTTGTTGGTGTCGACCGACTTTTCCGCGACGTCCATCGAGACCTCGAGCAACATTCCTTGCCAGTCAAGCTCATCCATTGGCCGCCTCCAGACGCTTTTGCTGTTGGTGAGTCAAACAGGCCGACATGGCCTGCGCTGGTGTGTCGTGCATGCTCAGGTTCTGCGGCGCGCTCATCAGGCCCGGTCCCCAGTGCGCAATGGCCGCAGCCCATTTGTTACCCCGGCGCCAGACTTGGTAACGGCTTCGCGGCTGGTCGATTGCTTCCAGCCATTTCGTGCCGTGCTTTTCCCAGCGAATCATTTCGACACCTCAAACCCAATGAGCAGCGCGAGGTAGTGCTGGGCTTTCCGCAGGTCTTCAATGCCGCCCTTGTCGCGCCAGCGGGTGACGTACTTGATGACGTTGCCCTCGAAGAACCCGAGGTCGTTGCGGTAGATGTATTCCGCCGGCTGGATGGCCAGCTTCTTGTAGTGGTCGCCGCCCACCTGCTCGTTTAGTGCGCTCATGCGTCGCCCAGGGCTTGGCGCCAACCGGTGTCGAGCGTGGTGATTTGCACCTCGAGCTGGCCGCCGGCGACGCGCTCAGCGCGGTAAATGCTCAGGCTTTCGATCAAATTGTCGTTCTCAATCACGCCGGAGGCCTCGAGGCAGTCCAATACGCTCTTCAGGAGGTTGTCTAAATCGCGCTTGCGTCGATCGGGAGGAAACGCCGCAATGCGAACCTCAAGCGGAACTGCCAAGGCTTTGCGTGCGCGAGCCTGTGCCACTACCGCGTCCACGGCCTTGCGGTACGCCCTGCCCGCTTCGCTTAGTAACGTCCGGCCGGCCAGCGGGCCTCTCGAGACGTGCCGGTAGTAGGTGTTAGCGGACGGGGGCCATGGCAGGGTTAACCGCATTTCAGCACCCCAGCGTCGAACAGGCGTTTTTGCGTTTTGAAAATGGCGACCATGAAGCGCACTGCACGCTCCTCGTTGTTGCCGCCCGAGTAGCCGTCGAGGTCGGTGTGGCAGCGGTGGCACAGATGCGCAGCGCAGAAGTCCCACGCTTTCTGCCCGATACCTTTGCCCAGCGCGCTGCTGTACAGGCCGGAGTAGTGAGCCGCGACCACGGTGCCGTCGTCTGCACCGCACAGCGCGCACGACTGGCCCCGAGCCGCGTCAAGCAACTTTCGCGACTGCATGTTCTGCGTCCCAGCATTCAACGAACTCGATCAGCTCGGCCATTTCCTTTTTGCCCATGCGCGAGCTCCGCCGGTAAATCACGTCGAACCCTTGCCCGTCGAGGGCCGGCATGAACCTGGCGGGTGCGCCGCTGGCCCGCACAAACGCCGCAATGAACAGTCGCTTCCAGTCCTCGAGGGCGAGGCGCTGGCCGGCCCACACATGGCGACGTGCAATGTCGGCCAGCAGCGCGTGCAGCTTGGCGTTTTGGGAGTTGTTGCGGGCCTCGAGGACGGCGCCACAGTCGGGACAGCACTCAACGCTCACCGCACAGCTCCCGTTTTTTCGCCTTGGCTGCCGCCGCGCTCGCGAACCCACCGTGGGCCGACCGGCCGTGTTTCGTTTTTCGCCAGAGCAAGTAAATAAACTTGCCAGTCCAGCGTTCGCCGTCTTGATACTCGAACCTCTCGATTTCCCATGCACCAGCGGTCATGAGCCATGGCTTTGTCCTCTCCCAACCATCAGAAACAGTTTCTGCAGTTCGCGGCGCGCTGTTTCCTGCGAGCTCTTCGGCGCCGGCAGCTGCGGCAGCGCGCGGTACATGCCCTCGTTTTCGCGCTTGCGGGGTTTGGCCATGGCCATGAACTCGGGAAGGCTCGGGGGCCATGCGTGTCCGTTCGCCAAGCATCCGCGTATCCCTTCGCGCAGCTCGTCAGCCGACAAGCCGGAAATTGCCTTCGACCACAACGCCGTCGGCTTGTCGCCCTGCTGGCTTGTCCACTTGTGGCCATACATCTCCGCCATCCGGGTCCAGAACGCCAACACCGTTCTCCCACTCTCGGCAGGCGGCCTTGACTCGGTCGACGGCCGATAGGCGGCCACTGCTTCTGCTGCTGTCTTCACTCGCCCTCCTCACCCAGTTTCGCCATGTGGCCGGCCAGCTGGCCTTGCGGCCCTTTTGCCCAGGGGCCGCCAGCCAGTAGTCCCGGAACTTTTCAAACTCGCGCGCCCTTCGAGGGCCAAGCACCTGCCCTGCCCATTCCCAGTCGTCGACCGGCGGTTCCCAGTTGGCGGGTAAGCGCGAAGCGCGCACCTCTCCCTCTTTCTTGGATCCTTGATGGTTCAATGACGGATCGGGTGCAGATTCTGCGGGGCTGCCCCGCAGATTCTGCGGGGGTGGGGTGCAGATTCTGCGGGGCTGGGGCGCAGATTCTGCGGGGGTCTCCACCACCTCAGCCGGGGCCTGTTCGACCTGAATTCGGTACACCGTCGACCGCCCGCGGCCGTCTTGGCGAGTCACCGCGCCGGCCTGTTCCAAGGCTTTCAGGTGGCCTTGCACCGCGCGCTCGCTGAACCCGGTGCGTTCGCACAGCGTGGCCACCGCCGGCCAGCAAAGGCCGTCTTCGTTCGCAAAATCGGCCAAGGCCATGAGCACAAACTTCGGGCCGGGCGGCAGCTGCAGGGACCAGCAGGCAGAGGAGATGGAAACGCTCATGCGACCTCATTTCGTAGCGTCACTGCGATTCCCTCGAACTATTCAAAAAAAACCCCGCGCGGTAACGGGAGTAGAAACCCGCGCGGGGTGCCCGCTGGCAAAGGCCTGTGCGCAGAGGGAGGAATGCGAACAGGGGTTCATGCAAAAACGTCTGGCCGCAGGTCGGCGGCCTTCACGGCGCCGTCGGTGGCGCGCTCGATAAGCCATGCCGAGTGAGCGCTGACCGTCTGTCGTTTGGTTATCCAATGCGAAACAGCGCCCGGCGTGCGCCCGACGAGTTCGGCAAATTCGGCCTGCGTCAGGCCATGAGCTTTCAGGTATTCGGCTAGTTCCATGCCGAGAATGATACCTAGTTATTGATCCAGATCAATAACCCGTTATGTTTTTTGCGCGCCGGCGGTCTGGTTTGGGCCTGTTCCGTTGCTATTCTTGCCGAATGGCCGACGCACGAAGAACTTTCACCGACGCCGACCGTGCCGCGCAGCTGCGGCTGCGGGCGCTATGGAATGCAAAAAAGAAAGCCTTGAAGCTAACGCATGAACGAGCGGCCGAAGAATTCGGCGGCGTCACGCCAGGCTTGATTTCAAACTACCTCAACGGGCGGGCCGCACTCGGCAAGATGGCGGTCATCAAGTTCGCCCGGATCCTGAAGGTGCCCCCTGAGGATATTCGTTCCGACATTTCGTTTGGCCGGCAGCTGCACGAGGACGTGCCGCAAGACGTTATTGAGATCGCATGGAAGATAGCCAGCTTGCCAGAGCGCGTTAGGAAAGACCTTGCAAGAACCGTCGACCTTTTGCTGCAGGCCTCGAACTATGAGGCTTTCTTAGAAAACGCCGAAAAGGCCAAGCCTTTGTAGGCCAATTCCTACACACATTTAGTACCTATCCGACTTGTTTTTGCGGTGCGTTCACGGCGAGCATTGAAAAAAAACAAGGGATTTGTGCTGTGATGCCTCCGAAGTCATTGACGCCTAACGCGTCCAGTGTTACCCCCCCCCCCCCCACATTCCACCCCACAAAATTTTCCCCCCTCCTTTTCCCCCACCGCCCCGCTTTGCCGCACCTCTCTCCC
>Ga0164293_10000396_pt1 | contig 33858 bp, 32 predicted proteins | sample GEODES118metaG_FD_111487 | JGI IMG/M metagenome (GOLD analysis project Ga0164293, IMG submission 111487) | Eutrophic lake water microbial communities from Lake Mendota, Wisconsin, USA - GEODES118 metaG | ecosystem: Environmental > Aquatic > Freshwater > Lake | place: USA: Lake Mendota...
CGAGAGGTCGTTCTTGTCCTTGGCCGGGTGCCAGGTGGCCATCATGAGCATGTGGTAGGCATCGAGCTCCTTCCACCCCTCCGCCTTGGCCTCCTTGCCGTGCTGCATCTGCTTCATGTGCTCAGCGTGCATGGCGGCGTGGTCGTCTTTCTTGGCAGGCGGCTGGGTGGCCTGGGCACCGGCGGGGGCAGCAAAGAGGGCGGCGGCGGTAGCGGCAAAAATGACGCGATTCAGCATGTCGGAATGTCGGGTGAGGGGTGGTGAAGACCGGAAGTTATACCGGCCAGGGTGGGGGATGGATCCCGATGGTCGGGTTACGGTCGCCGCCGCCCGACGGACTCGGGTGGGCGACTGACAGCTCACCCGTTCAGGGTGGAGGGTCGTGGGTTCATCGTTGTGGGTTGGTGCATGCCTCATCGATGAGAGATGAGCGCCCCGCACCCACCCATAACCCTCAACGCACGACCCTCCACACTGAACGGGCATGCTGTCAGTCGACCTCCGGGAGCCGCCGTTGGGACGCCGTCAGCGAAAAGTGCCCGCCGCCGTCTGGCGCCCATCCCGTCCAGCCACCAACGTCTCCCCCTCTCCTCTCGTACCATTACGGTGCCCCGCCGCCCCAAAACCGGCCGGGGCCGCTGTCCCTTCCCTCCACCCGTCCCCGCATGCCTCCGATGCCTTCGTTGCATCAGCTGCGTCGCATGAGCCGGTGGTCGGCCGCCGTTCTTCTGGCAGCCGCACCGCTTTCGCTCGAAGCCCAGCAGCGCACCACCCCGAAACAGTTCTTCGGTCACGAGATCGGCGCCGACTACGAGCTGCCGAACTACACGAAGCTCCACCAGTGGTTCATCACCGTCGCGAAGGAGAGCGACCGGGTCGAGCTCGACACGATCGGCCTCACCGAAGAAGGCCGGCCGCAGATCATGGCCATCGTGACGAGCCCCGAGAATCACAAGAAGCTCGCGCGCTACAAGGAGATCGCCACCAAGCTCGCCAAGGCCGACGGCGTGGATTCCGCCGCCGCGGCCGCCATGGCCAAGGAAGGCAAGGTGGTCTTCTGGATCGACGGCGGCCTGCACGCGACCGAAGTGCTCGGCGCGCAGCAGCTCATGGAGACGCTCTGGCAGCTCTCCAGCCGCACCGACGACGAAACGCTCCGCATCCTGAACGACGTGGTCATTCTCATGACCCACGCCAATCCGGATGGCATGGAGCTGGTGACCAACTGGTACATGAAGGAGAGCGACAAGCTCAAGCGCACTACGGCCACCATCCCGCGCCTCTACGAGAAGTACGCCGGCCACGACAACAACCGCGACTCGTACATGAACGCGCTCGCCGAGACGCGGAACATGTCGCAGCAGCTGTTCGTGGAGTGGCACCCGCAGATCATGTACAACCATCACCAGACCGGCCCCACGGGCACGGTGATGGCCGCGCCGCCGTATCGGGATCCGGCCAACTACTGGTTCCACCCGGCGATGATCACGGGGCTCGATCTCGTGGGCGCTGCGCTCAACCACCGCTTCGTACTCGAGCACAAGCCGGGGCTCACCTTCCGCGCCGGCTCGAACTACAGCACCTGGTGGAACGGTGGCCTCCGCACGACGGGCTACTACCACAACCAGATCGGTATCCTCACGGAAACGATCGGTAACCCCACGCCGATGCGCATCGCGCTCGTGCCCGAGCGTCAGGTGCGCTCGGCCGGCCTGCCCATGCCCATCGAGCCGCAGGCGTGGCACTTCCGTCAGTCCATCGACTACTCGGTGAGCGCGAACTACGCGTTCCTCGACATGGCGTCGCGCTATCGTGAGACGTTCCTGTTCAATCGCTGGGTGATGGGGCAGGACCAGATCAAGGCGGGCCAGAAGGACAACTGGACGATCTCACCCAAGCGGGTGGCGGCGATGGCCGAGCAGATCCAGAAGGATCGCGCCGGTGCGTCGGCCGAAAACCGTGCGGGCGGCCCGCGTGGCAGCGGGATGGCGGCCAACGCCATGAACGCCGTTGCGAACGATCGCTACATGGCGCTGCTCAAGAAGCCGGAGAACCGCGACCCGCGCGCCTACGTCCTCAGCGCCGGGCAGAAGGACTTCCCGACGGCGACGAAGTTCGTGCGTGCGCTGCAGTACTCGGGCATCGACGTGCACAAGGCCACCGCGGCGTTCAGCGCGAACGGCAAGCAGTTCCCCGCCGGCTCGTGGGTCATCAAGACCGACCAGGCGTTCCGCTCGCACGTGCTCGACATGTTCGAGCCGCAGGATCACCCGAACGACTTCCGCTATCCGGGTGGCCCGCCGATCCCGCCGTACGACAACGCCGGCTGGACGCTCGCCTACCAGATGGGCATCGAGTTCGAGCGCGTGCTCGATGGCGGCCTCGCGGGTTCGTTCGAGAAGGTCAACGGCATCACGCCGATGCCCATGGGCACGATCGCCAAGGGTAAGGCCGGCTACTTCATTCACGCCGGCGTGAACGACGGCAGCACGGTCGCCAATCGTCTTGCGAAGGCGGGCGTGAAGGCGTCGCGCATTCCCACCGAGTTCAAGGACGGCAGCGCCACGTGGCCCGCCGGCTCGTGGTTCATTCCTGCCAGTGGCTCCGCCGACAAGGTGGTGGCGCAGGCGGCCAAGGACCTCGGCGTGAACTTCGCCGCAGCCAACGCCAAGCCGAGTGGCGCGCAGAACGTGCAGCCGCTGCGTATCGCGCTCGTCGACCGCTACGGCGGCAACATGCCCACCGGCTGGACTCGTCTCATTCTCGAGAAGTTCGAATACGGCTACGCCACGGTGTATCCGCAGGAGATCGACGCGGGCAACCTCAAGGCCAAGTACGACGTGGTGGTGCTGACCGACGGCATGTTCAGCGAAGCCGGTGCGGGTCGCGGCTTCGGTGGCTCGCCGGACACGACGCTCATCCCCGCCGAATACCGCAAGGAACTCGGCCGTCTCTCCGACAAGTCGGTGGCGTCGCTCAAGGCGTTCGTGGAAGCCGGCGGCCGCGTGGTGGCGGTGGGCTCGTCGATCGGTATCGGCAAGGCGATGGGGCTCCCCATCGAGAACTACATGGCCGACGCCAACGGCCGCGCGTATCCGGGCGAGAAGTACTACATCCCGGGTTCGGTGCTCGAAGTGAAGCTCGACACCAGCGTGACGATCGCCGCCGGCATGGCGCCGCGTCCGGCGGTGATGTTCGACAACAGCCCGGTGATGAAGCTCGGCTCCGACGCGGCGAGCAAGGGCGTGAAGGCGCTCGCGACCTTCGACACCGCCACCCCGCTGCTCTCCGGCTGGGCATGGGGCCAGGAGCTGCTGAAGGACGGCGTGGCCATGGCCGAAGCGACCATCGGCAAGGGTACCGTGTGGATGTTCGGGCCGGAGATTCTCTTCCGCTCGCAGGCGCACGGCACGTACAAGCTGTTCCTCAACGCCCTCGAAGGCGGCTTGAAGCGACCGGCGAAGTCGGTGCAGTAACGGCTTCGAGTTGCGTGGGCGCGGAAACGCGCTGACACGGAGCTCACCGAGATGAGTGAGGCCATGGAGAACAGCGCGATGCTGATTTCCATGGCCTCACTGTTTCATGTGGCTTTTGCTGTTCTTTGTGCCCTCACCACGCTCGGTGAACTCCGTGTGGACGCGTTCTTTCAAGGAGTCAGCGTCGTTGAAACGCGCTGACACGGAGCGCACCGAGATAGGTGAGGCCATGGAGAACAGCACAATGCTGGTTTCCATGGCCTCACTGTTTCATGTGGCTTTTGCTGTTCTTTGTGCCCTCACCATCCTCGGTGAGCTCCGTGCTCACGCGTCTCCCACACCCGCCTAGCGGCGGCGATACACGATGCGCCCGCCCACCATCGTCAGCATCACCTTGGCCTTGTCGATCGAATCGGCGGGCATCGTCGTGATGTCACGATCGATGAGCACGAGATCGGCGTACTTCCCCTTCGTGATCGTCCCAAGCTTGTCGTCCATGAAGCCCGCGTAAGCAGAGCCGATCGTGTAGGCGCGCAGCGCGTCCTCCACCGTGATCTTCTCCTGGGGCTGCCATCCCTTGGGCTGCTTGCCGTCGATGGTCTGTCGCGTGACGGCGGCCTTGATACCCTCGAGCGGCGTGGGCGGTGCGACGAACCAGTCGCTGCCGAAGGCGAGTCGCGCGCCGGCATCGCGCAACGACTTGAACGCGTACGTACCCTTGCTGCGTTCGGGGCCGATGACGTTCTCTGCCCAGCGGCCGTCGTCGGCTTCGTGATACGGCTGCATACTCGCGATCACGCCGAGCTGTGCGAAGCGCGGCAGGTCCTCCGGCGCGATGTGCTGCGCGTGTTCGACACGAAAACGCCGGTCGCGCGCGCCATTCTCCTGCGCCACGCGGGCGAAGATGTCGAGCTGGGTGCGAATGGCGCGATCACCGATGGCGTGCACCGCCACCTGCAACCCGGCGGCATCGGCGGCCTTGGTCCATGCGTACAGGCTCTCTGGCGGCGTCACGAAGAAACCGCTGTCGTTGGGCGCATCGGTGAAGCCCTTCAGCATGGCGGCGGTGTGCGAGCCCAGCGAGCCGTCCACGAAACCTTTGAGCATACCGAGCCGCAGCATGTCGTCGCCGGTGCCCGACGCCGCGATCGTATCGCGCAGCCGGGCCCACTCCGCAAGCGGAACGGCCACGCGAATGCGCGTGCGCAGCTTGCCGGCGGCCTGCGCGCGCCGGAACGCCACGAGTTCGTCCCACGCGCCAGAGGTGCCGGCCGGCCCCACATGATGCACCGTGGTGACGCCCTGCATGGCCACGTACGTCATGGCGGTATCGAGCGCACGCGCCCATTCGGCCGCCGAGGGGACCGTGACGCCCTTCTCCACGAGCGCCGACGCGTTGTCCTTGAACACGCCGGTGGGGCGCCCCTTCTTGTCGCGCACGATGGTGCCGCCGGGTACGTCCTTCACATCGTCGGTGATGCCAGCCGCCTTCATGGCGGCCGTGTTGGCGAGCACCATGTGCCCGTCGAGGCGGTTCACGATCACCGGATGATCGGGAGTGACGGAATCGATCCAGTCGCGCGTGGGGAGTGCGCCGCCCCACAGCGTGTGATCCCAATCACCCCGCAGAATCCACGAACCCTTCGGCTGCTTCTTCGCCTGCTCGGCGATGCGCCGAATGAACAGTGCCGGGGTATTGGCATCACGCAGCTGCACCGCGGCGAGCCCGAAGCCCCCACCGAGGAAGTGCACATGGCTGTCGACGAATCCCGGGGTGAGCAACCCGCCGGCGGCATCGATGACTTCGGCAGTGCCGGCACGCGCGCGGATGTCGGCGCTGGTGCCCACCGCCACGATCTTGTCCTCGTTCAGGGCCACGGCCTCGGCCCAGGGCGCGGCGGAGTCACCGGTCCACACCCGCGCGTTGACGATGGCGAGGGTGGGGGTGTCCCCCTGGGCAGATGGCGACGGCGCGTCGCCACGGCAGGCCGCAGCGAGACCGAGAGCGAACGCCGTCAGGAGCGGCGCGGTACGGGCGATGACTCGCGGGGAATGCGTCATGAGGGCAGGCGTCGGGAGAGGAGACAGGGTCTGCTATATTGCGGCATGGCACTCACTCTGCGCGAGGTCGGCACCCGCGCCACCAAGCTGGCCGGCATGATGGTCCCCATCGGACTGGGGCTGGGCGCGAGCAAACTCGCGTCGCCCTACATGCCGGCCTTCACCGATTGGGTGAACTCGCTCGGCGTGTGGGCGCCCGCGGCGTTCGTGGCGGGATACATCCTTGCCACGGTGTGCATGATGCCGGCGTTTCTGCTCACCATCGCCGGCGGCGCCGTCTTCGGCCTGGCAAAGGGCGCGGTGCTGGTGTTCGTGGCCTCCACGATCGGCGCGGCGATCGCGTTCACCCTGGGGCGCACGGTACTGCGTGGCTGGGTCTCAGCGCAGATCGCGAAGAATCAGACGCTACAGATCGTCGACCGGGTAGTGGGGCAGCAAGGGCTCAAACTGATGTTTCTGTTGCGCCTCTCCGGCATCGCGCCGTTCGTGCTCACGAATTACGCCATGGGCGTTACGAGCGTCACGCTGGGGCAGTTTCTGTTTGCGATGCTGGGGATGATTCCCACGATCGCCACGTACGCCGCGGTGGGACAGGCGGGCGCGCAAACGCCAGGTGCTGGGAGTATCCCGTCGTGGATGCTGTGGATGGGCGTCACGGCGGCGATCGTGCTGGCGGTGATGGTGACGCGCATTGTGCAGAAGGCCCTGCGGGAGGCGCAGGTGAGAGAAGACATGACGGCGGTGGGCGGGTAACGACGCGCACGACGCGTGCAACCACGTGGTGGCTCGCGACTGACGGCTGACCCGTTCAGGGTTGAGGGTCGTGCGTTGAGGGTTGTGGGTGGGTGCGAGGGCTTGGCGGCATAGCGGATCGATTGACGGCCGCCTCAACTCGAGCGCGCAGATTGAGCAGCATGGGGCGGAGTCGCTCGATCCGACCGAGAAGATCGCGTGCGTCCTCGGCGTGCATCAGCCGGGTGTCCCGCAGCAGCAAAATGTGATTATGGGACTCGGCCAGTGAAGCGAGGGCAATGCCGAGGAAATGGGCGAACTGCGCGCTCGTCGTACGCTGTGAGCCTTCGGCGATATTTGCGCCAATTGACGCGGTTGCCCGCCGCAGTTGCGACACCAGCTCCGCATTGCCACGCGGGATGCGCGATGTGTGGCTGATGGTGACGACGGCCAGATCGTGCGCGAGTCGCCATACAAGGAGCTTCCGAAAGTCTTGCATGCTCCACGATGCGTCGAAGCGTCACGCGTGGTGCCATCGAAATCCGTATGGTTGTGTCTTTCTGACGCCACACCCACCCAAAACCCTTTACCCACAACCCTCCACCCTGAACGGGCGTGCGGTCAGTCGCACACGCCCGCCCCCACCCACGCCCGCCCCCACACACGCACCGTGTGCGACTGACGGCTGCCCCGTTCAGGGTTCAACGTCGTGGGTTGAGGGTTCTGGGTGGGTGTTACACCCACACACGACCCGCAACACACGACCCTCGACCCTGAACGGGGCAGCTGTCAGTCGCCCGCGGTGCCTTGCGGCAGCGCCTTCGCCCACCGCGCCGTAGAATCCGGTGTCTCCCTTACCGGCCCTCCCATGCGCAAAGCCCTCGCTCTCTCCCTCGCTGTCGTCGCCTGCGCACAGCCCGCGACGTCCCCTCGCCCCTCCTCCGCGCCCCGCGTGGGCCCGGAGAAAGGCTCGGTCCTTGTCGTCGGCGGCGGCCAGCAGGGGCCGGAGATCTTCGCGAAGTTCATCGAACTCGCGGGCGGTCCGGATGCGCTCATCGTGGAAGTCCCCACGGCGGGTGGCGACAGCATCGACCTCGCCACCGTGGGGCGCGGGCTGCGCGCGGCGGGGGCGAAGAACGTCGTGGTGTACCACACCACCAGCAAGGCGATCGCCGATGCCGATACGTTCGTGGCGAAGATCGCTAACGCCCGCGGTGTGTGGTTCGGCGGCGGGCGGCATTACCGGCTCGTGAACTCGTATGCGGGGACCAAGAGCCAGCGGGCGTTCGAGGCCGTGCTCGCGCGCGGTGGTGTGGTGGGCGGGTCATCGGCCGGGGCGAGTATTCTCGCGAGTTATCTCATTCGCGGGGCCCCGTCGAACGACAACCGCATGATGAATCACCCGCAGTACCTCACGGGCTTCGGGTATCTGCGCAACACCGCCATCGACCAGCATGTGGTGGCGCGCGAGCGCCTGCCCGATCTGTACGACTCGCTCACGATCCGTCGGCGCGATCTCCTGGCCATTTCCGAAGACGAAGGGACGGCGTGGGTGGTGCGCGGTGACACGGCCGAACTGATCGGCCGCGGCAAGGGGTTCGTATACAACGCGCGCGAACTCACCGATGCGGGGCGGCCGTTCGTCACGCTGCTCCCCGGCGACCGCTTCGACCTCGGCGCGCGTCGCGTGCTCTCGCGCGCCGCGTCGGCGTCTCGACTCGACGCCGCGTTCCTCGATGAACTCTTCGGCGCCTACGCGAACGGCACGCGGGGGCCGCTGTCGGTCATGGTCGCCCGCAATGGCCGCGTGCTGCTCAACCGCGCGTACGGCATTCCCGTGCAGCCGCGCTTCACGCCGGAAACGGCCGTCCCGCTCTTCGCGCTCGGCAAGCTGGGGGGCGTGCTGAGCGCGTCGTTCGCCCCCGACAGCACCGGGCGGCTCACCACGGCCTCGGTGCGCCGCGCGCAGGGGATCGGCGGCATGCAGCGGGCGCGCTACGACACCGTGAGTGGGCAGTGGACCGCCAACGTCGACGATCTGTATCGCTTCGAACTTGGCCGGTTCCCCGTGCGCCCGGGCGCCCGCGATACGGTGGCACCGCCGGCCGTGTTTACGGTGGACACCTCGCTTGGTCGGGTGCGGCACGCGGTGTACGGGACTGATGACGGGATGCGGTCGGCGTGGGTGCGTTTTCCGTCGGAGCGCGTGGTGATTCTGCTCCTCTCCAACGACGCGACGGCTGACGCAGAGGCGCTCACGCAGCGACTGAGCGAGCGGCTGCTGATGTCGCGCCCCTGATGCACGGCCGAGAGACCAACGATGCATCGCGCCCCCGACGTCAACGGACGTGGGGGGCGTCGTGCTTCACGCCGAGCGTAATGCCACCGGCTCCATCTTTGGCGCCAGCAGATGGATGATGAGCAACGCCGTGACATACGCTGAACCACAAATCAGAAATACCGGCACGTAGTTGCTGCCCGTCGCCTCGAGGATGCGCCCCGTGAGGCGCTGGAACAGCACGCCCCCAGCGGCGCCGGCGAAGCCCCCGAGTCCCACCACCGAGCCGATGGCGTGCCGCGGGAACATGTCGCTGGCCGTCGTGAAGAGATTGGCCGACCACCACTGATGCGCGGCCGCCGCGACACTCACGAGCGACACGGCCACCCAGAGCGTGGGCGCGAGCGGCGCCGCGGCCGTGGGCACGATGAGCAGCGCAGCGATGAGTAGCGCGCTCTTGCGTGCCTTCGCCACGGGCCAGCCACGCTTGATGAGGAAACCCGACAACCAACCACCGCCCACCGATCCCACGTCAGCAACGAGATAGATCACGATGATCGGCAACGCGAGTTTTCCCAGCTTGATCCCGTAACGCGCGTCGAGGAACTTGGGCAACCAGAAGAGATAGAACCACCATACACCGTCGGTCATGAACTTCCCCACGAGGAAGGTCCACGTCTGCCGATAGCGCAGCAGTTCGAGCCAACCGACCCGCTTCGAAGGCTCCGCTTCGGTTTCCTGTCCGTCACGGATGTACGCCAGCTCCTTGGCCGACACGTGCGGATGCTCGTGGGGGCGCCGATACATCGGCCACCAGAAGAGCAGCCACACGAAACCGAACGATCCGGTGATTACGAACGCTTCACGCCATCCCCACGTGAGCGTGATCCACGGTACGAGAATCGCCGTGATGATCGCTGCGACGTTCGAGCCGGAATTGAAGATGCCGGTACTGAAGGCACGTTCGTGTCGCGGAAACCACTCGGCCGTCGCCTTGATGGCCGCCGGAAAGTTGCCGGCCTCGCCAAGTCCAAGCACGAAACGCGCAAGCGCGAAGCCGAATACGCTCTGCACCATACCGTGTGCGGCGGCCGCGATACTCCACACGACCACGGCTGCGGCAAAGCCCAGCCGCACGCCAACGCGGTCGATGAATCGCCCGACAAAGAGAAAGCCGATTGCGTATGCCGCCGTCCAGTATGACGTGATGTCGGCGTACTGCGTTTCACTCCATCCGAACTCGGCCTGCAGGGTCGGACCGAGAATGCCCGTGATCTGCCGATCGATGTAATTGATGGTGGTGGCGAAGAACAGCAGTGCGCACATGGTCCAACGATAGCGCCCGATCTTTTCCATCGAACTCACCGGAAGGAAGAGAGGAACTGCGTGATATCGCGATGCGTAACGCGGTTCACGTCACCGGGTATGGTGAGCTTGAGCGCGCTGGCGGCGGTGGCGAAGTGCAGGGCCTCCTCGGCCATGGCTCCCTGCTGGAACTGGTGGAGCAAGGCCGCGACGAAGCTGTCCCCGCCCCCCACGCGATCCACCACGCCCATGCGATAACGGTGTGCACTCCACATGCGATCCGCGAGCGCATCGAGTAGGTGCGCCTGCCACGCATGTTCACTCGCGCTGAGAATCTCGCGCTGAGTGACCGCGACGCGCGCGCACCCGAACTGTTCGTGTACGGCACGCGCCGTAACCTCCACCGCATCGCGCGGCTCGGGCCAGTCACCTGCCGTGGCGATGCCCAGCATCACCTCGATGGCGCCCGGATTGGCGACCAGCAACGCGGCGCGTGCCGCGAGCGGCTGCATGAGCGGACGTGGATCACGGCCCGCCCAGAGTGCCGGGCGATGGTTCAGATCGAGACTCACCGGGACACCGAGCGCATGGGCCGCGTCGACGGCGTGGCGAACACCCCGATACGCGCCGTCGCCGAGTGCCGCCGATACTCCGGATACGTGGAGCCAGGCGGCACCGGTGAGAATGCTCATCCAATCGAACTCGTCGCCGCGTTGGCTGGCGAACGCCGACCCCGCGCGATCGTAGGTCACCGCCAACGGCCGCTGACCGGCACCGGGATCGAGAAAGTAGAGACCCTGACGTCCGAGGCCGCGTTGCGCATGTGACATATCCACGCCGTCGCCCTGCAAAGCACGAACGCTCGCTTCTCCCAGGGTGTTATCGGGATAGAGCGTCACGTGCGCGGAGCGTCCGCCCAGCCACGCCAGGCCGGCGGCGACATTCGCCTCGGCGCCACCCCACTGCGTGCGCAACTGCGGCGACTGAAAGAACCGTTCGGCCGAAGGCGGAGAGAGTCGTAACAGGACTTCGCCGAAGGTGATGATGGGCGCGCCGCTCACGGGCTGACTCATGGACGCACTCCGATACGGGCGCGCGCCTGAGCCACCTGCACCATCACGGTCTGTGCGCGGGACGTGAGCGTACTCCAGTCACGATTCGCAACGGTCTTCGTATCGACAAGTGCGCTACCAAGGCCGACGGCGACGGCGCCCGCCGCAAGCCAGGTGGCCACGTTGTCGGGAGTGACACCGCCGGTCGGCATGAGTTCGAGAAAGGGCATGGGGGCGAGCACGCCCTTGATGAACGCCGGACCGAGGGTGTCGGCCGGAAAGACCTTTACGAGATCCGCGCCCGCCGTGTGGGCGTGCATGATCTCTGTCGGCGTGTAGGCGCCAGGGAGAGCGGCGACATTGTGCGCGTGCGCCACGTCCAGCACGGCGGCATTGTACACAGGGCTCACCACGTAGCGGGCGCCCGCTTCGATCGCCTGCGTGGCCTGCTCGGACGTGAGCACGGAACCGGCCCCGACGAGCAACGCGTCGTTGCGACGCAGGAGCCCGATAAGTTCCAGGGCCCCGGGCGTGGTAAGGGTGACCTCGATGGCGGTGATGCCACCCGCATGGAGCGCGGCAATGGCATCCAGCGCCTGCGCCACCGAAGGCAGCCGCACCACGGCCACGGCCGCGCGTTCAATGAGCGCATCGACCACCGCACGACGCGGCGATGCGCCAGTCGCCGCGTGCGTCCCTGTACGGACGTCCGTCATGATACCCCTCCTGTAGTCGAGGCCCGATCGAAGCGATATGTGCGCCGAGCAAGGTCGTAGGCAAGCGCACGCGCCATGCGGCGTGCGTCGTCGAGATCGATCTGGTGACGAGCGACCAGTCCCGCGAGATAGTTCGCATCCATGCGCCGTGCGAGGTCGTGCCGCGCGGGAATGGAGCAGAAGGCACGCGTGTCGTCGATGAAGCCCGTCGTGTTCCAGATGCCCGCGGTTTCGGTGACCTGCGTCCGGAAGCGCTTCATGCCCTCGAGACTATCATGGAACCACCAGGGCGGACCAAGCCGAAGCGCGGGATAGTGGCCGGCTAGCGGAGCCAGTTCGCGCGCGTAGGTGCTCTCGTCGAGCGTGAACAGCACCAGCGTGAACGCGGGGTGCGCGCCGTACGTGTTGAGAAGCGCCTGCAGGTTCCGGGTGTACTCGGTGGCCACAGGAATGTCGGCGCCCTTGTCGGGCCCGAAGCGTTCCAAGACGCGCGGGTGATGATCGCGCAGGGCGCCCGGATGCAGCTGCATGACGAGGCCATCTTCCGTGCTGAGACGCGCCATTTCCATGAGCATGTGCGCCTCGAAACGTTTCTGATCGGGGTCGCTGGCCGTTCCGTCGAGCGCGCGCGCGAACAGCTGTTCCGCCTCGTCCACGCTGGCATGCCGGGTGAGCGGTTCCACCACCGCATGATCGGTGGCGGTGGCGCCAAGCGAGGCGAAGAAGCGCCGACGGCCGGCGAGTACCTCCAGGAAGTCGGCGAACGAGCCGATGCGGGAACCGGTCACCGCCTCCAACTGGGTTAGCGCCTGGCGCCAGTCCGGTTGCCCGATGCGGAACACAGAATCCGGGCGGAACGTGGGGACCACACGCCCGCCCCATCCGTCGGCGCGCAACGTGGCGTGATGCTCGAGCGTGTCACTCGCGGCATCGGTCGTGGCGAGCACCTCGATGTTGAAGCGCTCGAACAGCGCCCGCGGTCGGTACTCGGGTGACGCGAGTCGCTCCGCGATCTGATCGTAAATGCGTTGCGCCGAATTGCCGGACAGCTTGACCCGCACGCCGAACAGTTCGTGCAGTTCATGGTCGAGCCAGATTCCCGTGGGCGTGCCGCGGAAGAGGTAATAGTGGTCGGCGAAGCGCTGCCAGGCGGCCCGCGGATCGGTCTCGGTCGGGGTGCCATCGCGCGTGGGCACGCCGAGCGACTCCATGCTCACCCCCTGCGAGTACAGCAGGCGGAAGATGTAGTGATCGGGGGTAAGCAGCAGTGCCGTCGGCTCTGGGAATGGCGCGTTCGAAGCGAGCATCTCGGGATCCACGTGCCCGTGCGGCGAGATGATCGGCAGCGGGCTCGTCTCCTCGAACAATGCGGCCGCCACTCGGCGCACGGACGGCTCGACATCGAAGAACCGGTCCGGATGCAGCACGAGCGGCTCGACGCCGGGCGATGCATGGACGGCGGGTGCGGACGTGCTCCCGGCAGAATCGGAGTGGCTCACGGGCAGGATCGAGCGGGTGGGCTTAATTTGTTCGTACTCCGAACAAAATCAAACCGGACGCTACGGTACCGCCAGACGAAAAGCAATACACGGCGGCGCCACTGCTCATCCCGGCGCATCCTTCGAGATTCCGCACATGCGAAAGATCGATACCCGTCAGTTCGTGCGGGCGACCCGCTCCACCTCGCGGGACATCAACCGCCAGATCGTGCTCAATCTGGTTCGCGAGCACCAACCGGTCTCGCGGGCGGATCTGGCGCGCCGTATGCAGATCGGCCGTGGGATGGTGACGGCTCTGGTGGACGAGCTCCTTGCCGAAGCCGCGATCTTCGAAGGCGACGCGGCAGAGGCGCCGCGCGGGCGCCGCCCGAAGATGCTGTATGTGCGCACGCGTGATCGGTTCGTGATCGGCGTGGATGTGCGGTTCAGTCGCACGTTCCTCATGCTGTCCGATTTCAGCGGTGTGCCCCTGTTTCGCCTGTCGTACGACACGGTCACCGACCCCACGACCTTCGTGGTGGGGCTCGCAGAGCATGTGCGCGCTCTGCTGGCGCAGGTCCCCGATACGGTCCGCTGTGAGGGGATCGGGCTCGTCGTACCCGGCATGATCGATCAGGAGACGGGCCGCGTCCTCTTCGCGCCGCAACTTGGATGGCGGGACGTGGCGCTGCGTGAGCCGCTCGCCCTTGCGACGGGGCTGCCCGTGTCGATCGAGAACGCGTCCATCGCGTGCGCGCTCGCGACGATGTGGCTGGGCACACGCGGCCATGAGTCCCCGGCCGACTTCGTCTACGTGACCGTCTCCGATGGCGTGGGCGCTGGCATCGTCGTGAATGGAGAAGTCGTCCGGGGAGCGAGCCACTCGGCCGGTGAGTTCGGCCACATTCCGCTCTCCCTCGAGGGCCCTCGCTGTCTGTGCGGGTCGCAGGGCTGCCTCGAGGCCTATACCTCCAACCTCGCGACGATTTCGCGCTATCTGGGTCGGCCGCTCAGCGCCGACGGCACCCGGCAGGACCTGCGCGACAGCGGACTCACGATCGAGGAGCTCGTGGCACGCGCGCACGTCGGCGACCGGCAGGCCCGCGCCTCCCTCGAAGAGACCGCGCGCTATCTGGGTGCCGGATTGGCGGCGGTGGTGAATGCCCTGAACCCCGCGCAGATCGTGCTCGGCGGGGAGATCGTGGCCGCGTGGAGCGACATCGAGCCGGTGCTGCGCGCCGCGTTTACGACACGGGTGCTCACCGCACAAAGTGCCTCCACCATCATCGTACCCGACCTGACCGCCGCACCGCGCCTCCGGGGCGCCGCCGCCCTCGTGGCCGCGCCCATTTACGCCGCACCACGTCTCGCGTAGCGACATCATCACGGCCAGACGCTGGCGTAATCCTCTGCAGCGGGAATCTTTGTGCGCATCATGCGATCCTACGCTCCTGCTGCCGGAACGGCGTTACTTGCCGCGCTCTGTACGGTCAGTTTCCCCCTCGTCGCCCAGTCGACCACCCCGTCCATGTTCACCGTGCCGGCGTGGGCCTTCCCCCTCGTGAATCCGTCCGGCCCCGTGCCGCCGCCGGACAGCGTGGAGCTGGTGCGCATCCCCAACTCCACGCGTGCCTTCACGCGCAAGCAGGTGGGGAACGGGTTCGACAGCGTCGACTGGTTTCCGGAGCAGCACCCTCGCATGCCGGCGCCGGTGCAGTACGGCGTGCGCCCCGACGGCCGCGCGTGTGCGCTGTGCCATCTCCCCGATGGGCAGGGGCGCCCCGAGAACGGCACCCTCGCAGGCCTTCCGGTGGAGTACATCGTCCGCCAGATGCGTGCGTTCCGCGACGAGACCCGCGTGAGCGCCGCCCCAGGCAGCCCCACGGGGTCCATGCATCGGGTGGCCAAGGGCTTCACGAACGACGACGACATCCGTCTTGCTGCGCAGTACTACAGTCGTCTGCGGCTCACGCGGCGCAACGTGATCCGCGAAGTGCGCGACGTGCCGAAGACCACCATTGCCGGTATGCTGTACGCGTACAACGGTGACGGCACCGAGCCCATCGCGGGTCGCCTCATCGAGGTGCCGGAAACGCTGGAGCGCCACGAGCTCAAGGATCCGTGGGTGCCGTACATCACGTATGTCCCCGTAGGCAGCGTGGCGCGCGGACGTACGCTCGCGACGCGCGGCCCGGCCGGTGCGGCTACTGCCTGCGCCACCTGTCATGGCCCCACACTGCTCGGCGTGGGCGAGGTACCGGCAATCGCCGGCCGGTCGCCCACCAACATGCTGCGGCAGCTCATCAACTTCCGTACGCGCGCGCGGCACGACAGCACGGCCGCTCCCATGTACGCCGTCTCTGATATCCTCTCGCTCAACGACATGGTCGCGCTGGCCGCGTACATCGGCAGCCTCCCACCGTCGGCTCCTTCGCGCCGAGCGGCGCGCCGGTAACTCTCAGTAATCCTCAGTAACCCCCAGCATCTCTCGCCATGCCCTTTCATCGTTGCTGGATCCTGGCCGGCTTGTCGATGGTCGCGACCGAGCTTTCGGCGCAGCGCGCCACCACGACCACCAAGCCGTTCACCGTGGTGGAGACGAGCATTGCCGACCTGCAGGCCGCCCTCGCTGCGAAGCGCGTGACGTCGCGGCAGCTCGTCGAACAGTATCTCGTGCGCATCGCCACCTACGACCAGAAGCTGCGCGCCAGCATCACGGTGAATCCACGCGCCCTCGCTGAAGCCGACGCGCTCGATCGTGAACGCGCGGCTGGTAGGGTGCGCGGGCCGTTGCACGGCATTCCAGTGGCGCTCAAGGACAACATCCTCACGAAGGACCTGCGTACCACCGGCGGGGCGTTGGCGTTCAACGATCTCGTGCCGCCGTACGACGCCACGCTCACCACCAACCTGCGCAACGCGGGCGCCATCATCATTGCGAAGGCGCAGCTCACGGAGCTCGCCAACTGGGTGGCCAGCGGCATGCCGGGCAACTACAACGCGGTGAACGGGCAGGGGCTCAACCCGTGGGACCCGCGCTCCGACCCGCGCCCGGGCTTCGACGACGGACGCTCGGTCATGCAGACGGGGGGGTCGTCGAGCGGCATCGGCACCAACGTGTCGTTCTGGGCCGGCAACGTGGGCACGGAAACGTCGGGCTCCATTCTCTCGCCGGCGCACGCCAACATGCTGGTGGGCATCAAGCCCACGGTGGGGCGCATCAGCCGCTACGGCGTGATTCCCATCACGGCCGACCAGGATACCCCGGGCCCCATGACGCGCACCGTGTCGGATGCGGCGATCATGCTGGGCGCCATGGAAGGCGCCGCGCCTGATCCCAATGACGCCGCCACCAAGGTATGCACGCCGCCGGCCAATCGTGATTACACGAAGTTCCTCGACGCGGCCGCACTCAAGGGCGCGCGCATCGGCATCCCGCGCGCCTTCTTCTACGACAGCGTGGTGTCGGGTGGCAGCACGCGCCCGCGCGGCGGCCTTACGCCGACGCAGCGCACCATGATGAGCGAAGTGATCGAGGTGCTGCGCGCGCAGGGCGCGACCATCGTGGACCCGGTGGTGATTCCCAGCATCGTGGCGCCCAAGGCCGACGACAACCTCATCGACTGGAACCCGTGCAGTGGCCTCGACAACGCGCGCGGGCAGGATGCGAACTGCTCGATGGTGCTCAAGTACGGCATGAAGCGCGACTTCAACGCCTTCCTCGCCACACTCGGCGACAAGGCGCCGGTGCCGACCCTCACTGCGCTGCGTCAGTGGAACACCGCGCATCAGCGCGCTAGCGCCATCAAGTACGGCCAGGCGAATCTCGACATCTCCGACGAGATCGATGTGCGACTTGACCGTGAGAAGTACGAGGCCGATCGTCGCAAGGATCTGCGCCTCACGGCCACGCAGGGGCTCGACGTGGTGCTGAAGGAGCACAACCTCGACGCCCTGCTCTTCCCCGGTGCCAGCAGCGCCAACATCGCTGCGCGTCCGGGCTACCCGAGCATCACGGTGCCGTACGCCCTGCTGCCGGTGACGACGCCCTTCCCGGCCGGCTTCGATGCCAAGCCCGCGCCGTTCGGCGTGACGTTCACCGCCGGGGCGTGCGCCGAGCCCAAGCTCATCGCGATTTCGTACGCGTTCGAGCAGGCGACAAAGAAGCGGTTTGCACCACCGGGGTTCCCGTGAGACGCGTTGTATGTGCGGTAACGCTGAGTGCTCTTGCCGCATCCGCTGCGAATGCACAGGCGGTCCCGGCGCAAACCGAATCTGACGCGTACACCCGCTACGAACTGCTGGCGCCGGGCTCGGCCAAGTTCCGCATCATCTACGACGTGACCGCTACGACAGCGGGCGCGAAGTACTACTTCAACCCCATCCGCACGGGGAGCGTCGCCACCGACGAATACGTGTACGACCGGTCCACCGGCAAGCCACTCGTGTTCGACGTGGTGGGCGGCGCGGTGGCGCGCGCGGGCGGCGTGCGGGTGAGTGACACCACGCAGCAGTACATCCGCGTCACGCTCGCGCGCCCGGTGCCGGCCAACGGCGGCGAAGCGCGCGTGCTCATCGACAAGACGTACGAAGACGCGCGCAGCTACTTCCTGCGCGGCGACACTATCGTGTTCGACCGTCCGCTTGGCATCAAGCGCAACGCGGTGGTGCTGCCTCCGGGCTACGAACTGGTGTCGTGCAACTATCCGTCGCAGGTGCTGCAGGAGAAGGACGGCCGTCTGGCCATCAGCTTCTTCAACGTCACGCCGGCCGAGGCACCGCTGGTGCTGCGCGCGGTGCGGTCGCGGGCGGTTGGGGCGGCGGTAAGTGCGGTTGCCGCGCGGCTCGACGAGCGCGCGAAGCAGACGCGCGAGATCGTGTATTTCCTCCAGCAGCCGGAAACACACGCGTTCGACTTGTACCATGACTACACCGAGTCGCGTGTGGGCGTGGACCACTACATCAACGTGGTGCGGGCCGGCAGCACGGTGAGCAACCCCTACGCGCGCAATCTCGACACCGGGGATTCGCTGAAGCACGAGGTGCTCAAGGGCAGCGCCATCACGCGTGCGGGGCTCGACGTGCCGAACGTGACCGCCGAAACGGAGGCCGTGGTGTTCCGCTTCCCCGCGGTGAAGGCCGGTGAGTCGGTGCGCCTGCGTATGTCGGAGACGTACACCGACAGCGCGCGCTACACGGTGAAGAACGGCGAACTCATTTGGGACCGTGCGTTCGGCCGGCCGGCGAACGCCGTGGTACTGCCGGCAGGGTGGGTGCTGACCAACAGCAGCATTCCCGCCACCGTGAGCCGTTTGCCCGACGGGCGGGTGCGGCTCGACTTCAACAACCCGCGCCCGGACGAGGTGGCGGTACTGATTACGGCGCGGCGGCGCTAGGCGACAGCACGTTTCGAGCGGAGGGCGGGCAGTGTCATGAGCAGCACGAGCTCCGTGCCCGCCCACATGGCGTAGATCGGCGGCACGACCAGCGACTCCGCCAGCGCTTCACCGGCCATGACGCTCACATTGAACAACACGCACAGAGTGATGCTGGCCGCGACCAGCACGGCGGCGTGTGCCCCTGCGGAATGCCAGCCCAGCGCCAGCGCGGCAAGCGCGAGGACGAGGCAGGAGACGGCGAGCACCAGCTTCTTCTGGATCTCCACCCGATAGCCCACTTCCTGTACACGCAGATCACGGGCCTGTTGCGTGGAGCTGGACGGAATCACGCCGACGCGCAGCGACGCCGAAGCTTGCTGTAGCTCCATGATCGTCATCGAGCGGTCATTGCGCCGCGCCTGCCTTCCCATCTGCACCGACTGCAATTGGAGATTCGCGCGCGGAACAATCTCGGATGTGAGCAGCAGCATAAACGCCGCCATACCTGATGCGACCACCAGTACTGAACGGCGAAGGCCGCGCGGCATGACTCGTGAACCCGTCGCCCTTCGCAGCTGACGACTGGCCCAGGCGACCGCGAGAAACAGCGCGGCCGGAATGGTGAGGGCTGCCGTGAACGGTACCGCGAGCAGCAGCCGTTCGAGATGTGCAGACGGAGCGAACGAGTGCTGATCCGCATAGTTGGCGAGCATCATGGCTGTAAACGCCACGAACGCCACCGCAAACGGCAACACCAGCCGGCGCATCATGTCCGATGTACTCACGGGGCGCTGATGTGCGTCTGCGACGGCCGCAGAGTGCGTGCCCGCGGCAACGTGCCCCCACTCGTACGGCGCGCGACGCAGCACATCCATCATGGCCACGACCGTTGTCGCGATACGCGACGAGAATCCGTCTGCTGACGCGAGCTCGCGCTCGAACAGCGCCTGCATCGCCTCGCCATGCTTGTGGCGCAGATGGCTCGGCAGTAGGAAGAGCGCGAGACGATACGCGCGGCTCCAGGAGCGCCCTGCGGGAGCGGCGGGGCTCATGACGTCACCGTCCGCAGAGCGAGGCGTTGACGGGCCACACGCGCGAGGCCCTCGATGCGCTCCACCTCGGCCTTGAGCGCCGCACGCCCCGGCGGCGTGATGCGATAGAAGCGCTCGCGCCCGGAGATCACTTCTGGGCGCTCGTCGTCGCTCACCTCCTCGAGCCACCCCTTCCCCACCAGCTCTTCGAGGGAGCCGTAGAGGGTGGCCGGCCAGAGGCGCACCGCCCCGTCGCTAAGGGTGCGCACGTCATCCTGAATGGCAGTGCCGTACCGGGCACCGGACGACAGCGACAGCAGGATGTAGAACCAGTTGGGCTTCATGGCCGGGAGGCTGGAGGCATCAAACTACTATTGCATAGTATGATCTGATAGTTTGTACCGCAAGCGTGCTGATTGGTTCCCGCAACGCCACGTGGCAGCCCGTGCCGACGCGACTAGTCAGCCGTCCACGACTAGGCAGCCGCCGGCCGGAATGGCTTCAGACGGAGTTTGGAGCGCGTCCGGCGAATGGTCGCCTCGTCGTACGCGGCCTGCATGGCCAACAGCGTGGCCATGCGGAGCCCGAAGACCTGCTCGAATCGCAGCGCCATTTCTGCTGACAGATCGGCTCGTCCGTTGAGCAGCTTCGACAAGGTCGGTCGCGCCACCTCGAGCAGATCGGCCGTCTCGCTGACCGACAGACCATTGGCCGCGAGCACTTCGTCGCGCAAAAATGCGCCAGGGTGCGGTGGGGAATGCATCGCCATGGTAATGGTCCTCACCAAGCCACGGGACGTAGCTCAGTGATAGTCTTCGAGGTTGAGGTCACACAGCGGACCACGATGGCTGAACGAGTGAATCTCCCCACGAAGTGTATCGCGTAACGTTACAGGCATCAACCGGCCAGGTAGAAGGCCGGCACGCATGCGCCCGAAACGCCTGACCCGAAAACGCCTCGGCGCCCCCCGAAACGGAAGGCGCCGAGATGGTTCATGCCCAGCATGGGCGGCAGAACCGCGCGGGCGGTGTTCCGGTTACTTCTTCTCCATCGCGTCGCGCACGTCGAGCAGGATCTCGAAGTACAGCTGCTCGCGGCGGTACGAGAAGTCGAGCGCGGCCATCTGCGCCGGATCGCCCGTCTCCTTGGCACGATCGAAGGCCTCGCGGTACATCTCTTCCAGGTTGTTCAGGATGCGTTCACGGGAGCGCGACATACGGAAGGCCTCGAGGGCTTTGAGGGTCAGGCGGGGCGGGAGGTCGTCCACCGTCTCGACACTTTCTTCCGTATCGAAGAACTTCGTCAGGCGCTCGAGCACATAGCGCTTGCCGCGATCGGGAAGGTTCACTGGAGACGAGGAGTGACAGCATGGTGAAACGCTCGGCGCTCTTCGCCCGTGACGGGGGCCGCTGTGTGTACTGCGGCCTCGAGCACGAATACGAGGAGCTGAGCGTGGACCATGTCCAGCCGCGGATGCGCGGCGGGGACGGGTCTCCGGGCAACCTAGTAACCGCTTGCAGGGGCTGCAACGCTCGCAAAGGGGGACGGTCCCTGCCCCAGTTCCTGGCCGAGGACCCGGACGCCCGGCGGAACTTCTTTGCGCTGGCGCGGTATGTATGGCCACGACATCTGAAAGCGGTGGCCGAGGAGCTCGCGCGCCGGGGTGTGATGAGCGCTCCAACGGAGCTCGTGGAGGGGATCCGGGGGCTGCGCAGCTCCGAGGCCATCGCTATTTTTCTGCAGGAGCAGGACGGCAGTACCGACCAATCGAAGTTGGAAGGGGAGTAGCCACGCGGGGGCGCCCATTGGGGGCTTTCGTGCGGCCGGATCGTCAAGACTGTCGGGGACACCCGGCACGGTCCGGTCGGATGTGACACATCAGGCGAGACCTTCACACGCAATTCCATGACCGCCGGTGGGTGGCCGTGGGTTTTCGTGCGAGGGCTCGCCTTTTTCGTGCGGGTACCTGAAGCGGGAAATAACCAGCAACGACTATGAACAACATCAAGGTTTTCGTGCTCATGGCCGGCTTGACCGGCCTCGTGATGGCCATCGGCCAGCTCCTCGGCGGCGGCTCCGGCGCCGTCATGGGGCTGCTCATGGCCGCGGCGATGAACCTCTTCATGTACTGGGGCTCGAGCAGCATGGTGCTGCGCTCGTACGGCGCCCAGGTGGTGAACGCGCAGCAGGCGCCCGAGCTGTACGAGATGGTGGACCGTCTCCGTCAGCGCGCGGGGCTACCCATGCCCGTCGTGGCCATCGCGCCGCATGACCAGCCCAACGCGTTCGCGACGGGGCGCAACCCGGAGAACTCCGTGGTGTGCGTGACCGAGGGGCTCATGCGCATGATGAACCGCGAGGAGCTCGAGGGGGTCATCGCGCACGAGCTGGCGCACATCAAGAACCGTGACATGCTGCTGCAGACGATCGCGGCCACGATGGCGGGCGCCATCGGCAACATCGCGCAGTTCGCGATGTTCTTCGGCGGCGGGCGTGACGACGAGGACAACGCGAATCCGGTGCTGGCGATCCTCATCATGATCATCGGCCCGATCATCGCGATGGTGATCCAGTTCGCGATCAGCCGTCAGCGCGAGTTCAAGGCCGACGCGGTGGGCGCGGAGATCAGCGGCAAGCCGCTGGCGCTCGCGAGTGCGCTGGGGCGTCTCGAGATGGGCGCGCGTCGCATTCCCATGCAGGTGAGCCCCAACGCGGCCCCGCTGGCCATCGTGAACCCGCTCGCGGCGTTCAGCATGCGCGGAGTGAGCAAGTGGTTCAGCACGCACCCGCCGACGGAAGAGCGTATCGCGGCGCTGCGTCAGATCGCCGGCGCGTACTGAGACAGCTCAGGGGCTCGGGAAGCGCGTCCACACGGAGATCGCCGAGGCGGGTGAGGGCACGGAGAACAGCCAAACAGCATAGGTAGAACAGCAAAGGGGACCGCATGGGTGTGCGGTCCCCTTTTTCTGGCTGGTGCGGTTCTCTGCGTCCTCACCACCCTCGGCGAGCTCCGTGTTGGCGCGTTCCCAAGCCGAAGCCCAGAGCTAGCCCGCGTCGCCCGTCGAAGCAGCTCCCGTACCGAGCCGGTGGAAGACCATCTCTTCCACCACCTGCCCGCCCTTGAGGTGCTCCACGACGATGCGCTCGATGCTCTCGGGAGTCACGCCGTGGTACCACACGCCCTCGGGGTACACGGCCACAATGGTGCCGCCGGCGCACACGCCGAGGCAGGGCGCCTCGCTACGCTTCACGCGGGTGGCGCCGAAGAGCAGGCCGTGTCGCTGCAGCAGGGAAGCGAGCTTGGCATACACGGCGCGCCCGGCGCGGTTTTCGGTGCAATAGCCACCCGTGCACACGAGGACGTGGCGCGAGTAGGCCTCCATCTCCGGCTTCATGGCCAACCTGCGATCTCCCGAAAAACGTTGGCGCTTGGACTCAATCCGACGTGGGCGGCTTGGGCGGTCGTGTGGCCGCCGACTGCAGAGCCCGCTCCCTCAGCAAGATATACATGCCGCGCATGGCGAAGAGGGTGCCCACGATGGAAATCGCGACACCACGGTTACCCGTGTGTTGCAGCCAGCGGGCCGCGGCCGCGCTCATGAGGAACCCGACGCCGGCGTACACCAGCCCCCGGCGCTGCGCGCTGCTCCACTTGCCGCTGCGGGAATGCAGCAAGGCGGACCCGAGCAACCAGGCGCCGCCGGAAGCGACAAGAGTGGAAGCGATCGTATCGCGGTCGAGAAGCATGGGCCGGGGCGAGAGGAGACTACCGTCAGAAATCTATTCGAGCGTGAGACGGGGAGGGGGAGACCCGAGACGTGAGAATGAGACGCGACGGGCGAGAGACAGAAGCCAGCCTGGATAGAAGCGAGAGGTCAGCATTCTCGAGGTGAGAAGCGAGAGCGTGCGGCCTCGCTTCTCACCTCGGGATCGCGGTCGTCTCGCTTCTATCCGAGCGCACCTCACACGCTGGCCCTTCGATTCTCCCGCTGGACGCTCGGGTCTCAGACCTCAGGCACGAGCCAGCCCCACCACCAGCTCCACTACAATCAGCAGCACAATCGCGATTTCCAGCGTCTCGCTTCTCGCCGCCTGCGCTTCCCCGTTCAACATCGCGTACGTGTCGCGCAGAATGGCGAGCTTGCGGTCGATGCCTGCGCGCCACGTGCGGCCGCGGAAGAGTTCGAGGGCGGCCGAGTACACGCGTGCCAGGTACACGTCGTCGGTGACCTTGAGCGCGTTCTCCACGCGTTCCACCAGTTCGGTGCTGTCGGCCACCTGCGCCTGCAGGCGCTGCAGCAGCGCGGCGAAGCGCCGGCCGGGAAACACGGCGTGTCGGGCGCGCGCCGCCTCGATGTCGTCGTACAAACGCGGCAGTTCGGCGTCGAGCAGCGCGTCGTAGTAGCGGAGCTCGAGCAGCTGCGCATTCGCGAACTCGACGATGTACTGCAGGTCGGTGTCCTGCTCGCCGGGTTCCACCACGAGGGCGTTGTCCCACGTGAGAATGGCGAGATCGTCGCCGTAATAGCTGAAGCGGTGTGGCAGCAATTCGCGCCGGGCGTCGGCGCTGAGCGGCCGGGTTTCGTTGAGGAGGAGCGGCGCGACATCCAACGCGGCGAGCGCATCGGCGTCGAGCGGTTCACCGTCGGCACCGCGGATGCGCGCCACACGGAACACAGTGTAGTCCTCGTGCAAGGCGGCAATGCTGGGGCGCTCCACCGCTGGCGCAATACGCTCGGTGAGCAGCCGCAGGTGATGCTGGACGATGGCCGTGATCGATGGGTGCTGATGCAGCCGCTGACCGAAGAGCGTGAAGTCGGTCCAGGGGCACATCGGTTCGGCCCGCACCTTCACACGCAGCGACACCACGCCGAAGTCGAAGATGCGCGCCGACAGCTCCACGTCGTACGAGTGGTTCGCGAGCATGAGCGTCTCGCCCCCCAGCAGCACCGTGATGGGTGGGTTGGAGATCTGCAGCGCCTGCCCTTCACCGCGCACCGGCCGCACCCGTTCCGGACCGCTGGTGGCCAGCAGATCGAGGGCGCGCTCGAGATCGATGGCGTAGCCCACGTCGAACAGCCGGTAAGCGATGGCTGCACCGGTCTCGACCATTACAAGCGACTCGTCAATGCGTTCCATGCGTATCAACATACCCCCGAAGCGGGCGATGTGATTGCATTCACGGGCAGACGCCTTAGCGTTGACGTATGACTCCTGTCACCACACGGCCCGGTCTCCCCGACCCGGCCATCGTTTCGAAGGGCTACGCCCACCCCGAGCGCCTCGTGAGTACCGCGTGGCTCGCCGACCACCTCTCCGACCCGTCGCTCCGTCTGCTCGAGTGCAACGAGGACGTGCTGCTGTACGATGTGGAGCACATCCCGGGGGCGCAGAAGCTCGACTGGCACGTGGATCTGAACGATCAGGTGGAGCGCGATTACTTGGACCGCGCCGGCTTCGAGTCGCTCGTGCGCCGGTTGGGCATCGATGACAGCACCACCGTGGTCTTCTACGGCGACAAGAACAACTGGTGGGCCACGTATGCCTTCTGGGTGTTCCAGCTGTTCGGCTTCGACAACACCGTCGTGCTCGACGGCGGCCGCGCGAAGTGGCTGGCCGAGGGGCGCGAGACCACTGAAGCGAAGCCCACGTTCGCCGCGTCGGCGTACGTGGCGCGTGAGCGCGACGATTCGCGTATCCGCGCTTACTTCGCCGATACCAAGGCGCACATGCAGGCGGGGCTGCCCATGGTGGACGTGCGGTCGCCGCAGGAGTACACGGGAGAGAAGCTGCACATGCCCGACTACCCGCAGGAAGGCACGCTGCGTGGCGGGCACATTCCCGGCGCGCGCAGCATGCCGTGGGCGAAGGCCGCCGAGGCGGACGGTTCGTTCAAATCGGCCGACGCGCTGCGTGGCTTGTACGAAGGCGAGCTGGGGCTGCGTGCGGCCGACGAAGTAGTCACATATTGCCGGATCGGTGAGCGCTCGAGCCACACGTGGTTCGTGCTGACGTACCTGCTGGGTTACACCAACGTGCGCAACTACGACGGCTCGTGGACGGAGTGGGGGAACGCCGTACGTGCGCCAATTCGCAAGGGAGAACAGCCATGAGCAGTGAAAGCCTCAAGGAGACTACCGCCATGCCCGTGGTGGGCAAGCCGCCCAGCAAGGTCACGGTGACATGGGCGGGCGACCATCGCTTCGACGGGCAGCGTCAGAGCGGCGGTCCGGCAATCCGCATGGATGCGAGCGGCACCACCGGACCGAGCCCGGTGGATGCGCTGCTCTGCGCGCTCGCGGGGTGCACGGGCGTGGATGTGGTGGACATCCTCGCCAAGCGGCGCACGCCGGTGCAGGCGCTTTCGGTGGATGTCGAGGGTGAGCGGTTTGCCGGCGTGCCGGGGCGCGTGACGTCGATCAAGCTGCACTATCGCATCATCGGCGCGGAGGTGGAGCGCACGCACGCCGAACGTGCGATCGAGCTCGCGGTGACGAAGTACTGCTCGGTGCGGGACTCGCTGGACCCGAACATGGCGGTCACGTGGGCGCTTGAGCTCAACGGGGCGAACAGCTGAGAGCTCAGATCCGAGAGTCGAGGATGAGCATGGAAGAGCGAGACTGAGAAGTCAGCCCGGATAGAAGCGAGAGGCCAGCGGTCTCGAGGTGAGAAGCGAGGGGCGCGCCCTGACTTCTCGCATCGAAACCGCTGGCCTCTCGCTTCTATCCCGGCTCGCCTCTCACGCTGGCCGCGCGATTCTCACGCTCAATTCTCGGATCTCATCGCTCGATCACTTGATGAGCCAGATGCGCTGATTCACCGGGTACAGCCACTCCACGCCCCGCTCGGTCACGACCGCGTCGTCCTCGAGCGGAATGCGCACCTTCGCGCCCCCCCAATCCGGATTCGGGGTCCACGCGAAGAGCTCGATGCTGAACGGGTTGAACGGCTTGATGTTGAACGTCATCTGCCGCGGATTGAACCACGCGATGCTAGGGCCGCTGCCGTGGCCGCGATCGCCGACGCTGTGGCAGCCGATGTTCACTTCCACCGCGCTGTCACTACCCACCTCGTTGAAGGTGCCCTGCATGCGGAAGCCGCCCTTGGTGATTTCCGTCTTGAGCTGCTCCACCATGGCGCCCGCCGTGGGGCCGGGCTTGATGGTGCGGTGGATGATCTCGCGAACTTTCAGCGCGTTGTCGAACGCCGTTTGGATGCCCTTGGGCGCTGCGGTTTCACCGGGCTTGAGCACATAGGCCATGCGCTTCACGTCGGTCCACGTGTTGAGATAGCCCACGCCCCAGTCGATGATCACGAGGTCACCGCGCTGGATGATACGGCCATTGCTCGTGGCTTCGATGCCCTTGGGACCGGTGATGTACACACTCGGCATGTCGAAGCTCGACCCCAGCGCCCGCTGCTGGAGCTGGTCGGCCATCCACCACGCCACGTCTTCGAGCGTGGTCACGCCGGGGGTGATCACTTCGTTGCTCAACGCGCGTTCAGCGACGCGTCGCGAGATCTCACCGGCTTCGCCCAGCGCCACCACCTGCGACAGCGGGAAGCCACTACGATAATCGCTCACCACCTTTTCGCTGCTCACGAGCTTCGATGCCCACTCAGGGCCGATCTCCTTCACCAGCCGGTCGTAGCTCGTCTTGGACAGGCCGTCGGCGGCGCCCACTTCCTCCGACATGTTGATCGCGATGCGCTTGGGATTCCGCTCGGCGATGAACGCCTTGAGGTTGGCGAGGCCCAGCACGCGATCGTACACTTTGCACCCTTCGAGCATGCCGCCGCTCGCCCCGATGGCGACGCGCTCGATGCGGTCACCGCCACGGTCGGTGAAGATGTAGTAGCCCACGCTGCCCACGTAGCCGCGCCCGAAGTCTTCGTACATCGGGTCGAACTGATTCTCCTTCTGCATGGTGATCCACATGTCCACGCCGTTGTCGCGGAGGGCACCGGGGAGAATCTTGTCGAACTTGTCGCGGCGGATCTGGCAGAGGCGCTCCCAGCGGACCTTGGCCGGCTCGGCGGCGGGCTGCGCGCTGGCGGCGAGGGGGAGAGCGAGGAGGAGGGCGGAGAGGAACGTTCGGCGCATTGGGCGGGGTTGAGGACCCCCGAAAATGCTTCCCGCGCGGCTGAGACGACAGACCCGAGACGTCCGAATGAGGGGCGAGACGGTCAGCATGAGAGGTGAGTTCGGATAGAAGGGAGACCTCAGCTGCCCAGAGGTGAGAAGCGAGGACAACGCGCTCACTTCTCACCTCGAAAATGCTGTCGTCTCGCTTCTATCCGATGCTCGCTTCTCAACCGCCCGACTCACCTCTTCATCTCATCGCTCAGGGGCCGCTCAGCGCGCCTGCTCGCCCGCCTTCTGCCCCTGCGGCACTTGGATCGGCTGCGCCGCGCCCGCGCCCAGCTGTCGGTTCTGCTCGCTCATCACCTTGGTGAGAAAGCGCTGCCCTTCCCCAATGCGCTCGACCTCGATGGCGATGCTTTCGACCGCCTGCCCCATCTGCTCGAGGCGGTCGGTGACTTCGCGCGGCACGGGCGCGATCACCGTTGCCCCCTTCTTCCAGAGGCGGCGGGAATAGGCGAAGGCGATCGGGAACAGCACGAACAGCGTGAACACGATGCTGACGGCCGTCACCGCTTCCATTTGGTCGCTCTCGCGGGTATCGGGCGGCGGAGGCTCCACGACCGCGCCGGGTACCGCTGACGCCTTCGCCACGGCAAGGTCGGCCTGTCCGATCTGCTGCTCGAGATTGGAGATGCGGGCATCGGTTTCCTTCAAGCGCGCGGCCAACCCTTCCCGATCGGGCTGCGTGATATCCTCGGCCTTGAGCCAGCGGGCGATCTCGTCGCGCTGCTCCTGCACCCGGTCGAGTTGGTCGCGCAGTTCACTCCGCTGCGCCTCCATGGCCTTGAGCACCGCCGACGGCGAGGCGCCGTCGGTGGTAACGGTCACGGGGAACTCGCCGCCCTGAACGGTCGGAACAGCGGGCGGCGTCGGCGGGGTGGGCTGCATAGGGGCGGCTCGGGCGGGATTCGAGGACGCGCCGCCACAAGACCGGCGCGCTCAGGGTCGTACGTTCAAAGGAGCACGTGGTTTCGGCAATGGGCTGGGTGCCTCACCCTCCGTGCCCTCACCCGCCTCGGCGATCTCTGTGGTCACGCGTTTCGCGCGCGACCTGTCGCCGGCAGCCTCAGGCCGCCAGCAACCGTGAGTTCTTCCAGTGGGCGCGCACCACGCAGAGGGCACCAACGGCCACGGCCGCGACCTCGCCGGCTGCACCGGGTGCCAATGGGCGCACGACGAGCAGCAGGACCAGCCCCGCCACGAACCAGACCATCGGCTGCAGTGAGCGGTGCCGCTTGAGCGCGTGGCCGAGGCTGACGGCGCCGAGTACGACCGAGGCGGTGAGAAAGACCCCTTCGACCCACGGATTCCCCAGGGCGCCGGCCCCCGCGGCACTCAGCGCCCCCATGAGCAGCGCCGTGGCCGCACAGTGCACCGCGCACAGCGTGCTGGTCGCCATCCCCAGGCGATCGAGCCAAGGGGCGGCGGGGCGGTGTTCCGGGAGCGCGGGGCTGCACATGACTTATATGATATTGATTTATCATAACAATCTCAAGGGATTGGTCCGTATCACCCCGAAATCACTGGCCGAACCCTTGAACTGGCACCCCGGGTTGGACAGATATCAAGGCTGCTACATATCCCGGGCCTGTCCCGGTCCGCCCCGAACGGGGCGCCCCCAAGGGGTTCCTGCTGGGAGCTCCGCACATGGGGATTCCATTCAAGAACGCGCTCACCGCCGGAAATGGTGGCGCATGCTGGAGAAGACGATGGCCAAAGAAGGCATCCATCCGCCGTACCACCCGGTCGTGTTCAAGGACGCGTCCACGGGCGCGCTGGTGATCACGCGCTCGACCATGACGAGCGAGCAGAAGATCAAGCTGGAAGACGGCAACGAATACCCGCTCATCCTGCTCGAAATCACGGCCGACTCGCACCCGTTCTACACGGGCACGCAGCGCCTCATCGACACGCAGGGTCGCGTCGACAAGTTCAAGAAGCGCTACGGCCGCTAAGGTCCGGCCGTGGGACGGCGCCAAGGCGCCGCCACCCAAAACGCAAAACCCGAACTCACGACTCAGAACTGATCAGTTCCGGGTACTGGGTTCGGGTTTTGTGTTTCAGGTGGTCGCGTGCCGTCTGTGCAGCCGATCGAGTCGCGCCATCTGCTGCTGCACGGCCCCGAGATGCGGGCCGAAGATGTCCGGATCCGTGGCCAGCACCTCGCGCGCCATCGCTTCGTCATCGCGACGCCGGACTCCGAACAGCGCGTACACGACGCGCTCCACGCCGCGCCAGAAGTGCGTGCCGTCGAGAATGGGATTGAGGAAGTCCGTGAGCACGCAGTAGTGCGAATCCTTGCCGTGCACATGATGGCGATGATGATGCGACGGCGACTGAATGAGATGCAGACGCTGCATCCACTGCACCACCGGTCCGTTCTCGCGGCGCGACCGGTGACTCCACTTGTGCACCTGATTCGCATTCAGTCCGAGAACCATGGACAGCGCCACCATCCAGTTGAACACACCCAGACTCACGGTCACCGTCGTGATGAGCAGACACACGGCGAGCAACAGTCGCGAACTGCGCCACCAGGAGTTCGTCACGAACGCCCGCGGCGCGTAGTGGTGCAGGATGTTCGGCTTGGTGACGTGTCGCCCCACGATGGGCCACGAGGGATGGCCGTACGCGTCCTCGAGCCAATGGAAGACGCCAGAGAGAAAATCGGTGATGAGCCACACACCGATCACCTGCGCAATTACGAGCAGCACTGACATATTGGGCCCGGAATGTTGGGTGGTACCCTCAACATTGCACCCGAATTTCTCGCCCGGTCAGCCCCGTGATCGCGCGTGTTGCCTACTCGCCCGGCGGCGCGGTGCCGGTGAGCACTGCGGTGACCCACAGCACAAAGGTCGCCACACCGATTTCCACCCACATGGTGCGGTTTACCGGCGCCGCACCACGCGCGATTCGTGATCGCTGCCGAGCGCCGATGGCGAGCACGACGATGACGAGCACGGTCTTGACCAGTAGCAGGAAGCCGTAGTCGCTCGAGACGATCATCGCGGGCGGCATCCCCAACAACAGCCGCGCCCCGCTCCCGACGCCCGTGAGCACGGTCACGGGGGCCATGATCGTCGCGGTACGGCTGAAGGTGCGCCACGCCGCATCGCGCAGCGCGAAGGCCGGCACGCGGGTAATGAGCAGCGTGGTGAGCAGCCCACCGATCCAAGCGCCCATCGCAGCCACGTGCATCGCATCGAGTACGCGCGAACCAATCGGCCACTGCTCGTCGGCGGCCGCGTGTCCGAGACCACCCAGGGCAGCGGCCACGCCGAGCGACGCGATGAGCAGCACGAGCGACGTCGTGCGCGCGACGGGGAGCACCAGCGCGACCGATGCGAGCAGGCAGGCCATCGTGAGCTGACTCCACCCGTGTCCCCAGGCGGTATCAGCCAGCAGGACGGGAATGTCGGCGCGCGTCATCTCGAGTGCGTCGAGCTGCAGCTGCAGCAACAGCAGCGGCGCCGCCATCAGCGCGAGCGCGCCGATACGCGCGACAGTTCGTGGCATCGCCGTATCGAATACGCTGCGCGCCCCCGCCTTCCACTCGGGATCGAGAAACGCGACGCTCCCCCGACCAACCGCCATGAGCGCCCCGACGTACAGCAGCATCTTCGCCGTCAGCGGGCCCCACGCGGTCGCCTCCATGTCAGGGCGCCGACTTCACCGTGAAGCCGAACGTGCCGTTCACCACGTGGCCGTCCTTCGACATCGTCCTCCACGTCACGGTGTAGCGACCGGCGGCGAGCGGCGTGGTGAACTTGGCCTCGATGGGCGCATCGGCACCGGCGGCGCGTGTAACCTTCTCGGTCGCCACAGGCGCCTTCGCGTCGGTGGTGACGGTGATCTTCGTGGCCGGCAGCTCGGACCGTTCGGTGAGCCACAGGCGCACCGCATCGGGGCTCGAGGTCAGTACCGTGTCCTTGGCCGGGAACGAGCGCTTGAGCTTGAGATGCGGCAGGCGCATGGCCGACGCCCCGGACGTCACGGCACTGGCCAAGACGAGAGTTGCGACGGCGGCGGCAACGGAGCGGTGGCGAAGCATGGGCGAGGCGCGAAAGAGACTCGATGACGGACGGCCGGGCGCTCTGCCCGGTGCGGCGGACTGCTGAAACGTGAACCGTTTGGCCCCTCAGCGACAGCCCATCATGGTTACGCCGGTCACTCCCCGTCCACTCGCAACGCAGCCATCGACTGCGCCAACTCCGCCACCGGCATCTCCACCCCGATGAACAACGCCGTGGGCTGCGCATCGGCGTGCGGCCACGACTGATCGAGTCGCACGGCGCTCCGGCCGGGCACCCGGTGCCACACGTACATCGGCCCGGGCTCCTCCGCGAAACGCACGAGCCCCTTCGCGCGCACCACCGACGGTGGCAATTCGCGCACGAACTGCTCGAAGGCGCGGCGTGAAACGACGGGCGGCATCGAGAGCGACACACTGCCGAAGGGATGCGTGTGCTTGTGGCCCGTCCCCGCGCTCGCCGACGTCGCGCCCGCCACGCGGCCACCGCGCGCCGCATCGTGGCGAACGGCATCCGCCAACTGCGCCAGCTCCTGCACGTACCCCGGCGTTTCCACGAACGCCGCCCGCGCGTTCACCTCGCGCAACGACTGCTGCACGCCGGCGAGTCGTTCCGCCGACAGCTTGTGCGTCCAGTTGAGATACACGTGCGTGGCGGTGCTCACCTGCGCGCGCTCGAGCGCATTGTGCCACCACCGCTTCTGCCACCGCGCCGCATCCACCACCGTGAGCTGCAGCGGCAACGTGAAGTGCGACAGCTTGCGATCGGTGGTGAGATGCCCGAGCAGTTCGTCGGTTTCGGTGGCGCCGTTGGCCTCGATGAGCATCACGCTGCCGGGATCGGACGGCACGTCGTACAGCGTCTGCAGCAGCTCACGAAGACTGCCGCAACACACGCACTCCCCATTGAGCGGTGTCACCAGCGCATCGAGGGCGCCGAGTCGCGCGGCATCGATACGCGCGTTCTCGAAGTCGTTGAGGATGATGCGCGTGCGTACGCCACGCTCGGCCAGCCGCGGCACCGCATCGGTGAGAAAGCGGGTCTTCCCGGCCCCCAGGAAGCCGGCCATGAGCACGAGCGGAATCATCGGGTGCGCACCGGCATGACGCGCGAAGGCTCAATGCGCAGCATTGAGCGACAACTCGGACAGAAACCCGCGAATACCGCGACGCAGCACGGCCGCTGCGTACAGCAGCGCCACCGCAGCGACGGCGAACAGCTGCAGCGTTGTACCCACCGCCTCCTGATCGATCGCCGGCTGCGTACTGGGCAACGTGGGCAGCAGCAGATTCACGAGCAGGCCGAGCGCCACGGCGACGCCGACCATCGCCGCCGAGAAAAGCCACGCGAAGCGCTTGCCGTGCATGCGCGTGAGGATGCCGATTGTACTCACGTTGGTGGCCGGCCCGGTGAGCAGCAGCGCCAGTCCCGCGCCCGGGCTGACACCCGCCGCCACGAGCACCGCCACGAGCGGTGTGGACGCCGACGCGCAGATGTAGATCGGCAGCCCCACGGCCGCAAAGACGAAGACATCGAGTCCGCGCGGCAGCGTCGCGATCCACGAGCCCGTCAGCACCGGCGCCGCGATGGCGGCCACGATGAGCCCCACCAGAATCCACGGCGCGGTATGATCGACCATGTCGCCCAGCCCCGACGCGGCGGCGCGCTTGAGTTTTTCGCTCGTGCTCGTGGCGACAGGCACCGCATCGGCCATCAACGGCAGCGCACGACGCGGTCGCTTGATGAGGCGGCCCATGAGCAATGCCACCACCAGCGCCGCCGTCGCGGCCGCCACCACACGAACCACCGCGAACGGCGTGCCGAGCAGCGGGACCGACAACAGAATGGCGTCGATCCCCAATTCCGGTGTGGCAATGAGAAACGCCACCGCGGCCGTGGTGGAGGCGCCTTGCTGCACGAGCTGCTGATAGAGCGGCACCACGCCGCACGAGCAGATGGGGAGCGGTAGTCCCACCGCCATCCCCGCCACGCCCTGCCGCAGACGCGAACCCTTGCTCATCCAGGCCAGTGAGCCGGCGGGCAACCAGGCGTACACGATACCCGCGGTGACGTACGCCAGCAGCACCGCCGGCGCACTGTCCAGGCAGAGCGACCAGAAGGTGCGCCAAGTGCTCGCCATCGAGGCCTCGCCCGCCGCCGCGCTGCGGGTC
>Ga0164293_10000397_pt1 | contig 33845 bp, 36 predicted proteins | sample GEODES118metaG_FD_111487 | JGI IMG/M metagenome (GOLD analysis project Ga0164293, IMG submission 111487) | Eutrophic lake water microbial communities from Lake Mendota, Wisconsin, USA - GEODES118 metaG | ecosystem: Environmental > Aquatic > Freshwater > Lake | place: USA: Lake Mendota...
TATAACCTTGTGGGATTCCAGACTCGTTTAACCTATAAGGAACAAGTTCGTGTATTCCGAATGATCCCCGGTTTTGAAGAAGCAAGCTTCATTCACCTTGGTTCTTGTCACAGGAATTCCTTTTTGAATGCAAGAAATCTTCTCGATTTTGATTTAAAGTCAAAAAAACATCCAGAGATTTACTTCGCTGGTCAAATTACAGGGGTTGAGGGGTATACCGAGTCTGCATCCATGGGTCTTTATGTGGCCATCCAGCTTCTGAGAAGAATGAAGGGAGAGTTGCCCTTAAGATTTCCTGTCGAGACAGCAATTGGTGCACTCGTCAATTACATCATGACAATAGAGAAGCCTTGTCCATCCAATATCAACTTTGGACTTTTACCTTCCATCGAATTTACTCGAGATCAAAAAAAGGCTGGGGGCAAAAAACTTAAAAAAGAACTTGTAGCGAGAAGAGCACAAGAAGTTTTCCAAAGCTTTCAATCTTCGATAAGATAAAATCATGTTAGGAACTTTACTTGTTATACTTGCTTGTCTGCTATGGGGTATGGATACTCTTATTAGATATCCTCTTGTTGAACGAGGAATTAATCCCGTAGCTATTGTTTTCTATGAGCACTTTATTTTAACGGTTCTTTTTTCTTTTAACTTAATTCCAAATCTAAAAAGGATTGGGGAACTCAAAATCGCTGATGTCTTTAGTTTTTTAGTGATTGGTGGATTGGGATCTGCGATCGCAACAGTTGCGTTTACAGAGTCTTTTCAATACTTAAATCCGTCATTAGTCATTCTTTTGCAAAAGTTTCAGCCCGTTGTCGCCATTATTTTAGCAAGTATTATTTTAAAGGAAGAAGTCCAAAAGCAATTTGTTGCTTGGGCCTTTGTTAGTTTAATTGGTGGTCTCCTTGTTAGCTCCCCAGATATTGAGAGATTCTACTCACTCATGGTCAGTAATTTTAGTGCCGTGACTTCAGATGTGGCGATTAAGGGCTATGGTTTAGTCGGTATTTCGATTTTGGGTTGGGGAGCTGCGACTGTTTTTGGTAAGCGTCTTAGCATGGTTGGATTTGAGACAAAATCAATCATGGCAGGTCGATTTGTGACAGGTTTTATTGTTCTCATTCCATTTATTCAATGGAATAGGGCGCTTCTTCTACCAAATGGAGAAGATTATCTAAGAATACTAATTATGGTGATGATTTCTGGCGCTCTGGCCATGTGGTTTTATTACCAGGGACTTCAGAAACTTTCTGCTAAAACGACTGCTATTGCAGAAATGTTCTTTCCGTTTTTTGCCATTATTGTGAACTGGGTTTTTTTAGGAAAACAACTCACGGAATTGCAATTAATTGGGGGAGCAATCCTTATTTTTGGTTCTCTTATAATTCAATTAAAGAAGTATTAAAATGAATACAGCGGTAGCGATAGATTCTCTTCTCTTAAGGGATGATTGTGTTTTTCTCCTAGAGATGATTTTAAATCTTTTTCCACAATCTGAAATTTATACCATTGCACATAAGCGTGGTTCAATCCTTGGACCGATTGAAACGAGACCTATTGTTTCTTCATTTATTACTCACAAGGCAAAAGACTTTTCATCTTTTAAGAAAAATTTTTGGATTATGCCCTCAGCAGTGAAGGGAATTCCTATCCATAAGTCGATTGAAAAAATGATTGTTATTTCTCGCGGATATATTCATGGTCTAAACTTACCCAACTCTATTGAAAAATATTTATATATCGTAGATTGGGATTTTATTGATCAAAATAAGCTTGGTTGGCAAAAAATGTTTAGCCCTTACGTCAATGAGTGGAGAGAAAAAGCTTTAATAAAATACCCAAAAATTGCAGTCAGCTCAGAAGTCTTGAAATCGAGACTCGATTTACCAAATGCTGAAGTCATTTATCCAACCTTTAAAACGGAGGAGTATCCGTTTGTTCGAGATGAGGATCACCATTTTATATTTACTCATCATTTAGTCTATACTCATGACCTTGAAATAGAGGAGTTTCGTCTTCTCGTTTCATTTCTATCCTCTAAAGGCGAAATGGTGAGAGTCCTTGGGCCAGATACTCATCTAGAATCCGTCAAAAAAGAATTTCCTAAAGTTGAATTTGGCGGAGATCATTGCGACGCCACGAATGCACTTTATTCTCATCAAGCCAAGGTCGTTTGGGATTTAAGTCGATCTAGTTTTCCATCAAAATCTTTTGGGGCCCTTGCGACTGGACGTCCTGTGGCCGTAAGAGATTTAAAAGTAAGACGTGAGTTTTTAACTATTGGCGCTAGCTTTGTGGAAGAATTTGTACAGGAATCTTTGGAAAGGATATATTTAGAAATAGAATCAACTTACCTCAATTACGATAGGAAGATTCTTAGAAGATTGGGTTTAAAGTGGAATGAGCGTTTGTTCAAGTCAAAGATGAATAGGTTTTTAAATTAGATTGTTTATTCTTGTTCCAAATGTCTTAATGCTTCTTCAAGTCTTGTGATTGTTTTCAAAATAACTTGATCTATTGTTTCATTTTTTTCTCTTGAAATGATAGTCGCAGCTGAGTGTGAATGGCCGCCTCCCCCAAGGGCAACAGCTATCGTACCAACGTCATATTCACCTGAAGACCGCAGGCTCATTTTGACAACATCTCCGTCATCTCTAAACATACAGGCAACTTTTATATTGTTAAGGATAAGTAGATTATTGATAAAGGCGTGAGTATCTTCAACATCACCCGCAAAACGATCGATATCCTCTTTTTTTAAAACAATCCAAGCAATGGTCTCATCTTTATTTGTCGAGGCCGTATTAAGAATCGTCGCAAGCATATGCATGTGGTGAACACGCTTTGTTCCGTATATACCATTGTAGGCCTCAGGAGGACTAATTCCTGTATCCATGAGCTTTGAAACTAATTTATGCGTTGAAGAAGAAACTGTGGGATAACGAAACGAACTGGTGTCAATAATGATGGCCGTATAGATAGGGAGGGCCATATTTTTATCGAATTTTATTCCTAGGTGCTCAATAATTTCACCGACAATTTGTCCCGTCGCGGCTGCATTTATATCGATACAGTGCTGACTTAGATCTCGCCCTCTGCAAGGATGATGATCGATGTACAAAAGAGCGCGGCTGTCACCTATATATTGACCTAATTGCTGACCAACTCTTTGTTTTGTATTGGTATCAACAACAATGATGAGATCTGTTTCATAGTTTGGATGTATTTTTTGAAATTCCTTAAAACCATGAACAACTTTTTCAGTGTCTAAGTACTGATATCGATCAAGAAGCGGCTCTTCGTTAACGCAGAAGCATTCTTTTCCATATTTTCTTAAGGCAAGACATAGGGAAATTTCTGATCCAATACCATCGGCATCAGGAAACTCATGAGTTGTGATGAGAATCCGCTTCGCTACTTGAATTCTTGACTTAAAAGTATCTAAAATAGTCATAGTTTTAGTATCTTCTCGGAATTTAAATCTGTTAACTAGAGAGCGAAGTCAAATTGTATGAGCAATATTAATAAAATACTAGTAGTTGACAATATCTCTAGAGAATTTCCCGGCAGGAAGGCCGTCACAAATGTATCTTTTGAGGTGGAGAAGGGATCAATTCATGGGTTTCTAGGCCCAAATGGTGCTGGAAAATCGACAACAATGAGAATGATCGCTGGGCTTCTACCTCCTTCTTCCGGTCAAATCACCGTTCTCGGTGAGAAAGTTACAGGATCTAATCCAAACTTAAAAAATCAAATAGGTCTTCTGCCAGAGAACGCGCCTTTAATTTTAGACATGTCAGTAGAAAAATACTTACGTTTCGTGGCGAAACTCCATGGAGTTCAAAATCTTAATGATCAAGTTGAGCAAGTGATGTCTGAACTTATGATTTTAGACGTAAGAAAAAGATTGATTGGAAATTTATCAAAGGGATATAAACAAAGAGTTGGTTTAGCTCAAACTCTTGTTTATGATGCTCCATTTTTAATTTTAGATGAACCTACAAATGGTCTTGATCCACAAACAGTTGTAGAACTAAGAGATTACATAAGACGACTTTCAGACCGTAAAACGATTCTTTTTTCTTCTCATATCCTGCCTGAGGTTGAGCAACTTTGTGATCAAATCACAATTATCCATCAAGGGAGAGTTAGGGCAACAGGAAATTTACACGAGATCCATAGGAAATTTAGGCAAGGACTTGTTTTAAAAATTGGCTTAAGAGTAGGGGAACATCTACCAGACCTATCCATCTTTGGTAAGTATGAAGTCACTCAATCTCATTTTGTAGGAAAGGAAATACAATTTCATGTCACATTTGAGAACGATACCGATTGCAGATCAGAAATTGGAAAATATCTCATCAAAAGTGGTGTCAATCTTCTCACCCTACAGGTGGAGTCGCCTGAACTAGAGGACATTTTCTTACAAGTTACGGAGACAAAAAAATGATTTGGACTATCTGGAAAAAAGAGGTGGAGTCCTATTTCGCTTCCCCTCTCGCTTATATATTAATAGGTCTTTTTTCCTTAATTACTGGAATTATGTTTTTTAACTTATTGGTTACTTATACTGATGGAGTTCAGGCCATCCCGCAGGATATGGCACAAAATATTTCCTTTGTAGAAGAAGTGGTCTTGAAGCTTTTTGCAAATATAAATTTTCTTTTTTTGATTTTTATACCTCTCATAACCATGAAACTTTTTTCCGAAGAAAAACGCCTTGAAACAATTGATCTATTTTGGTTATCACCCATTAAAGAATGGCAAGTCGTTATTGCAAAAGGTTTATCTGCATTAACTCTAGTTCTCTCGATGCTGTTCATGACAATTATTTTTCCCTTAATTATCTGGGGAGTCGGAATAAAAGATATATCTCTTTTGAGTACTTCCTACCTGTCTGTTCTTTTAAATGCCTGTTGCTACGTTTCGCTAGGCCTTTTTTGTTCCTCAATAACCAGTAACCAAATCATTTCCGCGCTCCTTTCAATATTAGGAATCCTTTTTCTTTGGATGATTACTTGGGGTGGACACTTAAATTCAAACTACATGATTTCTGAGATTTTTAACTATCTTGGGATTACCTCACATTTTGAAAGGATCCTTAGAGGCCTTTTGGGAACTCAGGATCTCATTTATTATGGAACTTTCATTTTCTTCTTTGGGTTTTTAACGGTGAAAAGTCTTGGAAGGAGAAACTGGTAATGAAGAACTGGCTTTTCCCTCTTTGGGTGATTATTGATGCTCTAATCTTTGTCGCTGCAGTGGCACTCTGGATTACTGCTCCAGAATTTACGACATTGAATATTGTTGTTACTGTTTTTGCGATCTCTTTAGGATTTCTTTTAAGTGTTGTCAAAATGGACATCATAAAAGAGATCATTAAAAGTCAGTATTTTCGTTCAACGATTTCTCATTTGATCAATGTTTTTCTCGTCCTGTGCATCCTTGGAGTGCTGAATTATCTTGGAAATAAAAATTTTAAAGAATTCGATCTAACTTTAGAAAAAAGAAATAGTCTTACTGATCAAACTCGTAAAGTTATAGAGATGGTTCAGTCACCACTAAAGATTTCTGTTTTTTCGAGACGTGAGGAATGGTCATCGATGCTTAATCTTTTGAAGCTTTATCAAGCTCAGAGTAAGCTCATCTCAATTGAGGCGATCGACACGGATGTGAGAAGAGATCTTGTTGAGTCTAAAAAAATCACTCAAAATGGAACTGTTATTATTGATTATCTTGGTAAAGAGACTTCTTTCCCTCTTGTGGATGAGTTATCTGTCACAAATGGTCTTTTAAAAGCGCTTCGAAAAGACAAAATAGTTTTATATATCATCAATGGACATCAAGAGTTGTCATGTTCTGAAACTTCAGAGGAAGGACTCTCTATCCTTTGTGATAAATTAAAATCTTTAAATTATGAAGTCAAAGAGCTCGATCTTGCTACAACAAATCGGATCCCAATTGATGCTAATGCAGTATTTGTGTTGGGTCCTATCTCTGGCTATTTAAAAGAAGAAGTCGCGATTATAAAAAATTATATCGATAGTGGTGGAAACTTTTTCTTGGCACTGGCACCAGCATTTAAAGCTGAGTTATACGATAACTTAACAAATCTAGTGAAACCTTTTGGTCTTATTCTGGGAAAAGATATTGTCATTGATAGGCTTTCCACTGTGCAAGGGGCAGAGGCAACAATTCCTATCGTCAATAAATATGATTCTCATCATCCAATAACGGAAGGCTTTAATCTTAGAACCGTCTTTCCATTGAGCTCCTCAGTTTCTACCCTAGAGGGGAAAGATACTGCCCAATTGATCGCTTTAACTTCACCCTTTCCTGCTAGCTGGGCGGAAAAGGATCTTAAGGCCGTCACACTTGGAAAGGCAAAATTCGATGAAAAAATAGATAGCAAAGGTCCTGTTGGGTTAATGGGGATCGCTGAGGGTGTGGGGCAGTCGAATTCAAGGGTTGTTCTTCTCGGCTCTAGTTCTTTCCTTGTCAATGGCTACCAATCTCAATCTGGCAACACGACTCTTTTCTTGAATTCAGTTTCATGGATTGTTAACGATGAAGGCATTATTTCGCTTAATAGGCCAGGAGTGGAAGAGTATCCAGTCATTTTAAGTGCTCAGCATCTGCAAATGATTTTCATTATTGCGATCTTAGTTGTTCCTATTGTCTTTTTTGGTACAGCAATATTTGTCTACCGTCGAAGAAGACAGCTATGAAAAATAATATCATTCTTTTTGGCATCCTCTCTCTTCTTGTTGTTGGAACTTATTTCTTTCAAGAAAAAAGAGTAGAAAAGGAACTAAAAGATTCTAGATTGAAAAGTTCATTGATTGTAGAGGATATTGTGAAACTAGATCTTCCAAATGTTAAAGCACAAAAAAAAGATGGGCAGTGGCTAGATGGAGAAACTCTACTTTCTTTTAACACTTTTAAGCAAATAGAAAAGAAATTTTCAGAGATCATGAAAATAAAAGACATTTCCGGAGATTGGAAAAGTTTTTCCCGGCAAAATTTCACTTTTAAGGTTAATGGAGAGGATTGGGCAATTGGAGACCTCTCTCTTGATAAGCAATCATTTTACATACAACGAGAGGGTAAAATTTATCTTGCTGCGATTGAGGGCGAAAGTCACCACCTTACGACAGATGGAAATGAAATTGCGGAGATAAAACTGAACGAGCTCTTGGGACTTCTTTCAAAAAGAAAAGATGAGTTAAAAGAGTTACAGCTTTTTCGCTATTTCCCTAATCTGCCAATCGACCAAATCGTTATTGCAAGCGATGGAGATCTTCCCTTTGAACTTAATTTACTTTCAAATACGACAAATCCAGCGCCCATACAGGGAATTGAAGTCCATTCTAATTTGAAAAATAAATTCATGTCACTTTTAACACAGGCAACGTTGAAAGAAATTCGGCCTTCTACAGAGAAGAACCGATTTAAAAAGATATCTGAAATTAATTTTATTAACCAAAATCATAAATTAAAGTGGGAACTATGGTTAAAAAGTCAGAATTCAGCTGATGCCATAATCATTGAGCCAGTCTCAAAAAAAACCTTTTTGATGGTAGGGGGAACGCTTAAAGTTTTCTTCGTTAGACTGCAAGATTACTGGGATAAAAAAGTTATTCCCCAAAAGTATTTTCAATCTTTTTCTGAAATCCAGGTGCAATTTATCCAAGGTGATAAATCGGAAGAATTGACTATAGAGAATAAAGAACCTTTAAAGTTTATCCCCAAGAAATTTAAAATTGATTCTGAAAAAATGGAACAACTGACTCAAATGATTTTTAATCTTGGCGCAAGAGATCAAGCTGAGCGAGTCTCTATTCTTACGAAAGCAGAGAAAAAACAGTTACTCTCTGGAAATCATTTAATCATTCGAGTCATGGATCAAGAATTAGTTCTTTGGAGAAAAACCGAGGAACTCATAGTCGCCAATGTCACTCAAGGATTTAAAGCACACTTTACTCTTCTAGATGAAAAATTCCTCGGGACTTTTGAAGATATGTTAAAGTAAGAGCTTATGAAAACATTGCTTGAAATTTTTGAAACATATCTAATGGTCCTGGTTCATCCTTTTAGGATTCATGATCAGTTTCGACATCAAGTTTCTATTCCTAACCATGAAGGACATCTTTATCCCCCTTTAACTCTTGCTGAGTCACTTGGCATTTCATGGATTTTTGCAGTTATTCGAGGACTGGCCAGAATTATCGTTCTGAATTTTTTTCTTAATTCTTTTTTGAAGCTCCAAGGAGAGAATTTTCCCTTCCTTCAAGAATTTATTACCAATTCAGGAGCGTCCTCCTATTACTTTTTCTTATTTTCAGCTGCACTTGATATTATTTTTTTTCCCGTTAGCTCAATTGTCTTAACAGAAGTTTGGGCCTGGATTATTAAAAAATATTCTGGATGGTTAAATCCCGATTTACCTCACGATCAAATCTCTGATCAAATAACCACTCATGCCCTAGCTTCCCATGTATTTAGTATTGTCCCTTTCATTGGGGATGTTATTCAGGCAATCCTGTACTATTTTCTATTATATGCAGGGCTAAGATCGAATCTCGGCGCCTCACGCTCCCTCGCTTGGGTTATCCTTCTTACTCCGACTCTTCTTTTATTTATCGGCGTAAGCGTTCTCACGTTCATTGTTTTTTATTTAGTTTTTTGATTTTTACCCTGTTATTTTCTTACGGCCATGGAAAATCAAATTGTTGACTAGACCTCTCTGATTGTCATCCTTGGGCTTTTTTGAAAATATGGTCTCACACACAAGTATTAAGTTAAGTTTTTGCATTTATTCGAGGAGACACACTAGATGACGCACCATCATTTTCATGGATCGATCGAAGTCGTTTGTGGCCCGATGTTTTCTGGGAAAACATCTGAGCTGATTAGAAGAGTTGAGCGCGCGCAAATTGCAAAGCAAAGAGTTCAGATTTTTAAACCTGCCATTGATATTCGTTATGATAAAGAGGGTGTTGTGTCTCACACCTCTCGCTCTGTAAAAGCCGAGCCGGTTGAGAATGCAGTTGATATTCTTATTCGCCTTAAAGATTCAACTCGAGTTGTAGCGATCGATGAAGTTCAATTTTTTGATGAGGCGATCACGACTGTTGTCGTGAAGCTCGCAGCAAGAGGATACAGAGTCATTTGCGCTGGTCTAGACCTCGATTATAGAGCGCAGCCTTTCGGTCCAATGCCAACACTTTTAGCTGTTGCAGACGAAGTCATGAAAATTCACGCAATCTGTACAGTTTGTGGTGCTCAGGCAACAAGAACTCAGCGTTTAACAAAATCAAAAGCTCAAGTTCTCCTTGGTGAAACAGATGCTTATGAAGCGCGTTGTAGAGGTCACTACCAATACGACGATGCTGAAGAGCAAGCTCTTCTTCCGCTGGAAGAGGAGATTAAGCCTCTTGCTGGTCAACTTTCTAATTAAGAGACAAAAACTTCCGGGCCATGCTAGAATTTTTCCTCACGGAGAATAGGCATGGCCAAAGATTTCCAACATCAACGTTTGATTTTTAAGCCCAGTGAAATTGATCATCATTATGGAAAGAATATTCACATTCTTTCTTCCCCCTTGATGATCAGTTTATTAGCAAAACTTGGACTCCCATCGACCAAGCAACCTGAGATTAATCATTTAATAGAAATTCTCTATAATCATTTAATTGATTACTCAATCAATTCTCTTTTTCCAAAAAAGCAAGGCCGCATTGATACGAGAATGAAGAGCTCTCACCCTGAAGGAATTTACGAGGGTGAAGTCATCGATTCAGAAATTCCTTGTGTGACAGTTGATTTAGCACGTGCTGGCACATATCCTTCGCATCTTTGTTACGAAAAATTAAATATTCTTATGAACCCTGATAAAGTCAGGCAGGACCATTTTTACGTCGCAAGGCAAGTTGATGAGCGTGGACAAGTTGTCGGTGTTAATGTGTCCGGATCAAAAATTGGCGGTGGAATTCAGGATGCCATTGTCATGTTCCCTGATCCTATGGGAGCAACCGGTGGCACTATGGTTGAAGTTGTAGAGCACTACAAATCTAAAGTTGGTGGGCGTCCATTTATTTTGATTGCTCTACACCTTATCGTAACTCCTGAGTACATAAAAAGAGTGACGACTGAATGTCCAGACCTTCATGTTTTTGCGTTGAGGCTGGACCGAGGACTATCAAGTGAAAAAGTGTTAAATGAGGTTCCTGGAAAACTTTGGGATCAAGAAATAGGCTTAAACAATCATCAATATATTATCCCTGGGGCGGGTGGTTTAGGAGAAATCCTGAATAACTCCTACTGCTAGGAAGAGGAAAAAATGGAATTATACACTCCCGAAGCATTGATTACTGAGGATGAGATTGCTCTTAGGATTGAATCTCTTGGAAACGCGATCACAAAAGATTTTGAGAATGAAGATTTGGTCGTTATTTGTGTTCTCAAGGGTTCTTTTATGTTTTGTTCGGATCTGATTAAAAGAATTAATCGTCCCCTTAAATTAGAGTTCATATCTCTTTCTAGTTATGGTGATTCTACGAACAGTTCTGGAAACGTTCGTCTTGAAATGGATATTACGGCCAATATTGAAGGGAAGAATGTTGTTATCGTTGAAGACATCGTGGATACAGGTTTAACCATAAAAACTCTCTTGGAGCTTCTGTCAGTCAGAAAACCGAAAAAAATTAAATTGGCATCGTTGTTATTTAAACCCTCTAAGTTAAAGCATAAGGTGAATATTGATTATCTTGGTTTTGAGATAGAGGATAAATTTGTCATCGGTTACGGCCTCGATTATGCCGGTCGCTATCGTGAACTACCATACATAGGAATGTTGAATGCAGGTAACTAATACTGGAAGTGTCAGAGTTGATCTTGTTGGTGGAACTCTTGATATCGAGCCCATTAATCTCATTATTAAAAATGTTGTAACTTTAAATGTTGCGACTGGTTTAAAAGCTTCGGTTAAACTAACAAAGACAGCTTTTGATGGAGTCGAAATCCATTCTGCCGATTATCAAAAAGATTATAAATATACGTCTGCTGAACTAACTGAAGATCGAGTTGTTTATTCAAAAGATTTTGCCGAAATGAGTTTTGTTCTTCAAATCCTAAGACTCTTTGGTATTAATTCACACATAAGATTGGAGCTTTCATCTGGTGCTCCTGCAGGGTCAGGTCTTGGTGGATCTTCAGCGATGGGAGTGACTCTTTATAGAGCTCTCTGTAATTTTACAGGCCATAATTATGATCGGCACACAGCAGTTTTGAGAGTGAAAGCTGTTGAGAGTAGAATCCTTAATCAAGGCATGGCAGGATATCAAGATTATTTTCCTGCACTCACTGGTGGTATTTTGGCAATTAGGGGCATTGAGGGTGAAATCAAAGTGGAACAGCTCTATACGGATGAGTTAAAAGAATTTTTAGAGAAGCATCTGACGCTTATTTCTTCCGGACAATCTCGTCAGTCCGGGATTAACAACTGGGAAGTTTACAAAGCATTTTTTGATAAAAAGCCTGAAGTCGTTCAAGGTCTTACGGCGATTGCAGACATTTCACATCAGACTTATGAGGCCCTAAAGACGAAGCAGTGGGATAAGGTCCTGGGTCTTATTGCTCTTGAGGGCCTAGAGCGAGAAAAGCTATTTCCTGGAATTACCACAGATAAGATTCGTCAATTTACAACAGAACTAAAAAAAGATGGGAATGTGTTAGGATTAAAGATGTGTGGGGCTGGCGGTGGCGGTTGCTTTATCCTAGTTCACAAGGACATAGATCGGTCAGTGATCGAAAATAAAGTAAAGGCCCATGGGATGAGTATTTTACCTTTTGTGGTCGAAGCTCCTCTGTAAATAAGGATTGGATTGGTGAATTCTATTCAAAATGTAGCGGGAATGAGTCTGGGAGGAGGCAGGAGAGAAAATTTTTTCTTTTCTCTTTTGGAGTACTACCCTGATAAAAAACGCTGGTTTTTAAAATCCCTTCATCAAGTAAAAGATGAAGAGATTAGGGATAGAGATGAGATTATTACGAGCTGGGTAGAAACCTATGGACTAAAGCAGCTCGTGGTTGATTTTCCATTAAGCCGTCCACCCTGTGAAGAATCATGCCTTCCCAATTGTAAAAGCTCTAAAGAATGTCCTCGCTCTTCAGTCGTTGCTGTACGAGATGAGATGGAGAGACTTTTAAAAGAAGACGCTCACTTTCATCAGTCCAATCCTAAAAAATATGAACAAGAGAGAGTCTCTTCACAAGAAGTAGATTACTCAAAAAATCTTCTAAAAAAAAATACTGATGAGCATATGCTTTCTCGGTCTTTTAAAAGAAAACTTCGTAAGGGTTTTACTCCTTATTGGCACCGTCCAATAGATTTTTGGGTTTGGAAAAATTATTATGACCAGTTACTTGAGGTCTTTAAAATTTCATATGAGTCGTTCGGCAATGTGTCCGTTATGCTTCTTGCTCGCTTGAATTATCTTCTACGACATCTTCCTAAAGATCTAACAATGTATGAATCAAACACAAATATTTGTTTGATTGAGCTTTATCGTGCTCGAGTTGTGAGTAAGTCTCTTCTCCTTCAATTATTTGATTTGGATCTTGCAAGTTTAGCGAGAGAGCAAATTGTTAAAAATATCGAAAGGCAGATGGAGATTTTTATCTATGATAATGATCTTGAGACAATTATAAAAAACACCCAAGCCTTTGAATCATTCTTACTATCCGTTGTAGGACAAAAAATGCTCATGAATGGTCTTCGAGAGATTCCGATTTGGGGCAACAGTGATGGGGGAAATTTTATTGTTCCTTCATTTCATGTCCAGGGATAATGCCAGTCGTGGCACCCTTAAGAACTTTCACCCCTAAATACAAATAAAGATAAATAAAAATGGTCATGATGTTATATAGAAACCATGACGTTCCTAGGATAGGTCCTTCAATAAGAAAAAGGACGGCCAAGAGAGAATTTGTTACGGTGTAGAATAAAACATACCCTTGTGCCCACAATTTTTTGCGAAGATAGAAAAAATAAAAAAAGAGATTGTTGGCAAAGACAACAAATAGGAAAAAAAAGAATCCATTATCAATGACTTGTTTCACTTCTCGTATAGATTCTTGGCTAAGTTGTCTAAAATCCAATCCCTGAGTTGAAGCGACTTTTTCGACATAAAGGATGGAGAGGTTTTTGTGTACCCAATAAAGGCGCAGATAATAGGAATTAATGAGGTCTAGGATAATCAACGCCACCACGGCCAGAATGACAAAATATTTTGGGTTATGGCCCGAAAAGTGTTTTTTAATTTTTTCCATCATAATGATAAATTTTATCCCAAGTTTTCCGCTATGTGAATTATAGTGAGTATATGGAAGAATATCTCCGCCAGTCCCAAGTCTTTCAAAAACGCTTAGGTATTTCACCTCTACCTAAAAGAGAGGCCCGATACTTATTCTTTAGAATGGCCTGCCCCCTTATGCAAGGGAAGGTGGCACGGTTTGTTGATCTCACGAAGGTTCCAGTGACTTTTGTCCACGGAAATCCTCATATTGATAATTACGTGAAGACTTTTCGTGGATCAGCGATGCTTGATTTTGATCGATCAAGAATGGGCCCTTACTGCTGGGATATCATAAGATTTTTGAGTTCCCTTTCTCTGAGAAGACAAGATCCTGATGGGTTTCTTGATAGAAAAGTCATTGAGTACTTTTTAGATGCCTATATCGTTCATTTTTTAAATCCAGAAATTCCCTCTAAGCAGCTCAAGATGCTAAAGGGTGTAGAGCCAGAGAAATGGCAAATGACGACCAAGGATTATCTTCGTTCTAATAAGCGCTGGGCAAAAAAAATGCGCGATAATGCTATTCCAGTAAAGTCTGAAACCGTAACCATACTTTTAAGAAAATTTCTTGAGTCTCGTAATGAACTAGGTTTACTTAATGATTATCAAATTAGTGAGGTCGGACTGACTCCTGGAAGCCTTGGAAAGAAGCATTTTATTTACTCCCTTAATCCAAAAAATCCTGATTCACACATGGATTCGATTATTTTGGACATCAAAGAAGTCTACGAAGAAAAAAATAATAAATTTTTCTTTAATCCATCTCATCATCATGGGGAGAGAATGATTCTAGCGAGTAAAGTTTTTGCTGATGGGATGGAGGAGAAACTAGGCTTTTGTACACATCAAAATAAACAATATTGGGGAAGGCAAATCCCAAGTTTTGCGGTTAAGGTTAAAAAATTTCTTGATAAAGATGAGCAGTACGACTTCGCTTATTCAGTTGGATCAGAGCTTGGTAAGGGTCATCGAAAGGGTCTTCGAGATGCTAAAAATCCAGAACTTATTGAGAAGGATTTGCTTCTCAATTTTGATAAATACTACAAGGTCAGTAAACTTCTTACCTATGAGCTTAATTTAGCTTTTGAAGCGACCATCAGAAAGATCAAGCTCTATGAAGCTTATCGAGGCTGGTAATGCTTTCGATGATTCTTATTTTCTTTCTTGTTACCTTGGGTGCACTTCTGACGAGTTTAACAGGTTTAGGTGGGGGAACGCTCATTCTAGCAGGTCTGCTTCTTTTTTTTCCACCAGAGATTTCGATTCCCCTACATAGTTTTACTCAATTTTCTGCCAATGGTTTAAGGACAGGTTTATTTTTTAGGCATGTGAATTGGAGAGTGGTTATTGCCTATGGTTTACTGATGCTTCCCTCAGCTTGGCTCGCGGCCAAAATGTTTCATCTTATTAACCCTAGTATTTTAAAATTAATTGTCGGATTTTTTATTTTGGCCTCTGTTGTTCCCTGGAAAATTAAAGCAACTGAGGAGCCAGATAAAAAAACATTTGTGTTGCTTGGGGTGCTATCAGGCTTTATGGGAGTTTTTGTTGGCGCTATTGGACCTGCTGTCGTTCCCTTTTTTAATCGTTTGAAATTAAGTCGAGATGGTATTTTATCCACAAAGAGTGCAGGGCAAATGATTCTTCAGTTGTCTAAAATTATTGCCTTCTCAGGGGCCGCGGGAGTGAACTTTATAGAGATGAAAAATCATGTTGGTATTCTTGTTTGTGGAACTCTTATCGGAGTACTGATCTCTATACCGATTGGAAAAAAAATCTCAGATCAAAAATTTAATATGGCCGTCAATGCACTTTTGGCCTTGATATCAATGAAGGTTCTTTATGAGGGGATGACAGAACTTTTTTTTAGTGCATGAAAAGGCGATTCTCTGGGTATTCCCAAAGATACTGGCCTTCCTCACCAGGAATTCTGACTTTGCACAAAGACACAGGAATCGCTCCTAAGCGTCTTACTTTATCCGACCATGTTTGGAGTGATAAGTTGATTTTCTCTTGTATGGCAATCGCTTTATCGGAGTTTGTTTTATGAAAAGAGAGTTGTGAGTTGAGGACATTTAAATCCCTCTTTGTTTTTGCAGAAATGTGCATTAACAAAGGAACAAGCTCCAAAGCTTCTTCGTTTGAAAAAGTTTTGGTTTGATTCAAAGGATAGATACTTCTCACGTTTTCGAAAGTTGGTTCCATTATTCGAATTGTCCTTGTCTTATTTTTCGCTCGACGTCTCTTTTAGCAGTTGTGTCACGCTTATCATAGAGTTTTTTACCTTTGGCCAACGCGATTTCACATTTTACAAGGCTCTCTTTGAAATAAAGTGCTAAGGGAATAATTGTGAAGCCTTTCGTGGCCATCTTTTTTTCGATTTGGTGAATCTCTTCACGTTTTAACAATAACTTACGCTTTCTCGTTTCAGGATGATTGTTAATATTCCCAAATTCATAATGAGGAATTGTTGAGTTTTGAAGCCAGGCCTCTCCGTTGGAGTCGATAGTAACAAAGGCCTCATTGATCATGCCTTTTCCAAGTCTTAGGGATTTAACTTCGGTACCCTGTAATGCGATGCCGCATTCGTATTTATCTTCAATGAAGAAGTCATGTCCTGCACGTTGATTTTTACAGATGATTTTGATTCCCATAGGTCCCGAGAATATATCACTTTGAATAAAAAGAGGACTCTGAATTCATTTAACTTCTGAATAATTTTAAAACTTGTGAATAACTTAAGGCTTCGGCCCTAATTTTTGGATCGATTTCTGCCAAGGCCAATTTTCTTAATGATTCCTCATGGCCCCAATGACTTTTTAAAATTCCGCCAAGTTGTTTTCTTTTTTGTGAAAAAATGAGTCGCAGATATTTTTCAAAAGCATCAATTTCTTCAAGCGATACTTCAGGCCTGTCTTTTCTCTTGAATCCTAAAACTTGTGAGTCAACTTTGGGTGGAGGAATGAAGGCCCCTGGAGGAGCGTAGACGACATGTTTTAACTCAAACTGCGATAATGTAAGTGCATGCAAAGATCCCATCGCATTTCGAGGGTCATTAGGAAGGATTTTTTGGGCAACTTCCTTCTGGTACATGAGAGTCATGTGCTTTATCTCAGGAATCCTAAGAAATGAAATAGTTAAAGGAACACTGACGTTATAGGGAAGATTTGAAACGAGCCAAATAGATTTAAATTTATTTTCATCCAGAAACATCTTCCAATCAAAAAGAAGAGCATCTTGACGAAAAATTCTCTCTCTTCCAACAACTGGTGATAATAAATCTACAAACCGCTCATCCATTTCAATTACATAGAGAGGTAATTTATAGCTTGCAAGATGGGGAGTTAGGACTGCTGGTCCTGGACCGATTTCGACAATCGCCTCTACCCCAACAGGGAGGGGAGAAGTGATTTTACTTATAACATTTGGACTATTTAAAAAATGCTGACCAAAACTTTTATTTGCCTCTGGAAATTTATTGGCCATTTAGCTCTTCTCCACGAAACGAGATTGTGCATCGATGGAGAGACAATGAGGGAAATCAACTCGAAGTTCAGGTACTTTTGATGCCCAATTTGCAATCATCCCAGCATTATCGGTACAAAATTGAGGTGCAACAAAATGCACGCTCTGAAAATTTTCTTTCATCACTGATCTTAAACGTGAATTACACGCGACTCCACCCCCTATGACGATGGGGTGATAAAAAGTTTTTAAATTTAGATTTAAAACTTTTTCAATAATTTCATTCGTTTTGATTTTTAATGTTTGAATAATTGCTTCCTGATATGAAGCCGCTAGATTTGATAGCTCACTTTTTATTTCATCCTCAGTCATTTTTTGAAGCTTCACACGGAGAGCTGTTTTAAGTCCTGAGTAACTCATCTTTCCTGGCCGATCTCTAAGGTAAGAGATTGGAAAATCAAATTTTTTACGATCTCCGTTTTTAGAAAGATCATCAATCATTTTGCCAGCAGGGTAACCGACCCCTAGAAGTTTTCCACCTTTATCGAACGCTTCCCCAGCGGCATCGTCTAGAGTTGTACCCAATACTTCCATTTCATTCGGTCCCTTGACCCACATGAAGGCGGTATGTCCACCTGAGACAAGGAGTCCCAAATAAGGGTAGGAAACTTCCTGAGTTAAATGGATGGCCTCTAAGTGAGCATATAGATGATTAACAGGAGTGATAGGCAGCTCATTAATGAGGGCAAAAGTTTTCGCAAGATTTATTCCAGTCAACAAAGAACCAACGAGACCTGGATGAGTAGTCACCGCAACTTCTGTTACTTCATTTGGTAGAATTCCAGCTTCTTTAAAACAAATATCAAGTAATGGTGGTATTGCTTTAACGTGAGATCTTGCAGCTAACTCAGGTACGACTCCCCCCCACTTGGCGAGAAGGAAATCCTGGTTATAGCTATTAAGAGAGAGAATTTTTGTTGTCTCTGTTACTTCAAGAATACAAATAGACGTATCATCGCAACTCGTTTCAACTCCAAGAATAATTCTCTTTTTATTATTAGAGTTCGTGTTTCGCCTCATTTGCCTCTTTGGTGCCTTTGTAGTCCTCTAGCACTTTTTGAAAAGCTTCTTTCGCTTCGTCCTTCTTTCCTAACTTATTTAGAGATCTACCAATAAAGAGTAAAGAGCTCGCTGCGAGCGTTGCCTTAGGATACTTAGTATAAATTTTACTGAAATACACGAGTGCTTTTTCAGGGTTACCAGTGAAATACTCAACCCTTCCTAAACCATGAAGAACTTTATTTTTCTCGCCAGGTGAAAGCTCCTCATGATCAATTAATCCCTCAAGCTCTCTTCTGGCCTCTTCAAACTTGTTTTGTTTTACATGCTTGAGACCAATCTCTAGATTTTCTTTAACGCTTTTTTTTTTGCCAGTTTTTTGAGCTGGCCCCTCTTTTACAGAGGCTAAGCTCGTCGTTACTTTTTCGATAAATGATCTTTGTTCTTTTAATTCATTTTGAATACTCGCCAGTTGAGAAGATTGAGACTCCTGCTGGGTTTTTAATAGACTCAGATTTTCATTCATCTTTTGAACTTGATCGGGATTTAATTGCGCCTGACGGTGTTCTAGTTCCTCTAGTCGGCCATTCATTTTATTTATCTGAGTTTGAAGGTCTTTCATTTGAGACACAACATTTGCCATTAAGCCTTGGGTATCACCAATTTGTTCAGACATTGTTTCAAATTTTTTTTCCCGTTGAACTTGCTCTGCTGTTTTAAGACAAGCAGTTGAAAGAAGAAGAATTAAGATAGATGGAATTAACTTCATCATAAAATCGAAACCTCATTTAAATGATACTTAATGATACTAGCGAATTTTTAACTATTCTGCATTACCTTCCAGTGCCTTTTTTCTTTGGGACTGGTATTCTGCTTGTTCGGAGTATTTTTTTGAGAGGAGAGCGTATTCTTGAGCTTTATTAAAGTATTTTCTTCTGTAGGAGGATTTTGCTTTTAGGTAATAGTCCTCGGCCTTGCGAAAAACGTTGGGTGCGTGGACATCTGCTCCGGCTTCTTTGGCCGCCATAAATGCGGCTTGGGCAAGACTCATTTCAACTTTAGGTCGTGTGGTCGTTAGACCGCACGAACCTAAAATGAATAAAAAACTGAAAAAGAGAAATCTCATCTAACCTTATTTCGCTGTAACAACAAAGTTTGCACGACGGTTTTGTGTCCATGCAGACTCATCATGGCCTTCTGCCTTAGGACGCTCAGATCCGTAAGAGATTGTTGAGATTCTTTTTGATTCAACACCAAGTGCAACAAGATATTCACGAACAGCTTTTGCACGACGCTCACCAAGAGCTAGGTTATATTGACGTCCACCACGCTCATCACAGTGGCCTTCAACTTGTACGTCAACATTTGAATTTGCTTTTAAATAATCTGCATTCGCTTTTAAAGCGTCTTTAGTGTCAGACTCAAGGTTAGAAGAATCAAAACCAAAGAATACAGTTTTAAGTCCACCAGCTTTGTTACTATCAGAGTCGCCATTTAACTCAAGAGTTAATCCAGCGTTTGCTCCAGCACCATTAGCACCATCTTGATTATTTTTTGGTTTGTTAGAAGCACAGCCTACAGCGAGTAGAGCAACCATAAGAGTAGAGAATAAAGCACGTGTGAACATTTAACTTCTCCTTTGAAGAAATATTAAAAAACGTAATAGAAATTTATCTTTCGCATTATGCTTGTTCAGAATTGTTTTTTGAAGTGAAAACTGACAATAAAACTCCGTATATGTTCTTTAAGAGAGTCATCGGTTTGACGCTTCTTCACGGGAGAATTTGATTTTTTGACACTTGATTTAATTCAGGGGTGCGTCAAGTTAACAAAATAACAGAAATAATCTTTTTTTATCTTGGCCTTGTTAATTGGCATAGGAATTGCTACAGTATTTATGTGTGTGTGTTGGAGTTAAAGAAAGGATTTTTTTAGCTTCTTCTTGTGTCTCTCGAAAAAAAAAGCCCATCTTTATTGATGGGCTTTTTTTTTACAATAATTCAAAAACAAAATTCCCCACAGTTCGCATGCTTATTCCTGCCAAAGAATCATAGAGGGGATTTAGTTCATAGATGCCCAAAATTGGCCGATGATTAAGTTTTAGTTGCTGATACATTTTCAAAATTTCCATTAACTGCATGGCGGTTAGTCCGGATGGATTAACTGCACTAACTCCTGGAACGATTGACCCATTTATTGCGTCTGCATCAAGACTTAGTAAGATACAGGTTGATGGATCCATTTCACTCTGGATTTCGGAAAAGAATATTTTTAAATCCTCCGAGCTCCACTGGTTTGCCCATAAAATTCTCATTGGAGTGTCCATTATTGGTGTCAGAGTGGAATATGAGTTGGCAAACGAGTTTAGGCCTATCTGAAAGAGTTTAAGTCTTTCTGGAAACTCGACTCCAAACTGACGAAAAGGTGTTCCTGAATGAAAATGAGAATCGGTTCGAGTATCTGCATGAGCGTCAATATTTATAACAATAAATTTCTTATAAAAGTTCGCGAGAGATTTAAGCAGTGGATAAATATGATCGTGCCCCCCTCCAAGATGGATAATAGTAGAGTTTAGGTGAGAGCGAAGAGCGTGTTCTATTCTCTCCGATTCCTTTACCTGGGCAGAATGAAAATCACTTTGTGCTTCATCTGTATGAGATGTTTCTATTGTCTTGAATTGATATTTTTTTAATTTTTCAACCTGACTGAACTTTTTAAATGTGGATAAAAATGCTTGAGGAGCAAATCTCGCCCCATTTCTTCCACCATTTCTAATGACTCCCGTATCTGAGGAGCTCGTCAAAAAAAGACATGTTTCTAAATTTGAGTCAGAATGTTCAAATAATTTCCCAACAGACTCCTCAAATCGTTTTTGTGATTGAGTGATAGTACTCTTCGTCATAAAATCTACTTGTTAATTTAAAATATGTTGTGAGTTGAAAGTGTCAAATTTTGAATGGACTGACAAGGATTCTATAAGATGGTTTATCTTGATGCCCGGTGGGCATGAGGGTCCTTATTCACTCGCGAAATTAATCGATTTGTATGAGAAGAAAAAAATATCATTAGATGTAAAACTATGGGCCGAGGGCTTGACTGACGCTATTATATTCAAAAATGTCCTAGAGCGAAGTCAGGAATTAAAAAGCTTGGACTTTGAAGCAGGGCAGCCCCAAGAACTTGATGAGTTGCCGCCCCTCCCTGAGAATGAGGAGGTTTTACCTCCTGAAATCCCTGTTACAAACTCCGAGCGAGTGATTAAAAACTGGAAAATAAAATTTGTTACTTTGTTGATCCTTTTGATTTTCGGTTATTTATGGATATCCAAGAAAAAAGATTTCTCTATTTCTCGTCTTCCTAAAATGAGTGTTGAGATCCACCAAAAGATTTTGAATGAAAATACTTTTGAAAGTTGGAGTAAAAAAATTTTTTTTCGGGAATATTTACCCTTAGATCATTCACATATTTGGCTAGTGAACACTGGTTATCAAAAGTGTGATGTAGAGGCCCGTTTTAATTCAGTAGGGGATAAACTTCTTAGTTATAAGGATGACAAAATTTCCTTTAAATCTCGGGGGCAACTCGCCGGACATATTGTTGAATTCTCATCTTTCGATTTCTCCCTGGGAAATAAAATCATCCCCGGACTTTATGAGATGGACGTGAAGGCAGAGAATTGCCGCTGGGATGGCTTTTTTCCTAAATTGATGAATCTATTTAGTTCACCAGAACGAGAGTATATTGCCAGAACAAAAGTGATTCTTTTTTCCAAAGGTCCCAGTGAATATAATGTCGCGATTGATAATCTTGTTCGAAAAAAACTGGCACTTAAAGAAAAAGCTAAAAACCAAGAACATTTATTTTGGCAAGATTTGACACAAAAGTTTCAAACTCTAGAGGCGATTAGTCTCCAGATAGAGCAACATTTTTTGGATTTCTTAGACAAGGAACCAAAAAATTTTAAGAAAAACACTAAATTCATGATGGATACGTATTCAAAAAAATTTGGCTCATTTCTAACCTCATTTGTTGTGGAGAATGATCATTATTTTAAATCACTTGAAGATAAAGGTGCATCCAAGAAAAGAAATTACGAACTAATGGTAAGGCTCACTTCTAAAAAGATTGGTCTTGAGTCGATGAAGCTGATTGAGGAGTTTTTATCTGTAAAAAGATCTATGAGTAAAAAAGATCTCAAAACTTATTCTCAAAAAGTTAGAAAAAAATTCACGGCCTTAAAAAAAGAAATTACTGAAAAATTATCTCAGATTTCTGAGGATCAAGAGCGAGAGTACTAAATAATTCCGCTGCTTCATATTCAAAATCGGATTTCTTTCTTATTTTTGCCCCCCAATATTTGATGTCATGCTCAAACACCATGGTGAGTTGGTTTTTCGAAATAAACTCATAAAATTCGAGTTTATCTTTTGTCGTTACTCCAGGAGAGATATCATATCCCATCACCCAGGGTACAGAGATGTGGGCGCTCGTAGGAACTAAGTCGGCCATGTAGATAAAATGTTTATCATAGGCGTGAACTAACCAGGGTGTGTGGCCATGGGAGCATTTAAATTTAATTTCTTCACCATTATCGGCCAAGATCAAACCTTCATCTCCATGAAGCCAATTGATTTTTCCATCATGAATGGCCTTCTCAATAATTGGTTTAAAGTAGTTTGAATGAAATGAGCCAGCATCTCTTAACGTTGGGCACAGGGCGTAGTCATAATGTTGACGATGAATATGCAGGGTTGCGTTAGGGAAAACACTGACGTGGTCTTGTCCAGTATGCCCTAGTCCTCCGACATGATCGAAATGAAGGTGTGAGATTATCAGGTCGGTGATGTCCTCAGGGGCTAAATTAAAATTCTTTTTTAGAAGATTTTCGAGTGGTCCTTTTTGACCGATGACCCCAAATCGATCATCAAATTTCTCTCCATGGTAGTCACCAATCCCAGTATCAATGAGAATGTTTCGATTTTTTGTTTGAATCAACATGACACGAAGGCTCAATTGAATTCTATTTAATTCATCCGCTGGGATCAATTTAGACCATAAAGGCTTTGGGATAATGCCAAACATAGCACCTCCATCAAGTTTGAAAACTGCCGGATGAAGAATAAAATATTTTGTCATAACACCTCGCGCCTCCATCATGCCTATAGACATACGCGTTTTTCAAGACCTTTTCATTGTCTGAGCTCAGAAAATGCCTATAATGTTGCCTAATCAATAGTTGTTTTTAAGGAGAGGGTATGAACGTTCATGAGTACCAAGCCAAAGACTTAATGCGAGAGTTTAACATCGCAGTCTTAAAAGGTGGCGTGGCAAACACTCCAGCTGAGGCAGTAGAAGTTGCAAAAAAACTAGGTGGAAATATTTGGGTTGTGAAGGCCCAGATTCATGCCGGAGGCCGTGGAAAAGGTGGGGGAGTTAAGCTTGCTCGCTCTCTTGATGAAGTTGAAAAACTTTCTAAAGAAATTCTTGGAATGCAGTTAGTGACTCATCAAACAGGTCCAGAAGGAAAAAAAGTTCTTAAGGTTCTGGTTGAGCAGGGTTGTGATATTGATCACGAATACTACTGTGGAATTGTTCTCGATCGCTCTGTTGGAAAAATCTGTATGATGGTTTCTACGGAAGGCGGGATGGAAATTGAAAAAGTTGCTCATGAAACTCCAGAGAAAATTGTTAAGTGTCATATTGATGCTGCAACTGGTTTCACTGCTGCTCATGGGAGAAAACTTGGATACGCTCTTGGCCTTAAAGGTGAAACTTTAAAGAAGGCGATGGCATTTTTTGATGGTCTTTATAAACTTTATGTTTCTAAAGATTGTTCCATTGCAGAGATTAATCCACTTGTGACAACTAAGCAGGGTGAAGTGTTGGCCCTCGATGGAAAATTAAATTTCGACGATAACGCTCTTTTTCGTCATCCAGAAATTGAAGCGATGAGAGATATCACTGAAGAATCAGCGCAAGAGCTTGAGGCCGGAAAATATGGTCTTTCCTACATCTCACTTGACGGTAACATTGGTTGCCTTGTGAATGGGGCAGGTCTAGCGATGGCAACTCTTGATATCTTAAAACTACACGGTGGTAGCCCAGCAAACTTTCTTGATGTTGGCGGTGGAGCGACTAAAGAAACAGTTCAAAAGGCGTTCACTATTATTCTTCAGGATCCAAACGTGAAAGCGATTCTCGTTAACATCTTTGGAGGAATTATGAAGTGTGACATCATCGCTAATGGTGTTGTTGACGCTGCTAAAGAGCTTGGAGTTAAGGTTCCTCTCGTTGTTAGACTTGAAGGAACAAACGTAAGTGTTGGTAAAAAAATTCTCGCTGAATCCGGACTAAAAATTACTCCGGCCAACGACCTTGCTGATGCTGCTAAAAAAGCAGTTGAAGCCGCTAAGGGAGGAAAATAATATGGCCATTTTGATTAATAGAAACACTCGTCTTATCACGATTGGTATTACTGGTAAGCAGGGAACATTTCATACTCTTCAATCTCGTGACTACGGAACGAATGTTGTTGGGGGAGTTACTCCAGGCAAGGGCGGTACCGTTCATGAAGGCATTCCTGTATTCGATACAACCTATGAGGCCGTTTTAGAAACGAAGGCAAATGCTGCCATGATTTTTGTTCCACCTCCTGCAGCTGCTGATGCCATTATTGAGTGTATTGATGCCGAACTTCCTCTTATTATTTGTATCACAGAAGGGATTCCTGTTGGGGATATGATTAAAGTGAAGGCAGCTCTTAAGGGATCTAAGTCACGTTTAATTGGTCCAAACTGTCCGGGAGTTATTACTCCAGGAGAGTGTAAAATTGGAATTATGCCGGGCCACATCCATATGCCAGGGAACGTCGGAGTTATTTCTCGCTCTGGAACTCTAACTTATGAAGCCGTTTATCAGCTCACTCAGCGTGAAATCGGTCAATCGACTTGCGTTGGTATTGGTGGAGACCCAGTTAATGGAACAAACTTTATAGATTGCCTTGAAATGTTTCAAAAAGATCCAGACACAAAAGCTGTGATCATGATCGGAGAGATCGGTGGGACAGCAGAAACAGATGCTGCTCGCTGGATTAAGGCCAATATGACGAAACCTGTTGTGAGCTTTATCGCTGGTGCAGCGGCTCCAAAAGGAAAACGTATGGGTCATGCAGGTGCGATCATTTCAGGTGAGGACGACTCAGCGGATGCTAAGTTCAAGATTCTACAGGAATGTGGAATTACGATTGCTAGATCTCCAGCAGAGCTTGGACAAAAGATCGCAGAAGTATTAAAGAAGTAAGAATAAAATTTATAAGGAGCTTATCATGGCCATCGAAAAGACATTTTCAATCATTAAACCAAACTCAACTCTAGATAATAACATGGGTAATATCATTGCTCACTTTGAGAAAAATGGTCTTCGCATTGCTGCTGCAAAATTTGCAAAACTTTCAAAAGAGAAAGCAGAAGGGTTCTATATCGAGCATAAAGAGCGTCCTTTCTTTGGCGAACTTGTGAACTTTATGACTTCAGGTCCAGTTATGCTTATGGTTCTTGAAGGGGAAAATGCAGTTGCAAAAAATCGTGAACTTATGGGTGCTACGAATCCAGCAAATGCTGCTGAAGGAACAATCCGTAAACTGTATGCAAAATCTGTGGGTGAGAATTCTGTTCATGGTTCAGATTCTCCAGCTGCAGCAGAAAGAGAAATTGCTTACTTCTTCGAAAAACACGAAGTCGTAAATCGTTTTTAATTTTTCTTTAGAAACTATTTCTAACTAAGCCTCGCTCAAAGCGGGGCTTTTTTTTGCTCAAGATTCACTGCTATAGGTACCGCAACTTAATCTAAAATTTCCCCTCTCTAAATGCACAAATAGCGACTTCTGTAAAAACTCTACTTAGTATCTCTTTCAGTGTTTTGCAAAATAACGAATTAAAGAAAGGGGTTCTTATGAAGAAGTTTATGGCGATGATCTTGGCAGCAATGAGTTTATCTTCCGTAGCAGATTCACATTATTCTCACTCTCATTCTAGATTAAAACAAAAAATGGAAGAGACTCGAAATCCTGCTTCAGAAGATGGTTCTCTATCCATGTTTGAATTTAATGCCGATTCTGTTTTGGGAGGTTATTTCTCTTTAGATCAATCAAAAACTCGAGGATCCTCAGTAGATAATGACATTGAACTCAATCTAAATCTTAATTATGCCTATCAACTGTCTTCTTATCGAAGAATGCAGCTCGGTTGGCGTTTTGATTACTTAAAAGATACGAACTCTTCTGGAGACATTGAGAATTGGGGTCTTCAAGTTGGCGCTATCTACAATAACTCAACTGATCTTCAGAATACGATGTATGCCTCGCTTTACCTTGGGATGGGGTGGGACCATAGTTATGGGGCCGCATCGGGTGGAAACTCTTCAACCGAAAACATGATCAGCACAATTGCCCTTGGCAGGAGATATTCTCTAGATCGAATGGGAGTAAAGCACCTCACATATTCTCCTGAGATTGCCCTTCAAAACCGAAATGCAACAACCGGGGGGGCTTTAGAGTATTCACAAAGTCTTCAGTTTCGATTCCTACAATTCTCTGTTTTCTTTTAAAACAAGTACTTAGGGCCCTACTCGCGAGGGCCCTTAACACTTTAATCTGTCTTCCATCTAATCACCATAATGTAAAAATTTCAAAAATCTACAAACGGGAGGTCTTCCGCGTTATAACTTGGGGGAATAAGAAAATTGTAAGGAGCATCCCATGTTTAATCTCGGCGACCACGTTGTTTGTCCAGGCCACGGTGTAGGTCAGATATGCAGTGTTGATACGAAAGAACTCAATGGGGAGATGAAAAGCTTCTACATCATTAAAGTTGTCTCCAATGGTATGAAGGTCATGATTCCCGTGGATTCCAAAGAGGGGATAAGGTCTTTGATTCCTTCAACTGAAATCAATGGAGTTTTTGAATTACTCAAAGATCAAAGTGTTAAGGTTGATATGTCGACCTGGAACAGACGTCATCGTGAATATACTCTCAAAGTAAAAACAGGTTCTCTACTAGAAATTGCAGATGTCCTTCGCCAGTTACTTTTACTTAAAATGACTAAAAAACTATCATTCGGTGAAAGAAAGATGCTCGATCAATGTAAAGATTTGATCGTAAAAGAGATTGCTCTCTCCTCCGGTTCTCCGGAAGTTGCGGTCTCGGACAAAATTGACTCACTTTACACCTAAGTTAAGTTCTCAAAAAGCCCTCAAAAGTGTATTCTCTTCCTCATATTTAATGAGGAGTTCCCTTTATGACAGTACGTGTGAGATTTGCACCTTCCCCAACTGGATACCTCCACATCGGTGGTGCCCGGACTGCCCTTTATAATTATCTTTACGCCAAAGCAACTGGTGGAACTTTCGTTCTTCGTATCGAAGATACCGACCTTGAAAGATCAAATGCTGAATATGAAAAACTTCAAATAGATGATTTAAAGTGGCTTGGTATTATTCATGATGAAGGCCCTGATAAACCAAATCCGAAATACGCTCCTTACCGCCAATCTGAAAGAGCGGATATCTATAAAAAATATGCCTTAAATCTCATTGAAAAAGGACTTGCTTATTACGACTTTTGCACGGAGGAAGAACTTGAGGCCATGAAGGAAAAGGCAGCGGCGGAAGGTCGGGACCCTATCTATGAAGGAAAATGGAAAGATCCTCATTTTCATCAAGAAGCCTTAGAGAGAATTTCTAAAGGCGAAACACCTGCGATTCGGTTCCGTGCACCTAAAAAAGCTTACACTCTGGAAGATAAAGTGAAGGGACGTGTCGTTTACCCAGAGGGAATGGTGGGTGACTTTGTGATCGTGAGATCCAACGGACTTCCGGTTTATAACTTTTGTTGTGTCATTGATGATCACTTGATGGATATCACTCATGTCATTAGGGGAGAAGATCATCTAAATAATACTGTTCGTCAGCTCATGATTTATGAGGCATTGGGAGCAAAAACTCCAGAGTTCGCTCACGTTTCTCTTCTTATAGGCCATGACCGCCAAAAGCTTTCAAAGCGTCATGGAGCGACTTCAGTAAATCTCTATCGGAATGAGCACTATCTTCCAGAGGCCATGTGTAATTATCTTTGCCTTCTTGGTTGGTCACACCCAACAGAGCGAGATATTTTTGATAAAAAAGACATCGTTGAAGTGTTTAGCTTAGATCGTTTCTCAGCTTCTGCGGCAATGTATGACCTAGAAAAATTAAAATGGGTGAATTCGGAACATATTAAAAAGATGGATAACGCGACTTTGATTTCATTGATTGAAAAAGAACCCGAGACTGATTTTTTTAATAAGCAATCAGCAGACTGGAAAAATTCTTGTGTCGAACTATTAAAAAAATACGCTCACTTTATTACTGATTTTCCCAAACTCGTAAACGAATTAATCTTAAATGATGACCCTGAAAAGACTGAAGCCTTCAAAGAAATCACTTCTTGGGAAACGACTCCAAAAATCATGAGCTTTATTTCTGATGAGGTAAGCAAGGTGAATGAAGAATTTATTAATGAGGCTGTATTAAATGGTTGGATGGATTACGTGAAAAAAGAAATGGGAGTGAAGGGGAAACCTCTTTTTCAAGGTGTCCGTGCCGCACTTACCGGACATGATCATGGGCCAGACTTAAAATTCCTTATTCCACTCACTCCAGTGAGTGTTTTGAAAAAACGAATCACTCATCTTAAGAAGTAGGATTTATCGCCATGGAATTAAAAATTCACAATAATCTCACTCGTAAAAAAGAAGTTTTTAAACCGATTGAAAACGGGAAGGTGAAGTTTTATTCATGTGGTCCAACAACATATGATTTTCTTCACATTGGAAATGCGAGGGCCCTTGTTGTGGGAGATCTGTTTCATCGAGTGCTGAAGTCTTTTGGCTATGATGTGACTTTCGTGAGAAATTATACTGATGTTGATGATAAAATTATCGATCGTGCCAAAGAGCTCCACCGAGACCCTATTGAGCATGCTGCTCTTTTTGTTAAAGAGTGTGAAACGGATATGAATTCTTTGGGGATGATGCCTGCAACTCATACTCCAAAAGTTTCTGAGACCATGCCCGAGATTATAAAAATGATCGAGGACATCATTAAAAATGGTAAGGGCTATGTTGTTGATGGTGAGGTGTTCTTTAATGTTCCAGCCTTCCCAACATACGGCAAACTTTCTAAGAAAGATTTAGAGTCTCTTCAGCACGGAATCCGAGTTGAAGTTGATAATCGTAAAAAACACCCATCAGATTTCGTATTATGGAAACCAGCGAAACTAGGGGAGCCTGCGTGGGATTCCCCCTGGGGCAAGGGGCGCCCAGGTTGGCACATAGAGTGTTCTGCCATGGCGAAAAAATTTCTAGGTAATACTTTAGACCTCCATCATGGTGGGGTTGATCTTATGTTTCCACATCATGAGAATGAAATTGCTCAATCTGAAGCCGCTAATAATTGCCCGTTTTGTAATAATTGGGCCCACAATGAATTTTTAAATTTTGGCTCGGAAAAAATGAGTAAATCATTGGGTAATGTGATCAAAATTCGAGATTTCGTTCAAAAATATGGTGGTCAAGTTCTTCGTCACATACTTCTTTCTGTCCACTATCGTGCTCGTTTGGAGTGGACTGATGAGGTTCTTAACCGTGCCCTTGATGAAGTAAAAAAGATTCATGAATTTTCAATGGAAGCAAAGGACTATTCCTCGAAGGGAAATTATACTGCATCTGAGATCAGTGATTGTATCGAGAAAATGAAAGAAGAACTTTCAAATGATTTCAATTCAGCGGGAGCGATGGGACATTTCTTTACATTTCTTAAGGCGTCAAAGGCGCATAAAGATGAACTATCACAATTATCAGTTGATCAAATTCAACAGACACTTAAATTTGTCCAAGACGCCTTAGGTTTAATTAGTCAAAATCCTCAGCAGGTTTTAAATGAACTCAAGCGATATGATCAAGACACAACTTCAACAGGAGTTGATGCCGCCTGGATAGAGGCCCTTATTGAGGAGAGAAAGACCGCTAAGGCCAGCAAAAATTGGGCGCGGGCCGACGAGATACGTAAAGAAATGGCAACCAAAAACATCATCTTAAAAGATAATCCAGACGGATCGACCTCTTGGTCGGTGCAAAATTAGAGTCAAATTGACTCCAAAAGACTGAATTATTCCGACATCGCCTGACAATGACTTCCTCCCTATCAAAGGAGTTGATAAATTAGTCTTCTAAAGATTATTGAATGGGAGTCACTCATGAAAATTTTAACGCTTGTATCTTTATGTTTACTTGCACTGAGTTCATTTGCAAGTACTGAAACAAAAACATTTTTCTACGACGGTTCACAAGATTCTGTTCAAATGTCACTTCAAGCAGAAGAGACTCATACGGAATATCGTTATGAACAGCGCCAGACAATTTGTTATAGACAGGTTGTTCATTACGAAACCATTTGTCACACAAACCCACAGGGACAAACTAACTGCAGAACTGTTCCTCGTTACGTAACAGTTGCTTACAGTTGTATCCAAACGATTCAAATTCCCTATGAAGTTAAGGATTTTGATGTGATTGCAAATGTAAATCTTCAAGTGAATGGATTACCTGGGATGACTCCTGGTGAGACATTTAAAGTAAAATTAGACGAAGATTCTCTCTCACTAACAGCTGTTGGATCTAAAAAGTTTTTCTTGATTCAGAAAAACAATAAGGTGAACACGACAATAAATGGCTCTGTCAAACTCATCGATGCTCAGTATTCCGTTGATCTCGTTGAAGCAGCTCCTGTTGTAAAAGCTTTAGATGTATCTGATGTTTCTTTAAGAAATACATTACTAAGTTTTAAAACTGGTGCGATTGAAGTAAGAGACCTTATCGGCTTTCATTTAAATGTAAAAAAGGCACCTCTTTTGGGCTCAGATACGGTTCTTTTTGATAGAGAACTTTCTAGTTCTGAGATAGAGATTACTTCTCAAGGAGAAGCATCGACAGCTGGTGTAAACATTCAAAAGCTAGGTGTTGAGCTTGGCAGTGGCCGTTTCACCTTAACCGCCAAAACCTTCTTTAAGCATCAAGGAACAATTCTCAATGTTAATCAATTTGAGAGAGTTGAAGCTTCAAAGACTCTTGTTTATAAAACTCGCTAAGTTATTGTAAATCGGGGGCCTTCGGGCCCCTTTTTTTTGTAAAATTTTCAATCCCAAAGACCAATCCCTTCAAAAAATGTTACTTGCATCGAGCTTTATAAATTTTTAAGGGAGATCTCATGAAAAAGCTTTTAGGCATTTTCTCTGTTGCTCTGTCGTTTGGTGCAGTTGCTAGTACAGTTGATATTAAGACTTTCGTTTATGACGGATCTGTAAGTTCAACGACTTTATTGCTTTCTGCTGAGAAAACTCACACTGAGTACCGAATGGAGCAAAGACAATCCATCTGTTATAGAAATGAATTTAGGGGTTATAGAACTGTTTGCACAGGAGGCGGTGGTTATGGTGGAGGGTATCCTTATCCAGGAAGACATCCACGCCATCCAGGACCTATGCGTTCATGCTGGTCTGAGCCAGTTTATGTAACCGTATCTTATCCTTGTATTCAAACCGTTTCAGTTCCTTATGAAGTGAAAGACTATGATGTCGAGGCAAGAGTTAATTTAGACATTAATAAACTTTCTCCTGAGGCAACTCCGGGTGAAACATTCAAGGTTACACTTTCTGGTGATCAATTAAGCTTTGATGTGAATGGTTCGAAGAAGTTTTTTATCGTTAAAAGAAAACAGGATATTCGTTCATCTATGAACGGTTCAGTTAAAATGATGGATGCTATCCTTTCAACAGAGCTTCTTGAGTCAGCACCAGTTTTAAAAGCGCTCAATTTAGCAAACATCGCTATTGAAAATGGACTTTTGACTTTTGATCTTGGCCCAGTTGAAAATAATGCAAATATTGGCTTTGCTCTTAAGATTACGAAAAAGAAACTTTTAGGGTCAGACCCCGTTCTTCTTGATCGTGATCTTCTAGATTCAGAAATTGAAGTTAAGGCAACTTCATCTGGTTCTGAAGCAGGGATTAATGTTAATAAACTTGGCGTTGAATTAACTGATGGGAAATTTAGTTTAACTGCGAAAGCATTTGCTAAATTTAATGGAAATCTAATGAATAGTTCTCAGTTTAATGAGCTTTCTTCTTCTCGTACACTTATCTATAAAGTTCGCTAATTTAATCGATGGCCCCCTTCGGGGGCCTTTGATTCTAAGTCAAATCCAAGTAATTCTGTGCTTTATTAATGACTTTAACTTTTTTATTTTTTGGGATGATGAGCTCTAAAGGTCTACCTCTTAGATTATAATTTGAACCCATACTATATCCATAGGCGCCGGTATCACACAGGACCAAATAGTCTCCAGTATTTAAATTTGGCATCAGTCGATTTGAACCAAAGCAATCAGAAGTTTCGCAAATAGGGCCTACAATGTGGCAAGGGTTTTGAGCTTTTCCTTCTTTCACGGGAACCAGATCGTGGAATGCCCCATAGAGTGAAGGCCTCATGAAATCATTCATTCCCCCATCTACAATGACGAAGTGGTTATTCTCAGAAACTTTATTTCTAAGAACCTTCATCACAAAAATACCGGCCTTCGCGATAATTCTACGACCAGGTTCAAAAACAACTCTAGGTCTTAGTTCTGATTTTGAATAAAAACTTTTGTTCAACGTTTCACTTACTAAATTCATATAATCAGAAATACTCGGAAGTTTTTGAGATTCATCCGGATGATAATCAACCCCAAGGCCTCCACCGACGTCTAAAAATTCTAAAGGCGCTTTTGTTTTGAGTGCTACTTCACATAGCTTTACAATAGCTTTTTTAGTCGCTTTGAGATCGAGAAGTTGACTCCCAATATGGACTGAGAGACCGACGAGCTTACTATGAGTCCAGTATTTCTTATGATGAAGTGATTCAAGGATATCGGCTTCAAGAAGCCCAAACTTGTGAGTTTTATTTCCGGTTGAAATATATTTATGAGTTTTTGGTTGAACGACAGGATTGAGGCGAAAACAAATTCTCGCTTTCTTCTTCAATCTCTTCGCACAAAGATTGATTAAGTCTAACTCTTCAATCGATTCCACATTAAATGAAAAGATTCCCGTTTTAGAAGCTTTGAGAGCATAAATAATCTCTTCCTCTGTTTTGCCAACACCAGAGAAAACAATTTTTTCGGGTGAAATACCAGCTTCAAGTGCTCTTTTGAGTTCTCCTCCAGAAACAATATCTGCGCCAGAGCCAAGAGAGGCAAGGATTTTAAGAAGCTCTTTATTAGGATTTGATTTTAAGGCAAAACAGACGAGGGGATTAATGAGTCCACTATTTACTGCCCCATAAAAAAAATCAGTATAGTTTCTTGAAAGAATATCTTCGGAGTAAAGGAAAAAAGGAGTTTTATGTTTCTTTGACACTTCGAGGATATCAGTTTGATTGAAATGCAATTGCTTATTTTTATACTCTAATTCTTTCATAGAAATTTGATACTCTCTTTCCATTCGAGGACTTGTTTTAATGACTCAGTATTTAGCGTTTTATTATCATATGCGACTTTAGCAAGGATTTCAAAATGAGTTAATGAATTGAACTCAAGTTTATTTTCTTGAAAGATCCTTTCAGTCGCCGGAAAATGGTAGGAAAATATACTTAAAACTTTTAAGACTTCGACTTCCGCCTCTTGTAGTTTCCTGGCCGCCGCAATTGAGCTTTTACCAGTCGAAATGAGATCTTCAATTAAGACCGCTTTTTGACCTATTTTAACAGAGCCTTCAATAGAGTTTTGCCTTCCATGATCCTTACTAGACGAACGAATATAGACCAGTGGCAGCTGAAGAGCATGAGCGATCCATGCCGCCCAAGGTATTCCAGCAGTTGCTGTCCCTGCGATGA
>Ga0164293_10000400_pt1 | contig 33799 bp, 28 predicted proteins | sample GEODES118metaG_FD_111487 | JGI IMG/M metagenome (GOLD analysis project Ga0164293, IMG submission 111487) | Eutrophic lake water microbial communities from Lake Mendota, Wisconsin, USA - GEODES118 metaG | ecosystem: Environmental > Aquatic > Freshwater > Lake | place: USA: Lake Mendota...
CGTTGACCATGTGCTGGGCAGCGTTGGTCATGTACTCCACCAAACGCGCCTTCACCGACGCGTCGTAGTTGCCATCGGCGCACACGCCGTCAATCGCCGCGAGCATGTGCGTGAGCCAGTGGTCGCGTTCACGTTCGCCGATCACGAACGGAAAGTGCCGCTGACGTAGGCGCGGATGGCCGCGTTCGTCGCTGTATGTGGTCGGGCCTCCCCAGTACTGGATGAGAAACAAGGAGAGTCGCTCTTTGGCACCAGTGAGATCGCTGCCCTCGGGATACAACGGCATCAGCACGTCGTCGCCTGACACACCCACGTAGAACCGATCCACCAACTCGACGAAGAATGCTGAGCCACCCACCTCGTCGTACATCGCTACGAGAACCTCGGCTCCTGCCAGTCCGGAAAAATGTCGGGCATATCTGTCGACACCTTCTCGGGAAAGTTAGCCGGACGCTTCTCGAGGAAACTGGCGACGCCCTCGGCAACATCTTTTGAACGGCCACGCAACTGAATGCCTCGGGAGTCGACGCGATGTGCATCCATCGGATGATCGGCGCCCAGCATCCGCCACATCATGTGCCGGGCGAGCGCGACCGCGACCGGTGCCGTGTTGTCGGCGATCTCGAGGGCCAATGCACGTGCCGCCGTAAGCAGTTCGTCGGCCGGGTGCACACTGCGCACGAGTCCGCACCGCAGCGCCTCGTCGGCGCCGAAGATGCGGCCCGTCAGCGTCCACTCTTGCGCCTGGGCAATACCCACGACTCGTGGAAGGAACCACGATGAGCACGCTTCGGGCACAATGCCGCGGCGGGTAAAGACGAAGCCGAAGCGCGCCTGATCGCTCGCGAGGCGCATGTCCATCGGCAGGATCATCGTTGCGCCCACGCCTACTGCGGGACCATTGATCGCGCCGATGACTGGCTTGTTCGATGCGAACATGCGCAGCGTCACCGTGCCACCGCCATCGCGACGAAACTCCGAATCGGACTTCGTTGACAACTGCCCGTCGCTGAATGTGTCGGCTCCCGCTGAGAGATCCGCACCGGCACAAAAGGCGCGTCCCGCCCCCGTCACGATGACCGCCCGTACGCCGTCGTCGGCGTCGATCAGGTCGAATGCCGCGATGAGTTCATTCATCATCGTGTTGGTGAACGCGTTCAGCTTGTCGGGCCGGTTGAGTGTGATCGTCGCAACGCGGTCGTCAACGTCGTACGCGATTGCCTTGAACTGCTGAGCCATCAGACGTCCAAGAATCGCGACGCTGCGATTGCAGAGCCCACCGCACCCACGATGGCGCCGATCACAAGCATCATCAACATGACGCCGCTGAGATACCCAGCGGGCACGATCAGCGACGAGATTCCCGTGCCGGGTTTGAACCCGGCGACGCCGTTTTCCCATGCGGCGTTCAATACCCACAGGCCGCCGCACGCCGCCAGCGCACCCAGTAAGCCCTGCAGGAGTCCTTCCAACATGAACGGAATCCGGATGAACCAGTTCGTTGCACCCACGAGCTTCATCACCTCGATCTCGCGGCGCCGTGCAAACATCGCGGTGCGGATGGTGTTCCAGATCAATCCGACGGCGACGACGAGGAGCACCACCGACATCACCAGCGTGACCGCTCGAACAAATTGCGACAGTGTGGAGATCACCTGAAACTCATCCTCTGCCAAGGCCACATCCTCAACGCCGGGCAAGGAGCGGAACTGTTCGCTGAGCGACCGCACCAGCGCGGGATCCTCGGTGAGCGGCACGACCTTGAACTGCGACGGAATGTTTTCTGGCGTCAGCAGACTCAACGTGACGGGGTCGCCGACGAAAATGCGCTGTGCTTCCTCGTAAGTCTGGGCCTTGTCGAGGTATTGCAGCTTCTCCACATCGACAATCGTGCTTGCTGATCGAATCGATGTGTCGATGTAGGCGATCTGCTCGGGCGTGGCATCACTGCGGACGAACACAATCATCTCCACATCGCCGCGCCACTGCACGAGAAGGTTTTCGAACGCCCGCTGAATGAGGAATGTCGCACCCACCAGCAACAACGCGATGGCCGACGTGAGCACCGCGGCCGCGGTCAGCGTCAGGTTGCGCCGGAAACTCGCCCACATTTCGCGGAAGGCGTACACCACCCTGGCGATCATTCGTACACTCCTCGCTCCTGGTCGCGCACGACGACGCCGCGATCCAACTGGATCACACGTCGACGCATGGCATTGACAACGCGATGGTCGTGCGTGGCCATAACAACAGTCGTGCCGGTGCGATTGATTTCGTCGAGCAGCGCCATGATGCCTTCGCCCGTAGCGGGATCGAGGTTGCCCGTTGGTTCGTCGGCCAGCAAGATGAGCGGGCGATTGACGAAGGCCCGGGCGATTGACACGCGCTGCTGCTCGCCGCCCGACAACTGGTGCGGGAAGCGATCTTCCTTGCCCGCCAGGCCCACGAGGTCGAGCACAAGTGGAACCTGGCTCGCAATCACATGGCGCGGCTTGCCAATGACCTCTAAGGCGAAGGCCACGTTTTCAAAGACGGTCTTGTTGGTCAACAGCTTGTAGTCCTGGAAAACATTGCCCATGCTGCGACGCAAGAACGGTACGCGGGAGTCGGAAATGTCGTTGATGTTGCGACCGGCGACCCACACCTCACCGCGCTCAGGACGCTCCTGGCGATTGATCAGGCGCAGGATCGTGGACTTGCCCGACCCCGAGGGACCCACGAGAAAGACGAAGTCGCCCTTGGCGACGTCGAACGACACATCGCGCACAGCAACGGTCTCCCCGCCATACCTCTTGGTGACATTTTCCAGACGGATCATCGATCCCCTCTCAGGGGCTTGAGTCTAATTTTCCGCCTCGGCGTTTGCTCGTCGCCACCGCAGGTAGCCCTCCATGAACACTTCCAAGTCGCCATCGAGCACGCCGGCGACATTGCCGCTTTCCACATCAGTGCGCAGATCCTTGACCATCTGATAGGGCTGCATCACGTAGGAACGAATCTGACTTCCCCATCCCACGGTGGCCTGCTTACCCGCAATGCGACGCAGCTCTTCTTCGCGTTCTTCTTCGACACGCGCAGCCACCATCGTCTTCAAACGCTTCAATGCATTTTCGCGATTTTGCAATTGCGATCGTTCCTGCTGCGAAGAGGCAACGAGTCCCGTGGGTTCGTGAATCAGACGAACGGCTGACGACGTCTTGTTCACGTGCTGACCGCCCGCGCCCGACGCACGAAAGACTTCCATTCGAATGTCGGACTCATTGATCTCAACGTCGGCTTCTTCCAATACCGGCCAAATCTGCACGTTGGCGAAACTCGTCTGTCTACGCCCTTGGTTGTCGAACGGGCTGATGCGCACCAAGCGATGCGTGCCGCGTTCCGAGGTGAGCAGCCCATAGGCGTAGCGACCGCGCACCGTGAAGTCAGCCGAGAGGATCCCCGCCTCAGTCCCCTCAGACACATCGCCGATTTCAATCGCAAACCCCTTGCGCTCCGCCCATCGGGTGTACATGCGCAGCAGCATTTCGCTCCAGTCCTGCGCATCGACGCCACCGTCCTTTGCGTTGATCTGGACGATTGCTTCGGCCTCGTCGTGGGTGCCGGTGAACAGACTGCGCAACTCGAGTGCATCTAACTTGTTGCGACACTGTTCGATGCCGCGCTCCAAGTCGGGCTCTTGGGTCTCATCGTCGACCTCTCGCGCCATCTCGTGCAACACCTCGAGATCTTCGACAGCACCCGACAATGCGGCGAACTCGTCGAGGTCGGCTTTCAGGTTCGCGTATTCAGTGTTGACTTTTTTGGCATTTTCTTGATCGTCCCACAGGTCGGGCTTAGCAACTTCGACTTCGAGTTCGGCGAGTCGCGTGCGACCAACGGCAACCTTCAGATAGACGGATGCCTCGTCAACACGCCGCCGCACATCGGCGAGATCATTCGAAAAGTCGCGCATCGGGGTTTAGCTGCGCCCGTGGCACATCTTGTACTTCTTGCCCGACCCGCACGGGCACGGCGCATTGCGCGGCGTCGTCGACCAATCGTTGGCCTCCTTAACGACCGTCTTTTGCGCGGCGGGAGCGGTCGGTGCAACAGGCGCCGGCTCACCCAATGATGCAGGCTCGAAGTTTTCGGCGGAGAGTTCCTGCACGTTTGCTACCTGCATCGCGGGCGCGTCATTGCGCACTACTTGCACGTGCATCACGTATTTCACGAAGTCCTGGGCGATGCCCTTCATTAGGGTGCCGAACATTTCAAAGCCTTCGCGCTGCCACTCGACAAGTGGATCCTTCTGACCCATCGCGCGCAGGTTGATGCCCTCCTGCAGGTAATCCATTTCCTCGAGATGTTCGCGCCAACGCTGATCGATGATTCGCAGCATGACCTGGCGCTCGACTTCGCGCATGGTGGCGACACCGAGCTCTGACTCGCGCTTGTCGTAGTAGGTCGATGCATCGGCCATGACCACGTCGTACATGTCGTCCGTTGTGGCACATCCGGCGAGTGCATCCACCGACACCGCCGTCGGCCAGTACGACGCCAGTTCTTTTGCGAGGCCTTCCAAGTCCCATTCGTCCTCTGCATCCGAAACACAATGGCTATCGATTAGTGCATCGACTGCCTCGGCGAGGTATTCGAGGGCCGCCGACTTGAGGTCGAGCCCTTCGAGAATCTGATCACGGCGCTGATAGATGATCTTGCGCTGCTGGTTCATGACCTCGTCGTACTTAAGTACGTTCTTGCGAATTTCACCGTTGCGCTGCTCTACCGTGGTCTGCGCGCGCTCAATCGCTTTGGTGACCATCTTCGCTTCGATCGCTTCGTCTTCCGGCAACGCACGACCCATCACCCACGACAACGCGCCCGTAGCAAACAGACGCATCAATTCGTCGTCGAGGCTCAAGTAGAAGCGGCTCTCGCCGGGGTCGCCCTGGCGGCCAGCGCGGCCCCGCAACTGATTGTCGATACGTCGCGACTCGTGACGCTCGGTGCCGAGCACGTAGAGCCCACCAAGTGCGCGCACACGCTCACCCTCCGCCTTGCACGACACCTCATACTCGGCGAGTAGCTCCCGATATCGCGCCTGTGCCTTGTCGCGCTCAGTCCGGAAATCCGGCGGCATCTGGTCAAGCGGCACGGGCATCGCGAACTCGTCGACCAGCATCTCGGGCTGGTATCCCTCGCGAAGCACGTGCTGACGCGCCAGGCCCTCTGGGTTGCCGCCGAGCAGGATGTCCACGCCGCGTCCTGCCATGTTGGTGGCCACGGTTACCGAGCCCAAACGGCCGGCTTGCGTCACGATCGTCGCTTCACGCGTGTGCTGCTTGGCATTGAGCACTTCGTGAGGAATGCCGTTTTGCTGCAACTTACGGGACAGCAATTCGCTCTTCTCCACGCTCACCGTGCCAACGAGAATCGGCTGACCCGCGGCATGCCGTTCCGTGATGTCGGCCACAACCGCCTCGAACTTGGCGGTCTCGGTCTTATAGATGAGGTCGGGCTGATCTGCTCGTACCATCGGCCGGTTCGTGGGAATCGGCACCACCTGCAGGCTGTAGGTGTTCATCAATTCGGCGGCTTCGGTCTGCGCCGTTCCCGTCATGCCCGACAACTTGTCGTACATGCGGAAGTAATTCTGCAGCGTGATCGTTGCCAACGTCTGGTTTTCTTCCTTGATCTTGACGCCCTCTTTGGCCTCGACGGCCTGGTGTAGGCCCTCGCTCCAGCGACGCCCCTCAAGGATGCGGCCCGTGAACTCGTCGACGATTTTTACTTCGCCGTCTTGCACGATGTAGTCCTTGTCGCGGTGGTACAACACCGACGCCTTCAGCGCGACCTGCAGTTGATGCACGAGATTCTGTTGCACCTCGTCGTAGAGGTTGGCAATTCCGAGGGCTTGTTCGACTTTTTCGATGCCCGACTCGGTCGGCACCACGATGCGCTTGTCCTCCTCGACGTCGAAGTCGACATCGCGACGCAGCGATCGAACAATCGAAGCAAACTTGTAGTACGTCTTGGCCGCGTCAGCGATGCGACCAGAAATGATGAGCGGCGTTCGTGCTTCGTCGATGAGGATCGAGTCGACCTCGTCAACGATCGCGAAGTGATGTCCGCGCTGCACCTTGTCGTCTTTGGTGCCTGCCATGTTGTCGCGCAGGTAATCGAAACCAAACTCGTTGTTTGTGCCGTAGGTGATGTCGGCTGCGTAGTCAGCCCGCTTCTCTGCCGGTGTCGGCCTGCTGCCCGGCACCACCAAGCCCACCGACAATCCCATGAAACGGTGGATGCGACCCATCCATTCGGCATGGAACTTGGCGAGATAGTCGTTGACGGTGATGACGTGAACGCCACGGCCCGACAATGCATTGAGATACGCGGGAAGAGTAGACACCAAGGTCTTGCCCTCGCCCGTCTTCATTTCTGCAATCCACCCTGCGTGCAGCGCGGCGCCACCCATCATCTGCATATCGAAATGTCGCTGGCCGATCACCCGAATCGCTGCCTCACGCACCACAGCGAACGCCTCGATCATGAGGTCGTCGACGTCTTCGCCCCGCTCAAGGCGCTGACGAAATTCGGCCGTCTTGGCCTGGAGCGCGGCGTCCGACAACGCCTGCATGGACGGTTCGAGCGCGTTGATCTCGGGGACAATTCCCGCGAGCGCCTTGACCTTTTTGCCCTCGCCGGCGCGGAGGATGCGATCCAGGAGTGCCATGCAGCATGTGATGCTACCGAGTGTTCATCGGCGCGGGGGTGGCGGCAACGGCAACACACACCACGCTCGTAGCCCCTGCCGCAATCAGTACCGCGCGTGCCCGATCGAACGATGCGCCGGTCGTCACCACATCATCGACAACCATCACCCGAGTCGCCGCGCCCACAGGACGTGCAACAAAGGTGGGGCCTTGCAAACGTTGGCGCCGCGTGCGCCCGGTCTGCACTTCATCTGACGTCTTGTGCAATAGGCGACGCACGGGAACACGCAGATGCCGGCCGAAACGCCTCGCCAATAGTTCAGATTGGTCGACACCCCGCTGGCGTTGGCGCTGGCGCGTTGTAGGCACCCATGTGATGACGTCAACAGGCGGTAACGGGTGGAGCCGCTGCAGTACGGCGTCAACGAGCACTCGTGCATTCGCACGATTATTGCGGTACTTGAGACCGATGATGAGTTCGCGCGCCATGCCTGAAAAAACGAATCCCGCCCAAATTGCAGACCTTGTTGGTCGCGCTTCGCTCAGCAGTCGGCGCATACATGCATCGCATGTGCCACGTCCACGTTCGCCGCACCCGTCGCACGCGTGTGCAAAGAACATTGACCTCCCGTTGCTGCTCGCTGCGGATCATTAGTGTTGAGCGGTGCGTCAGTTCCTGCAACCATTGGCTGATCGCCCCGCGCAGCGCGTCACCCGATGTGTGGGCGGACTGGCGCTCTTCGGCATCGGTGTCGCTCTTCAGAAAGAGGGGCAAATGGGACTTGCTCCGTGGGACGTTTTCCACGAGGGCTTCAGTCAGGTGCTGGGATGGCAATTTGGACGTGCGCTGGTGTTGACCAGCTTCCTCGTTCTACTGCTGTGGATTCCGTTGCGTCAGCGACCCGGCATCGGCACGTTGCTCAACGCGGTAGAGATTGGCGTCGTCGCCGACATTGCGATTGCGGTGCTGCCCGAACCCGACGCGCTGTGGGTGCGCATTCCTTTCATGCTCATCGGGGTGCTGCTTGTCGGAATCGGTTCTGGCTTCTACATCGGTGCTGGACTAGGGCCGGGTCCGCGTGACGGATTGATGACCGGCCTCGCCGCCCGCGGCATGAAGGTATCGCGCGCACGCACGTCGGTCGAGCTCACCGTGCTGTTGCTCGGCTGGATTCTTGGTGGTTCGGTTGGCGTGGGCACACTCGTGTTTGCGCTCAGCATCGGGCCAATCGTGGCGCGCACGATTCCCCTGTTGCGCCTTGCACCACTTGACGACGCCCAGCCGTGGGGCGAATGAACTAGTAGCGGTATGCCTCTGGCTTGAACGGGCCAGAGGGATCGATGCCCAAGTATTCAGCCTGCTCGTCCGACATCTTGGTCAGCTTCACACCAAGTGCTTCAAGGTGCAAAGCCGCAACCTTTTCGTCGAGGTGCTTCGGCAACACGTATACGCCGATCGGATACTTGTCCAAGTTGTTGAACAATTCCACCTGCGCGATGACCTGATTCGAAAACGAGCAACTCATCACAAAGCTGGGATGACCCGTGGCACAACCAAGATTGACCAGGCGGCCCTCGGCGAGGACGATCACCGCATGACCGTCGGGGAACGTCCACAGATCGGTGCCCTGCTTGAGTTCGTCACGCTGCGCACCGCTGCGAGCCAGACCTGCCATGTCGATTTCATTGTCGAAGTGGCCGATGTTGCAGACGATCGCATTGTGCTTCATCTTGGCCATGTGGTCGACGGTGATGATGTCGGCGTTGCCGGTTGCCGTCACGAACACGTCGGCAATCGATACGGAGTTGTCGAGTGTGTCCACCTGGTAACCCTCCATCGCCGCCTGTAAGGCGTTAATGGGGTCAATCTCCGTGACGATCACGCGCGAGCCCTGGCCGCGCAAGCTTTGTGCGCACCCCTTGCCTACGTCTCCATAGCCGCACACCACTGCGATCTTGCCCGCGAGCATGACGTCAGTAGCGCGATTGATTGCGTCAATTAACGAGTGGCGACAGCCGTAGAGGTTGTCAAACTTCGACTTAGTCACGCTGTCATTCACGTTGATTGCAGGGAACAACAGTTCGCCATTCTCAGCCATGCGATACAGGCGCTTCACACCAGTCGTGGTTTCTTCGGTAACGCCCTTGATGCCTTTGGCCATCTTCGTCCACTTTTGCGGCTCGGACTTCAACGAACGCTGTAACAGCCCCAACACGATCGCCAACTCGGGATTCGAAGCCGTCGTCGGGTCGGGCACCGCGCCCGCCTTTTCGTATTCCACACCCTTGTGCAACAGCAACGTCGCGTCGCCGCCGTCGTCGAGGATCATGTTCGGGCCGTCCCCATCGGGCCACGTCATCATCTGATCGGTCGCCCACCAATACTCCTCGAGCGTTTCGCCCTTCCATGCAAACACCGGCACACCCTTTGGCTCGTCCACCGTGCCATCGGGCCCCACCACCACCGCTGCGGCGGCGTGGTCTTGCGTCGAAAAAATGTTGCAGGACGCCCAGCGCACCTCTGCGCCAAGTTCCACCAGCGTCTCAATGAGTACCGCCGTCTGAATGGTCATGTGCAGCGATCCCGAGATACGCGCGCCCTTCAGTGGCTTTGACTTACCGAACTCCTTGCGCAGCGCACGCAGTCCAGGCATTTCATGCTCGGCGAGATGGATCTCCTTGCGGCCAAAGGGGGCAAGCGACAGATCGGCGACGCGCCAATCACGACGTTGGGCAAATGTGGACATTGATGCTCCTTGATGGGTAGGCGTAGCGACTCTAGTTCGCGTGAACCACGCGATGAGACACGTGGATCAGGCGACGAAGGTGGGCTCGATGCTTTCGGCATCGATGCGGGCCATGAGACGAGCATGCTCGGCATCGTCCACACCTACCGCCTCATCGATCAACATCACCGGAATGCCATCGCGAACTTCGTACTTACGGTGCAACCGCGGGTTATAGAGAAAGTCATCTGCCGCGAAGTAATAGAGCGGCCCCTTGTCCTGCGGGCAGGCGAGGATCTGGAGCAACGTCTGGTCGAGTCCCATGCCTCGACACTAGTTCGTCAGGATGCCGTGATCTCGAGGAGTAGTTCGGCAACACGGTCGTCGCACTCCTCACGCGTGGGTGCTTCGAGGTTAAGTCGCAGCAATGGTTCGGTGTTCGACGGGCGCACGTTGAACCACCAGGGACCGCAGTCGACGGTCAATCCGTCGAGACGGTCCTGATCGAAATGCGCATACTTGTCGGCAATGCGCTGGATAACCGCGTTGATATCGGGCACAGTTGTATTGATCTCACCGCTCGACGCATAGCGCTCGAGCGGCTCGCGCAACTGCGCGAGTGACTTACCCGAATGGCACATCTCGCCGAGAACACCCATCGTGGCGATCAGTCCGCTGTCAGCGCGGTAGTTGTCAGCAAAGTAGTAGTGGCCCGAATGTTCGCCGGCAAACACTGCGCGCGTCTCGGCCATGATTTGCTTCACGTAGCTGTGACCGTTTTTGGTGCGAATCGCGTTGCCACCCAGCTCGGCTATGACCTCGGGAACCGCACGCGAGCAGATCAAGTTGTAGAGGATCGTTGCACCAGGTGTAAGGCGGAGGAATCGCGACGCCAGCAATGCCGTTGTCGTGCTGCCAGACATGCCGCGACCTTTTTCATCGACAAGAAATACGCGGTCTGCGTCACCATCAAATGCCAAGCCCACGTCGAATCCACCAGCGAGCACTCGCGCCTGCAGGTCTCGCTGATTGGCCGGCTGCAGCGGATCGGCAGGGTGGTTGGGAAATGTGCCATCCAATTCGCCGTACATGATCTCAATGTCAAAAGCCTCGAGACGTTCGAAGACCGCAGGCACCACAAGGCCGCCCATGCCATTTGCCGTGTCGGCGACGATACGCAGCGGCCGCAACGTGTCGCCAGCAATAAACCCCACCACGTGCTCGGCAAACTCAGCGAGCAAGTTCGCAAAGCTCAGCGTGCCAGCCTTCGCAGCGGCCGGAGGCTCGCGGCCATCCAAGACCTCCACGGCGATTGCTTTCATGTCGCGCAGGCCATTGTCGATGCCGATCGAACGTGCGCCCGCCAAGCAACACTTGATGCCGTTGTATTGAGCGGGGTTATGCGACGCCGTGAACATTGCGCCAGGCACGTTGAACTTGCCCGACGCGTAATACAGCAAGTCGCTGGAGGCCAGCCCAAGGTTGGTGACGTCGACGCCGTGATTCAGCGCGCCGCGCTGAAACGCATCGACCAGCTCGAGCCCGCTGGGACGCATGTCGTGGGCCACAACGATCGCAGATGCGCCCGTGAATCGCGCGAATGCCACGCCGAGGGCGTAGGCCGCAGAGGCGTCGAGCTGATCGGGAACGGTGCCCCGAATGTCGTAGGCCTTGACGATTGCATCCAGATTGGGCACAAACGGTGAGGCTAGCGAGCCGTGCGCGCCCTGCGACGTGTAACGACGATCAGCGCACCCACACCAAACACCGTCAACGCATAAGCCGAATAGTCGCGTCCTGACATATCAAAATGCAGACGCACGTCGTTGTCGGTGGGAACCACGACCATCATGTTGGGCGCAACGCGAAACGGGCCAAGCGCCCCATCGACTTGCCAGTTCGGAAAGTAACTCACCCGTACAAGAATCGGTACTCCCGTTTGGTCTACAGAAAAGCGCACCGACTCCTGTTCAACCGTTACCGCCGACACCTGCACCGGCGGCAACACCACCGACTCAAGCGCATCCGCGGGCACCACCACGTCGACGCGGCGGCCCGACTCCCCCGGCTCCCCTTCGCGACGAGCCTCGTCAACCTTCACCGCCACGCGCTGCCACGTACTTGGACCATCGTCGGCCACAAGCGTTGCCCAGTCTTGGGGATTTTGGAACCAACTCGTGCCGATCTCCAACCAACGTTCGCGTGGATCGCTGCCCCCAAATTCGGCGACCACCGGTTGCGTCGCTAACGGCGACACGATGTCGGCGTCGCTCACCTCGAACACCACCCACGGTCCACTGCGGGCAACCTCGGTAAGACCCTCAACGCGTGATGCTTCGGCCAGCGCCTCTGGCGTGAACCCCATGTAGTAGCGCACGCCAAGTTCACGTAGATACCGCAGGCCGCGCTGCGCATCATTGTTGTCGTAGCGCAGTTCGCGAACCGGGTTGCTGCTCTGCTTCGACATTGCCGCAGCAGTGATGAAGTGGTACGGCGTCGTGCCCGCCGCCTCGAAGAACAACCCCTCCATCGAACCGATACACCCGCTCGTCCAGAACGGGAGCAGCATCAACGACATCGTCGTGCCGTACTTGTTCAGCTCCGAATTGTTCTCCCACAGTGCGCGCCCGCAGCCGTGCGCTGGATCCTCGCCGAGGCGCTGCATCGTCTGCACGATGTCGTAGTACTCCCCGTAGGCACTTTTGCCCTCGTAGCCAGTGAAGTTCCACCGGGCCCAGCCGTCGACAAAGCCATCGTTACCAGACTTCGTCTTAAACGGCCCCCACGTGTAATACGACACGCCTTGCGCATCCACCGTGATCGAGCCAAATGGCAATTCCTGAAAACGAAAGCCGATTGCCACCGTGCTCACCAGCGCCACAAGTGCCAGCACGCCCATGTTGAATGACAACCGCTTCTCCACCCGCGGGGCCACCACGCGCCCGACCGGTGGGGTCGCCTCCGCATCGGGCCTATCGGTCTCGCGCGTCGACACCTCTGGCACGTTCTCGCGCGCGGGTCGCAGCGACCGCTGCAGCGCAATGGCCCGCATGAAGAATGCGGCCACCTCGTAGGCCCCGACCATAAACAGGAGGTACCGCAACAAGTAGAAAAACGGCAGGATGCGCGGATTCCACAGCAGGCCAATGATCGGCAGGCTCTCGCGCGCGATGAACACACTTATCGCTAACACGACGGCCATCACGCCCATCCACATGCCAACTCGGTGACCCTTGCGTAACAGAGCAACAAATCCGATCACTGCCCCCGTCATAAACAACACGTCGAGGAAAGGATGAAGCGGAAAGAACATGTCCCAGAACGAATCGTTCACGCCGCTCGGACGCGGTTCATATTTCATATCGGTCATGTACGCATGGTTAAACACGAATGGCACCACCCAAAACGCTGACAGCAGGACGCCAAACACCATGATCTGCACACCAAGCCCGCGGTTCTTGGCCTTGGCCACAAGGAGCACCATCATCAGCACGCCGCCGAACACGAACAGCAACACGATGCCGTGGCTCAGTGCCGCAAGCGCGAGAAACACCGCCGACACCGCGAGACCCGTTCCGCGCTCCATTGCGCGCGCAACATAGGCAAACGCCACAAACGTCAACGCGAGTGCGAGCGAAAACGAGAACTCGCCGGCCATCGTTGAAGCGATATTGCCGCCGTAAATCGTGAAGCTCTCGTCATAAAGAAAGACCGTTGCGCCAATCGCCAGCAACTCTGGAATCGGAAACGCAAATCGAGCGAAGCGACCGAACAACCACACGCATGCGGGCAGGGCAAGAATCCCGAGAACCGCCACCACCTTCATTGCGACGCCGTATGGCAGAAATACGTCCAACGCCAAAATCAACAGTGCGGGTACCACCATGTAAAAGCGATACACGGGAAGCCCCGAGTACCAATCCATGCTCCATCCCATCAACCTGAAGTTCGCCAGCAAGTTGTCACGCAGGTATGCAGGACCCCAGACATGCGCGCCCATGTCGCCACCGGTGGGCGTGTTGTTGCGCACAATCAACTCTGGATGCAGCGTGAGCAGAAGAAACGCCGTCGCGCCGCCCACCACGACGATTGCGGCGAGTCGCCGCCAATACTGCTCGTCGTGCTTCAGCCCGCCATCGACTGGTTGGCCATCCACGATTGATCAGCCTATGTGAGCGCGACGACGCTCAATCCGGCGGCGTTAAAGGCGATATGCGTGACAATGGCCAACCCGACTGTTCGGGTCTTGGCATAACACCAGCCGAGCACGAGGGCGAAGGCAAACAGCCCAGGAAACTCAACGGGATGCAGGTGGACAAGTGTGAAAAACACGGCTGCCAACATCAGCGCACGCGTGGCGCCGAGCCGAGGGGACAAACCTCCCTGGATCATCCCGCGGTACACGAGTTCCTCGATGATTGGTGCGCCAAAGACGACGATCGCTACGAGTAGTACGAACCACCAGCCCGTGGCGAGTTCACTCAACTCCCGCGCACGGCGTTCGACGTCTTCCACGTTGAATCGATCGGGAAACAGCAGTCGCAATGGCAACATGACGAGATTGACCAGCAGGAATTGACTCGCGAGCCCCAACGGAATACCCCACAGGTCGCGCACCGCAAACGACCATCCGAAATCCTGTCGCCAATTGCCCGTCCCGAAGCGACGCGACACGACCACCAACATCGCTACCTGCGGCACCCATAACGACAGCGATGACAGCGCAATCACCCATGTCGGCAACACGTCAGCTTCGGCGTACCCGCTGGCGCCGAGCACGAGACCGCCGAGCGCGATCGCCACGACATACGACGCCACCCACGCCACACCCACCACCGTGGGCGCAAAACCCGCCGGCCTGTTAGCGAGCGGTTCGCCGCTCGGGGGCGGCCAGGGTGCACCGGTCATGACGCGAGGCGTCGTCACCCAGCGAGACGGTTGGGCACGACTGCGCGAAAACGGTGACGCCGGTCCTCGAGTCGCCAGCCGCTCGGCGGAGTGACGCGACGACCGTGGCGCTCGCACAAGTCGTAGGCGTGCGGATCTGGTTCCTCCGCAAGATCGTCGATCCACACCAGAGCGCGACCGTACTGGTACGTCAGGGTGATTGTCGGTGCGTCCTTGCACGCTTGACGGGAACATTTCCGAGCCACGACCCAAAAAACTAATCATTACTTGTGTCCTAACGGTGGATGGGCACGACGGGACACCGCCAGTGGGTCGGCCGTAGCATGACCGATGTGAGCAAACTTCCTCCTCCCCCACCTCCCGCTCCGAAGCGTTCATCGAAGCGCAGGACGCCATCGTCGCCGTCGAACAAGTCTTCGGGTGAGCGCCAATCGCTTCCTCGCTGGGCCGTGTGGATGCTCGTAGCCGTAGCTGTCGGCCTCATCATCGGCCCCCGCCTATGGCCCACCGACACCGCCACCGAGGTGACCTACACCGAGTTTCTCGAGCTCGTGAATGACGGCAAAGTCGACGCGGTAACAATCAACAACATCAGCAACGTCATCAGCGGCACGCTCGCCGACGGCAGCGAATTCAAGACGACCGGCTCCACGTCGCTGTCCGATGCGGACGAGCAGTTACTGAAGGCAAAGGGCGTTGACTACGACTACGTGACACCGACGGGCAACTTCTTCACCAATATGTTGCCGCTATTGCTGCCGTTCTTCCTGATCATGGGCTTCTTCTTGTGGATGCAGCGACGCGCCATGGGCCAGGCCGGCAACATCATGTCAATCGGGCGCAGCCGTGCCAAGAATTACGACGCCGACAAGCCAAGCACCACATTCGCCGACGTGGCCGGGTACGCGGGGGTCAAGCAAGAGATCAAAGAAGTCGTCGACTTTCTGCGCATGCCCGAGCGATTCAAAGAGATTGGTGCGCGAGTGCCGAAGGGCATTCTGCTCGTGGGCCCTCCGGGAACGGGAAAGACGCTCTTCGCGCGCGCAGTTGCCGGAGAGGCGGGCGTTGGCTTCCTGTCAGTGACTGGCTCTGACTTCATGGAGATGTTTGTTGGCGTTGGCGCAAGCCGGGTGCGTGACCTGTTCCAGCAAGCCGCCAAGATGGGGCGAGCGATCATCTTCATCGACGAAATCGATTCGATCGGCCGCAAGCGAGGCGCTGGCCTTGGCGGCGGCCACGACGAACGCGAGCAAACGCTGAACCAGATGCTCGCCGAGATGGACGGCTTCGAAGCCACTGAAGGCATCGTGGTGATGGCGGCCACCAACCGCCCCGACATCCTCGACCCGGCACTGTTGCGTCCGGGCCGCTTTGACCGACAGATCATCGTCCCACTTCCCGAATCTGACGAGCGCCTGGCAATCCTCAAGGTGCACTCCGCCGGCAAGCGCATGGGTCAAGACGTGGATCTCGACACCATGGCGAAGGCCACACCTGGCATGAGCGGCGCCGATCTCGCCAACCTGGTCAACGAGGCTGCACTCTTTGCCGTGCGCCGCGGATCGACACACATTGAGCGCATCGACTTCGAAAATGCGCGCGACCGGGTGGTCCTCGGTGCGAGCCGCGAAAGCCTGATCCTCAACGCAGAGGAGAAGCGCGCTACCGCCTATCACGAGGGTGGTCACGCCGTGCTTGCGGCAGTTCTTCCCCATTCCGACCCCCTGCATAAGGTGACGATCTTGCCGCGCGGTATGGCGCTCGGTGTGACGTGGACGCTGCCCGAAGAACGGCATACCTATTCACGCGAATACTTCGAAGACATGATCTGCAAGGCCATGGGTGGACGCGTGGCCGAAAAGATTGTCTTCGGTCACCTCAACAGTGGAGCCGCAAACGATCTCGAGCAATCCACCAACATTGCTCGACGCATGGTGCGCGAGTGGGGCATGAGCGATGCCGTGGGACCGATGGCCTTCGCCGGCCAGCAGCAGGTGTTCCTCGGCGAAGATCTCATGACGAGCGGTCGCGAGTACTCCGACGAAATGGCACGCAAGATCGATGAAGAGATCAGCCGCATCTTGCACGAGCAGGAGCAGCGCGCACACCGAATGCTGGAAAAGCACCGCAAGGGGCTCGATCTCGTGGCGCAATCACTCCTCGACAACGAGACCATCGACGGTGCAATGGTGTCGCGTCTTGTTCAACAGGGACTCGGCGAACCGAGCAACGCTCGACAGTTTTAGCTCTGCTCAGCGTGGCGGCAGTCGCTGACGTCGCTTCCATCGCGCACTCTCGCGAGTCCCGCCCACAGATCGGTCGCACTGACGGGACCGATGAACGACGCGCGCACTACGCCATCCCGATCACTGAACAACACTGACGGCACTGCGTCGACGCCGTACTTGTCATGCAATGCACGCTGCGCGCTGTACTCCACCACCTGCACGGCAACCTGAGGCGACTCAAGCACGACGACCTTCCGTTCGATGTCGGCACACGTGTTACACGTTGCCGAGGTGAATGCCAGCACAAGCCATGGCGCTTCTGCACGCACAAAGTCGTCACGATCAACTTGTGACGGCACGGTGTGTCCGACCTGGGTGGGACCATGGGGTCGGCGGCGTGCAACGACTCGAGAGACCACAATCGCCACTGCCACCACCGCCACAACGATCAATACGCGAATCACGGTGCACCTGGTAGCCGATGGGGTAACCCGAGTGCCGTGGTGCGACCCACCAGTTCGCCACCGCGACTCAACATGCGCTGCACCACTACGGGTTCGCTGGCACGCACGATGAACTCTCCCTGCGGCAACCCTGGCGGCGTTGCGATCACGACAATCCCTGCGGCAGGAACGGTGATCGACTCAAATCCCACGATCGCCACTGCCCCTGCGGGCCCCACTTGTTCAATCGACACGGTGGCCTCGTCCGGCGTGGCATTTAACACCACGAGGGAATCGGGCAACCCGGGCGTGAAGCCCGAGGGCGCACTCCACACCGTGCTGAGCGCCAAAGACGGCGTACCGAGCACAACGGATGTACCGACGGTGTTGCCCACACGGCGATTGATGACCTGCTCGACAACGATGCCTGCCGCCGTACCGGTGAGATCATCGACCACCGAGACGTTGATGCCATAGCGACCCGCAGGAAGACCTGGCAAAAGCGACGTGTCGACAACGGTGACGCGGCCTGCAGGAGCCGACACCACGAGCGGTTCGATCGCTGTAGCGGGATCATTGCCATTCAGAAACACCACACTCACCTGCTGGTCGTCGGCGGCGGGATTGAACATCACCAGCTGTTCGGTAACGCCATCGCCCTTTTCGCCATCGGCAAACCACCAGTCTGTGGCTAGCCCCATTGACCCGAGATTCATCACATAACCCAGACGTCCCTGTCCCAAATAGTGCTGCGAGCGGCCCGCGACGATGCGACCCGATGAGGCCCGAACCGCCACTGCGAGCACCGGTTCGTTCCGCGCACCCTGCGCCCCCATCTGCAACGTCAGCACCGAACGCGGTGGCACAACAAGACCCTGCAAGTTTTGTGGTTCGCGACCCGATTCCTTGGTCACGAACGACACGTTGACGACACTGGCGTCACTAAAGGGGTTCGACAGGACGATGTTTTCAATGCTGTCCGCAGCGGTAAAGCCGTCGGCGAAGTACCACTCAGACGACGTGCGATCCGCACACATCGTTGTCGCATTTCCTGCGGGGTGAGTGATGAATTGCTCAACCGAACCGTTCGCGCCAAAGATCTCGACGATCGTCGACACGAACGGCGCCTGCAAGCCGCCGTCCGCATCAACCGTCACTGTCGATCGCGCAGGCACCGATACTGTCGACTCGATTGGCTCAACGCCGAGACCGTAATGAGTAATGGTTGCCGCTACGTCCTCTTCGCCACGATTGCCGAGAACGAGCGAACCACTAATCGAGCCATCGTTGGCAGGCACGCCCGGACAGAACCATGTCGATGCGGCAAATTCAGAACGATTGTCGTCACTCGCGACGTCAATCATTGGGATGGTCGCACGTCCTCTGCTAGCGGATCCTGCATCGGGAGACTCGATCAGTGCAACGCCTCCCGTGACGTCATCGCGTGCCGAGTCGTTGGATGGCCGGCGATCGAATACCACCATGCCCACCACCAGCACGAATGCGATTAGTGCGACGATGAGCTGTCGCACCGTCAGGTGTGTGCGGGTGCCCAAATCGTTCATCGCGTGTTGTCCAACCGCAGTATCGGTTGTTCGATGCCGGCATCGACCAGCGTGACGGCGCCAAGCAACTTGCGACGCCGGAAGCGGCCAATGTCCGTCACCGCAACGATGGCAAGCAACCAGACGATGACCTGGACTACGACGAGTGCCGCATGAGTCCACGGCGTCCGAAGATCCACTTCCGCAATGCCCGCAAGTGGCGAGTCGAACGCCGTCGTGCCACCGAATGCCACGCGCGACTGCACCGCGACGCCGCCGACGTCGAGAGTGAGTCGATCGCTATGCGGTGCCGCGAGATGAATCGTGCCTTCCTCGATAAACGTCGGCTCGCTCGAAGTGGCTGATGTACGGCGCAACGGGAATTCGCTCACCACGTCGCCGGTTAACAGGACCTCGGCACCCGCCTGCGTGCTCATCACGGCAGAGGGGTCACTCAGCTTGGCCAGTGACGGAATCCACGCGGTGTTCTCAAAAATCACGAGCTCACTTGAGAAATAGGTGCGGCGGAAATCGAGCTGACTCGACAAGCCCTCAAGGAATGCCACCACCGACGGATCGGCCTCAACAGTCTCGTCGCTTGGGCGCAACCTGGAATCACCCGGGTTACCCAGCACCACCGCCACGTAGCGCACGGCGAGAGGAGCCAGCAGCTTGCCACCACGCACCGTTTCGGATCGTGTGATCGCGAGTAGCGCCTCGTCTGCACGATCGAGCAGCACTTCACCGTGCGGTTGCCAGCGATCCCGAAGTGTGAGTTCGCCATCATCGGCGATGCCGACATACGCCGCATCAACGAGTTGGTGACCGTCAAGGGGCAGTAACTCCGGCCGCCCGACGAACACGGTGGCGAAGTCGCCCTCTGCCGGGTCGGTGGGAATCTGGGCGAGTAATTGGGCGATTGTGGTCTCCGGCTGCCCCCACCGACCGTCGACGGCCGCCACCGCAGCGGGGACGACACCGACGAGTGAACAGACCATGCCCAGCACACCAATCGCACGCAATGCACCTGCACGATCGGCGACATCGAGCACCTGGCTGGCGAGCGCCGACGTGCCGAGGGCAAGACCGAGGCCCACAACGACCAAAAGCGCATCACTTCGCGGCGTAAACGCGGTAACGACATCGCGATCAATCAGGAATACCAGCATCAACGCCGGCACAACGAGCATCACCGCACGAATCGCCCATACCGCGCGAACGCCACGCGTCACCAACACGGCAAGCGCCGCGCCAACATACAGCAACAACGCGAATGGTCCGAGGGTGGAATCACCGAAGTCAAATCGAGCGAGGTTGACGAAGCCAACGGGATCGGTGATCTGTGGCGTGCCTGGCAACAGTCGGCCCATTGCATCATCAGAAAGGAAGGTGATTAACCACGGCAGGTTCAACACCGCCGCACCCACGATGCCAAGTACTACTAGACGCACCGAAAGCAGCGATCGAGGCAGCGAAATCCCGGCGATAATCGAGCCAAGTAGCCACGCAACGGCAATCCACGTCGCAATCACCACGAACGACGCATCGAATGCCACCGTGAGTGCGAGCAACAATGATGTCGCAGCAACCAGTTTGGTCAGGCGTGCGCCCACCATGCGCTCTTCTGCCAACGTCATCACGCGCACCACCCACGGTGCAGCCGCATAGGCAATCAACGTTGACCACGCACCACGCGCCAGGGCGTCGTATACCAATGGCAACGCGGCATAGATGACCACGCCGACGATACGAGCGCGCATGCCAAAGACGCGTCCCGTTGCCGTCCATACGCCCACCCATCCCACAACAACAAGCCCGAGCACCGAAAGGGTGTGCAACAGGCCGATCTGCCCAAATGCAATGACACCTGCGACCGCCATCAGCGCAATGCCTGTGGGCAAGGCCGCCAGCTGACCAAAGCCGGCCTGCCACCAACCGGTGACGTAGTCGGCAAACAGCGACGCCGGCGCCTCGGAGCCTTCGCGCATCGGCAGGAATTCGCCGATCGGTGCCACACCGCGGGCAAGTATCGCCCGGCTACCCACCACTGCGAACACGGCGAGGGCCAGCGACACAAGAAACACCACGCGCGTGTGACGGGGATCCAAATCATCGGCGAGTGCCGCAGTGCGCACGAGACGCAAGCGACGCCGGCGTACGAACGATGCGATCCGAGCGCTGCCACGCAATTGCAGGTCGTGTATCTCCCGTGACGGCACGCGTCGATAGACACGTACCGCAGCACGCCTGCGCGCAATACGCCCGATGCCGGCAACTGCGCCGAGTGTTGCGCGAAGCGAGGCCAGAGCTTGGCGCATGCCACCGCCAAAAACACCGAGGATCACATTCACGATCGCGCCCAACACCATTTGGACAAGTACCAACGGTGTGCGCATCACCCCGGACAAGCTCAAGACCGTGAACACCCGTGTGCGCTCAATTGAGGTGAGCGATGGCAGCGCGTCGAGGCGAGAGCGGATTGCACCGCGGTGACGGCCGCGAGCAGAAGGAACAACAAGGACGCGGGCACCCGTGAGGTGCGCGCGCCAACACAAGTCGAGATCTTCACCATAGAAGGGAACATCTCGATCGAACCCGCCGATCTCGCGAAACAAATCGGCGCGAATCAACATGCACGCCGATGGCACGACAAACACGTCACGCACGGCATCGTGTTGCTCTTGGTCTTTCTCGCCCGACTCGACGACATTGTCAAGCCGACCGAAACGATCGGCATCCAATCCGACCATCTGCACGATGCTGGGGTCGTCCCAGTCGACCAATTTCGGCCCTACGACGCCAGCATTCGAGCGATACGTCTCCTCAATCAACCGACTCACTGCATCGGCGTCGAGTGCGACGTCGTCGTGGAGAAAACAGAAGAAACCCGCGTCACCCTCTACGAGGCGCATCACCTCGTTTGCAACTGGACCAAATCCCGGATTGCCCTGCACTGAACGAACGACAGCCTGCGGCAATGCGGTACGAATACGCGCACCCACTTCCTCGGCACACGCATCGGTCAGAAAAAACAGTGTCTGCAGATTGGGATAGTCCTGGGCAGCCAATGCCCCCACCACCTCGTCGAACCACGGACCTGGGTCGTGCACGACCATGGTCGCCACCACGGGGGGCGCATCGACGGGCCGCAGGGCGGCGTGGATCTCTCGGGGCTCAGACACGCTCAGCGAAGGCTAGTTCTGACTTTCCAGACAATGACCTCACCGCTTGGCACGTCTACGTGCGCCCTCGGTAGCCTCGGCTCCACAACATGAAGACGTTTCCCTGCCCCACGATCGACTTGTCGAATGTTGACCTGCGTCGATTCGACACGGTACGCGATCTCGCGGGCCGCGTTGCCGACGCGGTGAGCGATGTCGATGTCGACGAGGCAACACGTATCGCTCGCGAGGCCACCTACACGCTCGTCGGTTTTGGTGTTCTCGCGTTTCAGCGCGCCCAGGTGCAGCGACGCGCGATCGTCGACTCACTGCAGGAACATGGGCCGACATACGTAGCCACGGTCTCACATCAAGCTGCAGCCGTGTTGGACGAATTGCGGACACTTGTCGACGTAGTGCGACAACCGCAACGTGCGTCCTCACCTGCCTGACCAGCCCCTCCCCGCCAACATCGTCCTCTAGTGTCGTGCCGTGGCCAATGACCAGGGAGCGCGCAACAACGACTGGTGGCGACCGGAGAATCTCATCAAGATTCAAGGTGAAATGCGTGACGAGCAGCACGGGGCGCAGCCGGATGCGCGCACGGACTTTGGCTCGTATCGCCTCCTGTTGGACGGCGCAGCTGCCGATACGTCGCAGATCGGCATCCACAATGATGTCCAACCGCTCGCCAAGGTGCGTTCCATCGCTCGTCTGCTCGGCCACGCCGACCCACGTTCAATACTCGATGCCGGCTGCGGCGCCGGGTTCACCACCGAGGCACTCACCGCCGTCTATCCCCAAGCCGATGTGTTGGGCGTCGACCTTGCCGTCGATGCCATCGCGTATGCCGCGCGCACGCATCGCCGCGCGCGATTCCTTGCCGCACCCATCAGCGTGGACCAGCCGCCGCTTGGATCGTTCGATCTCATTTTCTGTTTCGAGTTCTACCCATTCACGCGCAACACGGACGCCTCGACGCAAGCCAGTTTCATTCGCTACTTCGTTGAGCAGTTGCAGCCAGGCGGCGCACTCGTGATCTATCAAACCTGGAAGAACATGAATTCGCTCGCATCGTGTTTCGATGCTGTGCGCGCGCTGACCCCCGAGTTGCACTACGCCAAGCGCCCAACGCCACACGCGCGACTCGCTGCCCGACTTCCCTTCCGCGTCGCTCAGATGCTGTCGTGGACTGCGACCATGTTCGCCGGCCGCGATTGGCAGAAGCCGATCGTCATCGTTACCCGCGAGGCTCGGTCGTCGTGACACAACCTGCCGCCGAGGGACGCACCCCGCTTCCCGAGGGCACCGTGGCGGTGGGCATCGGCCTGTTTGTCGCGGGCATATCGGCCTACGTCTTTTTCAAGATCGGCCAGCAAGCACTCGGGCAAGATGGATTCAAGCCGATCGTTGCCATGTGGTTCATCATGTTTGCGCTCGCGCCCGGGTTCTTCCTGCCGATCGAACAAGAGGTGTCGCGCGCAATTGCCCATCGTCGTGCCGTTGGACAAGGCGGAGCGCCGATTGTGCGGCGCGTTGCGCCACTCGCCGCTGGCCTGCTGGCGCTGATCATCGCCGTCATTGTTGTGCTGACGCCGATTATCAACGACGATCTCTTCGAGGGGTACGGCGTCGTCACCCTCTGTCTCGTGCTCGGACTGGTGTCCTACGCACCGCTCCACCTTGCTCGGGGAATCTGCTCCGGCTCCGGTCGGTTCGGCAGCTATGGACTCATCATCGGCCTCGATGGCGCGGTGCGCGTGATTGGTTGCGCGGCGTTGTGGCTCCTCGGCGTCGACAACGTGGGCGCATACGCGCTCACCATTGCCGTGTCCCCTGTAGTCGGCGTGCTTGCAGCCTTACTCGCAGGCAAGCTGCACACCGACCCAGGCCCGCCCGCCTCGTGGTCTGAAGTGACGCCGAACCTCAGTTGGTTGTTGCTCGGATCGTTGTTTGCAGCCGCACTCGTCAATGCCGGGCCGATCACCGTCGACCTGCTGGGCGACACCGCCCCCGCGAATGTGGTGACCCGCTTCGGTAACGCAGTGATCTTTGCTCGCGTACCGCTCTTCCTCTTTCAAGCCGTGCAAGCGGCACTGCTGCCACGGCTCGCACGATTGGCCGCGCAACGCGAGTTGGTGGAGTTCCGAATCGGATTACGCCGCCTGCTCATCCTCGTTGTCGGCGTGGGTGTCGCGGGTGTCGTGGGCGCATACCTCGTGGGGCCGCAGGTACTTGAGTTTGTCTACGAGGGCGGCATCGACAGGCGCACGCTCACGCTGCTGGCATTTGCCAGTGCGTTGTACATGATTGCCGTGGCGATTGCCCAGGCCGTTATTGCCCTACATGGTCATGCACTGGTTGCCATTGGATGGATGGCCGGGTTCGTGACCTACATCGTGCTCGTCGTGTGGTCGAGTGACGACCTGTACCTGCGCGTGGAGTTGGCGCTTGTGGGCAGTTCGATCGCCGCCCTTGCCGTATTCGCGCTGGCGATTCGCGCCAAAATGCGCCGTGACGTGGTGGCCGATGGCGAATCGGCAATTGAGGCATTCGCCGAACGACTCCTCGACTAACTCGTGAGTGTGAGTTACCGCTTCAAGCGGGCCGACTCGTACGCAAGGTCGTGCTCGACCATCATCGACACCAACTCATCGAAACTCACCTCGGGCTGCCAGCCCAACTGCTCACGGGCCTTGGAGGGATCACCGATCAGGAGATCCACTTCGGCCGGCCGAAAGAATTTGGGGTCCTGGCGAACGTACGGCCGCCAATCGCCGAGCCCCACACGTTCAAAGGCGAGCGTGAGGAACTCCTCCACCGAGTGCGTCTCGCCGGTCGCAATGACGTAGTCGTCGGGCTCGTCCTGCTGCAGCATCATCCACATTGCCTTGACGTAGTCGCCGGCATAGCCCCAGTCACGCTTGGCGTCGATATTGCCAAGCACCAGTTCCTTTTCGACACCCAACTTGATGCGCGCTGCAGTGTTGGTGATCTTGCGGGTAACAAATTCCAGCCCGCGACGTGGGCCCTCGTGGTTGAACAGGATGCCTGAGCAGGCAAACAAGCCATAACTCTCGCGATAGTTCACCGCCAGGTGATGACCAAACACCTTTGCCACGCCGTAGGGCGAACGCGGATGAAACGGCGTGAGTTCGGTCTGAGGTACCTCGCGTACCTTGCCGAACATCTCGGACGAAGAGGCTTGATAAAAACGAATCGGATTGTTCTGCGCGCCACCCACCATGCGAATCGCCTCGAGCGCGCGTAAGACGCCAAGACCGGTGACGTTTGCGGTCAGTTCGGCCTGGTTGAACGACATCGCAACAAACGAGATCGCCCCCAAGTTGTAGAACTCATCGGGCTGGGTCTGCTCCAATGCCGACACCAGGCTGGTGAGGTCGGTGAGATCGCCCGGCACGATTTCGATGAAGGGAAACTCGTCGCGCAACATCTCGGCGCGCGGGTTGTGCTGGCCCTTCATCATGCCGCACACCTTGTAGCCCTTCCCATGGAGGAACTCGGCCAGATGTCGCCCGTCCTGCCCCGTGACTCCGGTGATGAATGCGGTAGGCATGTGGCACACGAATCTACCAGTGGTCCATCGTTACGCTTCTGATCCATGATCGCCGTGCTTGCAGGAGGTGTCGGGGCCGCGCGCTACTTGCGCGGACTGCTCGGCGCGGTCGACCCATCGCATGTCACCGCCATCGTCAATACCGGCGACGACACGGTGTTACACGGCCTGCACATCTCGCCCGACATCGACACGGTGACCTACACCCTCGCCGGCGCAATCGATCCCGAACGCGGTTGGGGCTTGCGCAACGAAACGTGGACGGCGATGGCGGCCCTCGATCGATACGCGCACATCCGACCGACCGGTTCGAGCGCCGCACCGACGTGGTTCAACCTCGGCGACAACGACTTGGCAACACACTTCTACCGAACCGCACGCCTCGCCGAAGGTGCCACGATGTCAAGCGTTACTGACGAGATCGCGCGAGCATGGAATGTGCCCATTGCACTCCTTCCGATGACAAACCAACCGGTACGCACCATGGTGACTGTTGCTGATGACTGCGCGGCGGGCCCCGCCGGCACCGAGATCTCCTTTCAGGAATATTTCGTTCGCCATCGCCATGCGATTCGCGTCGCAGCCATTCGTTTCGACGGTGCCGCTGACGCCGAGCCGCTCGGTCTCGATGTGCTGTCATCGGCCGACCACATCGTGATTGCCCCGTCGAACCCACTTGTGTCGATCGGCCCGTTGCGCGCATTGCCTGGCATCGACGAGATGCTGGCGCACCGTCGCGATCACGTCGTGGCGGTGTCGCCAATTGTTGCCGGAGCCGCGTTGAAGGGTCCCGCCGATCGCCTCATGAGCGAACTCGGCCACGAGCCGTCCGTCGTCGGCGTCGCCGACCTCTATGCGCCAATATGTGGCACATTGGTGATTGATCATGCTGACGCACAACACGCGGAGGCCATTCGCGACCGCGGAATGCGCTGCGTCGTTACCGACACGATCATGCGCACACCAGCCATCGCTACCGAGCTTGCCCGCCTGACGATTGGTGCGCGTGCATGAATCGTCTCGCCACATGGGGCGTCACCGGCATCGGCGAAGTGCGGCCGGGCGATCAAGTTGGCGACATCGTGGTGGCGTCCTGCAGTGCCGAGCCGAACGGCCCGTTGCACGACCTCGACGTGGTGGTCGTCACTCAAAAGATTGTTTCCAAGGCTGAAGGTCGCCTCGTGGAGGTCGACCCCGACGATCCGCTCAGCCACAAGAAGCTGGTGGAGCAGGAAGCCGTACGCGTCTTGCGACGCCGCGGCGACCTCATCATTACCGAGACGAAACACGGCTTTATTTGTGCCAACAGCGGTATCGACCTGTCGAACGTGGAGCGCGGGCAGGCAGCGCTCCTCCCGCTCGACAGTGATCGCTCCGCTCGGCGCATCCGCGACATCGTGAAGGCCAAACTCGGCGTCACGATCGGCGTAATCGTCAGCGACACCTTCGGACGTCCATGGCGCATGGGTCTCACCGACGTGGCCATCGGTGTTGCCGGCATTGCCGCGGTCGTCGATCTGCGCGGCACCCCCGATGCGCTCGGTCGCACGATGCAGGTCACCGAAGTGTGCGTCGCTGACGAACTCGCCAGCACCGCAGAACTCGTCATGGGCAAGTCTTCGGGCATTCCAATTGCGATTGTGCGTGGCGCAGATCCGTCGTGGTTCCGCGAATCGTCGATGAAAGAAATCGTGCGCCCGGCCCGCGAGGACCTCTTCCGTTAGTCGCCGTCGCGTAACTCACTCGGCATACGCAAGAACAGGTCGCGAAAGACCGCGAGCCCGTCGTCGAGACTCGTCCACGGTGTCCAACCCAACTGAATTTTGGCCCGCACCGGCGACACGGCGAGACGCTGCACATCACCGTGCCGCGACTCGCTCTTGCGTGCGCGACGCCCCGTGCCGGCCGCGATGCGCTTCCACAACTCTTCGATCGATGTTTGCATACCCGTTCCCACGTTGATCGTGAGTCCGCCGCCGCGATTCATGGCCCGCGCGAGCGCATCCACAACATCATCGACGTACACGAAGTCACGAGTTTGCTTACCACTGCCAAAGATCTCGGCATCCTGACGCCGGATGACGGCAGAGGCGAATGCCGCGACTACCCCGTCCTGTGGACGCTGACGCAGTCCGTACACGTTGCTCGTTGCGAGCACGCTGAACTCCACCGCATGTGCCTCTCGGTACACGGTCATCACGTCGACGATTGAGCGCATGATCACTTGCGGCACGTCGGCGTTGGCGGCCGCGCGTCCCTCCTTGACAGGAAGATGTTTCACCTCTACCTCGCCGTACATCAACGCCGCGGGCAGACATAGCACCACCTTGCCCACCGCATATTGCTGCGCAGCCTCTAACGCTGACATCAACACCGTGAGCGACCGCAACACATCACCCATCTCGGTTGCAGACGGCGGCATCACCGCGAGGTGATAGATGACTGCGGGTTTACGCAAACCAACGAGTTCCCCGAATTCGAGTGCAGTGACATCAAGATGATGAAACCGCAAGTCGCCACCAATACCACGGGCATCGCTCAAATTGGCCAGCGATCCCGACGACAAGTCGTCCACCACGTCCACCTGATGGCCTTCGACCAACAATCGTTCAACCAGATGCGAACCAATGAACCCCGCGCCACCACAGACCATCACCGGCCCGTTGTGCGTGGTCGATGCGCCGCGACCCATCGCTACTGCTTGTCGTGCAGGGGAATACGCGCGCCAACACATGTTGAGCCAGCCGCGACAACTCCATCGCGGCCGACCACTGACTCACTCACCGCCGCTTCGGGTTCCACCGTGCCCATGACAATCGATCCTGACACCGTGGCGCCCGCGCCGATGACCGCTCCCGCCAACACGACCGAATGCTCCACCACGGCGCCAGCCTCGATGACAGCACCCTCCTCGACAACGACATGCGATACACGCGCACTCGCGTCCACCCGCGCACCGCGCGCAACCGCAGCCTCGGGGTTCAGCGACGCCGCACGGAGATTCACTGCGAGATACGTCTCAGGCCGTCCCGCATCGATCCAGTAGTCGTTGGTCGACATCGCATACAGCCCCCCGTCGGCGACGATACATGGAAACACTTCGCGTTCGATCGACTGTTTCGTTGTTCCAGGCATGCGCTCAAGTGTGCGAGGCTCCATCACATAGGTCCCCGCGCTGGCGTTGCGGCTCGAAGTTTCGCCCGGCTCCGGCTTTTCGACGAAACGCAGCACCTTGCCATCCGCCGCAGTCTCCACAATGCCGAACTGGCTCGGATCATTGACGGGGGTGAGCGAGATTGTCGCCTCCGCGCTGCGATCGCGATGAAATGCAATGAGCGAGCTCACATCGAGGTCGGTCATGACATCGCCGTTGGCGACAATAAACGTGGACTCGATTCCCGCCTGACGAGCGGCAAATCCGATCGCGCCCGCAGTATCGAGTGGCGAATCCTCGACGGCATAGACAAGCCGCACACCTGCACATACGTCGCCGGGAAACGCACTGAAGAACGGTTCGGGATTGAATCCGAGCGCGAGCACCGCGTCGGTCACTCCCGCACGAGCCAGTGATCCCAGCAGATGTTCGAGCATCGGCTTGTGCAAAATGGGCAACAACGGCTTCGGCGTCGTCAGCGTCAGCGGCCTCAGCCGAGTCCCGAATCCCCCGACCAGCACGACTGCGTGCATCGGGTGAGTACTACCCCTGGCGGGTAATCGTCGAGAGCAACTCGACCGAGTCAGGCTGCGGCACGTCGGTGCCACTTGCCGTGAACGCAAGCACGATCGCCATGTTGTCGTCGGTCAGACGCACACCATCGAAACTCGCGATCGACACCTTCGAGTCGGCGTCATTAAATGCGTCCTTCCACGACACCACGCTGACCGTTGCTGGCTCGTCGCCACACGTGGTGTCTGCTTCGGTAATCGTCTCGCCGCCATTCACCGCAGCAGGGAAAGTGATCTCGGTATCAGTGACGGTCAGGCCGTACAACTCGAAGATGGTGCCCAACTTGGCCTTGCGCTCGCCGGCGAGGATCTGGGGCTTCCACAACACAAGGCCATCGCCTGCGATGTACGCCGGCTCATCAGTATCGAAGTTGGCCAAGTCGTCCGGGCCGACAGGAAAGCCCGTAACAAAGGTGTCGCAGTAGTACACGCCAAACGACAACGCGTATTCCTGATCGGCGGTCACCGATGCATCTACCGGCGGCGCGGCCTGGCGCGCGTAGGCAACAAGCATCGAGCCGAGAATGACAACTGCCAGTACGACGGTTGGGAACACTGATCCGCCCTGGAAGCGGACCTTCTTTCCCTTGCCCTTCTGGGCAAGTCGGGAGATCTTGTGGGCGGAAGATGAACGAGCCACGGGAACGACAGGCTATCGGTCGGTCGTGAACAACGACTCATAGCGCGCGGCCACTGCCGCGGGCGAGACGTGGCGCACCACCCATTGGCGGCCGGCGAGACCCATTGTGCGCAACGTGTCGGGGTCGGCCACCATCGCGCCAAGCGCGTCAACAAATGCGTTCGCATCGTCGGGGGCGACGGCAATACCGGCGCCACTGGCGGCAAGGATGCGTGGGACTTCGGTACCGGGATCGATCGCGGCCAGAATCGGTCGCCCAGCGGCCAAAATCGAATATGTCTTGGATGGCACGCTCACCCGCGCGAGGCCTGCACGCAACGGCACGACGTGGACATCGCCCGCCGCGAGGACCTCGGGTAGCCGCTCGATCGACTGATACCCGACGAAGTGCACATTCGACAGGTCACTCGCCTGCGCACGAAGACTCGCCAGCGCCGACCCGTCACCGTTGATAACGAACTGCACGTCCGGATATCGGCGCGCAGCAGCCAGCACCAACTCGAGGGATTGTGAGAACCCGACGTTGCCTGCATACATGACCACCAGCTCATCGCCGATTCCCAATTCATCGCGATATGTATTGCGCCGATCAACGGGTTGAATCGCATCGGCGTCGACAAAGTTTGGGATAACGCACGCCTTGTGGCGGTGCTTCGCCGCGACCTTTGCGCGGATGTTGTCGGCAAGGTCGTCCGATAGCAACACCACGTCATCGGCACGGTGATAGCTCATGCGCTCGAGCCAACGCGCGGCAGCAATGATGCGGCGATTCGTTATTGCACCCGTCTGCAGCGCCGCATCCGGAAACACATCCTGAATGTTGAACACCAATCGTCCGCCGCGTAGTAGCCGAATGAGCCAACCCGTGATGCCGAGCGTGAGTGGCGGCGACATTGCCAACACGCCATCGATGCGACGGCCAGGGCCGGCGAATGCGCCACGCAACCCGACAAGCACACTGAATAGTGCAAACCCGATTGCCCGACGCAGCACGTTGCGTTTCGACTTTCCAGGAAATGGGTGCACACGGGTGATAGTCCCCCACGCGGTGTGCTCCGTGCTCCACAGTCGACCCGACCAGCCTGGTTCTATCGCGTGGTCGCGATACCACGGCAACGCAGTGACGACATGCAACTCGTGACCACGTGCTGCGAGTTCGTCAACAATGCGCGTCATTACCACGCCCGTCGGAGCAATGTCGGGGGCAAAGTGTGGACACAACACCACAAGACGTAGTGGCGCGTTGGTCATTGCTGCTTCCGATTCAGTGCGGCGTCGTAAGCCCCACACAAATCACGTGCAGATTCGCGATTGGTGTAGCCGGAGGCGTGAGCGTGTCCCCGCTGCACCCACTGGTCGCGCTCGTTACGCATGCGCTGCGGCGCGGCCGCCCACGCCTCGCGCGTGAGTGGTAAGGCGAGTCCTGCATCGCCCACCACTTCGGCAAGCGCCGTTTCATTGCTCGCAATCACCGGCGTACCCAACGCCATGGCCTCGATGATCGGTGCACCAAACCCCTCGTACCGACTTGGGAAGACGAGCGCATCGGCGAGGGCAATCAGTCCGTCTCGATCGTGAGCGTCAACACGCCCAATACGGCGAATGCGGTGCGCAACACCCAACTCGCGCGCGCGAGTCATGACGCGCTCCTCTGCACGACCCTCTCCCCCGGCAAACACCACGACGAAGTCTTCATCGCGCCATTCGTGAGCCAGCAATTCGAGAAGAAACTCGTGGTTCTTGTGTGGATGCGTCATCGCGGGAAACACCAACACCGGGGAATTTCCCAGGTCGAAGCGCGTTCGCAGTTGCGACTCGTGGGTGGCGTTCGCACCAAGACTTGCCTCAATGCCGTGACGAACCACATGCACCGACGCCCGCGACACGCCAAAGGCGCTCACCAATGAGTCGCCGACATAACGCGACGGCACCGCTACGCAGGTTGCGCGCCTCACCGACGCAGGCACACGACTGCGCAGATACCGCAACTTGAGCGGACTGAAGTAGTCGGGATACGTCAGATACTGCACATCGTGAACGGTGAGCACGGTGGTGTCGTTCCCGCGCGTGGGCAAGGTGCCACCACCGTGATGTACAACTTCAAATGTGCGTGTGTGTCGAGCGAGCCACGTGTTTTCTGCCAACACGCGCTGCGCCCTGCGGCGTGCATCAGTGCGCGCCTCGACAATGGGCATCGCCGCAGCCAACGCGGGATGTGCTGCAGCAAACCCCCGCGGCGCAAAGATCGTCAGGTCATACGGCGCGTCGATTGCGGCCATGCCGAGCAGTTGGCGCACGAGATACTCCTCGCTCCCACCCACCTCGCCCGGCACACACCACAGCAGATTGATCGCAACGCGCGGCGTAGCGCTCATGCTTCGAGTACCTCGTCGTAAGCAGATGCGGTTAACGCCGCAGCTCGCTCCCACGTCATGACTTGTGCGCGTGCACGGCCGAGTGCGCCATAGCGATCGGCGTTGGCCAGCGCGCGAGCAATGCCATCAGCGATGGAGTTCTCGTCCAACGGATCCACGAGCACTGCGGCGCCTCCGGCCACTTCTGCAGTCGAGGTCGTCGCGCTCGTCACCACCGGCGTCGACTGCACCATGGCCTCGAGCACGGGCAAACCAAACCCCTCACGAATCGAGGGATACACCAGTGCTGCTGCCGCTTTATACAGCGCGTGCAACGACATGTCGTCGACGTGGCCCACAAATCTGACACGTTCAGAGGGCGCCACCTGCAAGTCTCCCCATCCGTCAGCGCCAGCAATTACCAAGGGCGGCAAGTCACTGTGCGTGGCGTGTGCGCGCACCAACCGCGCCAAGTTCTTCCGGGGCTCGAGCGTGCCGACAAACAACAGGAACTCATTCGGCAATGACATCTCTCGTCGTACTCGCTGTACCGCGGCGTCGTCCACGGTCACATGACGCACTCCAAGCGGTACATGGCGCAAGCGATCTGCAGAAAATCCAATCTCGCGACAATCATCGTACGTTGCCTGCGAACTGCACAGCACCACGTCGGCGCGCTTACGCAGTGCCGAAAGACTGCGCCGAAACACCGCGTTACCTCGTCGCGTAAAGAATTCAGGATGATGCAAGAACGCCACGTCATGAATGGTGGCGACCAACTTGCGTCGCGTCGCAAACGGAATAATCGTCGTGCAGTGCACCACCTGGGCCTCTGGCCACACCGATTCGACGCGCGGCCATCGCAGGCGCAGCGACGTCTCATAGAGCAGTGGGCCGGCAACAGGCAATCCGGCGACATCCATCGATACGTCGAAGTCCACTGCGGGATCTTCGTCATGTCGCCCCGACACGCCCAACAACTGCACGTCCCGCCGAACGTGTGGCATTGCGCGAGCAACTTCCAATGCAGCGGTTGCCGTGCCACCGGGCACGCGGTGCCAGCACTGCTCAAGGGTGTAGGCAACCCGCACGACCTCCATTGTGCCAACTCAGTATCGTTCTACGCATGACATCGACTACCAATGGGTCGTTCTGGAGTGGACGCACCGTAGTCGTCACCGGCGGGAATGGATTTCTCGGCTCCAAAGTTGTGGCCGCGTTTCGTCGCAAAGGGGCACAGGTCGTTGCGCCCCGCCGCGTCGAAGCCGACCTCACACAGCCTGGCATCGCGGAAGAGTTGTTTCGCAGCCATCAGCCATCGCATGTCGTGCACCTCGCCGCACGCGTTGGTGGTATTGGATACAACCAAGTAGCGCCTGCACAGCTGTATCTCGACAATCTGATGATGGGCACACTGACCATCGAAGCGGCACGCGCGGCCGGCGTCGACAAGACGGTGATTCTCGGCACGGTGTGCTCGTATCCAAAGTTCACGCCGGTGCCCTTCCGCGAGGAATCGATCTGGGACGGCTACCCCGAGGAGACCAACGCGCCGTACGGTATTGCCAAGAAGGCACTCCTCGTGCACGCACAAGTCAACGCCGCTCAGTACGGACAGAAGTTTGCCTTCGTCATTCCGACCAATCTCTACGGACCAGGTGACAAATTCCACGAGTCGGTCTCCCACGTCATTCCCGCACTCATCAAGAAGTGCGTGGAGGCAAAAGAACGCGGCGAAGACAAGGTGCATGTGTGGGGAACCGGCACCGCGAGCCGCGACTACTTGTATGCAGACGATGC
>Ga0164293_10000402_pt1 | contig 33694 bp, 21 predicted proteins | sample GEODES118metaG_FD_111487 | JGI IMG/M metagenome (GOLD analysis project Ga0164293, IMG submission 111487) | Eutrophic lake water microbial communities from Lake Mendota, Wisconsin, USA - GEODES118 metaG | ecosystem: Environmental > Aquatic > Freshwater > Lake | place: USA: Lake Mendota...
TATTATTTGTTGAAACCCATCAGCATTGAAGAGTTGATTTTGGCGGTAAACAAAGTACAACAACAATTGATGAAGCAGGAACTGTTTAGCCGAAATCAGATTATCGTACAAAATTTCCGCGAACCAAAAATCGAGAAGCAACAGGTTATTTTACCCACGATAGAAGGTTTTGAAGTGGTAAAAATGGAAGATATTGTTCGTTTGCGTGGCAATGGCAACTTTACCGATATTCATCTAGCTGATGGTTCCAAAAAAATGGTCTGTCGTTTTTTGAAACACTTTGATGAAATGCTTGATTTTCCGTTTATGCGGGTACATAAGTCGCACATTATTAATTTGAATTTTGTGAAAGCGTATCACAAAGGAACGGGAGGTTATGTCACTTTGTTTGATTTGGCTGAGGTTGAAATTTCGCCGAATTATAAGGAGGAGTTTTTGAGGAGGTTTAGGTGAGGTAGTTTATTAATAACAATTAGATATTGAAATTTATTTTATTCTAATATTTGTAATTATCCTTATTCAATTCGTTTACTTTATTATTTCCCTAATTTGTTATTTTTACATTTATTAAAATTTGAATTATGAAAACTGCGATAGAACTTTTCGAACAATTAAATGCTTTAGATGAAACACCTTGGATTGAAGCAAAGTTGAGTAGTGAAGTTGGAAAATCCTTAATGGAAACTATAAATTCGTTTAATAATGAACCAGGGTTAATTGAAGGTTATATTTTGATTGGTGTAACAAGAATGCAAGAATCGCTTTTCCCAGAGTATCAAATAGTAGGAGTTGAAAATCCAGATAAGATACAACAGGAGATTGCAACTCAATGAGCAACACTATTTAATATTCCTATTAGACCAAATATTTCTGTGGAACCTTTGCAAGGTAAAAGCGTTATTGTGGTACGTGTAAAAGAATTAGATTATTTACAAAAGCCGGCGTTCTTTAAAAAGCAAGGATTACCTTTTGGGGCATTTCGTAGAATTGGCTCTTCTGATTTACATTGTACGGAAGATGATATGCAAGTCTTTTACAATAACTTAGGAAAAAGTTATGATCAAACTGTTGTAGCCGGGACAAGTATAAAAGATATTGATTCTGTTGCACTATCAAGATACAGAAAGTTAAGAGAAAATGTTTTACCCACCGCTGAAGAATTATCATATTCTGATGAAGAATTATTGATAGCACTCGGATGTTTAAATACCGATAAAGGAGAGCTAAACTTAGCGGGATTATTGTTGTTTGGAACCCCATCTGCACAAAGGAGAACATTTCCAATGTTAAGAGTTGATTATATTAGAGTTCCAGGAAATGTTTGGGTTCAAGATCCAGAATCGAGATTTAATTCGATTGATATGAGGGGGCCTTTATTAGTTAATGTTTATAAATTGATTTGATGCAATAAATTCTGATTTACCCAAAGGGTTCCTAATGGATAAAGATCAAGTACAAGCCCAAACTACAGGTCTTCCAATATTAGCACTTAGAGAAGCGATTGTAAATGCATTAATGCATCGTTCTTATCGTGAACATAAACCTACGCAAATAATTCGTTATGATAATAGAATAGAAATTATTAACCCTGGATTTTCTTTAAAATCTGAAGACAAACTCGGCTCTCCAGGTTCTGAAACCCGAAATTCTTTTATTGCTGCAGTATTTCATGAGACTAACTTAGCAGAAACAAAAGGGTCTGGGATTAGAGCAATGAGGCGATTAATGATTGATGCAAAATTAGCTCCTCCTACTTTTGAGTCTAGTAGGGAAGATAATGAATTTACAACTAGACTACTATTACATCATTTTCTTGATAAAAAGGATTTAATTTGGTTAAAAAGATTTGAAACGTATAATTTGAATGATTCTCAAAAGCAAGCATTAATTTTTGTTAGGGAAGTTGGTGCTATTGATAATCTTACTTACAGACAAATGGCTGACTGTGATGCAATAAGAGCAACTACAGATTTAAGAGCACTAAGAAAATCAAATTTGTTAGTATTATTTGGAAAGGGAAAAGGTACTTACTATAAAGCTGGTGATTTATTAAATGAGACATATATTGAAAATGATTTTCTTAGGACTAATTCTAATTATAGTACATAACCTAGTACATAACCTAAAAACGTTAGTACAGAACATAAATCTCCAAGTACAGAAGTTGAAAACATCAATGTAGTTGATTATCAACAAATTCAAATATTAGATGAAGGTCTAAGTACAGAAGCTAGAGAATTTAATAAAAAGGAGTTAATAGAAGAATTGCCAATTAGACTGCAAGGTAAAATATACAAATTGAAGGAGAGAGAGTCAACTGAAATAATGGAAGAAATAATATTGGAAATTTGTAGCATTAGGCCATTTAAATTAGCTGAATTGGGTTGTATCTTAGGAAAAGGAGATAATTATTTAAGTAGAAAATATATGAAATCTTTGATAGAGAAAGATAAATTAAAGTTTTTACATTCAGATATGGTAAATCATCCAAGCCAAGCATATCAAAGTAAACAATAATTTACTTTATGAAAGATACTAAGAGAAATAAAAAGAATCTATTTATAAACAGAGATTGAGATTTCTATGAAAATTTTTAAATGGTTTTTAATCCAACACATCGATTTCAATCGAATCCAACGCCCTTGAATCCTGTTCAATTTTTAAACGCAAATACGAGCGAGAGCTTCCTTTAATTTGCACCGGGATGGCTGCGGTAATACTGTCTTGAGCTTCAATTAAACCGCGGTTCAACATGATGTTTTTGTACATTTTTTGTTTGCTAACGGCGTACGGTCTTTGATTGCCTTGGTCGTCAAAGAGCCACATGAATTTTTTGGGACTTGGAACAATGGAGGCTAAAAACAACGATTCATTTAGCGTTAAATCCATTGGTTTTTTCTCAAAATAAAACTGAGCAGATTCGCCGATTCCGTAGACATTTGGACCCCATTCAATCACGTTGAAATAGACTTCTAACATTCTGGATTTTGAAACCAATCGGTTGTTTTCCAGTAAATATACTAACAGGATTTCCTCCAACTTTCGGGAAAGAGTTTTTTCACGTGTCAGAAATACGTTTTTCACTAATTGCATACTAATCGTACTGGCACCGCGTGAAAACCTTTTGGTTTTAATATTCTTCGCAATGGATTGTTTAAAAGCTTCGGTACTAAATCCGGAGTGATTGTAAAATTGTGGGTCTTCAAAGGTCAATATTGCTTTTTGTATAAACGGAGAAATCTCTGTTAACGGAGTAAAATAGGGATTTCCGGCTCCAACCAAAACCGACCGCTGTCTGCGACCATTTTCAATGGCATTATAAACAAATTCGCCATTCAATTTTGACAAATCAGCTTCTCCGTATTTGATAATTTTCAAGTTTTCTTTATTCAATTTACTTTCAAAAACCAAAGCATCCGAATTGTTTTTATTAAATTCAAAGTCCAATTGATAATCAAAAGTGCCTTGAACTTGCATGCCTTCAAAATTAGAAAACAAACCTTTGGGCAATGAGTTGATAAAATCCTGTGCTTTCATTTTCGGAATGCCTACTTTCAAGGTGTAAACGGTGTCTTTTTCGGTAATGTATTTGGCAAACGGATGTACGCTTATTTGGTTCAATTTGGCAATTGAGGTACTGTCCACTGCTAAAAAATCACTTCCAATAACCAAGCGGTAATCGAATTCCGCTTTTTCAATGACCACATCTTTCGACGCAATTTTTGGGTGATTCACAGTTAGATCATCAATCGCTGCTTTTCCATCAATATGTAATTCACCTCCATCCATTTCCAGTTGATCCAAAGTAATGTGAATGTCGGAAAAAGTAGTAATCATACCTATTCGTTCATCGATATACGGCAAATGTATATTGGTTGAATCTGCGGAGGATAATTTTAAATCAGCTATTTTTTTTCGAGGATTCGCCATTCCGCTGACTTTCCAATTCTGACTGAATGTTTGGGTGGTGACATTGATTGCGGTTTGCAATTGGTGGTCATCCAAAGTTAATGTGTTTAAACGGAGGTTGACTTTTCGGCCCATGTCATCCACTTTCAGGGATAGATTGGAAAGATTCATTTCGGCGGGAACCAGATTGAATACTTTGGTCAGTAAACGATTCGCAGTTTCTGCATAATCTCTTTTGCCGGTTGTTTTCACTTCTTTTGGATTTCTTTTAAGGAACGCATCGAAGTTTCGACCTTTCTTATTTTTAACCAATCGAATATAGCCGTCATTCATTTCTAAATTATTCAATTGAATGTCGCCGGTTAGTAGTTGAAAAAAACTGTAATTGGTTTTGATTTTTTTTACGGACAAAAGCGTGTCGGCATTTTTTGGAAGTAACAAAATATCTTCCAATACAACTCCCGTGATTCCTTCAAAAGATGCTTTTTTAACGGAGAACTGACATTGGTATTCGGTAGCTAATTTCGTTTGAATTTTTGCAATGGCTTTTTGCAATAGACTATTACGGAAAACGAAAAGCAATCCAACAGCCAACACCAGAACCACGAGTGCAATTTTTAAAGCTAAAACTATTTTTTGTTTGGTGGCTCTCATTGGATGATGCGAAAAAGTAACTGTATTAATTATCCGAATAGTTGTTCGACAACATCCTCAATCTTCGCCACTAATTTAATGTCGATTAGTGTATTCTTTAAAGATATCTTATTGTATTTGGAAACAAAAATGGTAGAAAACCCCAATTTTTCAGCTTCTAAAATTCGTTGTTCTACGCGATTAATAGGGCGGATTTCACCGGCCAAACCTACTTCACCGGCAAAACAAAAGTTTTTACCTACCGGAATATCTTCGTTCGAGGATAAAATGGCGGCGACTACTGCTAAATCTATCGCAGGATCATCTACCGAAATTCCTCCCGTGACGTTTAAAAACACATCTTTTGCACCCAAACGGAATCCGGCTCTTTTTTCTAAAACAGCCAAAATCATGTTTAACCGTTTAGCATTGTAACCGGTAGTGCTTCGTTGTGGTGTTCCGTAAACCGCCGAACTTACCAACGCTTGGATTTCAATCATCAACGGACGCATGCCTTCTAGTGTAGAAGCAATGGCTGTTCCCGAAAGTTCTTCTTCTTTGTGGGAAATTAATATTTCGGAAGGATTGGCCACTTCGCGTAAACCGGAACCTTGCATTTCATAAATGCCAATTTCTGCTGTTGAGCCAAAGCGATTTTTGAGGGAACGCAAAATTCGATACACATGATTGCGGTCGCCTTCAAATTGCAAAACTGTATCCACCATGTGTTCCAAAATCTTTGGACCTGCGATGGTTCCGTCTTTGGTAATGTGTCCGATGAGTAAAACGGGAACATTGGTTTCTTTGGCAAATTTGATAAGTTCGGCAGTACATTCCCTAATTTGCGAAATACTTCCCGCCGTTGAATCAATGTAATCGGTATGCAAAGTTTGAATGGAATCAATAATCACAATCTCGGGCTCAATTTCCTGAATTTGCTTGAAGATGTTTTGCGTTTTGGTTTCGGTTAGAATGAAACAATTGTCGCCGTTGGGCGTGATTCGTTCGGCACGCATTTTTATTTGCTTCTGACTTTCTTCGCCCGAAACATATAAAGTTTTATACGGCAATTTTAAAGAAATTTGCAATAAAAGCGTACTCTTTCCAATACCGGGTTCGCCTCCTAAAAGCGTTAAAGAACCAGGGACTAATCCACCGCCTAACACTCTATTTAATTCGCCATCGGTTGTGTCTAAACGAATTTCCTGACTGGAATCAATGTCTTTTATTCTTAAAGGTTTTGGAGCTTTTTTAACTTCGGAAGAAGAGGGTTTCCAACTTGTTTTTTCTTCTTTTTGAATGACTTCTTCAACAATTGTATTCCATTGTTGGCAAGCATGACATTGACCTTGCCATTTGGCATATTGTGAACCGCAATTTTGACAAAAAAATGAAGTTTTGACCTTCGACATAATTATTGTTGCATTTGTTTCATTTCTTCTGATTTGTCATACATCATGTCTTTATTTAAATCACCAATCGGTTCTTTTTGAAAAGCACTTAAATATTTTTTTTGAGCCCTTTTATAGTCTTCTTTTTTTTCATACATCAAAGCCATATAATAATCGGCTAACATACTTTTCCCATAATATTTATCAGCTAATATGGAAAGCTCATCAAATTCGTTATAGACTTTGTTTTTTATAATTGCCGTTTCGATGGCCTTAAAATCATTTAATCGAATAGGCATTTTGATGTTTAACGACTTTTCTAGCACATCATATTTTGTTTTTAAATACTCTACATAGCCGTATTCTAATTTGACAATTTTTTCATTAAACTCAAAAGTAGTAATGGGTTGATAGACGGCAAAAAACTGGTACAAAGCATTTGGAATAGAGTGTAGGACTAAGGAATAATGGGAAGCTGCTATGAATTCATCAAATTTATAATTTAAGGTTGTGTTTTTAATTACTTTAGCTTTTTCATCTAATTCTTTTATTCGTTTCTGCATTTTTTTCACATCGCCATCAGCGGTAGAGAGATAGTAGTAAATTGGTTTAGTAATAAGTCCTAAACGTTCCGGAATTCGATTTTCCATATCTGTTGCTAAGTCAGGACTTAATGTTATGTAGGCGTCAAAAAGCGGATTGTCTTTGTATAAATAAAAATTTGTAAATCCGGCAGTAGTGTCGTGCCCGGCAATAATTTTAAAAGGAGCAATTCTGTAGGTTTTTTCAAGATAAGGCATTAGTTCGGTACCTATAAAATCAAAAAAATTGGCTCCCGTAGAATCAGGCAATCCGGTTTCTTCATCGAATTCACTATCGGCATAACGTTCTTCGGTTTTGTTTTGACAAATTCCCACTAAAATTACTTCCGGTAAATCATCCCAATAATTCCCAAATTTAAGGGCTCCTTGAAATGGATCAAACAGATATTCTGCATCTAAAACTAACAATATAGAGTAATTGCGGTTTGTTTCCTTTTCGTACGATGGGGGTAAACTTATGTAAATTTCACGGTCTGCACCTAATTTTTTTGACGTAAATGTTTCTATTGTTTTTTGAGAAAACAAAGGGATAGAAAACAATACAATAACAAGTGTTTGAATTAATTTCATATGGTATCTTTTTTGGAAATTTCTTGAAAAAACTTAATTTTTCGAAAGCAAGATAGTAAATTATTTGTCTTTGTTTAAAATGGGAAGTAATAAAAATGAAAGTGTTCCTAAAATCACCACCATTAGTGTTTGTGAAGTCCATACCAACCAACCAAAAGCAGTTCCAGAAGTTTCTGGAACGTTATAAAGTAAAAGAATTTCTGCCATTAAAAAGGGATAGGCTCCAAATCCCGAATTGGTTAAAGTAATGGCAAGTCCACCTACGATAAATGAAATAACCACTGTGCTTAAACTCAAGTTACTGGTTTCCGGCAAAGCAAAAATAGTAATGTAAAACATAAAAAAATAACTTGCCCAAATCAATAATGAATGAAATAGAAAAGCCCATTTTTTTTCCATTTTCCAGATGCTGTAAATACCATCCATTAAACCGGAAATTTTTTGTTTGATCGTTTGGATTATCCTAAAGTTAGAATAGCGAAACATCAAAATAATACCTATCATTATAAAAGTCCCTATTCCTAAAATCAACATTAATTTTTGAAAAGGAATTTTATCCAATACAAACGCTTTTAATACATCAAATTCTAAGAAAAAAGCCAATCCGATAAAAGATAATAAGAAAAAACTATCTACCACTCGTTCGGCAATGATGGTTCCGAAGGCTTTATCAAACGGGACATCTTCATATTTTTTGAGAATCAAGGCACGAGAAACTTCGCCCGAACGAGGAATAGACATATTGATGAAATAGCCAATGCAAACAGCCATTACATTTGTTGAATTTTTTGGTTTATAGCCCAAATGTTCCAATGAGTATTTCCATCGATATCCTCTTGACCATAATGCCAAAGCACTGATTAGTAAAGATATATATATGTAAAAATAATCAGCATTTTTAAATTGTTGTTTAATTTCTTCTACTTGTTCGGGAGTGAATTTGTTGTAAGTGTAAATTACCAAAGCCAATCCCAACAAAATTGGAAGAAGAATGGAAAGCGATTTGCCGATTTTCTGTTTCAATGGATTAGGTCAACGAATTATCTTTCTCGTTTGGAAAAACCAAAGAAGGCTTGAAGGTTTTAGCTTCTTCAAAATCTAAAATTCCATAAGCGATAATAATAATAATATCTCCTTTTTGAACTTTACGTGCGGCTGGACCGTTAAGGGTAATTTCGCCACTATTACGGTTTCCTTTGATGACATAGGTTTCTAATCGTTCACCATTATTAACGTTTACAATAGAAACTTTTTCGCCTTCCACAAGGTTAGAAGCATCCATAAGGGCTTCGTCGATAGTGATACTACCGATATAATTTAAATCTGCTCCAGTCACCTTTACGCGGTGAATTTTGGATTTTACAACTTGAATTTGCATGGTGCAAAGGTAATTAATTTAATGAAATGGTATCAATCAATCGAATGTTGTTCACAAAAACAGCGATAAATGCCCGGTATTTTTTATTTTTTGACTTGCGTAAACAAGACTTTAAGGTAATTTCATCAGCAATTTCAAAATATTCTAATTTTAGAATAGGATGATTTTCAAATGTTCTTGTTACAAATTTTGAAATTTCTTTAGCACTTTTCATGCCAAATAATTTTTTTGCCTTAGATAACGTTTTGAAAATTAAGGCTGATTCTTTTCTTTCAATCGGAGTTAATCGCTCGTTTCTGGAACTCATCGCTAGTCCGTTTGCTTCTCTGTGAATAGGACAGCCAATTACTTTTACGGGAATATTGTTTTTATGTACTAATTTTTTGACTATTTGTAATTGCTGAAAATCTTTTTTGCCAAAATAAGCATGGGTGGGTTTAATTATTTCAAACAATCTTTTAACAATGGTTCCTACGCCATCAAAATGGCCCGGTCGATGTTTGCCCTCCATTTGGTTTTCTAAGCCATCATACTGAAAAGATTGTGAAACAGTATTTCCGTGATAAATGTCTTCAACTGATGGAGCATAAATTAGAACTTTAGCATTCAAACAAGCTATTTTTTCCACATCTCTTTCCAGTGTTCTGGGGTATTTTGCCAAATCCTCCGGATTGTTAAATTGGGTTGGGTTAACAAAGATACTTACTACAGAAATTTCATTTTCTTTTAGTGATTGTGAAAGCAAAGACAAGTGACCTTCGTGCAAAGCACCCATAGTAGGAACAAATCCTATGGTCGTTTTTGTTACCCAAAATGGGGTTAAATGCTCGATAAGTAGGCTTTGTTTGTTGAAAATGAGCATGTATTTTTAATTAAATGAGTTGCAAAATTACTATTTTACTTAAATATCTGCGTAAATTTTTGTAATTTTGCGTGATTTTAAAATCTAAACGAAAAAGTTCAAAATAATATGGAGGATAAGAGGATATTGTATGTATCATCTGAAGTAGTACCTTATCTGGCTGAAAATGAAGTTTCCATTATGTCTTATGACGTTCCTAAAATGGTAAATGATCAAGGAGGACAAATAAGAATTTTTATGCCACGATACGGTAATATTAATGAAAGAAGACATCAATTACATGAAGTAATACGGTTGTCCGGGATGAATTTAGTTGTGAATGATTTAGATATGCCTCTAATAATAAAGGTAGCTTCCATTCCTAAAGAAAGAATTCAAGTCTATTTTATAGATAATGATGAATATTTTAAACGAAAGGCAACTTTTACGGATGAGGAAGGAAAATTATATGAAGATAATGACGAACGGGCAATTTTCTTTGCAAAAGGAGTTGTAGAAACAGTAAAAAAATTAAATTGGGTACCGGACATTATCCATGTTCATGGTTGGTTGGCTTCTTTATTGCCGGTTTATATGAAGCATTATTATAAAGATGAAGCACTTTTTTCTAACACAAAAATTGTAACTTCCGTTTATGCCCAATCGTTTGATGGAGCTTTAAACAGCGAACTTTTAAACAAAATAAAATTTGACGGTGTTCCGGAAGATTCCATTTCTGTTTTAAAAGAACCCAATTATGAAAATTTAATTAAAGTAGCTATTCATAATTCAGACGCTGTTATAGTAGCATCAGAGAACCTTTCTTCAAGTTTAACAGAATTTATAGAATCTTCAGAAAAACCTTTTTTATCTTTCTTCCCTAAAGAGGATTATGCTGAGCATTACCTTAATTTCTATAAAAATAAAGTTCTATAAATTTACATTTTAAAATGCAAACAAAAAAAATAATTCAATTTTCTTCCATTTTTGTCTTGAGTATATTCTTGTTTTCTTGTGATAAAGATTACAATACATTAGGAGCCGATATCATTGGAGACAATCATTATACATTTGGCACACCCGATACAGAGGCTACAGTGATTGCCTATAATGAAGATTTTGGCGTTGTTCAATCTAACAATTTAGTAGTTAATCCTCTTGGAATTTATAAAAATACTGCTTTAGGAAAACAAACAGCTCATTTTGCCACGCAAGTATTACTTTCAGAGCCTGTTCCAACCTTTACTATTATTGATGAGGACAGGGATCCTGAAATTCTGGACGTTACGCTATATGTTCCTTATTTTAGCACAAGAGGGACCACTACGGACGAAGTCACCACTTATACCTTAGATTCAGTTTACGGTACATCGAAAATTAAGTTGAGTATTTATGAAAACGGTTATTTGATGCGAGATTTTGATCCGGCTTCTAATTTTACTGCTGCTCAAAAATATTTTTCTGATCAAACAAATGATTTTGAAGTGAATAAAAGAGGTGCTGCTCCTGATGGAATATCTGTAGCTAATGGAGAGAGATTAAATAATGGAGAAAATGTTAAAGATAATGATGAGTTCTTTTTTGATGCAACACAAATTGCAGAAACAACCACAGATGAAGATGGCGAAGAAACAACCACAAGATCTGCTCCTGGTATCTACTTAAAATTAAACAAAGCGTTTTTTCAGAAAAAAATAATAGACGGTTATATTCAAGGCAAATTGGTTAATAACAATGTCTTTAGGGATTATTTCAGAGGATTGTATTTTAAAATAGAAGACTCTCCGGCTGAACCTAATGGTAGTAATAGTTTAGCGATGATTAATTTTAAAGCCGGTAAAATTACAATAAATTATGAAGAGGATAAAGCAGTTGATGGGCAGGAAGAACCAGATAGAGTGAAAAAATCAATGGTTTTGTCTTTAGCAGGAAATACAGTTAGTCTTTTAAATCAAGAACGGACTTCAAATTATCAAGCTGCTTTGGCGAATGCTTCTTCTGCTTTAGGCGATGAAAAGCTATACGTAAACGGAGGTGCCGGTTCAATGACCATTATTGATTTATTTGCTCGTGATGTTAGTGGAGAATCAGCGGAATTAGAAGAATATAGAGCTAAAGATTGGTTGATAAATGAAGCTAGTCTTACTTTTCGAATAGATAGAGACCTAATGGGAAATAATCAAGAACCATATCGGGTTTACTTATATGATTTAAATAATAATAGGCCTATTATAGACTACTATGGAGATCAAACGGTTAGTGCAACTAAACCTAAATTTGGTAAACGTATTCATAGCGGTATAATTGTAAAAGAAGATGGCAAAGGAACTTATTATAAAATCCGTTTAACGAATCATATTTCGAGATTGTTTAAAAACCCAGATTCTACCAATGTAAGGCTAGGACTTGTTGTAACGGAATCCATCGCGATTGTTGATAACTATGAAACAAAAAATCAAACAGCTTCAGGTTTGAAAAAAGTTCCCTTAGCTTCTGTATTAAATCCTTTAGGCACAGTGTTGTATGGTAGCAAATCTTCTGTACCTTTGGATAAAAGATTAAAATTAGAAATTTATTACACAAAACCTGATTAAATAATAAAAATATGTGTGGAATTGTTGGATATATTGGCAATAGAGACGCTTACTCAATTGTAATAAAAGGATTAAAACGATTAGAATATAGAGGTTACGATAGTGCCGGACTTATGCTTTATGATGGCAAAGACTTGAAAATATCAAAAAAAAAAGGTAAAGTAACTGATTTAGAAGAAGTTTCAACTAAAGATAATAATTTTTTTGGTTCTATTGGGATGGGTCATACCCGTTGGGCTACTCACGGAGTTCCAAATGATGTAAATTCGCATCCACATTTATCAAACTCAGGAAACATTGCTATTATTCACAATGGAATCATAGAAAATTATGAACCATTAAAAAAAGAATTAATCAAAAGAGGTTATGTTTTTCATTCCGATACTGATACGGAAGTATTAGTTAATTTAATTGAAGACGTTCAGAAAAAAGAAGGCTTGAAATTAGGAAAAGCGGTGCAAGTTGCTTTAAATCAAGTTGTCGGAGCCTATGCAATTGCAGTTTTTGACAAGAACAAACCGGACGAAATTGTCGTTGCCCGATTAGGAAGCCCATTAGCCATTGGTGTTGGTGAGGGAGAGTTTTTTGTAGCTTCAGATGCCTCGCCTTTTATTGAATATACTTCCAATGCGATTTACTTAGAAGATGAAGAAATGGCCATTGTGCGACTTCACAAACCTATCAAAGTTAGAAAAATTAAAGATGATACCTTAATTGATCCCTATGTTCAGGAATTAAAAATGAACCTTGAACAAATTGAAAAAGGAGGTTATGATCATTTTATGCTCAAAGAAATATATGAGCAACCAAATGTTATTAAAGATACTTACCGTGGAAGATTACTTTCTGATAAAGGAATAATCCAAATGGCGGGTGTGGAAGATAATTTGGAAAAATTCTTAAACGCAGAACGAATTATAATTGTAGCCTGTGGAACATCATGGCATGCCGGATTAGTCGCAGAATATGTAATAGAAGAATTTGCAAGGATTCCTGTAGAAGTTGAATATGCCTCTGAATTCCGTTATAGAAATCCAATAATTAATAAAAAAGATATCGTAATTGCTATTTCTCAATCCGGAGAAACAGCCGATACCTTAGCCGCTATTAAATTAGCTAAAGAAAATGGTGCTTTTGTTTTTGGTGTTTGTAATGTTGTTGGTTCTTCTATTTCAAGGGAAACCAATGCTGGCGCTTACACTCATGCAGGTCCTGAAATCGGGGTGGCTTCTACAAAAGCTTTTACAACACAAATAACAGTGTTGACCTTAATTGCATTGCGTTTGGCAAAAGCAAAAGGAACCATGAATAATTCTGACTATCACCGCTACCTTATGGAATTAGAAATGATTCCGGAAAAAGTTACCGAGGCATTAGAAGGAACAAATGAAATGACCAAAAAAATTGCTGAAATTTACAAGGACTCTCCTAACTGTTTGTATTTAGGTAGAGGGTATAATTTCCCTGTGGCATTAGAAGGAGCTTTAAAATTAAAAGAGATTTCTTATATTCATGCAGAAGGTTATCCTGCGGCTGAAATGAAGCATGGTCCAATCGCATTAATAGATGAATCCATGCCTGTTATCGTGATTGCTCCTAAAATGGGACATTATGATAAAGTAGTCAGTAATATCCAAGAAATTAAATCAAGAAGTGGTAAAATAATAGCCGTGGTAACTAAAGGAGACAAACAAGTTCGCGAATTAGCTGACCATGTTATAGAAATTCCGGAGACTTCAGACGCTTTATCACCGCTTTTAACCACAATTCCTCTACAATTACTTTCTTATCACATCGCTGTTTTAAGAGGGTGTAATGTTGACCAACCCAGAAACTTAGCAAAATCTGTAACTGTTGAGTAGGCAATAAAAGAACCATTATTTTATTAAAAGCGAGAATTTTTCTCGCTTTTTTTATTAATATCAAAATTATTTGTACTTTGCTAACGAAAACTAACAAAACTCTAACTTTATGAAAGTGTATTTATTTATTCTGACATTGTTTTTTTGCAGCATCACTTTTGCTCAAACTTCAATTTCAGGGAGCGTGGTTGATGAAAAAAATCAACCCATCCCAGGTGCCAGCATTAAAATTGTTGGCGAAGCGATAGGTGCGGTGACCGATTTTAACGGAAACTTTACCTTAACTACGCAAAAAAAACCTCCTTTTTTAGTAGAAGTCTCTTCTATTGGATTTTCATCTAAAACTGTTGAAATCAACGCAAACAATCAAAAAATCAGTGTTGTTTTGTCTGATGAAGAAACGCGTTTGGATGAAATTGTAGTATCGGCTTCCCGTGCACCTGAAAGGATTAGGGAATCACCTGTTACCATTGAAAGAATGAGTGTTAAAGAAATTAAAAAATCAGCTTCGGTGACTTTTTATGATGGTTTGGAGAATTTAAAAGAGGTTCAAATGAATACCAGTAGTATGTCTTTTAAATCGATCAATACCAGAGGTTTTGCTACCGTTGCGAATACTCGTTTTATGCAACTAGTGGATGGAATGGATAATTCTTCTCCCTTGTTGAATTTTGTATTAGGAAATTTAATTGGGGTTTCAGAAATTGATGTTCAAAGTGTTGAATTATTACCGGGTGCCTCTTCAGCTTTATATGGTGCAAATGCCTTTAACGGTATTTTATTTATGACAAGCAAAAGCCCTTTTACACATGAAGGCGTTTCTGCTTATGCAAAAGTTGGTCAAACCAGTCAAGAAGCTGCAGGAAATAATCTTTACTATGATTATGGAGTACGAGTAGCCAAAGCCTTTACGCCTCATTTTGCGGCCAAAGCTAATTTTACGTTCATGAACGGAACAGATTGGTATGCCACGGATTACAGAGACAAAGACCTAGTAAATAATGTTGGAATTGATAGAACTAACCCTAATTATAATGGTATAAACGTTTATGGAGATGTGGTTTCAACTAATATCAAAAGTGTAGCATCTGGATTATTAAATGCTGGTGCAATAACTCCGGCTCAATTTAGTGTTTTTAATGCTATTTTACCAAATCAAAATGTATCAAGAACAGGGTATAACGAAGTTGATATTACGGATAATAAAGTACAAAACGCTAAAATTGATTTCTCTTTCCATGTTAGACCATGGGCTACGTCCAGTGCAGAATGGGCAAAAGATATCGAGTTTATTTGGCAAAGTAAATTTGGCTTTGGTAACACGGTTTATCAAGGAGCAAACAGATATTATTTGAATGGATTTCAAATGTCACAACATAAATTTGAAGTAACCAGTAAAAACTTCTTCGTAAGAGGTTATGTTACTTCAGAAGATGGCGGGAATTCATATGATATGGAATTTACTGCCGTTAATATCAACAGAGTTTGGAAGCCTGATGCTACTTGGTTTGGTCAATATGCCGCTACTTATGTACAATCAACTTTAGGTGGAGCAACTCCTAGTCAAGCTCATGCATCGGCTAGAAATGTAGCTGATACAGGAAGATTTTTGCCTGGAACGCCAGAGTTTAAAGCTGCCTTTAATCAAGTTACAGCTGACCCGGATGTTTTAACCGGTTCTAAATTGGTGGATAACTCAAAAATATATCATTCTGATGCAAACTATAACTTTAGAGATATAATTAAAATTGCTGAAATTCAAATAGGTGGTTCTTACAGAAAATATGATTTGAATTCATTTGGTAGAATTTATACGGATACTCCTGAAAATGGTCCTATTGATTATGATGAGTATGGTGCTTACGTGCAACTTCAAAAGAAATTTTTACAGGATAAATTTAAATTTACCGGTTCTGTTCGTTACGATAAAAGTCAAAATTTTGAAGGGAATTATTCTCCAAGAGTATCTTTAGTTTTCTCTCCGGATGAACAAAAAAGACACAATTTCAGAGGGTCTTTTCAAACCGGTTTCAGAAATCCTTCTACACAAGATCAATATATTGGATTTAATGTTGGAAATGCAGTACTTATTGGTTCTGCTGCTGATAACTTAGACCGCTATAGTGAGATATTACCTGTATCAACTGCTACTGGACAAGCATTTGCAGGAGGTGAATCAGTTGTGATGACAGGACAAAATGCTTATTTTAATTCTTACACGGCAACATCAGTTCAACAATTCGCTGCGTTAGCAGGGTCAGACCCTATTGCGGCTTCTGCTTTGTTAAAAAGAACAAATGTAGATTTAGTAAAACCTGAAACTGTACAAGCCTTTGAATTGGGTTATAGAGGTCAATTTGAAAAATTCTCTTATGATTTGAACGGGTACTATAATATTTACAATGACTTTATTGGTAATTTAAATGTTGTTGCTCCTTTATATGGAACTGCTCAAGATGCTCCGGATCCTACTGCAGGACCAACAAACGCGGGAACACAATCGCTTCATGCCTTACAAACAGGAAACATTAGAGCTTATCAACTATACACCAATACGGATATTGAAATTAAATCATTAGGATTTGGCGCCGGTGTTTCTTATAAAATTTATAAGGATTTTGAGTTAGGGGCAAATTATAATTATGCTGAATTTGACTTTGATCAAGAAAAAGACCCAAGTTTTGAAGCCGGATTTAATACTCCAAAACACAGAGTGAAAGGATCTTTAAGCAACGATAAATTATTCCCTAATTTTGGATTTAATGTTAGTGCAAGATGGAATTCTGAATATTTATGGCAATCTACTTTTGTAGACGGTATGATTGAAGAAATGACTGTTGTAGATGCACAAATTAATTATGCAATTCCAAAATTAAAAACAATTGTAAAAGTGGGCGCAACTAACCTCGGTGGACAAGAGTACATTCAAGTTTTAGGGGCAGGAGCAATCGGACAACAATTTTTTGTTGGATTAACAATTAACCAATAATCAACGAATTTAAAATATATGAAAATGATAAAAAATAATAAATGGCTCTTATTGGTTGCATTAACCATTCTAGCTTGTAGCGATGATGAAACTATCGTTGTAAATAATACTTCAGATGGGTTGCCTTTAACTGCCGGTTCTGCCGATTTTTCAAAATTTGTTTCTTTAGGAAATTCCTTGACAGCCGGATATTGTGACAATGCCCTTTTTATTGAAGGCCAAGCCAATTCGTATCCTGCCATCTTAGCAGATCAATTTGCTTTAGTAGGTGGTGGAGAATTTAAAATTCCTTACACTAATGATAACACAGGAGGTTTGTTGTTAGGTGGAAATGTAATTGCCGGACCTAGACTTTATTTTAATGGTTCCGGTCCGGCTCCGGTAACGGGTATTCCAACAACAGAGGTTTCTTCTGTTTTAGCAGGACCATTTAATAATATGGGTGTTCCGGGAGCAAAAAGTTTTCATTTATTGGCCCCTGGTTATGGTAATGTTGCCGGTGTAGCCACTGGTCAAGCGAATCCTTATTTTGTTCGTTTTGCTACGTCTCCTTCTACAACTATTTTGGCTGATGCAGCTGCTCAAGACCCAACCTTCTTCTCTTTATGGATTGGAAATAATGATGTGCTTGGATATGCCACTTCAGGAGGTTCCGGAACAAATCAAACAGGAAATTTTAACCCTGCTACGTATGGCCCTAATGATATCACAGACCCAAATGTATTTGCTAACGTTTATTCAACCTTAGTTGACGGATTGACTGCCAATGGAGCTAAAGGAGTAGTAGCAAATTTACCTTATGTAACTACAATTCCTTTTTTCACAACAGTACCTTACAATCCTGTACCTTTAGATGCAGCTACAGCTGGGTTGTTAAATTCCGGATTTGCACAATACAATAATGGCTTATTATTGGCACAATCGTTTGGTTTAATTACTGCAGATGAAGTAGCAAGAAGAACCATTTCTTTCTCTGCTTCAGCAACAAACCGAGTGGTGATGGTAGATAGTTATTTAACTAATTTATCTTCACTTGGTATTCCATCTTACAGACAAGCAACGGCGGAAGATTTAGTAGTTTTACCAGCAAGAACATTTATTGGAAGTGTAGTGGGTGGAAATCCAACTCAAATTAATGGTGTTTCTGTACCATTAGCTGATAATTGGGTTTTGTCAAAAGATGAAATTCAGGAAATAAAAACAGCTACTGATGCTTACAATGCAACCATTCAATCCATTGCTAGTGCTAAAGGGTTAGCTTTTGTAGATGCAAATGCCTTAATGACTCGCGTAGCGAATGGCGGTATTACAGCTGATAATTTTACTGTAACGTCAACCTATGTAACCGGAGGAGGTTTCTCTTTAGACGGTGTACATCCTAGTCCTAGAGGATATGCTCTGATTTCAAATGAATTCATAAAAGCAATTAATGCAACTTATGGTTCTAACTTTAAAGGAGTAAATATTGGTACATACAGAATATTGTATCCTGAAAACCCAAATAATTTTTAATTAGTTCTACTAATTTATACTAAAACCACCTTCGCAACAAGGTGGTTTTTTTATTTTGCTACACTATTTAAAAGCATTTCATCAGATTGCTTCGAATACTTCAAAAAATGATAAAAAAAACATCTTTTTGCTATTGATTTTATATTTATAAAAATTATCTTTGCACTCTGAAAAAAGATATGTTTTTCATAATCTTAAATAGCTATTAAATAAATACATAAGCAATGTCAAAAGTAATAGGAAAAGTTGCCCAAATTATCGGACCGGTTGTAGACGTAGTGTTTGACTCCAAAATTGCCGAATTACCTAAAATCTATGATTCATTAGAAATCAAAAGAAAAGATGGTGCTATCTTAGTGTTGGAAGTTCAATCACATATTGGTGAAGACACTGTGAGAACAATCTCTATGGACTCTACCGACGGATTAAGCCGTGGTACTGAAGTAGAAGCTACCGGTGCTCCAATCCAAATGCCTATCGGGCCAGATGTATATGGAAGACTTTTTAATGTAATTGGTGATGCCATTGATGGTTTAGGAAACTTGCCAAAAGCAGGAGCAAACGGAATGTCTATTCACAGACCGGCTCCAAGATTTGACCAATTATCAACTTCAACAGAAGTTTTATTTACCGGAATTAAAGTAATCGACCTTATTGAGCCGTATGCCAAAGGAGGTAAAATTGGATTATTTGGTGGTGCCGGTGTTGGTAAAACAGTATTGATTCAAGAATTGATTAATAATATCGCAAAAGGTCACGGTGGACTTTCCGTATTCGCAGGAGTTGGAGAAAGAACCCGTGAAGGAAACGATTTACTTCGTGAGATGTTAGAGTCAGGAATTATAAAATATGGAGAAGAATTCATGCACTCTATGGAAAATGGAGGATGGGATTTATCCAAAGTAGACAAACCGGGAATGAGAGAGTCTAAAGCTACTTTCGTATTCGGACAAATGAACGAACCACCAGGAGCTCGTGCTCGTGTAGCTTTATCCGGGCTTTCTATTGCCGAGTATTTCCGTGATGGAGCAGGTTCTGACCAAGGGAAAGATGTCTTGTTCTTTGTGGATAATATCTTCCGTTTCACCCAAGCAGGTTCTGAAGTTTCGGCTCTTTTAGGTCGTATGCCTTCTGCGGTAGGTTACCAACCAACATTGGCAACGGAGATGGGGGCCATGCAAGAGCGTATTACTTCAACCAACAAAGGTTCTATTACATCGGTACAAGCGGTTTACGTTCCTGCGGATGACTTAACTGACCCGGCACCGGCAACAACGTTTGCTCACTTAGATGCAACCACGGTATTGTCTCGTAAAATTGCTGAGTTAGGTATTTATCCTGCAGTGGATCCATTGGATTCTACGTCAAGAATTTTGACAGCTCAAATCTTAGGGGATGAGCATTATAATTGTGCTCAACGCGTGAAAGAAATTCTTCAAAAATACAAACAATTACAAGATATTATCGCGATTCTTGGTATGGAAGAATTATCTGAAGAAGATAAATTATCTGTGTCTCGTGCTCGTCGTGTACAACGTTTCTTGTCACAACCATTCCACGTAGCGGAACAATTTACAGGTATCCCAGGAGTTTTAGTTGATATTAAAGAAACCATCAAAGGATTTAATATGATTATGGATGGTGAATTAGATCATCTTCCTGAAGCCGCTTTCAACTTGAAAGGAACCATCGAAGATGCTATCGAAGCCGGACAAAAAATGTTAGCGGAAGCGTAAAACAATGGATAATTGACAATGGATAATTGTCAATTGTCAATTGTTAATCATCAATTATCAATTAAATTATGATTTTAGAAATAGTATCACCGGAAGCTACCTTATTCAAAGGCGAAATTACTTCAATTACCTTACCCGGAGTTGATGGTTCATTTCAGCTATTGAATAATCACGCCCCTATCGTTTCTATTTTAAAACAAGGAACAGTAAAAATTGCCGCTCCAAGTTTTAAAATCAGTAAAGACGTAGTAGGAAAATTTACCAAAGTAAATGACCAGAACTATACCCTTGAAATTGCTTCAGGAACACTGGAAATGAAAGACAATAAAGTAATTGTTTTAGCCGACTAAACTTTTTCAATACAAGTAATACAAAAGTCATACAGCAATGTGTGACTTTTTTTTATATTTGAATAATGGTAAAATTTACAACAATTAGTATAGAAAAAAGACCCCTTTGGTCTGTAATTGTAGGTGCACTTCTTTACACATCTACAATTTATGTTTTTTATTTGGTTTTCCATTACTGGTCAATAAGATGGATTGCAGTTGGTAACAAATTGTTGTTTTTGGGATTACTTTTGTTTAATAGTGGTACAATGTTTTCAACTGCTAGAACCATCCTGTTTGATTCTGAAAGTAAACAAATAAAAGTTGACTATTCAGTAGGTGTTATAAGATACTATTCTTATCAAATAACTGATCTACAGTATATATCCGTATTTCTGAATCCTTCTAGTAAAAAATATGAAATTAACTTATGGTATAAAAAAAATAAGCACATTAAACTGTCTTTTTTTAAGGAATTTAAAATTGCCTATGATTGTGGATTAAAATTTTCAAATCTACTAGATATTGATCTCCTCGACGCAACTCAAAAAGGAGATTTTAAGTGGGTTGATAAATCTGACAATCTTTAACGTTTTTTGGAGCTATTTCCCGCTACCTGCCTGCCGGTAGGCTGGTCCGTTTCAAGCTTTTTTGTCTTGCTGCTTTTTTCTAAGGCAAAAAAGTAGCTCCCAAGGTCGCTCTTTTTTGCCAAGAAAAAATGCAACATTCCTGCAAAAGGCTTTTCACTACTATCTGGGCTAAAAACCGCCTTTGAAAGAAAATTATTACTTCACAAATTCCATAATATCACCCGGCTGACATTCCAAAATCTCACAAATGGCTTCTAATGTTGAAAATCTGATGGCTTTTGCTTTCCCGGTTTTTAAAATAGAAAGATTTGCTGTGGTAATACCCATTTGATCTGCTAATTCATTGGAACGCATTTTTCGTTTGGCGAGCATGACATCTAAGTTTACAATAATTGGCATGATTAAATCATTAAATCGTTTTCTTCTTTAAGCATTTTTCCTTCCTTTAACAAATCTGAAATAGACAATAAACCAATACCAATTAATAAAAACAAAGCATCCATAATCCAGAAACTAATGGTGTTATCTAAAGTTTTTGTAGAACTATTTATGAATTGAAATAGTATACTTATCAATTGTGTTCCAACAATCAAAACCCCTGAAGTTTTAAATTTTTTAGCACTTATTGAATTATAGTAACCCGATTTAATAATTTCTTTAATTGCTTGATATGCAAAAAAAACAGCAGTAAAAAGAACTAAACTAAAGAATAATGAAATCACAAACGTAGAACTTCCAAAACGAAATAATTCGTAATCAGCCAAACCTCCATAAAAAAGTGTATAGGTAAATTGTGCTACTAGGCCCATAATCCATATTCCCAATACGATAAGTAAAACCCATCTAAGTAAACTTAATTTTTCCATTTTTTATCATTTTTTAAATTGTTTTTTAATTTTTAATTCGAGACAAATATATATAAATTATTGATAAACAATAATAAAACATCATTTATTGATATTTTTTTTATACTTTAGTTTTATTCTAATTCTTATTAAATCGGTATTTTTGCCCAAAATTAAACTCTCATGAAGTTCATTTGCTATACATGCCTTTTCTTTTTTATTGCCTTTGCAGCAGTTGCTCAAACTGAAATGAAAAATGATACATTAAGCGAAGTCATCGTTTCGTCCACTCGAATTGACCTCCCTTTTTCAAAAAATTCAAGAACCATTCAATTAATTACCTCGGACCAAATCAAGCAAAGTGGCGTGACCAATGTAGCCGATTTATTATTGCTTGTTTCAGGGGTCGACGTTCGAAGAAGAGGCACTAGCGGTATGCAAGCCGATTTATATATTCGTGGCGGAAGTTTTGATCAAACGCTTTTATTGATTGATGGTATTAAAGTGGAAGATGCTCAAACCGGACATCACACGATGAATTTGGCTCTACCGATTGAAGTGATTGAGCGAATTGAAATCATCAAAGGACCCGCAGCCAGAGTATTTGGTCAAAATGCCTTTACCGGAGCGGTGAATATTGTGACTAAAAAGGCATTATCCAATAAGTTTACCCTGCAAGGTCAAGCGGGTTCGTATGAACAAATGAATTTATCGGCGACCATTATGCAGGATTATGAGAAAACATCACATGTGGTACAGTTTTCAAGAAACATTTCAGAGGGTTACCGCTATAATACGGATTATGATAACCAGAATTATTTTATCAAGAGTACCATCAAATCAAGTGAAATGCCTATAGATATTTTAGCCACTTTCTCTGAAAGAAAATTTGGAGCAAATGGGTTTTATGCCACTCCGTCTGCCATTAATCAATATGAAGAAACACAAGCCAGTTTAGTAGGTGTTCAATCGGTGTATACAAAAGGGAATGTGACTTTTAAACCGAGAATGTATTGGAGAAGAAACCAAGACGAGTATGTTTTTATTCGGGATAATCCGGAAATCTACCGAAATTTACATATCACTAACAAAGTGGGGGTGGAATTGAATACGGCTATTCAATCGAAATGGGGAACTACCGGTGTGGGAGTGGATTTAGCAAAAGTGTATTTGTCCAGTAACAATTTGGGAGACAGAGATCGTTTTATGGGGACTTTTTTCTTGGAGCACCGCTTTTTGTTGTTGGATTCTAAATTAGATATTACACCAGGATTTGCCGCAAATTATTATACTGATTTTGATGGTAACTTTTTCCCCGGTATTGATATTGGTTACCAGGTTTCCAAACACTTTAGAACGTATGCCAATGTTGGTAAAACCTATAGAATACCAACCTATACGGATTTGTATTATAGCGACCCAAACACCTTGGGGAACCAGGATTTAAAACAGGAAGAAGCCCTTTCAGAAGAAATAGGGGTGGTGTTTACGCAAAACAAATTTGACTTTACCGTTGCTTTTTTCAACAGGGATTCTAAGAATTTAATTGATTATACGAAAGAACTAGAATCGGATAAATACCAAGCTAATAATATCCGTAGTTTGAATACCAAAGGGTTTGAGGTGGGGTCTAATTATAAATACACTTGGTTTTCTTTTGCTCAACGAATCAATTTGGGCTACACTTTTATTGAAGACAATATTCAGGAAATTGATGCTGCTTTTTCACGCTATTCTATTAATTCTGCCAAACACCAATTTACAGGGCAATGGAACAGTCAGTTCTTTCAAAACATTTCACAAACCATTTCCTATCGCTATGTGGAGCGTACTTCAGGCGATAGTTATGGGATAGTAGATGCGAATGTGGTGGTGCGAATGAAAGCTTTTGAATTTTCGTTAGTGGCGAATAATATCTTTAATGTAGCTTATTCCGAAACTAATTTGGTGCCTATGCCCAAAGGGAATCTGCTTTTTGGGGTGAAATATGACTTTGAATAACTGCTTTATATTTTAGTATATCAGAAGAGGGTCTTGGTAAAAGGCTCTCTTTTTTACTTTTATGGATACAATCAATACGGCTTTAACCAGCCTTTGTTGTGACGTATCTATGGAGATGACCAACCGATGATATGCTATAAACACGCTATATAGTCGCCATATCGTTACAACATACTTAATTTATTTGGTGATTTATTCTTGTTTTAGTGTTTCTTGCTTAGGAGGTTCTTCTGTCGATAGAAGAAGAAAGAAATAAAATCAAATATAGCTAAATAAAGGATAACTAACAAAGAAAACTTCAATTTGTTTAGATTGAATAATTGAGTTTTGGATGGAAGCGTTTTCGGACAACATCTGTTTTACTTTGTTGTCAAATTTTATTCTTCCCGCGGGTGAGGCTGTAACGATGATGGCTGTGGTGTTAAAAGAAAAGGTGCTACCGGGATTTGGGTTAATTCCGTTTAAATTGAGCTGACCACTTACGGTAATGACACCGGTTTGGTTTAAAAAGACATTGGCGGTTCCCATGGTAACGGTGTTTCCGCTTTGTACTAAGACAGCTGCCGTACTTGTATTTTGACCAAGATAGGAAGTGGCGTTCAACCAAGCAGAACCATTGTAGGTTAACCAAGTGGTTGCGGTTGTCTATGCACCATTTCCTTTCGATTTATAATCACCCTTGTTTTGTGCTTGCACTCTGATGATAAACGTCATCAAGAGTGCTGAAATAAGTAATTTAACACGCATGATTTCTAAAATTTTTAATTGTCTATGTTAAAAAATCTTAGGGATGTTTTTGGACATTTGAAGTTACGAAATATTGAAAAAAAACGGTTGAGAAAAAGTGTTTTTTTCGTTTTTTAGCCTGCTTCGAAGGAGATTTCTTTTTCCTTTTTTAAAGTTCTTTTTTGAGTCAAAAACCAAGTCATTTTTAGCTGTTTTTTTCCAGTTTTTTGACGGCTTCATACACCAACTCACTTTCCCAACCTTTGCGGAGGAGCGTATCGCAGAATTTCTTCCGTTTTTTGAGGGTGTTTTTTTCTGTGATGGCTTGCCAGGTTTTTTCGGTTAGGGTTTCAAAGGTTTCTTCGTATTCGTGGGATGGAATTTCCTGAAGGCCTTTGGTGATGAGGTAGGTAGAAATTTGCCGTTGTTTGAGTTCGTTGGTGATTCGGATTTTTCCCCACTTTTTTTGATGAAATTTGCTGATAGCAAAGGTTTTGGCAAACCGTTCTTCGTTCAGAAAATTATGCTGCAGTAGATGCACAATCACTTCATCATGCATTAGTTGTGGGGCCCCAAGTGAATAGAGTTTTTGAACCACTTCGGCATGGCACCGTTCCTGATAAGAACAGTAATATCGCATCTTTTCAAGATATTCTTCCGGAGAAGTAGTTGATAGTGAGGTCAATATGCTGAAATTTTAGCGCGTTTTTGTTAATAATTTAGTAACGCAAAGGTATTGAAATTCTGGAATTTAGCTGTAAATTTGTCTTCCCCAAATCTCAACAATAAAAGCCAGTGAAATTACAAAAATTCATCATTTTTAAAAATGAAAATAAAAATACTTTTATTAGCACTTTTTTGGGGTGCTTTTTCGTGGGGGCAAGTGCAACTAAGTGAAGGAACTCCCTCGCAAACCATCGATTTTTCGGCTACTGTAGCCGGTGTTTCTAATGGTGCTTTTACAGGAACCGGTTTTCAACCCACACCATCAGCCGGACAATTGGATTCGGATGCGTGGGCAGTGACAGGTTGGAGTGATGGACTTTTAAATTTTGGTGGAAACCAAACAACTACAAATACAGATTATACCAGAGGTGCAGCAGCAGCAGCAGTAACTACTGGCGGTTTTTATTCTTACAGAGCGGCTCCACAAAGTGTTGCAAACCCCTGTTTAATGATTCAACCAGGAGGTAGTGATTTTGAACCCGGAACTTTAACGTTACGAATTCAAAATACGGGTGCTGGCTTTATAAATACGTTGAATGTATCTTACAATCTTTTTATTAGAAATGATCAGGTTAGAAGTAATAGTTTTAATTTTTCCTATTCTTCAAATAATTCAACTTATACTTCGGTTGGAGGTTTAGATTATACATCGATAGCAGCGGCAGATGCATTAGGTTGGGTTCAAGTAGGAACTTCTCCTTCCCGTTCGACTTCAATTACCGGTTTGTCAATTGCTCCCGGCGATTATTTTTATTTTCGATGGAATAGTGCTGCGGTTGGTGGTACTGGAGCGAGAGATGAATTTGGTTTAGACGATATTTCAATAACTGCTACGTTTGGTGCACCAAGCCCACCGGTTATTACCAGTGATTTAACGGCTTCCGGTTTTGTTGGGTCGCCTTTTTCGTATACAATTACGGCTACCAATGTTCCGACTTCGTTCAATGCAACCTCGTTACCGGCCGGATTCAGTATTAATACTTCAACCGGAATTATAACAGCAACTCCGGGAGTAACAGGCACTTTTTTGGTAGCAATTTCAGCCACTAATATCGGCGGTTTTGATGAGCAAACGTTAGTGATCACTATTACCAATCCCGGCCCAGAAATAAATATTCGAGGGGCTACCGGAGGGACTAATAATATTGTGAATGGTAATACAATTCCAAATGCCTTTAACAATACGCTTTTTGCATCGGTACTCGTTGGAAATAATCAAATAAAAGACTACCGAATTCAAAATATTGGCGTTTCAAACTTGAATTTAACAGGAACCCCACGAGTGGTTATTGGTGGGCCTCATGCTGCAGATTTTGCGGTTATTGCACAACCTGCAACACCAATCTCGGCAGAAAATAATGTGGTTTTTCAAATTCGATTTACGCCTTCAACAGGTGGAGTTAGAACAGCGGTTGTTTCAATAGCTAATAATGATTCCGACGAAAATCCATATACATTCACTATTCAAGGAACGGGTTCTGCACCGGATATCAGGGTAATTGGTAATGGTTTAGAAATTGCCAATGGAAGTACAACACCCAGCCTTTTAAATCATTCAAATTTTGGTAATGTAAACGAAGCTGCCGGAACCAAAGTTAGAAATTTTTACATCACCAATTTTGGAGGTGAGAATTTAAACTTGACATTGCCGGTTACAATTATCGGGCCAAATGCAGCAGATTTTTCGGTAACAACCGTTCCGTCTACTCCTATAGCACCCAATAATAGTACAACATTATCAATTACTTTTAACCCCTCTGCGTTAGGATTACGAGAGGCTACAGTGACCATAATTAATGATGTTATTGGAAAGAGTCCTTATGTTTTTGCCATTTCAGGTGTTGGAATTGATTTTGATGAATGTCAGTTAAGTGGTTTGTCTACTGTTAGAGTTCAAAATTTTGATGCAGGTTCCACTTGGCCTTATTCCACTGCAACCGAGTTTGGAGCAAATCCTCCGGTGATCACGGGAGGAAGTGCACATGGCAATAGTCGTACTATAACTTCATTAAAATATGCCGGAGCGAGTGGAAATAGTTTACAAGTAACCGGACCTTTTCCTTCTAATAGCGATCCTAAAGCAAAAGTGGTGGTAACTTTTGATGCAGTTGATGTTTCACAATACAGTCAGATTGATTTTGACATGAAAATTGGAGCTTATTCTACTACAGTAAATCCTTCTCAAGGGCTCGATCTCTCTGATTTGGTTACAATTTATGTAAGTGTTGATGGTGGATTGACATGGTCTAAAGAACTCACAGTAAGAGGATTGAGCAACTCGATATGGAATATTAATAGTAGTTCCGGTTCCTACAGTGGAGCTTATAAAGGGATTAACATTCCAAACGAAGTACAGCCACCCAGTAATTCTGTTGACCAAGGAGTTCGATTTTTAACCATTAGCAATCTTCCATTGTCATCTCAATTACGTGTGAAGGTAGAATTAGAAAATGACATTAATACAGAAGTTTGGGTTATTGATGATATCCGATTAAGAGGAAGAACACCCCTGTTGAAAACTTGGAATGGTGCAACATGGAGTGGTGGTGGAATTCCTCCAACATCAATTGAACGAGCAGTTTTTAATGGAAATTATAATACGGCTACACATGGAGATGTGGTAGCTTGTGAGTGCCAGATTAATAGCGGCAGAACAGTAATTATTAATCCAGATGATTATATACAATCCGGCAGCAGAATTTTTAACAACGGAACATTAACCATACAAAATAATGGTAGTTTAGTTCAATTAGATGATTATGCTGTTAATATTGGAAATGTAGCAGTGCAAAAAACCGCCACTATACGTCGCTTGGATTATGTGTATTGGTCGTCGCCGGTAATTGATTTTCCTGTGCTAAGTATTTCTTCAGGAACCCCTGCCTCTAACGTATTCAAATGGTTGCCAACTATAAGTGGAAATTTCGGTAATTGGACAACAGCCAATGAAAACATGAAAAGAGGAAAAGGTTATATTGTTCGCGGACCTTCCTCCTTTAATACGACCATTCAGCCTTTTAATAGCACATTTACAGGTGTACTTCATAACGGAATTATTACACCAGAAATTCAACGTGGTTCTTATGAAGATCCAGCGGGTTATCCAAGTCCAACTAATCCTGCCATAACTGTAACAGCAAATGATGATAATTTTAATTTGGTGGGAAATCCTTATCCATCTGCCATAAGGGTTTTGGATTTTTTAAATGAAAACACAAACATTGAAGGTTCGGTTCGAATTTGGACCCATGGCCTCCTACCTGATGTGGCCTATAACGATCCTTTTTATAACAATTTTGCCTATAACTACAATCCGAATGATTATATTGTTTACAATGGTTTAGGAACAACAAGCGGACCGTTAGGATTTAATGGCTACATAGCTTCAGGACAAGGGTTTTTTGTTTTGATGAATGACGGACCGGCTGCCACTGAAACAGTTACTTTTAAAAATTCAATGCGTAACATAACACATGCAAATAATCAATTTTTTAGAAATGCAAGTGTGTTGAATGGAGAGGAAGAATTTAAAATTTGGTTAGATTTTATTCCGCAAAACGGAAGCGCTGTTCGAACCTTAGTGGGATATACAGAGGGCGCTAGCAATGGAAAAGACAGGTTGTTTGATGCTTCAACTAAAGTGGATGGAACATCAAAAATGTACTCGTTAATTGATACTAAACCCTATATTATTCAAGGAAAAGCTTTACCATTTGATGAAAATGATCGAGTGCCTATGGGTTACAATACCTCTGCAGCCGGGAGATTTACTCTAGCTATTGCTGATATAGTAGGGCTAGGGGATAAAAAAGTGTATATCGAAGATAAGTTATTAAACATAATTCATGATTTAACTATAAGTCCTTATGTTTTTGATTCAAATGCAGGTATTTTTGATACTCGTTTTGAGTTGCGTTATGAGTATGAAACATTATCTAATCCTGATTTTAATACAATTGCTTCCAGTGTAATTGCATTTGGTTCTAATGGATTGCTCAATGTTAAATCTACTTTGGAAAACATCAGTCATGTTTCGATTTATGATGTTTTAGGAAGAATGTTATATACTCAACAAGTCCAAAATACTAACGAATTTGTGGTTAACACAACTATCACTAAACAAACTATTATTGTTCAGATTGAATTAGAAAATGGTCAACTCGTTTCCAAGAAACTAATTTTGTAATCTCTTTATAAAAAAATTACGAAATCCCGTCCGTTTATTCGGACGGGATTTTTCCTTTTATGGGTATTTCATCGATAATTTAACAAGTTTATCATCAATCTCACTTTTTTTTCTCATATTTGGAATAACTAAATTTTCAAATTAATGAAAAAAATTACCCTTTTGCTAGTTGCATTTGGGGTGTTTACTGTTTATGCTCAACAGAATTCACCTTGGCAAAGTGTTGAAAAATACAGTTTGCAAACCGTCTCAAAAATAGAAAGAACAAATGTAATTATTAAATTTGACACTTATGCGTTGAACCTTTCTGCTTTTAAAAGCCAACTCCAAAACGCACCGTTACGCGGTGTTAATTCAATAATTTCATCTCACATTACCTACTTTCCAAATACGGAGGGTGAAATTCAACCATATCGAATTTATGAAGCTCCGGTAATGCATAATGATTTGCAAGAACAATTTCCGGACATTAGATCATATGTGGGGGTAGCGGTGAATAATAAATTTTCTACAGTTCGTTTTAGTATCTCACGATTTGGGGTCCATGCGATGATTTTATCTCCAAAAGGAACTGTATATATTGACCCTTATACAGCCGATTTAAATCATTACATGGTCTATCGTAAGAAAGATGCCATTTCAAGTTCTTCGTTCGAGTGCTTGACAGCAGAAACTGAAATCAATACCGACAAACCGGCTTATTTTAGCCCCAAAAATGCTTATGATATTGAGTCCAACACAGGAATTTTTAGAACCTATCGTTTAGGTTTAGCTTGTACTATAGAGTATGCACAATACCATATCAATCTCGCAGGAGTGTCAACAGGAACAGTGGCCGAGAGAGATAATGCGGTGTTATCCGCAATGAATGTTACTATGACCCGTGTAAATGGGTTGTTTGAACGAGATATGTCGCTTACGATGGTCATTGTACCTAACAATGCAAACGTAATCTTTTACTTACCGGAAAAACCGGATGCCTTGACCAATAATGAGGGGGGTGCATTAATCAATGAAATTCAACCTATTATGAATGCAGGAATAGGTTCTGCCAATTATGATATCGGACATGTGTTTAGTACAGGTGGCGGTGGAATAGCACAATTAAATTCACCATGTAGTTCAAACAAAGCTAGAGGCGTAACCGGTCAGGGAAATCCTATTGGTGATCCTTTTGATGTAGATTATGTAGCTCACGAAATGGGTCACCAGTATGGTGCAACACATACTCAAAACAACAATTGTAACCGAACGGGTTCAACTGCTGTTGAACCAGGAAGTGCTACCACAATTCTTGGATATGCAGGTATTTGTGCACCGAATGTTCAAAGTAATTCAGATGACCATTTTCACGCGGTGAGTATGGCACAAATGGATGCTTTTGTTGCCGGTTCCGGAAATTGCTCCGTTAATAGTAATAATAACAATAGTGCACCGGTCATTCAACCCATTCCAAATTATACCATTCCAAGAAGTACGGCATTTATCTTACCCGGAAATGCAACAGATGCTGATGGTGACGCCTTAACCTATTGTTGGGAACAAATTGATAACCAAGTATCAACCCAACCTCCTGTATCGACAGCTACAGGAGGACCGAATTTCCGCTCAATAAGCCCACAAACCAATCCCGACCGGTATATACCAACTATGCCAACCATTTTAACCGGAGCAACTGCCAATACGTGGGAAGTTGTGCCAAGTGTTGCGAGAACCATGAATTTTGCTTTGACCGTTCGGGATAATGAAGTAGTGAACGGAGGACAAACAGCAAGAGCCAATATGACCGTAACAACTGCGGCCGGTACCGGTCCTTTTGTTGTAAACACCCCTAATACAAACGTGTCTTGGTTAGCCGGAAGTAATCAAACGGTGACTTGGGATGTGGCCGGCACAACCGCCAATGGGGTGAATTGTGCTAATGTAGATATTTATCTTTCGCAGAATGGTGGCAGCAGTTTCCAGATTTTATTGGCTTCGAAAGTGCCTAATGACGGTAGTGAAACGGTTAGCATACCAGTTACCACGGGTACCCAAAACCGCATTATGGTAAAAGGGAACAAAAATATCTTTTTAGATGTATCGAATACGAATTTTACGGTTACGACTACTACACCAACATTTGCTTTGACTTTTGACGGACAACCGGATGGACAAAACAAGTCAGTTTGTCAAGGACAAGAAGCTACGTATTCTATTTTATATTCCACGATTGGTGGTTTTAGCGGAACGACTGTTTTTTCTGTTACCGGAAATCCGGCAGGAACAATCGCAACGCTTACACCTACGACCTTAAGTGCTGATGGTACGGTTCAATTGCAGTTGAGTAACACCGTAACTGCTGTTCCGGGGGTTTATCAAATGGTCGTCACTGGCACTTCGGGAGCTGTCACAAAAACGGTAAATTTGTATGTGGATATCAAAAGTTTTGAACCAATTACGCCAGTCAATCCTTTAAACATGGCTTATGGGGTTAATAGTATAGGAAACATTGTTTGGAATGCTGATACCAATGCTTCAACCTATGATTATGAATTGGCTACTGATCTGGCTTTTTCTACAATTATTGCTTCAGGAACAGTTAGTACTAATCAATTTTCATACACAAGTTTAACTAACAATACGAATTACTTTTGGAGGGTTTTACCAAAAAATGAGTCTTGTACAGGCGAATGGAGTGCGGTGTTCCGATTTACTACCGGTGGTGTGTTTGTTTGTAGTCCGATAGTAAATTCAACAAATGTGCCTTTGGCCATTTCAGCTTCCGGAACTCCTACTGTCAATTCTACCTTGACCATTCCATCCGGACAAAACCAAATAATTGATAAATTAACGGTTACGTTAAATATCACCCACACCTGGGTAAGTGACTTGACAGTAACCTTGATTAGTCCAACAGGTACGGAAGTTCAGTTGTTTTCCGGACAATGTAACAATGCAGATAATGCTGTAGCAACTTTTGATGATAATGGCGTTACTTTAACTTGTCAAGGTTCAACACCTACTATAACCGGTACCTTGATTCCGGCTCAATCCTTATCCAATTTTATCGGACAAAATTCGGAAGGTTTATGGACCTTACGCGTTTTTGACGCCTTTAACGTTGATGGTGGTTCCATAAACAGTTGGGGAATTACCTTTTGTTCTATGGATACAACTCCTCTAGCTTGTGGAGCCATTACGACCACTTGGACAGGAAGTTTATGGACTAACGGGCGTCCGGTGAATAATGTTGCGGCAACTATCGCCGGGAATTATACTTCAGACGGGGATTTAGCATGTTGTTCTTTGGCGGTTACCAATACGGCACAAGTTACGTTACAATCGGGACACAATTTTATTGTTTCGGGAGCGGTTGCTGTAGCCGAAACAGCGGCATTTACGGTTGAGAATAATGCTAATTTAATACAGATAGACGATGTGGCCAATACCGGAAACATCACCGTGCATAGAAACACGAGTCCTTTGATGCGATTGGATTATGCGATGTGGTCTACACCGGTTACGGGTAGTCAGACGTTAAAACAGTTTTCGAATTTAACGCTGAATAATCGTTTTTACACCTATGGAACTTCCGGTAATGTTTATACGGTTGTTTCAGACCCCGCCAATACTCCTTTTGCGGAAGGAACCGGTTATTTGATTCGTATGCCTGACAATCACCCTGCTACCCCAACAGCGTGGAGCGGACAGTTTACGGGCATTCCTAAAAACGGTACGATTGAGGTGCCTTTGACCTATTTGAGTGGGACACAAAAATTTAATGCTATTGGTAATCCGTATCCTTCGACTATTAGTGCGGAATCTTTTTTAAACGCAAACCAAACGGATTTAGAAGGGATTATCTATTTCTGGCGAAAAACCAATAATACAGCGGGAACTTCTTATGCTTCCTATACGTTAGGTGGAGCTACGACCACTTCGCCTACAAGCCCGATTCCGAATGGGACGATACAAGTAGGTCAAGGTTTTATCGTAGGGGTTAAAAACGTTGTCAATCCAACGGCTTCCTTTTCGAATGCCTTGCGGGTGGATAATAATAACAACCAATTTTTCCGCTCTACTTTTGGCCTACCGTATCTTACGCAAACGACGATGGAACGTCACCGCATTTGGTTAAACCTGACCAATTATGCGGGCTTATTCAGTCAAATGATGGTGGGTTATATGAGCAGTGCTACTAATGAGGTAGATGCTTTTATAGACGGAAAATATATTGGTGATTCAGACACGGCCTTATCTTCGTTGTTAGCAGGAGAAGAATATGTGATTCA
>Ga0164293_10000404_pt1 | contig 33635 bp, 36 predicted proteins | sample GEODES118metaG_FD_111487 | JGI IMG/M metagenome (GOLD analysis project Ga0164293, IMG submission 111487) | Eutrophic lake water microbial communities from Lake Mendota, Wisconsin, USA - GEODES118 metaG | ecosystem: Environmental > Aquatic > Freshwater > Lake | place: USA: Lake Mendota...
GCCTTGGTGATCGGCAGCGCACCGGTCCGGCTGAACGCCAGCAGTCGGAGCAGTTCGAACCGGGAGAAGCTCAGGTCGTAGGGCCGCAGCGCGGTCTCCACCCGGGCCAGCAGGATCTGGTGGGCCCGCATCACCGAGGTCACTGCCACCATGCCGTCGGCGACACCGCCCCAACCCTCACGAACCCAGTTGGCCCGCGCCGCAGCGATGGGGTCGGGTCTGTCCGGCGGTGTCATTGCCGGGTCAGCGCAGCGTTTCGATCACCGCGCTGAAGTCGAGATCGGCGTGCTCCTCGGCGAAGCGCGCGTAAATCTGCGCGGCGTGACTGCCCAGCGGCGCAGCGGCACCGGTGGAGGCCACCGCATCCATCGCCAATCCCAGGTCCTTGTTCATCAGCGCGGTGGCGAAGCCCGGCTTGAACCCGTTGTTGGCCGGCGACGTCGGAACAGGCCCGGCCACCGGACAATTCGTGTGCACCGCCCAACAGTTGCCGGTCGCGCCGGTGACCACGTCGAACAGTGACTGGGCGGACAGACCCAACTTCTCGGCCAGCACGAACGCCTCGCCGACCGCGATCTGCTGCACGGCCAGCAGCATGTTGTTGCACAGCTTGGCGGCTTGCCCGGAACCGGACGTCCCGCAGTGAATGATCTTGCCGGCCATCGCTTCCAGTGCCGGGCGCCCCTGCTCCAGGGCCGCGGCATCCCCGCCGACCATGAATGCCAGCGTCCCGGCGACCGCGCCCTTGACCCCGCCGGAGACGGGGGCATCGAGTTGAGCGAAGCCGCGTTCGGCCGCGTAGCTATTGACCTGGCGGGCGTCATTGACGGCGATGGTGGAACTGTCGACGAACAGCGCTCCGGGTTTCGCGGCCGGCATGACCTCGGCGTAGCACTGTGTGACCAGAGTCCCGTTGGGCAACATGGTGATCACCACATCGGCACCCTGGACCGCGTCGGTTCCGCGGTCGAAGACGGCGACACCCTTGGCGCCGGCGGCCTCCCGGGCGGCCGGGGCCGGGTCGAAACCGCGCACGGCATACCCGGCGTTGACCAGGTTGCCGGCCATCGGTGTGCCCATGTTGCCCAGTCCCAGGAATGCGATCGTGGTCATGGTGGTCTCCTCAGCGCTCATTGCGTTACACCGCCGCCCGGGCGCGGGTGGCCTCTGAACGGCCGATCACGACCCGCATGATCTCGTTGGTGCCCTCCAGGATGCGGTGCACCCGCAGATCGCGGACGATCTTCTCCAGGCCGTACTCCCGCAGGTAGCCGTAACCGCCGAGCAGTTGCAGGGCGCGATCGGCGACCTCGAAACATGCGTCGGTGACATGCAGTTTGGCCATGGCGCACAGCGCGACCTTGTCGGGTTCGTCGTTATCCAGCGCGCTGGCCGCCCGCCACAGCATCAGCCGCGAGGTCTGCAGGGCAGTGGCCATGTCCGCCAACGCGAAACGGATCGTCGGCTCGTCGATCAGCGCCGAGCCGAACGCGTGGCGGTCCACCAGGTAGCTCGCGGCTTTGTCGTAGGCGGCCGCAGCGCCGCCCAGCGAGCAGGCGGCGATGTTGAGTCTGCCGCCGTTGAGGCCGTTCATCGCGATGCCGAAGCCGGTTCCTTCGGCTTCCGGACCGCCGAGCAGCGCGTCGGCAGGCACCCGCACACCCTCAAGCACCACCTGCGCGGTGGGTTGGGCGTTCCAGCCCATCTTGTCTTCGTTGGCGCCGAAACTCAGTCCCGGGGTGTCCTTTTCGACGATGAACGCCGAAATGCCGCGCGGGCCGTCAGCGCCGGTGCGGGCCATCACCACGTATACGTCGGAGGCGCCGGCACCGGAGATGAACTGCTTGACGCCATCGAGGACGTAATGGTCACCGTCTCGAACCGCCTTGGTGCGCAACGCCGCAGCGTCCGAGCCGGCACCCGGTTCGGTCAGGCAGTAGCTGGCGATCAATTCCATCGACGCCAGGCGCGGCACCCAGGATTTGCGTTGTTCGGGTGTGCCATAGGTGTCGACCATCCAGGCGCACATGTTGTGGATCGAGATGAACGAGGAGATCACCGGGTCGGCGACGGCGAGTTGCTCGAAGATCCGCACCGCGTCCAGTCGGCGCAGTCCGCTGCCGCCGACGTCCTCGCCGCAGTAGATGGCGCCCATGCCCAGTTGCGCCGACTCGCGCATGACGTCGATGGGGAAGTGCTTGGTCTTGTCCCATTCCAGGGCATGCGGCGCAAGATGTTTGGCAGCGAAGGCGGCCGCGGTGTCGGTGATGACCTTCTCGTCATCGTCCATCATGGTGAAGTTCACGGTCGTCCTAACTCACTTCATGGTCGGGATGACGAATTCGGCGCCATCCTTGATGCCGGACGGCCAACGCTCGGTGATGGTTTTCACCTTGGTGTAGAACTGGATGGCCGCCGGGCCGTGCTGATTGAGGTCGCCGAAACCGGAGCGCTTCCATCCGCCGAAGGTGTGGTAGGCCACCGGAACCGGGATCGGCACGTTGACGCCGACCATGCCGACCTGGACCCGGGAGACGAAGTCGCGGGCGGTGTCGCCGTCGCGGGTGAAGATCGCCACCCCGTTGCCGTACTGGTGCTCATTGGGTAGCCGCAGGGCCTCCTCATAATTCTTGACCCGCACGATGCACACCACCGGTCCGAAGATCTCGTCGGTGTAGATCGACATCTCAGGGTTGACGTGGTCGAACAGAGTGGGGCCGATGAAGAAACCGCCCTCGAGGCTCTCGTCACCGAAAGTCAGTTCATCGCTTGCCTTTTCGCGGCCGTCGACGACGATCTCGGCGCCCTCGGCCACACCGGCGTCGATGTAGCCCCGCACCCGTTCCAGCGCCGCCTCGGTGACCAGCGGCCCGTAATCGGCTTTGGGATCCAGGCTGTGGCCGACCCGCAGGTGTTCGACCCGCTCGGCGAGCCTGTTGCGCAGCCGGTCTGCGGTCTCGTCGCCCACCGCGACCGCGACACTGATGGCCATGCAGCGCTCACCGGCGCTGCCGTAGCCGGCCCCGACGAGGGCGTCGACGGCCTGGTCCAGGTCGGAGTCGGGCATGACGATCATGTGGTTCTTGGCGCCGCCGAAGCACTGTGCCCGCTTGCCGCCCTCAGCCGCCCGCGAGTAGATGTACTGCGCGATATCGGAGCTGCCGACGAAACCATAGGCCTTGATGTCGGGATGCTCGAGCAGTGCGTCGACCGCCTCCTTGTCGCCCTGCACCACCTGGAAGACCCCCGGCGGCAGGCCGGCCTCGAGGAACAGTTCGGCCAGTCGCAGCGGCACCGAGGGGTCGCGTTCGGAGGGCTTGAGGATGAAGGCGTTGCCGCACGCCAGGGCCGGCCCGGCCTTCCACAGCGGGATCATCGCCGGGAAGTTGAACGGGGTGATCCCGCAGACCACACCGAGTGGCTGGCGGATCGAATAGACGTCGATGCCTGTGCCGGCGTTCTCGGTGAACTCACCCTTCATCAGGTGCGGGATCCCGGTGGCGAACTCGATGACCTCGATGCCGCGCTGGATGTCGCCGAGGGCGTCGGGAACAGTCTTGCCGTGCTCGATCGACAGCATCTCGGCGATCTCATCGGCGTTGGCGTTCACCAGTTGGATGAACTTCATCAGTACCCGGGCCCGGCGCTGCGGGTTCCACGCCGCCCACTCCTGCTGGGCCACCACGGCGGAGGCCACCGCGGTGTCGACGTCGGCGGCCGAGGCGAGTAACACCTGCGCCTGAACCTTGCCGGTGCTCGGGTTGAACACGTCGGCAGTGCGGGTGCTGGCAAGCGGGCTGCGCCGGCCGTCGATGAAGTGCTGGATCTGTGTGGTCATGAGGACTGCCTTCGGAGCGGGGAAGGGGACGGGAAACTAGATACTTGCATATCCTAGTACATGGTGTGGCCTGCGCCAAGAGCGGTTTTCACAGCGGGCGGGTTTCAGCCCCGCCGCAGCCCATCGATGAACGCCTGTGTCTCGTCCCAGGTGGGCAGCAACCCGGACTCGCGCACCTCGGCCAGCGACGGGGCCTCCGCGTCCCGGCCGGACAACAGCAACTGCGCGGCCGGCAGCGGCCACTCGATGCCGATGGCCGGGTCGGTGGCGGCGATGGTGTGCTCGCGCTGCGGGGCGTAGGGGCTCGAGCAGAGGTACATCACGGTCGACTGGTCCTGCATGGCCACGAAGCCGTGCGCGAGTCCTTCGGAGATGTATGTCGACCGGTGGTCTATGTCGTCGAGCAGTACCGAGTCCCACTGCCCATATGTCGGTGAGCCGACCCGGATGTCGACGACGACATCGAAGACGGCCCCTCGGACGCAGGTGACGTACTTGGCTTGACCGGGCGGGAGTTGGGCGAAGTGCAGGCCACGCAGCACCCCGGCGGCCGAGACCGAACAGTTGGCCTGGCGCAGATCGAAGCGGTGACCGGTCATCGCCCCGAAGGCACTTTCGGTGAACCACTCGGTGAAGGTGCCGCGCTCATCGCGGTGCACCTGCGGAGTGATCTCCCAGGCGCCCGGCACGGACAATTCACGCAAGCCCATCTCACTGACCCCTTCCGGCGTAACGGCTTTCGACGTCCGCCTTCAACGGAGCCCACCACCACTCGTTGTCCCGGTACCAGTCGATGGTGCTGCGCAGGCCCTCGGTCAGGTCGGTGTGTTCGGGTGCCCAGCCCAGTTCGCTGCGCAGCCTGGAAGCGTCGATGGCGTAGCGCAGATCGTGTCCGGCCCGGTCGGTCACCTGATCGAAGTCGTCGGGATCCTTGTCCAACAATTGCAGGATGAGTCGCAGCACCGTCAGGTTGTCGCGCTCCCCGTCGGCGCCGATGAGATAAGTGGCGCCGGCCATGCCGTCCTCCAGGATCCGCCAGACCGCCGAATTGTGGTCATCGACATGGATCCAGTCCCGCACGTTCGTGCCGGCCCCGTACAGCTTCGGGCGCCGACCGGTGAGCACATTGGTGATCTGGCGCGGGACGAACTTCTCGATGTGCTGGAACGGGCCATAGTTATTGGAGCAGTTCGAGATCGTCGCAGTGATGCCGTAGGACCGCACCCAGGCCCGCACCAGTAGGTCCGCCGATGCCTTGCTGGCCGCATACGGACTGGACGGGTTGTAGGGCGTGGACTCGGTGAACCGGGTCGCCGAACCCAGGGGCAGGTCTCCGTAGACCTCATCGGTGGAAACGTGATGCAACCGAACGCCGTGGCGGCGGACCGCCTCGAGCACGCCGAACGTTCCGACGATATTGCTGTGCAGAAACGGTGCCGGGTCGGCCAGCGAGTTGTCGACGTGGGTCTCGGCGGCGAAGTGCACCACCGCGTCGGCATCCCCGACCAGGCCGTCGACCAGGGCGGTGTCGCTGAGATCTCCCTCGACCAGCGCAATCGCGTCACCCAGACCGGTCAACGACTCCCGGCTACCGGCATAGGTCAGCGCGTCCAGCACGGTCACTGCGACGTCCGGGCGTTGCTCGACGGCACGATGGACGAAATTAGCGCCGATGAATCCGGCGCCGCCGGTGACCAGCAGCCGCATCGGGCCACCTTATCGGGCTGATTGCCCCGGGCAGGGCTGCGGTTGGCCTGCGGTCGGCCTGCGGTGCTCATTTTGGAGCGCGGCGGGAAACCGGGTATCGTAAGGCCACGGTGCGGTGTTTGCGCCGACTCTTGCGTGCCCAGTCCGGGAACTTCCACGTTGTGATGTCGGGCGAACGCTGCCCATCACACAAGCAGGATCTAGTGAGGATATGGGCAAAAAAGACGGTGCCATCGAGGTCGAGGGCCGGGTTGTCGAGCCCCTGCCCAATGCGATGTTTCGCATTGAGCTGGAGAACGGCCACAAGGTGCTCGCCCACATCAGCGGCAAGATGCGGCAGCACTACATCCGCATCCTGCCCGAGGACCGGGTCGTGGTGGAGCTTTCCCCCTACGACCTGACCCGGGGCCGCATCGTCTACCGCTACAAGTAGCGGCCCAAGTACTCACAGCAGAAACGACCAGGAAAGAACAGGATCAACAAGTCGTGAAGGTGAACCCGAGCGTCAAGCCGATCTGCGATAAGTGCAGGGTGATCCGCCGGCATGGGCGGGTCATGGTGATTTGCTCCGATCCGCGCCACAAGCAGCGGCAGGGCTAGAAACTAGCTCGCCGAAGGTACGACACAACTGAATGCAGACCTCCCAGAACCACCGCGGGGATACGCCCCGCGGCCACGTCCGGAACGGAGGCCGGACCCCGGAAGCGCCCACCAGATGTATCGGGCACGACGGGAACGGTCTGGGAACGACACCTCCGCATAGAAGAAGGAATACAGCCCTGTGGCACGTCTAGTGGGCGTGGATCTCCCGCGCGATAAGCGCATGGAGATCGCGCTGACCTACATCTACGGCATCGGCCGTACCCGCTCCCAAGAAATCCTCGCTGCAACCGGCATCGACCGGGATCTGCGCAGCAAGGACCTCACCGACGATCAGCTGACCCAGCTTCGCGAATACATCGAGGCCAGCCTCAAGGTGGAAGGTGACCTGCGCCGCGAGGTGCAGGCCGATATCCGTCGCAAGATCGAGATCGGCTGCTACCAGGGCCTGCGGCACCGTCGCGGATTGCCGGTGCGCGGCCAGCGGACCAAGACCAACGCGCGCACCCGCAAGGGACCCAAGCGCACCATCGCCGGCAAGAAGAAGGCTAAGTAACCATGGCACCTCCGAAGAAGGCCGCCTCAGCAGCCAAGAAGGGCAAGACCACCCGCCGCCGGGAAAAGAAGAACGTCCCGCACGGTGCCGCCCACATCAAGAGCACGTTCAACAACACGATCGTGACCATCACCGACCCGCAGGGCAACGTCATCGCCTGGGCGTCCTCCGGCCATGTCGGTTTCAAGGGGTCGCGCAAATCGACCCCGTTCGCCGCCCAGCTCGCGGCCGAGAACGCGGCGCGCAAGGCCCAAGAGCACGGCGTCAAGAAGGTCGACGTCTTCGTCAAGGGCCCGGGTTCGGGTCGCGAGACCGCGATCCGCTCCCTGCAGGCCGCCGGCCTTGAGGTAGGCGCAATTTCCGATGTCACCCCGCAGCCGCACAACGGCTGCCGTCCGCCCAAGCGGCGCCGGGTCTAGTCGGCCCGGGGAAGGAAGAGAGAGACAGATGGCTCGTTACACCGGACCTGCCACCCGCAAGTCACGCCGGCTCGGCGTCGACCTCGTCGGTGGTGACCAGTCCTTCGAGAAGCGCCCCTATCCGCCCGGTCAGCACGGCCGCGCCCGGATCAAGGAGAGCGAGTACCGCACCCAGCTGCAGGAGAAGCAGAAGGCCCGCTTCACCTACGGAGTGATGGAGAAGCAGTTCCGCCGCTACTACGAAGAGGCCAACCGCCAGTCGGGCAAGACCGGCGAGAACCTGCTGCGCATCCTGGAGAGCCGGCTGGACAACGTCGTCTACCGCGCCGGCATTGCCCGGACCCGGCGGATGGCGCGCCAGTTGGTCAGCCACGGGCACTTCACCGTCAATGGTGTGAAGGTGAACGTCCCGAGCTACCGGGTGTCGCAGTACGACATCATCGACGTCCGCAACAATTCGCTGAACACCGTGCCGTTCCAGATCTCCCGGGAGACCGCGGGCGACCGCCCGATCCCGGCCTGGCTGCAGGTGGTCGGCGAACGCCAGCGCATCCTGGTGCACCAGCTGCCCGAGCGTGCGCAGATTGACGTGCCGCTCACCGAGCAGCTCATCGTCGAGTTCTACTCGAAGTAGACCGCATTCGGGGGCCAGCCCCCGAAGACCCCCACAAGGAAAACCCCGACGGCATCAAATAGCGGGTGCCCAGAAGGAGATAGAAAAAACCATGCTGATCTCTCAGCGCCCCACCCTGAGCGAAGAGTCCCTCGCCGAGAACCGGTCTCAGTTCATCATCGAGCCGCTGGAGCCCGGATTCGGTTACACCCTGGGCAATTCGCTGCGCCGCACCCTGCTGTCCTCCATCCCGGGGGCAGCCGTGACGAGCATCCGCATCGACGGTGTGCTGCACGAGTTCACCACCGTGCCCGGCGTCAAGGAGGATGTCACCGACATCATCCTCAACCTCAAGGGCCTGGTGGTCTCCTCAGACGAGGACGAGCCGGTCACCATGTACCTGCGTAAGCAGGGACCCGGCGTTGTCACCGCCGGCGATATCGTGCCGCCGGCCGGGGTGAGCGTGCACAACCCCGACATGCACATCGCGACGCTCAACGACAAGGGCAAGCTCGAGATCGAACTCGTCGTCGAGCGTGGACGTGGCTACGTGCCGGCCGTGATGAACAAGGCTTCGGGCGCCGAAATCGGCCGGATCCCGGTCGATTCCATCTACTCGCCGGTGCTGAAGGTCACCTACAAGGTCGAGGCCACCCGCGTCGAGCAGCGCACCGACTTCGACAAGCTGATCCTCGACGTCGAGACCAAGAACTCGATCAGCCCGCGTGACGCCCTTGCCTCGGCCGGCAAGACCCTGGTCGAGTTGTTCGGCCTGGCACGTGAACTCAACGTTGAAGCCGAGGGCATCGAGATCGGACCGTCGCCGCAAGAGGCCGACCACATCGCCGCGTTCGCGCTGCCGATCGACGACCTCGACCTGACCGTACGGTCCTACAACTGCCTCAAGCGCGAGGGTGTGCACACCGTCGGCGAACTGGTTGCGCGCACCGAGTCCGACCTGCTGGACATCCGCAACTTCGGGCAGAAGTCCATCGATGAGGTCAAGATCAAGCTGCACTCGATGGGTCTGTCCCTGAAGGACTCGCCGGCCAGCTTCGACCCGTCGGAGGTCGCCGGTTACGACGTTGCCACCGGTACCTGGACCAGCGACACCGGCTATGACGCGGGCTACGACGCCGACAACGAACAGGACTTCGCGGAGACCGAACAGCTCTAACTGAATCATTTCCCACCCAGCTTCGCCCGCCCGAATCATTTCCCACCCAGCTTCGCCCGCCCGAATCATTTCCCACCCAGCTTCGCCCGCCCGAAGCACCCCGGTCTTACCTGATACGGAGATCGGGCTCAACTAGGAGATAAGTCGCAATGCCCAAGCCCACCAAGGGTCCTCGCCTAGGCGGGTCCTCCTCGCATCAGAAGGCGATCCTGGCCAACCTGGCCACCTCGCTGTTCGAGCATGGCCGGATCAAGACCACCGAGCCCAAGGCCCGGGCGCTGCGTCCCTACGCCGAGAAACTCATCACCCACGCCAAAAAGGGCACGCTGCACAATCGGCGCGAAGTGATGAAGAAGATCCGGGACAAGGATGTGGTGCACACCTTGTTCGCCGAGATCGGACCGTTCTTCGCCGACCGTAACGGCGGCTACACCCGCATCATCAAAGTCGAGGCGCGCAAGGGTGACAACGCCCCGATGGCCGTGATCGAACTGGTGCGGGAGAAGACGGTGGTCTCCGAGGCCAACCGTGCGCGTCGTGCCGCCGCGTCGGCACAGAAGGCTGCTGCGGCGAGTGCTCCGGCAGCTGCTGCTGAGGCCGTCGAGCCGGTCGAGTCTCTCGAGGCGCTCGAAGCTGAGGATGCCGGTATCGCCGACGCTCAGAGCGCTGAGTCTGAACAGTCCTGACGTCGCGCACCCCGGGCCGGAACCGGCTGACCTGATCCGGCTCCGGCTGGACATCGCCTACGACGGAACCGATTTCGCCGGATGGGCCGTTCAGGACGGTCAGCGCACCGTTGCCGGTGTGCTCAACGAGGCGTTCTCCACGGTGTTCCGTCAGCCGCTGCGGCTCTTCGCGGCCGGACGCACCGACGCGGGCGTGCACGCCACCGGCCAGGTGGCACACGTCGACGTACCCACCGCCTCGCTGCACTACGTATATCCCCGGGTATATCCCCAGCCTCGCAGTGGAGAGTCCGAGTTCGCACCGCTGGTTCGCCGACTCGCCAAGTTTCTACCCGACGATGTCCGGGTCCGCGACATAGAGCGCGCACCAGAGGGATTCGATGCACGGTTCTCCGCGCTGCGCCGCCATTACTCCTACCGTCTGTCGTTGGCTCCCTACGGTGCTGAGCCGCAGCAGGCCCGGTTCGCCACCCCATGGCCACGACCGCTGAGTCTGGACGCCATGAACGCCGCATCGGCGACCCTGGTGGGTCTGCATGATTTCGCCGCGTTCTGCCGCCAGCGTCCGGGGGCGACGACGATTCGGGAACTGCAGCGCTTCGACTGGGTTCGGGAGGGCGACACCCTGACCGCGTTCGTCACCGCGGACGCATTCTGCTGGTCCATGGTGCGCTCGCTGGTGGGTGCGTTGCTTGCTGTCGGTGAGCAGCGGCGGGAACCGTCTTGGTGCGCAACGCTTTTGAACGCCGACAGTCGGTCGAGCGACTTCGCTGCTGCTCCGGCCCGGGGACTGACGCTGGTCGGTGTGGACTATCCGCCCGACGACCAACTCGCCGCCAGGATCTCGGTGACCCGGGATCTGAGGATTCTGGACTAAAACCGACGGGGTCTTAAAGCCGGGCCGCCACGAATGCCGCAGCCTTATCGACCAGACCCGATTCGACATATGCGGAGTACTGGTGTGCGGGCCAGTTGTCGGCCCAGGTGTTGGGGTCCAGGTTGTTGTTGCAAACCGGGTCGTCAGCCGTGCAGAGGTCGATGGTCTTGTCGCCGTAGAGCGGGCTGATGTCGGACACCGGACCGAGGACCTTACGGGTTCCGTTGCCGAACAATGCAACTGCGGCAATATGGTCATCCATGCCGAGTGGCAACGGGCTGGTGTAGCCGAAAATCGGAGCCGGCACCGCCACGACGACGTCAGTCACCGCCGCACCTAGGGAGTAGCCGCCCAGCACCAGTCGGGTGTCGGGACAGTTCGCCGCCATCGACTGAATGTGTCGACTCATGTCGTTGGCGCCCTGAATCACTTCAATGTCGGCCGGATAGTCGACGGCATAGAACCCGACGGATTGGTCGGTCCTGGCGCGTAGGGAGTTGACGAACGCCTCGCCGACCTGGCCTGCGCCCGGTGGTTCGATGCGCCCGCGGGCGAAGACCACTTCGACGTCGGGGCAGGGTTCCGCGCCGGCCGTCGGCACGCCGGCCGGAATCATCAGCGCCGCTGTGGCTGAAATCACCACAGACACCACTGTGCACATCCGCCTCAGTTGCATCAGGCCATGGTATCGGCGGTCGGGCGAGTGTGCCAGCGGAGATCGGGTGTACCAGGGCAGATCACAGCATCCCGGAGACGAAGCCCACTGCTTGGCTGACCAGATCGGTCTTCTCATAGCCGACGTGGGCGAGCGGATTGCGGCCCTGCGAGCAGATCGGGTCACCGTCGTTGCACAGATCGATTCCCTTGCCGGCGAACGGGGCGAGCGCAGTAGAAACCGGTGTGCCGAACTTGGTGGCGGGGTTCCCGAACACCGCGACTGCGGCAACCTTGTCGGCCAGGCTGTGCGGCATCGGGGACCCCGATCCGACGTCGCCGACCTTCTCGCCCAGCGGGGGGATGCCCAACAACATGTCCATCACGGCCGCGCCCTGCGAGTACCCGCCGAGGATGAACCGGGTGTTCGGACAGGTTCCGGACATCGTCGCGATGCGGTTGGTGACGTCCGCGGCGCCATCAGCGGCCGCGAGGAAGTCGTAGCTCGCGGGGTAGTTCACCGCGTACACACCCAACGATCGGCCGCCCAGGCTGGCGGCCAGTTGGTCGCTCAGCGCCCGGCCGACTCGGCCGATACCCGCCGGTTCGCTGGTCCCGCGGGCGAACACCAACTCGACATCCGGGCACTCGGCGGAGGCGGCAGGCGCGGCGGTGGCCAGGCAGGCGGCGGCCATCAGGCCGATGGACATCCCCGAGATCACACGCATGCCGAGATTTTCACACACCTGCGAACCTGCCTGGTAACGGCGCTGTTAGATGCGGTTCGCCACAAAGACGGCGGCCTGGTACGCGGTGCCGTCAGGTCCGTAGCTGCGATGAGCGGGCACGTTGTCGCCGTCCGAGCAGATCGGGTCGCCCGGGTTGCACAGGTCGATCGCGCGATTGGCAAACGCGGGACTGGAGGTGAGCGGAAGCCCGATCCTGGCGGAAGGGTTGCCGAAGACGGCGAGCGCAGAGATCCGGTCGGCCACGAAGGGTGGCAGCGGGTTGGTGAACCCGATCACCGGCATCGGCACGGCGGCGAGAACATCGACGATCGCCGCGCCCTGGGAGTATCCGCCGAGCACGATCTTGCTGTTCGGGCAGTTGTTGGCGATGTACTGGATGTGGGCACTGGCGTCGTTGGCCCCGTCGGCGGCGGCCAGGAAGTCGTAGCTGGCGGGGTAGTTCACGGCGTAGACGCCCATGCTGCGGCCGCCGACCAGGCCCCGCAGGTTGTCCACGAACGCGTCCCCGACGCGTCCGACGCCTGGCGGTTCACTGGTGCCGCGGGCGAACACGACTTCGATGTCGTTGCAGTTGGCGGCGTTGGCGGGTGGCGCGATCACCGGGCTGAGGGCCGCAGAAGCCGCGGCGGCCATCATCGCCACGGCGCGCAGAGACGTCGGGTGAACCTTCACAACGTCGATTCTGACAGATTCAGTGAACTCACCGGGATTCGCTCCTTCTGGGGCTCGGTCGGAACGCTGCTTTCACCGCGGCGGGCCAGTGCGAGACCGAGCAACACCACGATCCCACCGATGGCCTGTAGCGCCGTCATCCGCTCGTCGAGCAGTAGCCAGGCGATCAGCACGGCGAACAGCACTTCGGCCAGGCCCATCAGCGAGGCGAAACTCGGCCGCAGCCGTGCCACCCCGCTGATCCCGAGCAGGTAGGCGATGGCGGTGGCGACCACCCCGAGCAGCACCACCGGCAACAGCCACGACACCGTGACGCTGCCGATCACGGCATCGTTGGCGGAGAATCGAAGGGGCATCAGCCCGGCGGCGCCCAGTGCGGCTACCGCGACGGTCGCGACCACCAAACTGCCGGCAGCCAGCGTGATCGCGTTCAGGCCCGTCCCGTCGGTGCTGACCTTGTCGGACATCATGAAGTAGCACGCGGCGCAGACCGCCGCCCCCAACCCCCAGGCGACGCCGACCGTGTCGATCCGCGCTCCGCTGAAGACATCGAGGACCAGCGTGATGCCCACCACGGCCAAGGCCACCCCGGCCAGCGTCACACCGCGTGGACGGCGGCCGGTGGTCGCCCACATCCAGGCGATCACCAGCACCGGGGCGGTGTACTCCAGCAGCAGAGCAACGCCGACGGACAGGTGCGCGACGGCACTGTAAGTAGCAGAGTTGGGCACCGGCCACCGGAACGAGGCCGTAAGCGAGCACAACACCGGCGTGGGCACGGGCCTCCCGTAGCCAATCCGGCTTGATGGCGGTGGCCACGATCGTCAACACCAATGCCCCGCCGGCCAGGCGCGTCTCAAGATCTGCGCGGCTTCGGACTGTGACACTGTCCTCGTCGACCTATCGCGGAACCGGTCTCGGCGGTTCTGTGACACCGGAAACTGCGGCAACCGCCAGCATGTCGCGGCCTACCGGCAGCGCCGATCCCGCATCCAATGAGCCTGCCTGTGGATCGACGCGGCGCCACCGGCCGATACCCGCCTACGTTCGTGATGTGATCGCGCTCGAAGTCGGACTCGACGGTGTTCGGGTGCTGCAGGGCCAGGTCAGAAGTTATTCAGGCACGGTACCGGTGGGCGCTGCGGTGGACCCAGGGTTGGTCGAGGCCGCCCTGGACTGGATCGATGATCCTGTCGGCCTCTACGACGGGCATCCGGTGGCGGTCGCCGACCTCTGGCGCAGCGTGATGGTGGCGGTTGCCGGGCAGCGGTGCGACTCGGTGGTGCTGGTGCACCCCGACGACTGGCCGCGCCGCCGAATTGCCCGGGTGGTCGCTGCCGCCAACATCGTGTCCGATCAGGTGGCACCGATGCGCCGCAGCGACTGGAACCCCGAGCCCCGCCACGAGGACGCCGACGACCCGCGGGTGCGCCGTCGCAGAGCCCCGCTGCTGGTTTGCCTGGGGGCGGTGGGCGCGGTCGTCGCCGCTGTCACGGCACTGCTGGCGCGATCGCTGCCGCCGGAGGTGGGCCCTGCGGCCCTGATTGACATCACCACCGTGGTGGAGGGCCGCGTTGCGGTGCAGTTCCCCCGATCCTGGAACGTCGCCCGGGTCACCGGTGGGCCGGGATCGCCTCGCCTGCAGGCCAACTCGCCGGCTGATCCGGATTTCGCCGTGCATGTCACGCAGTCCTACACCCCGGAGTCCACGCTGGCGCACGCCGCTGCGGTGCTGCGCCGGGTGATCGCCGAGCAACCGGCAGGGGTGTTCGTCGACTTCACCGACGAGGTGACCGTCGGCGAACTGCCGGCATTGACCTACCGGGAGATACGACCCGGCAGGGTCATCGAATGGATGGTGCTGCTGGTCGGCTCGACCAGGGTCGCCGTTGGGTGCCAAAGTCCGCCCGGACGAGCCGGCGCGGTCCGCCCGATCTGCGTGCAGGTCGTGACTTCAGCTCGCGAGAATGGCACCGAGAGTGGAACCGATCCGCGCCCGTAACCGTCTGACCTGGTACGGGCACCGGAACGGGCCGAGGTTTCCGCGGTTTCGACGGGGGAGAGCCGTCGGGACCGCAGAGGCCTCGGCTTCGCGGCGCGGACTCACATCGGGTCGCAGCCCCGGGGGCGTAGACCGCCGTTTTGACCTGCGCGGATGCTCGGCGGTAGGGTTTGCCGCTGGCGTGCGGTACGCCGCGGACCACCGCGGGGTAAACCGGCTTCTCGGGTCACTGTTGGTCGCCGAGGAACAACCCCCGACCGTCGACGCCCGACCGACACCCGGCTCGCCGGGATCCACCCCCTGTGGACGGAAAAGCACCGGGGACCGACAAGGAGAGGTACACGCTGTGCCCACATACACGCCGAAGGCCGGTGACACCACGCGTTCGTGGTACGTCATCGACGCCACCGACGTGGTGCTCGGCCGGCTCGCCGTCGCTGCGGCCAATCTGCTGCGCGGCAAGCACAAGCCGACATTCACGCCCAACGTCGACGGCGGTGACTTCGTCATCGTCATCAACGCCGACAAGGTCGCCATCGCAAGCACCAAGCTGGCCAACAAGTTGGCCTATCGCCATTCGGGTTATCCCGGTGGGCTGCGGTCCCGCACCATCGGTGAACTGATGCAGAAGCGGCCCGATCAGGTGGTCGAGAAGGCCATCGTCGGGATGCTGCCGCACAACAAGCTCAGTCGGCAGATCCAGCGGAAGCTGAAGGTCTACGCGGGTCCTGATCATCCGCACAGCGCCCAGCAGCCCATTCCGTACGAGATCAAGCAGGTGGCCCAGTGAGCGACGTGACCAACGAAGTCGAAGAAGCGGTCGAGGAGACCGTGGAGACCGTCGAGACCAGTGAAACCCCCCAGACCCCCGAGGAAGCCCCCGAGGTTCCGGTGGAAGCCGCGGTGGAGTCCGCCCCCCGCGCACCGGTCATCATCGACCGTCCCATCCAGACGGTGGGTCGCCGCAAGGAAGCCGTGGTGCGGGTCCGCCTGATGCCCGGCACCGGCCAGTTCAACCTGGACGGGCGCACTCTTGAGGCCTACTTCCCCAACAAGGTCCACCAGCAATTGATCAAAGCCCCGCTGGTGACCGTCGACCGGGTGGACAGCTTCGACATCCACGCCCACCTCGACGGCGGCGGCCCCTCCGGGCAGGCCGGTGCGCTGCGCCTGGCGATCGCCCGGGCGCTGATCCTGGTCCAGCCTGAGGATCGTCCGGCGCTGAAGAAAGCCGGCTTCCTCACCCGCGACCCCCGCGCCATCGAGCGCAAGAAGTACGGCCTCAAGAAGGCCCGCAAGGCGCCCCAGTACAGCAAGCGCTGAGCACACGCACACACGATCGCCGGGTGGTTCTTGCCGAACCACCCGGCGATTTGCGTTGTTGGGGGGAGTTGTTCCCGTGGCTACCGCGCCGGTTGGGTGCGGAGGCCCTCGATATGAGAAGTTTGACCAATGGGCCGACTGTTCGGGACCGACGGAGTGCGTGGCGTCGCCAACCGTGAGCTGACCGCCGAGTTGGGGTTGGCGCTCAGTGCTGCCGCGGCCCGCCGGCTTGCTCCGGCGACCTCAGGGCACCGTATCGCGGTGGTGGGCCGGGATCCGCGGGCCAGCAGCGAGATGCTCGAAGCCGCCGTCGTCGCCGGACTCACGAGCGAGGGTGTCGACGCCCTACTGGTGGGGGTGCTGCCGACACCGGCGGTGGCCTATCTGACCGCGGCGTACCAGGCGGACCTCGGTGTGATGATCTCCGCGTCGCACAACGCGATGCCGGACAACGGCATCAAGATCTTCGGCCCCGGCGGTCACAAACTCGACGATGACGCCGAGGACCGGATCGAGGAGCTGGTCGCCCAAGGCCCCGGGCTTCGGCCGGTCGGCGCGGCCATCGGCCGGGTCCGGCAGGCTCCCGATGCCGTTGACCGCTATCTGGACCACCTGATCGGGGCCACTGGGGCGCGGCTGGACGGCGTGACCGTCGTCGTCGACTGCGCCAACGGCGCCGCGTCGACCGCCGCACCGCGGGCTTACGCTGCCGCCGGTGCGCGGGTCATCGCCATTCACGATCAGCCCGATGGCCTCAATATCAACGACGGCTGCGGATCAACCCATCTCGGAGCCGTGCAGGAGGCCGTTCTGGCCCATGGGGCGGACCTGGGTCTGGCCCACGACGGCGACGCGGACCGGTGCCTGGCGGTGGACGCCGCCGGCCACGTGATCGACGGCGACGCGATTATGGCCGTCCTCGCACTGGCCATGCAGGAGGCCGGCGAACTCGCCTCCGACACGCTGGTGGCCACCGTGATGAGCAACCTCGGCTTACATGTGGCGATGCGCGAAGCCGGGATTGAGGTGCGCACCACTGCTGTCGGTGACCGCTACGTTCTGGAGGAGTTGCGGGCCGGCGAGTACAGCCTGGGTGGCGAGCAGTCCGGGCACATCGTCCTGCCGGCGTTCGGCACCACCGGTGATGGAATCCTCACCGGCCTGCGATTGATGGCGCGGATGGTGCGAACCGGCTCCCCGCTTGCCGTGCTGGCCGCCCCGATGCAGTCCATGCCGCAGGTTTTGATCAACGTGGCGGTGGCGGACAAGGCCACCGTCGCCCGGGCCCCGGCCGTGCGGTCCGCTGTGGCCGCAGCCGAGGCCCAACTCGGTGACACCGGACGGATCCTGCTGCGGCCGTCGGGAACCGAACAGATCGTCCGGGTGATGGTGGAGGCCGCCGATGAGGACACCGCCCGCCAGGTCGCAGACCGGGTAGCGAAGTCGGTCAGCTCCCAAAGCTGATCTGCCGCCGCCGCCGGGAACCGGCGCGGGCCGCACTGCGTCCTTCCAGGTATGGAATCCGGTGCGGGCACCGCTGTCGATCCGCACGCGCTGTGGGCGGCGGCGCAGCGCCTTGACGAAGCCGCCGATCTGCTGTGTGGCGCGCTTGCCGTGCACTTGCGGCCGCTGCGCTGCGCTGCCGATCCAGGCGTCGGTGCCGCGGTGGAACGGCTGGTGGCTGACATCGAACTGTGGCAACGGGCTGCTCAAGACACCGCCCTGGCGATACGCACCGCCGCGGATCGTTACACCGACACCGAGGCGCAGGCAGCGGAGGCGCTGCGGTGAATCCTGAGGCGCTCGAATCCGACTGCGCAGCGTTGGCCGCTGCGGGATCGCTGGCCGAAGAAGCACTTGCCCTGCACCGCGAAGCGCTCGGCATTGTCGAGCAGGGTTGGCACAGCCAATCCGGCTCAGCGGCAACCGATGCGCTTCGGCGCCAGTGCGGCGAGGCCGCCGAGTTGGTCACTGCACTGCACGACGCCACCGGGGACTTCCGGGCGCTGCGTGACGTGGCCGAATATGGGGTAGACCCGTCCACCGCACAGCCCTACAACCGGCTGAGCGATCGACCCCCGGCGCAGTTCGACACGGCGGAACCGTTCTTCTTCGGCGGCGCCCCGGCCCCGGCCCCGGCCCCGGTGCCGGTGTCGCCACCGGTACCGCCGCCGGCACCGCCGCCGGCGCCGGCCTGGACTCCTGGAACGGCGGGGCCGCCGTTGCCCGACCTCGGGGGTGCCCTGGTAGGTCTGGTCGCCCAGATCGCTGATGCCGTCAGCCTCATCTCCGCCGAAGAAGGCGCAGGCCTGGAGGTTACCCCGCCGACCGATCCGCCCGCCGAACCGCCAGCCGCACTGCCCCAGCCGGAATCTCCCGCCCTGCCGCCGGTGAGCCCGCCGGTGCAGTTCGTCGGCCCGACAGCCCCGCCGGATTCGGCGGCGCCGCCGATCGCCGCGCCGCCGCCACTTCTTGCCGCTGAGCGTCCGCCTGATCCACCACCTGAACCCCGCCCTGATCCACCACCTGCGCCCGAGGTTCCCGCGGCGCCGGTCGCGCCCGCGCTCGAGCAGCCCCCCGAGCCGCTCCCCGAGCAGTCCCCCGAGGACCCCAAGACCCCTTGCGAGATCGCCGCTGACGCACTCCCTCAGGTCGGCCAGTAAGTCGACGGAGGGCGGGGCGGCGCTACGGCAGCAGCTGCTGTAACTGCTCGACGAAACCGACGTACTCGGTGCCGTCCGCGGTCACCGGAGAGGCCAGCAGAGTGGTCACCCCCGCCTCGGCGAACGCGGCGATGCGTTCCTTGACGTAGCCCCGTGTGCCGATGAGGGACACACCGCGCACCAGATCGTCGGGCACCGCCGCGACCGCTTCCGCCTTACGGCCCGCCAGATACAACTCCTGGATCCGGTCGGCCACCTCCCCGAATCCGTACCGGGTGGCCACGTTGTGGTAGAAATTGCGGCCCTTGGCGCCCATACCGCCGATGTACAGTGCCAGTTGCGGTTTGGCCCACTGCAGGCGATCCTCCACGTCGTCGCCGATGGCCAGTGAAACACCCACCATGACATCGAGATCGCCGAGACTGCTGTCCCGCTTGGCTTTTCCCGCGCGCAGGGCATCGCCCCACACGTCATCGGCACGCTCGGGCAGGAAGAAAACCGGTTGCCAACCCTCGGCGATCTCGGCGGTCAGTTCGACGTTCTTCGGGCCCAGTGCGGCGATGGCGATCGGGATCTGTTCGCGCAGTGGCTGATTGATGATTTTCAGGGGCTTACCCAGCCCTGTCCCGTGGCCCGGAGGTAGCGGGATCTGATAGTGCCGGCCCTGGTAGGACAACCGCTCACGGCGCCAGACCTGCCGACAGATCTCGACGACCTCCCGGGTGCGGCCCAACGGCGCGTCGAACGGCACGCCGTGAAAACCTTCCACCACCTGAGGCCCGGAGGTACCGATACCGAGCCGGAACCGGCCGTCGGAGACGTAATCCAGACCGGCGGCGGTCATCGCCAGCAGCGCCGGGGTGCGGCTGTAGATCGGCACGACCCCCGAGCCCAACTCGATCGTTGAGGTCATCGCGGCCAGGTAGCCCAGTTGGCTGATCGCGTCGAAGGAGTACGCCTCGGCCACCAGGGCGATGTTCACGCCCTGCTTCTCCAACTCGACGACGTGCTGAACGCTCTCGCGGAATCCGCCCGAGTAGGACAGGAAAATGCCGGTGCGCATGCTTCACCCCAATTTCTTCACGACGTTATCGGCTACCGGAACAGCGCGACGATTCGATCCTCAGCGCTCACCGGTGCAGCGTCCGGATCCGGCCGGCTGGTGTGCGGCAGGTCCGCTTCGGCATCGGCGAACTCCTTGTACTGCGCCTCGCCGGTCAGGTGGAACAGCAGAAACCCGGTCAGCAGGGCCCGCACGGTCTTCTGGGTGTCGTTACTGGAACCGGGGAATCCCAGCAGTCCGGCGATACGACGTCGCTCGGCGAGGCTGTCGGCGCCGGCGTTGTCGACGACGCGCAGCACCGCCCCGTCCCAGCCTGCAGCGACCTCCAGGGCGTCGGTGCGCAGCGACTTGGCGTCGTCGGCGGTGGCCAGCACAAGTCCGGGCACGTCCAGTGTCGCAGCGGCCGCCTCTGCCGACGGCTTGGTCACCGCCGGGAAGACCGCGGCCACCGCTACGGCAGGTGCCCGGCCTGCAGCTGCCAGCACCGCTGCCGCAGCGCCGAAGCCGTGCCCGGCCAAGGCAAGTTTGTCCGGATCCACGCTGATCTCGCCGACTCCCAACCGGACGCCGGAGATGACGTCAAGGGTGGCAGCCAAGTCGTCGGCCAGGGTCAGGGCAGACGGCACCAAACCGCGCTCGGTGTTCGGGGCTGCGGCAACGATGCCCCAACTGGCCAGATGCTCCAGGGTGCGGCTGTACCGGTCGGCATCGGTCAGCCAGTCATGCCCGAACGCGACCCCGGGCAGATGAAAGCCCGACGCAGGCGTGTAGACCACACCCGCAATGCCGGCGAAGCCCAGATCGCCGCGCAGTACCTGATGCGGGCCCCGGCGGGTCAAAGCGCTGAACAACGACTTGCTCCGGGCCATGTTCAGACCGTAGCCGACCGTGGCAGCCAATGGATCTGGACTACCCTGGTAAGTCATGTGCGGAATCGTGGCCTACGTCGGACACCGCCCTGCCCGGGGCGTCGTCGTGGACGCACTGCGCCGGATGGAGTACCGCGGCTACGACTCCGCAGGGCTGGCTCTGCTCGACGGCGCCGGCGGGCTGACCGTCCGCCGTCGCGCCGGACGCCTGGCCAATCTGGAGTCGGCGCTGGCGGAGACCGACGCGCCGGCGCTGACCGGCACCGCCGGGATCGGCCACACCCGCTGGGCCACCCACGGACGGCCCACCGACCGCAACGCCCATCCGCACCGCGACGCCTCCGGCGAGTTCGCGGTGGTCCATAACGGCATCATCGAGAACTTCGCCGCACTGCGTGCCGAACTCGAAGCCGACGGTGTCGAGTTCGCCAGCGACACCGATACCGAGGTGGCGGTACACCTGATCGCCAGCGCCTACCGCCACGGTGAGACGGCAGGGGACTTTGTCGCCTCCGCCCTCGCCGTGGTGCGCCGACTGGAGGGCCACTTCACCCTGGTGTTCGCCCACGCCGGTGATCCGGGGACCATCGTCGCGGCCCGCCGGTCAACCCCCCTGGTGGTGGGGATCGGGCAGGGGGAGATGTTTCTGGGCTCCGACGTCGCCGCGTTCATCGAATTCACCCGCGAAGCCGTCGAACTCGGCCAGAACCAGGCCGTGGTGATCACCGCCGACGGCTATCGGATCACCGATTTTCACGGCAACGACGATGCCGCCAATGCCAGGACATTCCACATCGACTGGGACCTGTCGGCCGCTGAAAAGGGTGGCTACGACTACTTCATGCTGAAGGAAATCGCCGAACAGCCGACCGCGGTTGCCGACACCCTGCTCGGTCACTTCGAAGCCGGCCGCATCGTGCTCGACGAGCAGCGGCTCTCCGATCAGGAATTGCGCGAGATCGACAAGGTGTTCATCGTCGCCTGCGGCACCGCCTACCACTCCGGTCTGGTTGCCAAATACGCCATCGAGCACTGGACCCGCATCCCGGTCGAGGTCGAACTGGCCAGTGAGTTCCGGTACCGCGATCCGGTGCTGGACCGCAGCACCCTGGTGATCGCCATCTCGCAGTCCGGGGAGACCGCGGACACCCTGGAGGCGGTGCGGCACGCCAAAACCCAGAAGGCCAAAGTGCTGGCCGTCTGCAACACCAACGGCAGCCAGATCCCCCGCGAGGCCGACGCGGTGCTCTACACCCGGGCCGGGCCGGAGATCGGCGTCGCGGCCACCAAGACGTTCCTGGCCCAGGTCACCGCGAACTATCTGGTCGGTCTGGCCCTCGCCCAGGCCCGCGGCACCAAGTACCCCGACGAGGTCGAACGGGAGTACCGCGAACTGGAGTCGATGCCCGAACTGGTGACAGCGGTGCTCGATAACCTCGAGGCCGTCGCCGAACTGGGCCGCCGGTACGCCGACTCCTCGGCGGTGCTCTTCCTCGGCCGCCACGTGGGCTATCCGGTCGCCCTGGAGGGGGCACTCAAGCTCAAGGAACTGGCCTACATGCACGCCGAGGGCTTCGCCGCCGGTGAACTCAAACACGGCCCGATCGCGCTGATCGAAGACGGCCTGCCGGTCATCGTCGTGATGCCGTCGCAGAAGAACGCCGCGATGCTGCACTCCAAGCTGCTCTCCAACATCCGCGAGATCCAAGCCCGCGGCGCGATCACCATCGTGATCGCCGAGGAGGGCGATGACACCGTCCGGCCCTACGCCGACCACATGATCGAGATTCCCGCGGTATCAACGCTTTTCCAGCCGCTGCTGTCCACCATTCCGCTTCAGGTGTTCGCCGCATCGGTGGCGCTCGCGCGCGGCTACGACGTGGACAAACCGCGGAATCTGGCCAAGTCCGTCACCGTCGAGTGACACGCGCCTAAGTCGATGAGGCAGTACTACACCGCCGATCAGATCCGCAACGCCGAAGCCCCTCTACTGGCCAGCCTCCCCGACGGCGCGCTGATGCGGCGGGCCGCCGGCGGCCTGGCCACCGCCATCGCCGCCGAACTGCGGCGGCGCACCGGTGGGGTTTCCGGCCGAAGTGTCTGCGCGGTGGTGGGCTCCGGCGACAACGGCGGGGATGCGCTGTGGGCGGCGACCTTCCTGCGTCGCCGCGGTGCCGGTTCCTGCGCGATTCTGCTCAACCCCGAACACACCCACACCGCCGCGCTCAAGGCGTTCCGTACCGCCGGCGGCCGGGTGGTGACCACCCTGCCCACGGCGACCGACCTGGTGATCGACGGCGTGGTCGGGATCTCCGGCACACCTCCGCTGCGGGCGGCCGCCGCGGAGGTCTTCGCCGCCGTCACCGCCGCCGGCATCCCGGTGGTGGCCGTCGACATCCCCAGCGGCATCGATGTTCACACCGGGGCTGTTCCCGGACCGGCCGTCCGTGCCGACCTCACCGTCACCTTCGGTGGTCTCAAACCGGTGCATGCGCTGGCCGACTGCGGCCGCGTCGAACTCATCGACATCGGACTCGACCTGCCCCACCCCGCGCTGATCGGCATGGACGCCGCCGACGTCAAGGCACGCTGGCCGATGCCGGGTCCGCACGACGACAAATACAGCCAGGGCGTCGTCGGCATCCTGGCCGGGTCGGCGACCTACCCGGGTGCGGCGATCCTGTGCACCGGTGCGGCGGTCGCGGCCACCTCCGGCATGGTGCGGTATGCCGGAGCCGCCACCGCCGAGGTGGTCTCGCACTGGCCCGAGGTTGTCGCTGCGCCCAGCGCGGCGGCGGCCGGACGTGTCCAGGCCTGGTGCGTCGGGCCGGGACTGGGAACCGATGAGGCGGCGCTGGCGGACCTGACGTTCGCACTGGAGAGCGATCTGCCGGTGATCGTCGACGCCGACGGGCTGACCGTGCTGGCTGGGCAGCAGGATCTGGTCGCGGGCCGGCAAGCCCCCACCGTTCTGACCCCGCACGCCGGTGAATACGAACGTTTCGGATTGGGCCCGGTCGGCCAGGATCGGGTGGCTGCCGCCGGCCGGCTCGCCGTAGCTCTCGGTGCCACCGTCTTACTGAAGGGCAACGTCACCGTCATCGCCGAGGCCGGCCCGATTCCCGGGTCGCTGCGCTCCTGCCCTCCGAGGGGTCCGACCTACCTGAACCCGGCCGGCGACTCCTGGGCCGCCACCGCCGGGTCCGGCGACGTGCTGTCCGGCATCATCGGCGCCCTGCTGGCCGCAGGCCTGCCGCCGGGCGAGGCCGCCGCGGCTGCGGCTTTTGTCCACGCCCGGGCCGCCAACGCCTCAGCCGCAGATCCGGGACCCGCGTCGGTGCCGACCTCAGCATCACGAATCCTGTCCCACATCCGTTATGCACTGGCAACGCTGTAACCCCGACAGTAAGGACACCAACTCATGCCGCACGTCAAATATCGGTCCCCGTCGATCGCCCCGGCCTACACCGGCCGGCTGTCCACCGACCCCATCCCGTCGCTGCGTCTGCCCGACGAGGCCATGGAGCCCGCGGCGGCGTACCGGTTCATCCACGACGAACTGATGCTCGACGGGAGTTCCCGGCTGAATCTGGCGACTTTCGTCACCACCTGGATGGACCCTGAAGCCGAGCGGCTGATGGCCGAGACGTTCGACAAGAACATGATCGACAAGGACGAGTACCCGGCCACCGCCGCAATCGAATCACGCTGTGTGGCAATGGTTGCCGACCTCTTCCACGCCGAGAATCTGCGCGACGACGACGCCGCCAGCGCAGTCGGGGCCTCCACGATCGGGTCCTCCGAGGCGGTGATGCTGGGCGGTCTGGCGCTGAAGTGGCGGTGGAAGCAGCGGGTGGGCGGCAAAGACGGCAACGGCTGGAAGACCCGCACCCCGAATCTGGTGATGGGCTCCAACGTGCAGGTGGTGTGGGAGAAGTTCTGCCGCTACTTCGAGGTCGAACCCCGCTACCTGCCGATGGGGGAGGACCGCTACGTGATCACCCCGGAACAGGTGGTCGAGGCCGTCGATGAGGACACCATCGGTGTGATCGGCATCGTCGGCACCACCTACACCGGCGAGCTGGAACCGATCGCCGCGATCTGCGCGGCCCTGGACAAGCTGCAGAAGAAGAAGGGCCTCGACATTCCCGTCCACGTCGACGCCGCCAGCGGCGGATTCGTCGTCCCGTTCCTCCAACCCGACCTGAAGTGGGACTTCCGGCTGCCGCGGGTGGTGTCGATCAACGTCAGCGGCCACAAATACGGCCTTACCTATCCCGGCATCGGTTTTGTGGTGTGGCGCAACGCCGATCACCTCCCCGAGGAACTCGTCTTCCGGGTCAACTATCTCGGTGGCGACATGCCCACCTTCACGCTGAACTTCTCCAGGCCGGGCAACCAGGTGATCGGCCAGTACTACAACTTCCTGCGCCTGGGGCGGGCCGGTTACACGCATGTGATGCAGACCCTCTCGGCCACCGCCCGCTGGTTCTCCGACCAGTTGAAGAACTCCCACCACTTCGACGTCATCTCAGACGGCTCCGATATCCCGGTCGTGGCCTTCAAACTCTCCGGTGAGTTCGGTTACACCGAGTTCGACGTGTCCGCGGCGCTGCGTTCCTACGGGTGGCAGGTTCCGGCGTACACCATGCCCGACGGTGCGGCCGATGTGTCGGTGTTGCGGGTGGTCGTGCGGGAGGGATTCTCGGCAGACTTGGCCCGCTCGCTGTGGGAGGACCTGCACAAGGTGCTCGACCATCTCGACGCGATCCAACCGGAGGGCCACTTCACCCAGGAACATTTTGCGCACTGACCGTGCGCGGGGAAGCACTTTGCGCACTGACCGTGGGCGGGGTCTGTGGGTAGTCGGCCCGTCCGTTCTGGGAGAATCGACGGAGGTGACATGACCATGCAGACCACGCCGCTGACTCCCCCCACTCCGCCGGCTGCCGCCGCAGTCAGCGGCGAGGCGGTGGTGGACCTCGATGCGGTGGTCCACAACGTGCAGGTGCTGCGCGAGCACGCCGGTTCCGCAGCGGTGATGGCGGTGGTCAAGGCCGACGGCTACGGCCACGGCGCCTGTCGAGCGGCCCGCGCCGCGCTACGGGCCGGGGCGGCCGAACTGGGCGTCGCCACCATCGCCGAGGCGCTGGAACTGCGCCGCGACGGAATCACCGCCCCGGTGTTGGCGTGGCTGCATCCACCGGGCGTCGACTTCGCGCCCGCACTGGCCGCCGACATCCAGATCGGGATCTCCTCGACCCGCCAACTCGACGAGGTCTTGGAGGCGGTGCGGCGCACCGGCACCACCGCCCAACTCACGGTGGAGGTCGACACCGGGCTGAACCGCAACGGGGTCGGCGCGCGGGAGTACCCGGATGTCCTCGACGCGTTGCGTCGCGCCGCAGCCGATGATGCGATCCGAGTTTGCGGCATCATGTCCCATCTCGCCAGCGGCGACGAGCCGCACAACCCGGTCAATAATCTTCAGGCACAACGATTCACCGCGATGATCGCCGAGGCCCGCAGCCGTGGAGTGGATTTCGAGGTCGCCCATCTGGCGAACTCCCCAGCGGCGATGACTCGTCCGGATTTCTGCTTCGACATGGTCCGCCCGGGTATCGCGGTCTATGGGCTCAGCCCGATCCCGGAACGGGGAGACATGGGGCTGCGTCCGGCGATGACGCTGAAATGCCCGGTCTCCCTGGTCAAGTCGCTGCGGGCGGGGGAGGGTGTGTCCTACGGCCACACCTGGATCGCCGAGCGCGACACCACCGTTGCGCTGCTTCCGATCGGCTACGCCGACGGCGTCAGCCGGGCCCTCAGCGGGCGGATCGACGTGCTGATCAACGGGAGGTTGCGGCCCAACGTCGGCCGGATCTGCATGGATCAGTTCGTCGTCGACCTCGGCCCGGACGCCACCGGCGTCGCCGAGGGTGACGAGGCGATCCTGTTCGGCCCGGGCGCCTCCGGTGAGGCGACCGCCCAGGACTGGGCTGACATGTTGCGCACCATCCACTACGAAGTCGTCACCAGCCCCCGTGGTCGGGTCGTTCGGACCTATCGGGAAACCGGCGCCGATGGCTGACAAACCCCGCCGGGCCAGACTGCGCCGTGGCCGGCCCACCGTATCCGCCATTTCCGACGGCACGGTCGCGGCGGGCAGAGCGGTGACCGGGAAGAAGGCCGGCTTGATGGCCGGTGTCGCCGGGCTCGGTGCGGTCAGCACGGCCGCGGGGCTCTCAGCGGCCAAGGCGTTGCGGCAACGTAAGGCCATCCGCGACGCCTACGAGGGTGAAGACTTCGCTTTACTGGAGGCCGACCGCGGCTGCGTGATCACCACCACCGACGGTATCCCGTTGGTGGTGAGAGAGGTCGGGCCGATCACGGCGCCGCTGACGGTGGTCTTCTCGCACGGATTCTGCACGCGGATGGGATCGTTCCACTTTCAGCGTTCCGCCCTGGCCGAGCGATGGGGTGACCAGGTTCGCATGGTGTTCTACGACCAGCGCGGGCACGGTCAGTCCGGGGCGGCTCCCTTCGACACCTATACCGTCGAGCAACTCGGCCGGGATCTGGAAACCGTTCTGCAGGTGCTGGTCCCACGCGGGCCGGTGGTGCTGGTGGGTCACTCCATGGGCGGGATGACGGTGCTGTCCCACGCCCGGCAGTTTCCGCAGCACTACGGCCGGCGCATCGTGGGCGCGGCGCTCATCTCCTCCGCAGCCGAAGGGGTGGCGCGTTCCCCGTTGGGGGAGATCCTGCGAAACCCGGCTCTGGAAGCGGTCCGGTTCGCGGCCCGCTATTCGCCGAACCTGGTGCACCGCACCCGGGGTGCCATCCGGTCGGCGCTGCGACCGATCCTGAAAACCGCGTCGTTCGGCGATCACGCGATCAGTCCCAGTGTGGTGGCCTTCGCCGAGGAAATGATCCACGACACCGAGATCGACACCCTGGTCGCGTTCCTGCACGCACTGGAGGTCCATGACGAGACCGCCGCCCTCCCGGTCCTGGCCCGCATCCCCACCTTGATCGCCTGCGGTGGCCGGGATCTGCTCACCCCGGTCAAGAACTCCGAGGAGATGGCCGCCGCACTGCCCGATTCGCTCCTGGTGATCATCCCCGGTGCCGCCCACATGGTGCAGATGGAGCGACCCGAGGTCATCAACGACGCCCTGGTTCGACTGGTGGAGCGGGCGACACCGTCGCGGCTGGTGGCGTTCGCCCGGCGGTTGCGAGACCGGATTGAGTGATCTGCAACTCGACGCCGGGACGGCGTCACTGCCGACCGTTTCCGACACCGTCGACCTGGGCGCACAGCTCGGACGGCAACTGCGCGCCGGTGATGTGGTGGTGCTGTCGGGTCCGCTGGGGGCCGGGAAAACCGCGCTGGCCAAAGGGATTGCGGAGGGGATGGACGTCGAGGGTCCGGTCACCTCACCGACATTCGTGCTGGCCCGGGTGCACCGCCCCCGGACGGCCGGGAACGCGGAAATGGTCCACGTCGACGTCTACCGCCTGCTCGACCACTCCGCTGATCTCATCGCCGAATTGGACTCCCTGGACCTCGATACCGATCTCGACGACGCGGTCGTGGTGGTCGAGTGGGGCGAGGGACTCGTCGAACGGCTTGCCGAGCGTCATCTGCGCATCGATCTGAAGCGCCTGCCGGACAGCGACATCCGGACCGCGACCTGGCGCTGGAGCGCGCCGTGATCCGCACCGTGCTGGCCATCGACACCGCCACCGCTGCGGTGATCACCGGTGTAGTGCGCCGCCGAGACGACGGCCAGATCGACACCCTCGCTGAGTGCATCACGGCCGGGGCGCACGCTCACGCCGAGCAACTGACCCCGAATGTTCTTGCGGCGGTTGGCGATGCGGGCCTCACGCTTGAGCAGGTGGACGCGGTGGTCGTGGGCTGCGGGCCGGGGCCGTTCACCGGACTGCGGGTCGGGATGGCGACCGCGGCGGCCTACGGCCACGCGCTGGGGGTTCCGGTTCACGGGGTGTGCTCGCTGGACGCCATCGGCGGGAGCACGACCGGTGAAGTGCTGGTGGTCACCGACGCGCGCCGCCGCGAGGTGTACTGGGCCCGCTACCGCGACGGGTCGCGCATCGAGGGGCCCTCGGTTTCTGCCGCCGCCGATGTCGATACCGGCGGCGTCGGCGCGGCCGCCGGATCCCCGGCTCAGTGCGCGTTGTTCGACCTGCCGATGGTCCCTCCCGAGCGACCGAGTGCCGCAGGTCTGGTTGCCGCCGTCCCGGGATGGAACGCCGAACCCGCCGCACTGATACCGCTGTACTTGCGTCGACCCGACGCCAAAACCCTGGCCGAACGTGGGCTCACCCGGTGACGATCCACTACGGCGAATTGACTCGCGGCGACGCCGCACGGTGCGCCGAGTTGGAGAACGTGCTCTTCGGCGGCGACGATCCCTGGCCCGAGGTGGCATTCGTCCGGGAGATCGCCGCGGGACACAACCGCTACGTCGCCGCCCGGGTGAACGACGAACTCGTCGGCTACGCCGGAATCGCCCGACTCGGCCGGACCTCGCCTTTCGAATACGAGATCCACACCATCGGCGTCGACCCCGCCTATCAGCGCCACGGCATCGGCCGGGCCATGATGGACCGGCTGCTGGCCTGGACCGAACCCGGCTCGGCGGTGTTCCTGGAAGTCCGCACCGACAACGAACCGGCGATCACCCTCTACCGCAGCCTTGGATTCGGCACCGTCGGGGTGCGTAAACGCTACTACCGGGCCAGCGGCGCCGACGCCTACACCATGCGACGGGACCCGACATGAGCTCACCGGTGACCTCGCCGATGAAGACGGTGCTCGCCATCGAAACCTCCTGCGACGAAACGGGAGTGGGCATCGCAGCCCTGGCCGGCGATGGCACGGTAACGCTGCTGGCCGACGAGGTGGCCTCCAGTGTCGACGAACACGCCCGATTCGGCGGTGTGGTGCCGGAGGTGGCATCCCGCGCGCATCTGGAGGCGCTGGGCCCCACCATGCGCCGCGCCCTGAGGGTCGCTGGAATCGAACGGCCGGACGTCGTCGCGGCCACCATCGGACCTGGTCTGGCCGGTGCGCTGATGGTCGGGGTCGCCGCCGCCAAGGCCTACGCGGCAGCCTGGGGGGTGCCGTTCTACGCCGTCAATCACCTCGGCGGACATCTGGCGGCCGACGTCTACGACCACGGACCGCTGCCGGAATGTGTGGGCCTGCTGGTCTCGGGTGGGCACACCCATCTGTTGCATGTGCGGTCGTTGGCGCAGCCGATCGTCGAACTCGGCAGCACCGTCGACGACGCCGCGGGGGAGGCCTACGACAAGGTCGCCCGACTGCTGGGACTGGGCTATCCAGGCGGCAGGGTGCTCGACGACCTCGCCCGCACCGGCAACCGGGACGCCATCGTCTTTCCCCGCGGGATGACCGGTCCGCGGGATGCCCCCTACGCATTCAGCTTCTCCGGGCTCAAGACCGCGGTGGCCCGCTACGTCGAGTCCCACCCCGACGCCGACTCCGCCGATGTCGCCGCCGGTTTCCAGGAGGCCGTCGCCGACGTTCTCACCGCCAAGGCGGTGCGGGCGGCGACCGACACAGGCGTGTCCACGCTGTTGATCGCCGGCGGGGTAGCCGCCAATTCCCGGCTGCGGGAGCTGGCCGAAGAGCGCTGTGCCGCAGCCGGTGTGGCCCTACGGGTTCCGCGGCCGCGGTTGTGCACCGATAATGGCGCAATGATCGCCTCCTTCGCCGCACATCTGGTGGCGGCCGGTTCGGCGCCCTCGGCGCTGGATGTGGCCAGCGATCCGGGCCTGCCGGTGGTGCAGGGTCAGGTCGCGTGAGTAAGGGAGAGCAGCGCGTGGGCGAGTCGCGCGCGAGTTTCACCGACCGTTCGGAGATCACCGACCTGCTCTACCGCTACGCCGAGTTGATCGACGACGGCGACTTCGACGGTGTCGGGGAATTGCTGGCCAGGGCCGCGTTCGGCGGCCCGCGCACCCCGACGGTGACCGGTGCGTCCGCCATCGCCCGCCTGTTCGCGAGGACCACCCGCCGGTTCCCGCAACCGCAGGTGGGCAGACACCGCGCCGACCCCGGTACGCCCCGGACCCGCCATCTGGTGCTGAATCCGATCGTCGACGTAGACGGCGACACCGCCACCGCGCGATCGACGTTCTGTGTCGTCCAGGTGACCGACCGGGTGCCGTTGCAACCGATCGTCGTCGGCCGCTACTACGACAGATTCGCGTTGTCTCCGGAAGGCTGGCACTTCACCGAACGCATCGCCGATGTCGAGATGATCGGCGATGTCTCCGATCACCTGTTGATCGATCCTCGCGGCTACGACTTCGCCCTCGGCGAATCGCAGGCACCCCCCCTTGAGTGCTAGCACTCTCCGGTATAGAGTGCTAGGTGGCAGGCGGACAACCCCTGTGCCGGCACCCGCGACGACGGCGCCAGGGCACGGACGAATGCCGATCACCTGGTGAAATCGGTTCGGGGAACAGCCCCGGGCCCGCGACCATGAACAGTGGAGGACCACGTGGCGAGCGTGAACATCAGGCCACTCGAGGACAAGATCCTCGTCCAGGCCAACGAGGCTGAGACGACCACCGCGTCGGGTCTCGTCATTCCTGACACCGCCAAGGAGAAGCCGCAGGAAGGCACCGTCGTCGCCGTCGGCCCCGGCCGTTGGGACGAGGACGGCGAGAAGCGGATCCCGCTTGACGTCGCCGAGGGTGACACCGTCATCTACAGCAAGTACGGCGGCACCGAGATCAAGTACAACGGCGAGGAGTACTTGATTCTGTCGGCCCGCGACGTGCTGGCGGTCGTCAACAAGTAAGCAGCAGTAAGCAGTAAGTGCACCGCCCCGGAAATCCCCGCGTTAACCTCGGGCGATTTCCGGGGCGGAGCATTCTGTTACACAGGCCAAGTTCACACAGGCCGATTAGCCAGGCCACTTAGCTAAGTAGGACAGGACCAGATGAGCAAGCAGATCGAGTTCAACGAGACCGCCCGGCGGGCACTGGAGGCCGGCGCGGACAAACTGGCCGACGTCGTGCGCGTCACCCTCGGCCCGCGCGGCCGGCACGTGGTGCTGAGCAAGGCCTGGGGCGGCCCGACGGTGACCAACGACGGTGTCACCATCGCCCGGGAGATCGACCTGGAGGATCCGTTCGAGAATCTCGGTGCTCAACTGGTCAAGTCGGTGGCCACCAAGACCAACGACGTCGCCGGCGATGGCACCACGACCGCCACCGTGCTGGCCCAGGCGATGATCAAGAGGGGCCTGCGCAACGTCGCGGCCGGCGCCAATCCCATTGCGCTGGGCGTCGGCATCGGCAAGGCCGCCGACGCCGTCTCCCAGGCGTTGCTGGACGCGGCGACGCCGGTGGCCGGTAAGACCGGTATCGCCCAGGTCGCCACGGTCTCCTGCCGCGACGAAGAGATCGGCGAGATGGTCGGGGAGGCGATGACCAAGGTCGGTACCGACGGGGTCGTCAGCGTCGAGGAGTCCAAGACCATGGAAACCACCCTGGAGATCACCGAGGGCATCGGCTTCGACAAGGGCTTCGTCTCGGCCTACTTCATCAACGACTTCGATTCCCAGGAGGCCGTCCTGGAAGACGCCCTGGTGCTGCTGCACCGAGACAAGGTCAGTTCGCTGCCCGATCTGCTGCCACTGCTGGAGAAGGTTGCACAGGCCGGTAAGCCGCTGCTCATCGTCGCCGAAGATGTTGAGGGCGAGGCGCTGTCGACGCTGGTGGTCAACGCCATCCGCAAGACGCTGAAGGCGGTCGCGGTCAAGGCGCCGTTCTTCGGGGATCGCCGCAAGGCCTTCCTGGAGGATCTGGCCGTAGTCACCGGCGGGCAGGTGGTCAACCCTGACGTCGGCCTGTTGCTGCGTGAGGTCGGCCTGGACGTGCTGGGCACCGCGCGTCGCGTCGTGGTCAGCAAGGACAGCACCGTCATCGTCGACGGAGGCGGTACCCACGACGCCATCGCCGACCGGGTCAAACAACTCAAGGGCGAGATCGAGACCACCGACTCCGACTGGGACAAGGAGAAACTGCAGGAGCGGTTGGCCAAACTGGCCGGCGGCGTGGCAGTGGTGAAGGTCGGCGCAGCCACCGAGACCGCGGTTCAGGAACGCAAGCACCGGGTCGAAGACGCGGTCTCCGCGGCCAAGGCTGCGGTGGAGGAGGGCATCGTGCCCGGTGGTGGCAGCGCGCTGGTGCAGGCCCGTGCCGCGTTGAAGCCGTTGCGGGACAGCCTCTCCGGTGACCAGGCGGTGGGCGTGGACGTCTTCTCCGATGCGTTGTCGGCGCCACTGTTCTGGATCGCGACGAACGCCGGGATGGATGGTGCCGTGGTGGTCAACAAGGTCTCCGAACTGCCCGCCGGCCACGGCTTCAACGCCGCGACGTTGACCTACGGTGACCTGTTGGCCGACGGCGTCATCGACCCGGTGAAGGTCACCCGATCGGCCGTACTCAACGCCGCGTCGGTGGCGCGCATGGTGCTGACCACCGAAACCGCAATTGTTGAGAAGCCGGTTCACCAGGACGAGGGCGGGCACGGCCACCACGGTCACGCCCACTGACCTCAGCAGAGGGGGCGCACCGACGTGGGTGCGCCCCTTTTCTGTGCCCCCGCCACCATGGCGCAGGGGCATCGCCAGGGTTCTGCGAACTGATCGCCGGGCTTGTTGCGCGGGCTTGTCGCCTTGCTGTGATTTCTGAACCGTAAGATCGTCCTCGTGGCACGGACATCGATGGGCGGGCGCTGGCTGGCCGCAGTGGCCTCAGTCGTCGTCTCCGTCGCCATGTTCTACGCGCAGGGGAAAAAGCCGGACGTCGAGGCATCTGCAACCCCGCCGGCAACCGAAGCCGGACCTGTGGTGGCCGGCCTGCCGAATACCGCACCGGCCCTGCCCGGCCACGGCGGTCCGACAGATCGGCCGCCCGCAGAGGCCGGCGCGCCGGTGCTGGCCAGCTCGACCGAAGTCGATCTGATGATGGCCAATGCGCCCCAGGCGGCCCCGGATTTCCAGTTTCCGCTGTCGCTGGGCGCCGCGCCCGAGCAAGGGTTACAGGTCCACACAATTTGGACGGCCCGTGCCATCAGCACGATGTTTCTGGAGATCAAGA